>JAABUN010000816.1_pt1 | contig 76717 bp, 65 predicted proteins | sample 5559311 | NCBI WGS metagenome assembly JAABUN01 (sample SAMN10711877, study PRJNA513370) | rock metagenome | isolation source: Antarctica rocks | place: Antarctica: Victoria Land, Siegfried Peak sud | reverse complement strand
TTTGCTAATTTCAATAGCAAAAAAGACACTTTAAGCTGAAATCGAAAAATCAAAGAACTATAGCAAAACCCTTAACTATACTACATTTGAACGAAATGCTGTTTTGATTAACGGGACAGTAGTGATGATTCATTAGAGTGTCTCAGCCTGGTCCAAAAAATTTCAACGCTTATTCCTTTACTTTTACAAAAGACTGGTTCATAAATTTAAGTAATCGTATCTCTTTTTCTTTCAGGAAACGCCATCTTCCGCGCTGAACATCTTTTTTAGTAAGACCGGCATACATAACGCGGTCAAGTCCCTTTACATCGTACTTCAGATGCTCAAAAATGCGGCGGACGATACGATTACGTCCGCTATGTATTTCAACTCCGATGATGCTTTTGTCTTTTGCATCGGCGTAGGCAATAACGTCTGGCGCCACAAAGCCGTCTTCAAGGGTAATACCTGCAGCAATTTTATCAATGTCGGCTTTGGTAAGTGCCCTGTCGAGTTTTACCTCATACACCTTTTTTACCTCATTGCTGGGATGCGATAACTTTTGTGCAAGCTCCCCGTCATTGGTTAACAGCAAAACGCCTGAAGTGTTTCTGTCTAAACGGCCAACAGGGTAAACTCTTTCATCAGTAGCACTGCGAACAAGGTCGAGAACGGTTTTACGGCCCTGGGGATCTTCTGAAGTTGTTATATAATCTTTGGGTTTATTAAGCAATATATAAACAAAGTTTTTGCTGGGAGTGACTTTTTTATTGCTAACTTTTACGACATCGTTTTCAGTGATTTTCATTCCCGGGTCTGTAACTGCAATACCATTTACTGTCACTTTTCCATCTTTCACTAATATGGCTGCATCACGCCTCGAACAAATACCACTATGCGCTATGTATTTGTTTAAAGGCATTTGCTCTGTTGTTGCTTTTTCGTTGTCTTTTTTTGCAACCGTATCTTCACCTTCTTTTTTTGGATATTTATTGGGTCTGACTGTTTTTTCCGCAGGAACTGTACTTTCAGTTTTGGGATATTTGTTTGGCCTGGCTGCTTTTGCTGCAGCACCTACAGGCTGTTGCTTTTGCATTCTTTCGGCTCTTTTCTTTGCAAAATGTGCCTCGATTGCTTCTGATCTTTCTTTTTTTTCTTTTTTCTTTTGCTGGCGAATTTCTTCTTTAACTGTACCTGCTTTCTTCTGTTTTACAAACTTTTGAAAGTTATCTGTGCGTGGCATATGTAATGTTTTAACGCTTGCTGTTTTACAACAGTAAATTTTAATATCGCTGCAAAGGTAAAATTAAAAAAGCAGACCATAGGAGCCTGCTAGTTCATAGGGATAGATTTTATATATTTTCTTAATTATTTAACAGCATCATTATTAAGGTTGTTTATTTAATAAATAGACATCTAATGGTAGTGAAGGTTTAAAAGTGTCCAGGTATATCTATGCTAATTAAAATACAAAGGCAAGCTAAAAGAAGGAATTGTAATGATAACAAATAGAACTTTCATCCGGTTATAAAAACTATCATCAAAACATACTACGGCTAATATTCAGCGATGTTTTATAACAAAGAATAATCCAATCCTTTTATAAGTAGCAAAGGTCGATTTGCGGTAGAAAAGTTGAAATATAAGTGACGCTATAAAAATTATCACAATTGATTTGAATGATTATTTAATTGGAAAGAGCTGATATTCTGAAAATAATATTATTTTCATTTAAAAAAAGTTTCCTAAATGAAAAGTTCACTCTTTTTTCTATTTGTTTATATTTTGATTTTTTCTGCTTGCACTAACACTGAAACAAAGAATTCCCGACCTGATTTTTTAATTAAAATTATAGATACCACTGTTAATCCTGCTGATAATTTCTTTGACTATGCTATAGGTAACTGGGCAAAAAATACACCTATACCAGAAGAAGAAAGTGCATGGGGTATTGGCAATATGGTACAGGAGGAAATTTATAGCAGGCTGAGAAAAATAAATGAAAAAGCCGTAGATGAAAAATCAACTACAGGAGTTGAACAAAAAATCGGAGACTTTTGGTACAGTGGCATGGATACTTTGTCAATAGAGAAACAAGGGCTTGAACCATTAAAAGCTGACCTGGATAAAATAAACAGAGTAAGGTCAATACATGATCTTATAAATGTAGCGTCTGATTTTCATAATAAAGGAATAAATGTTTTATTTAATGATTATGTAGCCCAAGACGATAAGAATAGTGAAGTATATGCTTATCAAATGACTCAGGGAGGGTTAGGCATGCCTAACCGGGATTATTACTTCAAAACAGACTCAAGAACTGAAGGCGTTCAAAAAGCTTATAACATTTATCTCAAGAAGACTTTTAAACAGTTAGGAAATAACAGTGCTGCGGCAATGAAAATTGCAGAAAATATTTATAATCTTGAGAAAAGGCTTGCCAACTCAAGCCGAAAACTTGCAGCTTTAAGAGATCCATATAAGAACTATAATAAAATGGATGTAAAGGGCTTGTCCAATTTATCATCCTCCATCAACTGGCCATTGTACTTCAAAAATATACATGCTGACAAAATAGATTCATTGATAGTGGGACAACCTGAATTTTACGAAACCCTAAACGAGGAGCTAAGGATGACACCTATGGAAGAATGGAAAAACTATTTTCGTTTTCATCTTATAAGAAACAGCGCTCCCTATCTTGATAAGGAGACCTTTAATAACTTGTTTGATTTCAGAAAAACCTTAACAGGCACAATTGTTCCGAGGCCAAGATGGAAAAGAGTTATAGACGCGGAAGAAGATGCAATGGGCGAGGCTTTGGGGCAGATTTTTGTAAAAGAATATTTTAATGAAAATGCAAAAAAAAGATATACTGCTCTTGTCGAAAACATAAGAGATGCTTATAAAGACAGAATTAAAAAGCTGACGTGGATGAGTGACAGCACCAAAGAAAAGGCTTTGAGAAAACTAAATAAGATCAATAAAAAAGTGGGATATCCAGACAAATGGAAAGATTTTAGCGCATTAAAGATTGATCGTGGCCCATATGTGCTAAATGTGCAGAGAGGAAATGTTTGGTGGCACAATTACATGATGAATAAGCTGGGCAAACCGGTAGACCGGGATGAGTGGGATATGACTCCACAAACATACAATGCTTATTACAACCCCAGTAATAATGAGATTGTTTTACCGGCAGGTATTTTTGCTGTTCCGGGTATGAGAGATGAAGATCTTGACGACGCATTTGTGTATGGATATGCGGGGGCTTCAACTATCGGTCATGAAATCACTCATGGTTTTGATGACCAGGGCCGCCAGTACGATGAAAAGGGAAACCTTCATAACTGGTGGATGTCAAGCGACGGCATGCAGTTCGGTGAAAGAGCAAAAAAGATAATACAGCAATATAATGAGTTTAACCCGGTTGATACTCTTCATATAAATGGTGATGCAACCCAGGGAGAAAACATTGCTGACCTGGGCGGTGTTTTATTAGGATTAGATGCATTTAAGAAAACAGATGCCTATAAAGGCGGTAAAAAGATAGGAGATTTAACCCCCTTGCAACGTTATTTTTTAGGCTATGCTTATGGCTGGATGTATAAGGAGAGAAAAGAAAAACTGGCAAGCCAGGTAATGACCGATGTTCATTCACCAGCTAAGGAACGGGTAAACGGACCTTTGGTGAATGTCCTGGAGTTCTATGAAGCCTTCAATATCAAACCAGGAAGCAGGATGTACAGGATGGATAGCCTGCGAGTAGCTATCTGGTAGAAAAACACTACATATGCAAGTTTCAAAGCTGTCTCAGATAGTGTGAGATAGCTTTTACAGCCTCTGTAAATCTGCTATAATCAATTTTTACGAACTTAAATTCACTATTTCATCATTCTTGTTGAAAGCGATAATATGCTGCTTACAAAAGTCATTAAATTCTCTTTCAATATCAGCAGTAACAAACCCTTCAATTTCCTTTTGAAACAGCTTATTATTTTTCAGATCAATAGTAATTAAACCATCTTTTATAAGAGCATTGTTGATTTCATCCCACTGCAAAACTTTCTTTGGAAATGTATTGAAAGAAATTTCATTTTGTGAAAACCCGATTTCCTTAGGAAATTTAACCTGCTTTTCCAGCAATCCGGCTATCGCGTATAAGATACCCATCATTGTATTTTTTTGAGGCCCTATAAACCACCCCGCTGCAGCTACCAGTAATCCTAAACGAAAAAAAGCTTGTCCTTTCATCCGTTTTCTCAAAATGGTATATATCCACCAAAGTACTATTCCTGCATCATAATAAAGATATGCCGCCCCGCTTTTTGGATAGTGATAATAATAATAACTGAAGACTACCAAAGCAAATATGTACATAAACTGACTTACCAGGTCTACCAGGTGATAGTCCGCTTTTTTCAATGTTATAAGGTAGTCATAAACCATTAGCTGTTGCTCTTAATTAAAAGGTTACATAATTTAAATAACAATCGTGCAGCTATATTTGCATCGTATCCTCCTTCTCCAACACCTACTTCGTTTAAATCAAAACCTACAAACTTTCTGCCGCTTTCAATTACCTTTTTAAACAGGTAAGTTATTTGCTCTGCTTCAAATCCTCCCGCGACAGGAGTGCCGGTATTAGGACAAAGTTTTGGATCTAATCCATCTGCATCAAAACTTATAAATACTTTTGCAGGCAGTTTTTCAACTATCTCACTTACTATCATTTTCCACGTATCGCCTTCAAACTGCCTTTCTTTTATGTCCTTATCAAAAAAAGTGATAATCCGTTCATTATTTTCCAAAATATATTGGTTCTCATCTTCTGAATAATCCCTTATACCAACCTGTACAATGCGCTTCAACTGCGGAACTTCCTTTAATGCATTGTACATGATAGAGGCGTGACTATATTTAAAGTTTTCATATCCAACCCGAAGGTCGGCATGTGCATCAATTTGCAGTATTCCAAAATCTCCATGCTTTTCTCCAATGGCTTTAAAAAAACCTAAAGGGGTACTATGATCACCGCCTATCAAGCCAACGAGTTTATCTTTATCAAGCAAAGGTTTAGTTTGCTGGTATACCCAGTCATTTAAAAAGATACTTCCCTCATTTATTTCTTTAAGGCTTTTGCACATAAACTTATTAGCAGATACATCCTCACCTTTAGAAATAAAATCTATATACAATTCTGCCTCTTTTCTCAAATAGTCACTTTTGAGTAAAATCTTCCTGTCAACCGGTTTCATGAAAAAGCCATTCATCCAGCCGTCTTTTACATCAGGATCAAAAAGATCTACCTGCAGACTTGCTCTCAATATCTGGTCTGCTGCCCGCGACGTTCCTGCTCCAAAACTTACAGTAACTTCCCATGGAACAGGTAATAAAACAACTTTTGATTCTTCTTCTGTGGAAGGTAATCCAAAAATATTGTTATTAGGATTTCCAGCTTCGGAAGGATCAAACTGAGATAAATCTATCATAGTATTTTTTAAAAGCGGTGCAAGTTAGCCCATTTGCATATTCTAATAGACGTTCTGCAATTGTTAGTATAAATTTTAACAAAGCAAATTCTTATGTTATTGGTTAACTATTGCTAAAGCCTAAAGTGGTATATAAACCCGGAGATCAATAATTTTATTTAAATAAAAAGCTACAACTATACAACTGTTTAAAAATTATTTTTTTGATACCGGCATTTATTCTTCAGGCATCATCGTTGCGACGCATTACGTTCATCAGCATATTATTGTGCATCTTTTGGCTTTATAACAAATTGGTTTAAATATCTTAAATAGCTTCCAAACAAATACTATTCCAGCATCATATTGTACAACTATAATCAATACCCTATCATGTTGTATTGCAGTATGTGATTCCTATCTTTGAGCAATTGATAGTAATAAGATTGTTTACATAAATTCTTTAATAAAATTTGTTCAAATAAAAAAATACAACCCATATTTGAGGCCTTTTTCCATAAACCCTTTTGCGGTTTATTTTAAATATTAATATGAAAACAAAGAAGAATACTATTTTTATTATTGTTTTATATATACTTGTAACTGCATCTGCATCTTACGCCCAGCCGACAGAGCTTGATCCCGTTACTATTACAGCTTCTTTAGATCCTGTCTCTGCTTCTGCAACAGGACGTAATATTTTAGTGATCAAGGGAGATCAATTCTCAAAGCTTCCGGTAAACTCCATTGATGAACTGCTGCGATATTTACCGGGTATAGAGGTGCAAATGCGGGGGCCAATGGGCGCACAAAGTGATATTGTCTTACGAGGAACTACCTTTCAGCAGGTATTGGTAATTATAGATGGCATTAGGATAAATGATCCTAATACGGGGCATTTTAACAGTTACATTCCTGTTGCTCCGGCAGAAATTGAACGAATAGAAATTTTAAAAGGTGCTTCATCAGCTATTTATGGGTCAGAAGCGGTTGGGGGCGTTATAAACATTATCACTAAAACTTTTGCTGCTAAAAGAGACCAGAAAACAAAGCAGTTAACAGCACAGGGAACAGCAGGCCAATATGGACTATTGAATGGGCAGCTTGGCGGATTTTATCAGAATGGAAATACTGCAATTGCAGGAGGTTTACTATCTAACAATGCGGCCGGTCAGCCACAACGCGGGTCAAATGGATTTTTTCACAATACTTCAGCTTCGGCTTCTATAAATCAATTTATCAATAAAAACTGGAATGTTTCGTTCAGATCTGCTTTTGATAAACGGGATTTTGCTGCACAAAATTTTTATACAACATTCAAATCTGATACGGCTACTGAAAAAGTAACTTCTTCCTGGAACCAGGTAAAGCTGAATTATGCAAAGCTAAACAAAAGCTTTTTGCTTGATATTGGTTATAAAGCAACAAAGGATATATACAAATTCAATACTGCTGCCCCGGCAAATTCAAATCAGAGCAACCTGATGCAAGGGTTGGCAGTTTACAAGTGGCAAGCGGGCAAAAAAACTACTCTTACCACAGGCGGGCAATGGGTAAATAAAAAAATGAAATCTAATGACCGTGGCGATCATTCTCTTAACCAGGCAGGAACTTTTTTAATAGTTGGACAGCGGTTCGGTAATCATTTCAATGTAAACCCCGCCCTGCGCCTTCAATGGAATGAAAGAAGCGGTTGGGAAATAGTGCCTCAGATAAATCTGTCATACAAACTACCATATTGGCAACTCCGGGGCAGCGCAGGCAAAACAATTCGTGATGCAGATTTTACAGAGCGTTTTAATAATTACAACAAACCATTTGTGTCCAGCGGAAGTATAGGAAATCCTGACCTGGCAGCAGAACGCTCATTCAGCTATGAAGGAGGTGCAGATTTTTTTGGTATAGAAAACATGAGAATCGCAGCAACAGTATTCAGGCAACAGTTCACACAACTAATTGACTATGTTCCTACACAGTATAATGAAATGCCGAGAAAAACAAACTTATCTCCAACCGGTACTTATGCTTTGGCGAAAAATATTGCAAGGGTAAATTCAACAGGTGTTGAGACAGATATACAATATAGCAAACAATTTGAAAACAGGCAACAGCTATGGGCAACATTTGGTCTTACCTGGATAAATAGCAAAAGTGATAATGTAACACCTTCCTTTTATGTTTCTTCCCATGCTAAATTTCTCATCAACTTTAGTTTGCAGTACGCTATACATTGGTTTTCTATAAGCGTAAACGGGTTATACAAAGATCGAAAAGCACAGGCTTCAACCCCGATAAATGCAAGTCTTTCAAAAGAAAACTTTTTACTTAACCTGCAAACCCAGGCGTTTGTATATAAAAATAAGGTTAGTTTTTTTGCAGAGGTAGACAATCTTTTTGATAAACAATACAGTGATTTACTCGGATCAAAAATGCCCGGAAGATGGGTAATGGGTGGGTTTAAAGTTATACTCTGAGCATCTAAGGCTGTTTTAAATTAACTTACTATAGCAGTTACACAAGCTGGGCGATAGATTAACATGGTTCTTTCTCTTTTTATTTAATAAGATAATTAAACTTCAAAAAAATAATAGTCTTATTAATCAAAAGGTTCTTAAGGATAATTAGAATACTACTTTCAGTATTTTCCCATCATAAGTCTCAGCGATATAATACGTTATGAGACCACTTCTCTTAATTGAGTTAGGAAAATTTAACCCGGTTACTTCATTAGAAACAATCAGACTTATAGGTTTTATCTTTCGGTGACAAGTGCGCGGTCTGGAGTTAGTAGGTCAACTGCTACTCTTTTACAGAAGGATATAATGAAACTTCCTTATCCTCTTAACAGTGATGAACTTAATCTTTCTTACGTCGAAAAAATTCTGAGAGATGATGCTCTTAATTATGCTTTAGATCAAATATCCCGAGGGGAGAATGCTAAGGTGAATAACAATGTGACTGAACAACAGCTAATTCAATTTAGTGAGATATTTACAAAGGCATTGAACTCAATTTATGCCGATGCCAAAAAAAGATTTAAGATTTACACAATAATAGATGCGAAAACTTTCTTTGCCACAGTCTTTCAATACACTGCTAAAGATATCGACAAGCCGTCAATTAGAACCTCTACACAATCTGAAATATCAATATCAGAACTTGTTGCAAAACATATGGGCAAAAATTTAAGGATCAATCGGGTTTTAAAACTGTATGAGAAGGATAAGATTTATCTTATTAAGCCAAAACAACTTCGATACTGGCTAAAATCAATAGCATTAAGAGACGCGGATGAAACTTTGAATGATCTTCAAAAAGCTGGTTATTGAATGCTGAAAGATTTTAACAACTCTATTAATGCGCCCGCTAACTTCAGTATCCCGAAGGGTAAAGCAATCGATACAATTTTCGATTTTCTAGACAAAATATTACCCGGCTTTCTTAACGATTTCAGATCTGGATTAACCCATGAGGATGATATCAGCCAAGAATGTTCAATTTACTTAAACAGAGAAGCAAGAACTTCGTTCTTCATGTTTCATTTTCAGCATAAGTATCCAAACAAAAATAGGAGTAGCGATTTCTCAATTATTTCAGCCGAAAAATACTCTTCTAAGGATCCTATCTTGGTTATTGAAGCTAAAAGACTACCTACCCCGGGAAAATCTCGATCAAAGGAGTATGTCGAAGGAAACTTAGGAGCAATAGAAAGATTTAAAAGAGGCTATCATGGTATTAATCTTACAAAAAGCGCTATTATAGGTTACATTCAAAAGGAAGATTTTGATTACTGGTATAAGGAAGTTTGTTCATGGATTAATGATCTGATCAATTCAAATAATGACGAAACCATTGACTGGAATAGAGAAGATAACTTACAATTTTTGAATTCTATAAAAGGAATGAATAAATATATTTCAAAACATTCTAGGAAAGGCCTAACGGATATTGAGTTGTTTCATTATTGGCTATATCAAAAGGTAGAGACTTTAACAATTAGTACACTTTCCTGTATTAGAAGTTGTGCGAATTTTGTTCAAATTAAAAAAGCAGTTACTTTTTTAAGTGTAACTGCTTGATTGCCAGTGGGCCCACCAGGATTTGAACCTGGGACCACCTGATTATGAGTCAGGTGCTCTAACCAGCTGAGCTATAGGCCCTGCTTCAGCGAAGCGGGTGCAAATATAAAAGTTTCTGCATTTCCACACTCATTATTTTTGCAATTATGCAAAAAATTAAAAACATCATTTTTGACCTTGGCGGAATTTTTATTGAAATTCATTTTCCAAAAACTGAAAATGCCTTTAAATCGCTTGGTGTTGCCAATTGGAGCCAATTCTATACTCAAAGCAGCGCATCTGCCCTCTTTGAAAAACTGGAAACCGGAAAAATTAACCCGGAAGAATTTTATGACGGATTTAGAAAAGAGTCAGGAGTTAACCTTACAGACCAACAAATAAGGGATGCGTGGAATGCAATGCTTGGAACTTTTCCGCCTGAAAGACTTCAATGGCTGCAGGAAGTTGGTAGAAAATACAATATTTATCTGTTCTCAAATACCAACAGAATACATTATATAGCCTTTCAGAAAATTTTCAGAGAAAGTACAGGTAAGCAGAACTTCGATGATTATTTTATAAAAGCTCACTATTCTCATGAATTAGGTTTAAGAAAACCCTATCCTTCATCTTATACAAAATTGCTGGAAATTGAAAAACTCAAACCTGATGAAACATTATTTATAGATGATACTGCTAAAAATATTGAAGGGGCGAAAGAGGCAGGCCTTCAGACTATTCTTTTACTGCCACCAAAAACAGTTTTCGATTTAGACCTGTAAACAGTAAGCTTTTTTATTTACTTAGCAGAATGTAAGTGGGAAAAGTATAAAAGGTGAAAAAGGCTCCAAAAAGATTTGCAGATGAACTTAATGCTATGCACGACGTTGATACTATGACAACTGATGTTGACAAAGTTTATTTTATCTCCTCAAAATCAATATAATCTTCCTTGCCAGAAGAGGTTTTTGATTGAGATTTGGTAAAAGATCCACTATTAGGCGACGACGATGATTGACCTGCAGAGTGTAAGTCATTCATATTTTCATTAATGTCTTTCATTTTAGACTGTACATTTCTGGTTGCCATTACAACAGGTATGACTATCCTTATTATAAATTTTAACAACAGATAAAACACAATGAACAAAAACAATAATCGTATAAACATAATTTAGCGAAGGTACTATGCAACAGTATTGTAAGGGACAAAAATGGTTGGCATTTCTCTTTTTTACAAAAAGTTAACTCAAAAAATAAAATTGCAGGCATACAATAGGCAGCAATAATTTGGATTATATATATTCTCATTCTTACATTTGCATTGGAAAATGAAACTACAGAAGGGAACGGCTACCGTTCCCTTCTCTTATTTAACATGAATAATGACACAGTTATAGCAGAAATAGAAGGTATGGTTACCGGCCTTCTTGCATCAGAACCCGGAGATTTTTTGGTTTCAGTTAAAATAAAACCAACTAATAATATTAAGATATTTGTTGACAGCGATGAAGGAATGTCTATAGAAAAGTGTGTAAAATACAATCGTAAACTTTATGCGCAAATAGAAGAAAAAGCAATATTTCCCGATGGGAATTTTTCATTGGAAATTTCTTCGCCGGGTGTTGACGAACCATTGAAGATGCACCGCCAGTATGTAAAAAATAAGGGGCGCGATGTGCTTGTAACTTTTAAAGATGCTACAGAAAAAGAAGGGAAACTTTTAGAAGTTACAGAAACGGATATAATTATTGAGCAAAAAACAGGAAAAGGGAAAAAGGCGGAAACTCATCAGTTTGTTATTCCTTTTGATAATATAAAAACAACCACTGTTCAGGTCCAATTTTAAAGTATAACTATCAAAGCCTGTATAAATTGATTTACAATTTCACTTTTTTGATTTAAAAAAAACTTATGGCAAGTATTAACTTAATTGAGGCGTTCCAGGAATTTAAGGATGCCGAAAACATTGACCGTCCGACACTGATGAAAGTGGTAGAGGATGTATTTAAAACACTGCTGCGAAAGAAATATACCAGCGATGAAAATTTTGACGTAATTGTAAACGCCGAAAAAGGTGACCTGGAAATTATTCGCCGGCGCATGATTGTAGAAGATGGAGAAGTAATGGATCCGCTTGCCGAAATCGCTTATAGTGATGCCATTAAAATTGAACCCGATTTTGAAGTAGGTGAAGAATTATATCAGGAAGTAAACATTTATGATTTTGGCCGTCGTGCCATATTGGCCGCAAAACAGACATTAGCTAGTCGTATTAATGATCTTAAAAAGAATGTACTTGTTAAAAAATACAGCGAAAGAGTTGGAGAAATAATAAGTGCGGAAGTGTACCAGGTTTGGAAAAAAGAAGTTTTATTGTTAGATGAAGATGGGAGTGAACTCATTTTGCCAAAATCAGAACAAATACCCAGCGATTTCTTTAAAAAAGGTGAAAGCATACGTGCAGTTGTAGAACGGGTAGATTTAAAAAATAACACTCCGGTAATCATCTTAAGTCGTACAAGTACAAAATTCCTTGCTAAATTGCTTGAAATTGAAGTGCCTGAAATTTTCGATGGCCTGATTGTTGTTCGAAAAATCGTCAGAGATCCGGGAGAAAGAGCAAAAGTAGCCGTAGAAAGTTTCGACGACCGCATAGACCCGGTAGGTGCATGCGTAGGTATGAAAGGAAGTCGCATTCACGGTATAGTTCGCGAACTCAAAAACGAAAATATTGATGTTATTAATTGGACAAATAACATTAATCTTTTAATACAAAGATCACTTACACCGGCTAAGATCACAAATATGGATATTGACCATGAAACTAAACATGCAAGTGTTTACCTCAAACCCGACCAGGTTTCATTGGCTATCGGCCGGCGGGGGGCTAACATAAAACTGGCAGGCGAACTCACCGGTTTTGAAATTGATGTTTATCGTGATAATGAAGGTGAAGTTGAAGAGTTTGATATTGATCTCGAAGAATTCGGTGATGAAATTGAGCCTTGGGTAATAGATGAACTTAAGCGGATTGGTTGTGATACAGCACGGAGTGTATTGGATCTAACGCCGGAAGAACTGGAACGCCGTACAGACCTTGAAAAAGAAACAATAGTTGAAATAAGAAGTGTACTAAAACATGAGTTTGAAAAGGAGTAAGTGAGGTTTAGAAATTTTGGTTGCACGCAGTTAAACAATCTTCAACGCTGGTTGCGACGCTCCGTTCAACATTCTTTTTTCTATTGAGCAGTCAAAGCTGTTTAGGTAAATCAGATAAAAACATCATGATAAAATTTTTATAATACAAAAAAATTTATTTACCAGGATTGTAATAAATTGTAGTGTTATAAAGGTTACATTTACGCCTTTGCTGAATAAAGTATATAGTATTTAAATAATTAAAAATTCTGCTTTGGCAGAAAAAGAACATAAGTTGAAATCTGTAAGAAGAAGAGCTTAAAAACTCACAGTTTTTTAGATTAAAACTCAGGCTTACTTTTGGCAGCATTTCAAGCAATGCGGCCTACGATAAATAAAAATATTGAATGTTAGAACTTAAATTACCCAGATTATTAGCCGCTGCCAAAGAGTTTAATGTTGGTCAGGATACTATTGTTGATTTTTTGGCCGGCAAAGGCTTTAACCGTGACGATCTGAAGCCTACGGCCAAACTTAGCGAAGATATGTACCGTTCGCTTCAGCACCAGTTTCAGGGAGATAAAGTGGCAAAAAATAAAGCTGACCTCGTTGAGATTCCAAAAGGAGTACAGCAGGAAGGTCGTAAGAAACGTGAAGAGGAAGAAATCACCTTCACTAAAAAAGAGTTCCAGAAACCTGCTGCGCCTGTACAAGAACCCCCACCTGCGATACCAGTTGAAACAAAAATACCTGAACCTGTACAAGGACAGGAGGTACAACAGCCACAGGTACAAACACAGCCGGAGCCGGAACAACAAGATGAGCCGGTAAATCAACCTCAGGCTAACAATAAAGCTGAGGCCGAAACTGTTCAGGAACAAATTCCTGTTATGCCGACGTATGAAGAGCCTGCCATACCGGCACAGCAACCAATTCCGCCGGAAGCAACTGTGACATCTATTGCCCCTGCAATAATAGTTGAAGAAAATATAAACCATCCTGTTCAGGAGCCATTACAGGTTAGTCAGCCTGTTTCATTAAAAATAGAAGCCCCTGAACTGGAAGGACCTAAAATAATTTCGAAAATTGATCTTTCTGCAATAGACTCTTCTACACGTCCGAAGAAGGATTTTAAAAAACCATTAGAGCCGAAAAGTTTTATACCTGGACAGGGTGTAAAACAACAGCCGGCAAAAGAGGGTGCCCGACAAACGCAGGCCGGGCCTTCTGTTATGGTGCAACCCCGCGTACAACCGCAACCTCAGGTACAACCACAACCTCAGCCAACAGCTCCGCCCAGATTTCAGCCACTGGCTCCCACTGCGTCTTTAGAGACTGCTTCTCCCCTATTATCAAATATAAAAGCTGATAAACTGGAGGGACCTAAAATTTTAGGTAAAATTCAGTTACCTGTTGAAACTGATACCCGTCCTAAACAAAGTAACCAGGAAAAACGTAAGCGTAAGCGCATTCCTGTAGATCGTAAGGGTGGAGAACAGACGCATACAGATGCTAATCAGCAACATCGCCCGGGGCAAGGCTCGGTTCATGGCCAAGCTCCAGTTGGAACAGGGCCTAATAATCGTTTCGGTCCACGTTCTTCAGAGTTGCCAGGGGCACAACGTCCCCAACATAGTGTTGGGCAAGGAGGCTTTAACCGTCCGCCTGGGGGAGGCGTGTTTAATCGCACAGGGCAACCACCAGCTCCAGGCCAAAATGGCCAGCAACGGAGTGCGCAAACAGGACATGGCGGAGGAAACAAATTTGGCCCCCGATCCACAGATAAAAGAAGGGATGATAAAGAAATAGACCAAAAAGAAATTCAGGATAAAATACGTGAAACGCAGGCTAAACTGGCGGGCGGATCAGGACGTGGTAAAAGCTTAAAGGCAAAATACCGGAAAGCTAAAAGAGATGGCGTTGCAGACCAGCCTGGACATGAGGGAGAAGATAATAGGTTATTAGTAACCGAATTTATTAGTGTTAGTGAATTAGCTAACCTGATGGATGTAAGTTTTGCCGAAGTTATTGGTAAATGTATGGGCCTCGGTATTATGGTATCTATAAATCAGCGTCTTGATGCAGAAGTTATTGAGCTGGTATCCGGTGAGTTTGGTTTCGATGTTGAATTTATTGACATGGAAGCACAGGCCGAAATAGAGGAGGAGGAAGAAGATGACGATGACGAAAACTTGCAGTTGAGAGCTCCGATTGTTACAATTATGGGACATGTTGACCACGGTAAAACTTCATTGCTCGATTATATTCGTAATGCAAACGTAGTAGCTGGTGAGGCCGGGGGTATTACCCAACATATTGGAGCATACGAGGTTAAAACAGCTGCAGGCAAAAAAGTAACTTTTTTAGATACACCGGGGCACGAGGCATTTACAGCTATGCGTGCCAGAGGTGCAAAGGTTACCGATATCTCTGTGATAGTAATTGCTGCAGATGATGCAGTAATGCCGCAGACAAGAGAAGCTATTAGTCACTCTCAGGCCGCCAATGTTCCTATGATTTTTGCCATTAACAAAATTGATAAAGAAGGAGCAAATCCTCAGAAGATATATGAGCAGCTTTCTGCAATGAATATACTGGTAGAAGATTGGGGCGGTAAATATCAGAGCCAGGAACTGAGCGCAAAAAAAGGATTGAATGTAGACTTGCTGCTTGAAAAAATTCTGCTTGAAGCAGAAATACTTGATTTAAAAGCCAATCCTGATCGTGAAGCCAGTGGAACTATTGTTGAAGCATCTCTCGATAAAGGTCGTGGGTATGTAGCTACATTGCTTGTTCAGAATGGTACTTTGAATCAGGGTGATATTATGGTGAGCGGACAACATTTTGGTAAGATTAAAGCAATGTTTAATGAGCGGAACCAGAGACTGACCAAGGCGCCTCCGTCTACACCGGTACTTGTATTGGGTTTAAATGGTGCACCTCAGGCCGGTGAAAAATTCCGGGTTTACCAGGATGAAGCCGAAGCAAAAGATATTGCAACCAAACGTTCTCAAATTCTCCGCGAGCAAGGGTTGCGTGCAAGAAAACATATTACACTCGATGAGATTGGTCGTCGTCTTGCACTTGGAAACTTTAAAGAATTGAACCTGATTATCAAAGGCGACGTGGATGGTTCTGTAGAAGCATTAAGTGACTCATTGCAAAAACTGTCTACAGAAGAAATTGCTGTAAGAGTAGTTCACAAAGGGGTAGGACAGATATCTGAAAGTGACGTTAACCTGGCCACTGCATCAGATGCTATCCTAATAGGTTTCAACGTACGTCCTTCAAGCCAGGCTGCCAGGGTAGCAGAAAATGAAGGTCTTGAAATTAAATTGTATTCTATCATCTACACTGCTATAGATGAGTTGAAAAGTGCGATGGAAGGTATGCTCGAACCTAAGTACCAGGAAAAAATAACTGCCAATGTTGAGGTAAAAGAAGTATACAAATTTGATAAAGCAACTGTCGCAGGATGTTTGGTGATAGATGGTAAAATATTCAGGAATTCAAAAGTCCGAATCATTCGCGAAGGCATAGTTGAGTTTCCTAGAGGTGAAGGAGCAAGTGCAGAATTAGGTTCACTGAAACGTTTTAAAGATGACGTAAAAGAGGTAGCTAATAATATGGAGTGTGGTATAACCATTAAAAATTATAATGATCTTAGAGCTGGTGATATAATTGAAGCATTCGAAGCAGAAGAGGTAAAGAGAACTTTATAATGCATGAGTTTTAAAAAGCGCGAATTTATTAAAAAAGCACCAGGTCTATCTGGTGCTTTTTTTAATGCTTTTGACAACAACGAAAAAGAGTGAAAAAAGACAAAGAAATGTTTGATCTTCAGGTAAAGTTAGTGGATTAGGCTTTTTTTAGGGCCGTCTAACCTTAGTAAAAAAGCAGGTAAATTTAACTTCAGCTAACACCTTATTAGCTTATCTGCTTCGTTTGCTTCGTGACGTCACTTGCCTTTAAGACCTGACCTTGTGTGATAAGGGAATAAGAGCATTTCCTCAATTATTTCTACTAAGGTTCAATACCCTGCTTATAGTAGATACTCACATTTGAATTCCTAGAACCAAATGTTTTACTTAGACTGAAATAATTGAAGCGTATAATAAAATTATGTTGTTTTTGTTCTGGTAGTAGAAACCAAAACAAACCTCTTTTTTATTCTAATAACAATGAAAATATTTCTATAAAGCAGTTACACTTCCCCCTTAAAAAAAACTTATTCTTAATTCTGCGTTCATTTTCTTTACTGGCGCTACTTTCTCCTGTGAAAATTGACACTAATCCACCAGATAAATAAATCTTTTATTCTTGAACTCGGGAGTGGACAAGCAAGACTCTTTTAGAATAGTTAAGAAAACCCCTAAGCGAACCTCTTACTTTGCTCTGATAATTTTAAGCACCTAACCAATAGTTTGTTAAAAACTTTTTCCTTTAATTTAATGATATCAACAAAACTTATTTTTGATACATTAGTATTAATATGAAAATTATATCATTCCTTTTTATTTGTATAGTTGGCTTAAATGCAATGGTGTACGCCCAACCGAAAAAAGTAGTAGCAGATAAAATTGTAGCGCAGGTAGGCGATAAAATTATTTTACGTTCTGATATTTATAACTCTATTCAGGATGCACAGCGGCAAGGAGCAGCATTACCCCCTAATCCGGAGTGTGTGCTGGTAGAAAGGGCATTGATTGAAAAGGCGTTAGTATTGCAGGCCGAAAAAGACTCGCTTCCGGTAAGTGATGAAGAGTTAGAAGCAAGTTTAGATAACCAGATACGAGGGTTTATAATGCAATATGGCTCTAAAGAAGTTTTGGAAGAAGTAGCAGGCAAATCTGTTTACCAGTTAAAAGAAGATTTCCGACAGCCTTTTAGAGAGAGGAGCCAGGCTGACCAGATGAGGAAGAAAATCGTGGAGAATGTTAAAATGACTCCAAATGAAGTTCGTGCTTATTTTGAACAGATACCAAAAGACAGTTTGGCCTTTTATGAAAGTGAACTGGAAGTAAGTGAGATCGTAGTATATCCTAAAGCTAATCGTGAGGTAGAGAGTTACGTAACGAGAGAATTGAATGAATGGAAAAAGCAGATTGAAGATGGGTCAAAAAAGTTTGAACAATTAGCTAAATCTTACACAGAAGATCCCGGAAGTAAAGAGTCAGGCGGCCAATATAATATTAATCGTAACGATAAAAATTGGGATCCTGCTTTTATGGCTGCTGCTTTTAAGCTAAAAGAAGGCCAGGTGTCGCAGGTGGTTAAATCGAAGTTTGGTTTACACATTATTCAAATGGTAAGCCGGTCAGGTGATGACGCGGTAATAAGACACATTCTTAGAATACCTCCTGTAACAGATGCTGAAGTTAAAGAATCAATTAATTTACTTGACTCTGTAAGATCAAAATTGATTGCAGGTTCAATGAATTTTGGAGAGGCAGTTAACAGGTATAGCGAGGATGAAGCAAGCAAGTTTAGCGGTGGAAGAAGACAGGGACGCGACGGTTCAAGTTTTGTTACCATTGACCAGTTAGATAAAGACATGGTATTAGCAATTCAAAACTTGAAAGTTGGTGAATATTCTCAAGCTATTCCTTTCTCCGATGAAAGAGGTAAAAAGGCAGTAAGATTAGTTTATCTTCAAACGCGAACAGAACCTCATAGAGAAAGTCTTAAAGACGATTACAGTAAAATATCCCAACGGGCGCTAGAAGAAAAAAAGAATGATGTTTTGGAAAAATGGTTCCAAACCCACATTCCAAATTATTACATTGTAATTGATAAAGAATTTTCTGGTTGCGAAAATGTAAAGGAATGGTCAGGTAATGCTGTTGCAAATAATTAAAAGTACAAATTGGGCGAAATTATAAAGAAGGCGGCATTCTGCAAGACTACCTCTTTTGTTTACAGTTCTCTTATTAAAATAAGCCTCTCAAGGCAAAGAAAGCGGTAATTTGTTTGCAGTTTTCTTAGCCTTAGTGCTTAAATAATTATTAAACTATTTGCCATGTATGACGATGAATTTTATGACATCCAGGATATTGCCTTGATTGGCATTTCTCTTGAAGAAATACTCGAATATTACAGGACTCTCAGTTTACAGTAGTTAAATAAATAACAATTACACTAATATTTGTTTTTAAATTAATGTCATTGTTTTATAATTTTAAGACCTACACTGCGTGGAAAGATAGGACGTAACTTAAGCCAAGTTAACTGAGGTAATTGTGTTTTTATTTGTTTTTCATGATCCCTAAGGTTGAATATGGGTTATTAGCACATTAAAATTTTTCGGCGGATCTTCCTTTTTAATTTCCCCGGATTTCCAATTGATTCATTAAGAGCTTAGGTATCAAATGGCCGATACAACTATTGCTGCCTTCCGGCACTTATCATATAAGAAGATAAATGCTTTGATCACTGTCGCTCTCTAGCAAGAGAAAAATACCTTGCAAATTAGAACGGGGCAAAACTAATAACCCACTATTTTAAATAGATGCAATACTTGAAGCATATAAAATTTTTGGCAATGCCTCTACAGAAAATGCGATGAAAGTCATAATTGAGCCATAGTCTATGCATGACAGGGAAAAGATACCTATAATAGAAAGTACAGTAGTAGTTGTCACCAATGCAAAGTTGCTGAAATCCCAATTACCCAACAATGTGACGACAATCATTTGAAACGCTGCTTACAGTCATGAATAATAGCTTTCAGTCAGGTTACTTTTGATGATTAGCCAATACAAAAAACATAAACATGAAAACGCTATTAATAATTTTAATCGCATCATTTGCAACTTTTACAACTTTCGCACAAAAAGCCAAAGGCAACATAAAAACACCCAAGTCAACTATGACGATACAGTCAAATTACAGATGCCCTATGCACCCCGAGGTAGTAAGTAATGAGCCTGGAAAGTGCAGTAAATGTAATATAGATTTGACCCTTTCGAAAAAGGAGCAAATGAAAAAGGACGTAACGAAAGATTACACTTGTACCATGCACAGGAAGTAGTAAGTAACATGGCAGGTACATGCGCTAAATGTGGAACAGCACTGGTATCTGTTGACAGAAAAGGCAGCAAACAAGGTAATATATCTTATGTATGTTCCATGCATTCCGATGTTGTTGCTGATAAGGCAGGGAAATGCCCTGTATGCGGTATAAATTTGACGAAAGCAAAAACTGAAGCCCCAGCAAAAAAAGCCTAATACAATGAGTAAAAAATAAAGTATTACAAATTTCCTTGAAGTCCTTTGGTATCAAAGCTGAAGGACTTCTCAATATTTTATGCATAAAGTATGGATAAAACAAATCATAAAGCTGGATTTTGGTCTGCACTTATCGCATTTGTTGCAACTATGGCATTCAATATTGCTCAATTTTTACGGCTTCTTGGTGTTCTCACTTTTCCTCCCGACCAAATTTTAATTTTTTGATTTTCACTTTGTATTGTTATACCCTTTTTGCTTGCAATGCTGGCACTTCACTATGTAGCACCGGCTGATAGGAAATTATGGAGCCATGCCGCTCTTCTCTTTACACTGATGTATGTAGTATTTGTTACTGCTAATTACGTTGTTCAATTAGCAACAGTAATTCCTATGACACTTAAAGGAGCAGCAGACGAGTCGTATCCTTAATCAAACACACACTCACTATTTTGGGACTTTGATGCAATAGGATATATATGTATGGGATTTGCAACTTTATTTGCTGTTCCTGTATTTAAAAAACAAGGATTTCAAAAGCCGTTTAGATATTGCTTCTTAGTTCATGCACTTGTTACTCCTCTAATTGCATTTGTTTATTTCTATCCAAGCTTTTCAGATACTTTACTGCTTATAGGAATTCCCTTGGGCAATTACGGCTCCGCTTTCAATGTTAATGCTTGCACTAATGTTTAAGAAGCAATTGATAAGTAACTTACCACCAATAACTTTTGCCCTGGACAGGGAAGCGTAACAATCAGGCCAAAAAACCAAGGTATTATCAAAACAAAGTCGATAAAAACTCTTCTTATTATTCTATTGGCAATTCTCGGCTTAGGAGCAGTATTTGGCGGTGGTGTATTAATAATTTCCCCATCCGGTCAGTTATTTGGAATGCCCCTATCTCTATTAGACCATTCGCCTTTCAACAATTTTTTAGTACCGGCGACGATGATTGACAAAAGAATTGAATGGGTGCCTATAGACAGTTTATCTGCTAAGGCCATTTTTACCAATGGAACAAATAAAATAACTGCTACATTATACTTTAATGAGCAGGGGCAACTAATAAATTTCATATTAGATGACCGCTATCCATCGGCGATATGAAACAATACCGTTTTTCAACGCCTGTAAAAGAATACACAAAAATTAACGACGCAATGTTTTAAAATATGGAGAAGCCGTATGGCATTACACCGATGGGGAATTGTGTATGGAAAGTTTTATTTAAAAAGTATTGAATACAATGTAGCTGACTTTAAACCATAAAACACTAAGGTCAATATAGAACCTATTTTAAAAACACTTCATGAATAATTTAAAACTTTCCGGTCTGTTATTTTTTCTTGCAGGTGCTATTGTACTCATGAGTATCATCACTGCAGAAGCTCTTTATCCAGCAGGTTATACAACTGTCAAAAACGAAATAAGTGACCTTGGTGCAACAGGCCAGCCAAGACTTAATCCTGCAATATCGATGAAGGAGTAAACCTTGTTATGAAAGGTCTCTGATGGCGGTTTTGAAATAATTCTTTATCATTCGAACTTTGATTTTTATGATTACATCGTTTATTGATTCTTTCTTTTGAATCATACTCATTCTTGCGAATAAGGATGATTCGTGAGAGTATCTACTGGGTCCTCAAACTCTTAATAGGATTTGCAACCGCCGCTTTAATTGCCTGAAAACTCACTGTAAACAATGCAATAACAATCGTTATTACAGAGGCTACAACAGAAATCCACCAATGCATTGGTGTTCGATAAGCAAAATTTTGTAACCAACTGTTCATTGCAAAGTAGCCAATTGGTATAGCGATGACTATAGCAATTAATACCGGCTTCAACAAGTCTTTTGTTAATAACAGGACAATATTTTGTGTAGATGAACCCAGTACTTTTCTTACGCCAATTTCTTTTATTCGTTTTGCAGCAGTAAATGAAGCCAAACCAAATAAGCCGAGGCAGGCAATGAATATGGCTAAAGCTGAAAATACACTGAGTATGGTTTGTTGCCTGGTATCTGTTTTGTATAGCTCATCAAACTTTTGATCTAAAAAACTGTATTCGAAAGGATAAACGCGCGCTATTTTGTTGTACTCATTTTTTATTGTTGCTAAAGCAGATTCAATGTTGCCGGGTCTTAATTTTATTACTGCAACTCTTCTATCTTCACCAGGTGAAATTACCAATGCATCCATTTTTTCTTTTAGAGATAAGAAATTGAAATCCTGTACAACACCCGCTATTCGTCGCCTTGCACTATCACGTGTTGTATTTTTTATCCATTTGCCAATTGCCTGTTCGGCTGTAAATCCAAGCTTCCTTGCAGCAGTTTGATTGATTAATACTGCATCTGTAGTATCTGTTGCATATTCTGATGATAAATCTCTTCCCGCAATAATTTTTAACCCCAGTGTTTTTACAAATTCAAAATCTGCAAACTCAGTTCTTGCTTTCCAGATTTGATTATTCCGACCTTCTGCTTCAAAAGTGTGGTCATCAAAAAAACCACCTGGTTCACCAGACATTAATGATACAGAAACAATATCACTTTTGCTTTGCAACTCATTTTTAAAAGTATACCTGTGTTCATATATATCATTGTTATCAATCGGCACAATCACTGTTTGTTCCTTATCATAGCCAAGCTCTTTACTCTTCACATAGTTCATCTGGTTCATGATAATAATAGTGCCGATGACCAATAAAACAGAAATGCTGAATTGCACTATCACTAATGCTTGTCTGAACAAAGAGCCTCCTTTGCCCAATTGTAATTTTCCTTTCAATGCCTGTATAGGAGAGAATGCTGAAAGAAAAAATGCAGGATAACTGCCTGCTAAAAATCCGACCACTATTATTACTCCGGTCAGGAACAAATAAACAGGCAATGCATTCCAGGATACCGTTAAGGTGTACCCAAGCAACTGGTTATATAATGGCATCAGCAATTGTAATAAACCTATGGAAAATACACAGGAAATAACCGTCAATAGAATTGATTCACCAATAAATTGCCATACAAGATGATTACGCAATGCACCCAATACTTTGCGCAGCCCAACTTCTTTTGAACGCTCTGCTGCCCGTATGGTCGAGAGGTTCATAAAATTAATGCACGCAATAAGCAAAATAAGTACTGCAATAGAAAGGAAAATATAAACTACAGTTTTATCGCCGTGTTTTACATTGTCAAACGAAGATGCAGGCTCAAAATAAATATCGGATAAAGGAGTGAGTGTAAGCGTAAAACGGGTACCGGTTCGTGCCATATCTGCGCTTATATATTTATCAAGGAATTGAGGAAAGCGTTTTTTGAGCTGGTTTACGTTTATATATGGTTTCAATTGAACGTAAGTGAACATGTTATTATTTATCCATACTTTAAACCAGTCAGCATTAAAGTAATTTGACAGGGGCATAACCAAATCAAAATCCAAATGAGAGTTGGATGGAACGTCTTTGGCAACTCCTGTAACTCTTAATTGCAGGTGTTTATCTAATTGAATTGTTTTACCAATCGGATCCTTGTCGCCGAAATATTTTTTAGCTGTTGTTTCAGTGAGCACCACACTTGCAGGATCTTTTAAAACGGTTGCAGCATTACCTTTTACCAGTGGAAAAGAAAACAAGCTAAAGAAATCAGCATCTGTAACATACAGCTTCTTTTCGTTGAAAGAAGTATTGCCAAAAGAGATCAATCCATTTGTTGGCATTACACGCACTGCTTTCTCTATTTCACCAGGATAATCATTTAATAAAGCAGTGGCATAAGGTCCCGATAGATAAGGAACTGCCAGCTTATCGGTTTCATAGCCACGCATTACCCGGTAAATATTCTTACCCTCAGCATGAAATTTATTAAAGCTGAATTCATTCATAATGAAGAGGAAGATCATGCAGACAGTAATGCCAATCGTTAATCCAAGAATATTAATAAAGGAAAAAATTTTATTCTTCAGCAGGTTGCGCCAGGCGATTTTGAAATAATTTTTTATCATTATGATAGAGTTATAAGTTGCACCATTAAGAATTCCAGGAATAAACTTTAGCTTTTAAAGTGTTTATTCTTACAAAAGCTTAATTGTTATTTTACTGAACATAAAAATGTACTTTCAATAATTATTTTCAAGAAGGCAGCCAAAGTGGTAAGTAATTGAGATTCAAATAGTAGGAGTGAAGATGTTAAAATTAGATGTACGGTTTTGATACACTATTTGTTCGCTTTTGTTACAGCCGTTCAATAGTTTTCCAATTCCCGTTTCTATGACTTCTTATCTATGTTCAGCTTCACTATACAATTTATTTTCTGTAAACTCTGACAAGTTGATTTTTTAAATAGTTTTGAAAAGAAATTTTATTTTCTAATTTTGAATTCAATTTATTTCAATGTTAACGACGATTAAAGGCATATACGATAAATGGACAAATTGTTTTAGATGAAATGCCACCAACTAAAAACAAGTCTAAAGTTGTAGTTGCATTTTTAGAAGAAATTCTATCTTCTCCTTTTCAAAGACAATCCAAAACACAAGGCTTCTTTACGTACTATAATTGAGAACCCTGCCCACACCATGTTCGTAAGTCAGTTTAGCCTGATGGAAATGTCTATCAAATTAAAATTGGGTAAACTCACTGAATTTATTGTAAGCATTTAATATATAGCTGCACAACTTTTATCAGGCGGTTTTAGTATTTTACTAATAACAAATAATGTAATTATGGCATGAATGCTACAGCCGAGACAGTGTGGAAGGAAGCTATTCGAATGGAAGCGGCTTGACTGCAATGTAGGAAGGACCGGAAAAGTAAAAATACTACAATCAATCTTTAAAGGTGTGTATTATCCCGAAGAATGAGGGATATTACACCGTTTGTCTTTAGGTCTGCTATTTTTATGTGCTAAGGTTTCTATATTGAAAGAACCTTAATTTGTTTTTATAAATACTGGCTTTCTTATTACAACTTCAGATCCCTTTGCTAAAAAAACAGATCTTGGTTCAGCCGATAAATAAGGAACAAATTCTTTACCGTATAAAGAAGCGACATCACAATTGAGAGACCATTCTTTTACTTTCTGCACTTGCCACATATCATGCTCAACACCATATTCAATAGTAGTGTTTTCATTGTATTTATTATATCCCCAATAATGTTCAAAAATAAATTCTTCTTCGCTTCCAGGTATTATAGCTTTTAAAGATGCTTCAGCAGTAACATTAATACTGTTCCAATCATTGCGATGTTTCCACCTATAGTCAATTAAAATTTCACTTCCCTTAACAATGATTTTATGTTTCATAGGTTTTGCACTATAGTGTTCATGATATAAAATGTTAGCCAGCTTTGCAATTACAAATCTGGGTACAATCTCGGAAACGAATACAACACCTCTTTTCCAGGTAGTGCCATTAAAATGCTTTACGTAAAATCTAAGATTTACTTCTTCAAAGAAAGAATGAAATGGCCATTTTATACCAAAGACTTTACTATCGTTAAACATAAAGCCAACAACACTAACAAGAGTTTTATTGTTATAATTATCTAATTCAGTTGCAGAAGGAAGATGAGGTAGCAGGATTCCTGGATCTACTTCGTAATTAATCATTACCAGGTTCTCCCATTTTGCTTTTAAGAATATTGGTCTTAGAGGTAACATAGAATACAAACAAATTGGATTTGAACAAGTTGCTTCAATATTTAAAAAATTTGGTTCCTTAACGTCAGTTTCTACAAATCTAAATAATTTCACGGATGAGATTTAAGAAGGGTAGCCATACCGTTCATGAGTTGCACGCGTTGTCTTAAAGATCATATTTATAAATCTTAATCTAAAAGACTTAAGTTGTACACCCTTGTATTGACTTTGAAGCGAATGACTGCAATAGTTTTTTAATCTTAAAGGGATAATATATTTATAGAAACTCAACTATCTGTATTGTTTTAAAACTCCGAAGGAGTGATAATATTATCCCTTCGGGATTATTCAACGTTAGCTAGCTCTGTTTTCTATAAAAATCTCAGCTTTTCCGGCTAAAACAATTAAGATGCATTTGCCCTGACCCTAAAGCCTTGAAGTGAATTCTATTGCTTAATTTGTTATATTACTTTTCTTTTCCTCGCATTTCAGCGTCAGCTTATTGATATCATTACCCAATTGTTGGTGCGTAGGATGAACTAAAATTACTTTGAGTATTTCCTTTTTCTCCTTTTGACTCAAAAAAGTTTTAACAATTGCGGATCTTTCGATAGACTTAATTATAAAGAAGTTTAATTAGTTAAAAAAGCATAGTTATTAGCTTAATAAGTAAATTTTTCTGCTTAATTAATGCTTTACTTTTATCCAACCAAACTGCATTTTAAACGCTTATAATAATTCCATATGAAAAGAAAATGGCTTTTCCTCAGATCATTCATTGCAATGATTCTAATGGTAATTTTCCTTTTTTTCATTCCTTCTCTGACATTCTCACAAGATGCGACACAAGCCGGCAGAGTTGTAAAAGGGGTGGTAACTGATGATAAAGGTGAACCGCTTTCCGGTGTAAATATCTCTTTAAAAAATAACATCAAAGCAACCATTTCTGATGATGGCGGCAGGTACACAATAAGTGCTGGTAATAACAGCACCCTTGTCTTTTCTTATGTTGGTTTTGGTACGAAAGAGGTACCGGTAAATTCTCAAACGACAGTTAATGTTAAACTCGAAGCAGAGAACAAAACGCTAAATGATGTGGTGGTGGTTGGATATGGAACTCAGAAAAAGGTGAATGTAATAGGATCTGTAGTAACGGTGGGTAGTAAGGAGATAACGGCTTCTCCTGTTTCGAATTTATCAAATGCCTTAGCTGGTCGCCTCCCGGGTGCTGTGATACAACAATCAAACGGAGAGCCTGGTAAAAATGGTGCAACAATTTTGATCCGGGGTATGGCAACATTGGGAAATAACCAACCATTGGTTGTAATTGATGGTATTTTGGGAAGAGACATAAACTCAATCAATCCTAATGACGTAGAAAGCATTAGTATTCTTAAAGATGCATCGGCAGCTATCTATGGTGCACGTGCTGCAAATGGAGTAATTCTCGTAACAACAAAAAGAGGCAGAGAAGGTTCTCCTTTGACTGTAAATTATAGTTTCTACCAGGGCTTTTTATCACCGACTGCACTTCCAAAAATGGCTGATGCTGCATCCTATGCTTCAATGATCCGCGAGATGCAAATATATGGTGGGGTGGAAGAGGTTAATATGAAGTTTTCTCCGCAGGACATCGAGAAATATGGATCAGGGAAATATCCCTGGACCCATCCAAACACAGATTGGGTAGATGCTTCTTTTAAAAAATATAGCCAGACAAGCAGTCATAACGTAGCGATAAGCGGAGGAAGTAAAGCAATAAATTATTACGTATCTTTTGGCAGCCAAAATGAAGGTGGCATATTTAAAAACTCCTCAACATCATTCAATCGGTACAACATTAAGGCTGCTGTAGATGCGAAAGTAAACGAATATCTTACTCTTGGCCTTGATATTAATGGTATTCAGGAGAACAGAAATTATCCTTCTGTTGATGCAGGCTTTAACCTGGATGGAGCAATCAAAAGCCTTCCAACCTCTCCTGCAGTTTATCCAAATGGATTACCAGGTCCTGATATTGCGTATGGTCAGAATCCTGTAGTAACCGTAACAGATCAAACAGGTTTTGATAATTCAAAACGTTACATAGCCAATAATATATTTAGTGCAAATCTTAAGATACCTGGCGTGAAAGGTTTGACACTTTCCAGCTACTATGCTTATGATATTAACTTAGGCCAAAGAAAACAGTTTCAGAAGCCATGGACACTTTATCAACTGGATGAGCCGGCTTACCTGGCAGCGGGTAATACAGGGGTGGAAGATGGCTCTGATTTCCTCGTTGGAACACTTAAAGGAGTCCCTGAACCCTGGTTAAGAAATTTTTATGATGATTCGAGAACGAAAACCTTTAATATAAAGGCTGATTATACTAAAACAATCAATGGTGTACATAACATCAGTGCCTTTGTTGCTTATGAAACTTCGGAATATGAAGGTAAAGGTATTGATGCCTATCGCCGGTATTTTATCAGTGATCAGTTACCATATTTATTTGCGGGAGGTGACGCTGAAAAGAACAATAATGAATTTGTTTCTATCGACTCGAGGATTAATTATTTTGGCAGACTAAGCTATAATTATAAGGAAACTTATTTGTTCCAGTTTTCTATGCGCAGAGACGGATCATTACGTTTCTCAAAAGAAAGTGGCCGTTGGGGTAACTTCCCGAGTGTGTTGGCAGGCTGGAAAATTTCAAATGAAAATTTCTGGAAAAGAAATGTACGTTTTATAGAATATTTTAAATTAAAAGCTTCATGGGGACAATTAGGCAATGACCTTGTAGATCCTTTTCAGTATTTATCGTCGTATTCGTTTTTTATCAACCCCTGGACACGTACAGGATACGTTTTAGGCTCAGGCAGAGGTTATTTAGCCGGACTAACTCAACAAGGTGCTACCAATCCTAACATTACATGGGAAGTGGCTAATGTCTATAATACAGGGTTTGAGTCGATGTTCTTTCATAACCGTGTCACATTAAATGCAGACTTCTTCTATCAGAGGCGAAATAATATCCTTGTAAAAAGAAATGCTTCAGTACCTGAATTTACCGGTATTCAATTGCCGGATGAAAACTTCGGAGTAGTAGATAGCAAAGGTGTCGAAGTTGTGCTTGGATATAATAATCGTGTTAATGATTTCACCTATTCAATCAATGGAAATTTAGCCTTTTCCCGTAACAAAGTCGTAGAGTTTGATGAACCCGCAAGAAGTGTTCCGTGGCAGGTGTTAACCGGCCATCCGCAAGGTTCACAATTGGTGTATCATGCAATTGGAATATTCAGGGATGAAGATCAGATTAATAAAACTCCACACGTAGAAGGTGCAATACCAGGAGATATTATGATACAGGATTTTAATAATGACGGTGTCATTAATTCTGATGATCGCATTCTTAACACTAAGACTGTCAATCCTGAAATCACTTATGGCGTTTCTTTTAACCTTGCTTATAAGAACTGGACTTTAGGCGGGCTTGTTCAGGGTGCTGGAAATGCAAACAGACAAGTATTAGTCGGTTTACAGGGCTTGTCTGGAAATTATTTTGCATACGATGCTGAGGGCACATGGACACCCGATAATATCAACGCCACCAAACCAAGGGCATTTGAAAGAACAGAGGCTTATTGGAGATCAAATTATGTGACAGATTACTCCTACCAAAATTCTGCTTATGCCCGTATGAAAAATCTTCAGCTTGCTTATACTATTCCTCCAGCCGTTCTTGAAAGGATCCGCATTAAGAGTGCACAACTCTATCTGGCAGGTCAGAACCTGTTCCTTATCTATAATGCAAATAAACTTATTGATCCTGAAGTTGGCGGCATTCGTACCAGTAGTTCAGATGCGCCTGCCCCTGGTGTATACAATTATCCTATTATGAGAGTTTACACCATTGGTGCAAGAATTTCACTTTGAGATAGTATTGTTAGAATTAATTATTAGTGTAAGAACAAAAAAAAAATAATTATGAAATCTTATAAGTTATTATACATAAATTTTTTAGCTTTCGTCTTCTTTATGCTTTCGGCATGCAGCAAGATTTTGGACAAGTTACCACAGGATAAATTCTCTGATGCTTTGGTCTTTTCCGACATCAACCTGGCAGATCGCTACCTGCTGGATACCTATAATCAGTCCCTTATCGGAGGAGTAGGTTATCTTTCTTTTGCATCATTAACGGATGAATCACATGACACCCATAGTTTTGAAACGGCGAATTATCTCCAGGGTAATGTATCCTCAAGCGCTACAGGCCCCTTTGGCAACTGGGCTTTTAACTACACTGCATGGGGCCCTATGTATAAGAATATTCAAAGACTAAATGTTTTTCTCGCCAATATTGAACAAGTACCAAATGCATATCCCCAGGCTCAGCAAGCCTCAGTAAAGGAAAAGGTGGAAAGAATGAAAGGTGAGGCAATGTTCCTAAGAGCCTTTTGCTATAACCAACTTGCCCGTAATTATGGAGGGCTTATTCTTATTTCCCAACCATTTGAAATAGGCAAAGATTATCTTTCCATCAAAAGGTCTACTTTCCAGGAAACTGTTGATTTTATATCGGGACAGTGCGATTCTGCTGCAGCCCTGCTAAAGGAAAAATCTGAAATGGAAATGGGAAGAGCAACTAAAACTGCGGCTCTTGCATTGAAATCAAGGATTTTATTATTTGCCGCAAGCGATCTTACTGCAGACGGATCAGCAGAAAACGAATATGTAGGTTATAAAAATCCTGATCGTACAGCTTTATGGACTGCTGCTAAAAATGCAGCCAAAGCAGTAATGGATATTGGAAGATACGAACTTGAAAATTTTGGTGCTCCTGACCAGGCTGCAGTGTCTCAGAAATACTTCAATTTTTTCAAATCAAAAGATTTGTCAAGCAATGAAATCATCTGGGGCAAAATGTTTTTAAAAGACGTTGGAAGCAGAAACCAGTTTAACCTCGTCAATGGTACAAATGGTTTCGTAATGTATGGCTGTAATGCGCCTACCGGAAACCTTGCAGATGCTTTTCAAATGGCTGACGAATCGCCATTTATTGATCATTATAAGGTAGATAATGATGGTTTTTACCGGAATATTTCCGGTAAGTACACTTCAGAAAATATCTACTATAATCGGGAACCAAGATTCTATGCCGAAATCCTATACGATAGCGCGACATGGCAAAAGCGTTTTGCAGATCTTGCGGGCAGAGATCCTCTTGGTATTTATGACAGGCGTACCCGTATTACCATTAAAAACGGGGCGGAAGAAGTAAAATTTATGGTATTGACACTCGCCAGGGTCCAATTGATCCTGATGATGGTACTTACACTGGCTATACTTTCAAGAAATACCTCGACGACCAGGTTTATGGCACCGAAGCAACAAATAATGAGAATGTTTGGATGGAATTCAGGTATGCAGAAATTATCATGAATTATGCAGAAGCATGTCTGGCATTAAATGAAACTGACGAAGCTGCCAAATATATAAATATGATCAGGAACCGCTCAGGGCTGCCGAATTTTATAGGAGATATGACCGCAGCACTACGTTACGAAAGAAGGGTTGAATTTGTATATGAAGATATTCGTTGGTATGATATGAGAAGATGGAAAATACTGAATGAAACGCTGGTAGACGCTACCGGCGTTGATATTGTAGAAACCAGGAATAAAGATAATAATACAGTAACCACGACCTGGCGACAGATTTTAGTACAGGAGCGTGGACCCGAAAATAAGAAGCTGTATTGGGTACCAATACCAATTGATGAGATGAACCGGGCTACCAGTTAGTACAAAATCCGGGTTATTAGTCCAAAAAGGATTTATTGCAGATTTTGAAATAGATTTAACTACGTAGACATTATCAGAACAAAAATAATTCTATTACGATTTGTACCGTTAAAATTGCCGCGACCTTCAGGTCGTGGGCATGTATAGAAGTTTAGGTATGGCTTTAGCCAAAACTAATAATATGACGAGCATTTGCAATTATGATGAAAGTAATAATACGTTTGCCGACAAACGAAATAAATTAACACTTTAATAGTAGCATCGCATATTGTGTTTTATTCTTTGGCTAAAGCCTGATATTTATTCTTTACCCACGACCTGAAGCTCGTGGCAATTGTAACTTAAAGCACAATTACCTATACTATCCGTACAGAACTTAACAAACTTATGAAGCACAGCCAGTACAACATGAAGAATTTATTATTAGCTATATTTTTCATCCTTTTTGGTCTTAAAAGTTGGTCAAAAGATACTTTACAGGTAAGTTCTCCTTCCGGTAAAATTGGTGTGAAGGTGTGGATGGGTAAGCAGTTGCAATACCAGGTTTCTTATAATAATAAACCTATTCTTACGCCTTCATCAATTGATTTTTTATTAGATAAAAACCGGGCACTTTCATCAAATAATGCAATCAAGTCTTCTTCTGTAAAAAAGATAAGGGAGCAGATTGTTTCTCCCGTTCCGGAAAAAAGAAGGATAATACCAGATGTATACAATGTTTTATCGGTTGCATTCAGACAACCGTTTAAAGTTGATTTCAGGGTTTACGATGATGGAGTGGCTTACCGCATTTCTACCATGTTTACGGATTCGATTTATGTAAATAATGAAGTTGCTGAATTTGCTTTTCCCGGCTCCCCTTCCGCCTGGTTTCCGCAAGTGAAGAAAAGAGAAAACGCTGATATTTTTCATACAAGTTTTGAAGAAGAATATCCTTTGAGAAAGATAGATACTATCGTTGATGGTACTCTTGGTTATTCCCCTATACTGGTTGCCTCTGGAGCCAATCCCAAAATTGCCATAACTGAATCCGACCTGGAAGATTATCCCGGCATGTTTATCGGTGGCACAGGTTCTTCTGCTTTAAAAGGCGTATTTGCAGGCTACCCCATTGAGGAGCAGGCAACGAAAGAACTATACTCTCAGTTGAAGGTTACCAAACGTGCTCCCTATATTGCCAGAACTTCGGGTACAAGAAGCTTTCCCTGGCGTGTACTGCTGATTGCGGCAGAGGATAAAGAATTACCGGGAAATGACATCGTATACAGGTTAGGCACACCATCAAGAATTGGTGATGCTTCGTGGGTAAAACCGGGAAATCTTACTGATGAGTGGACAATTGATATCAATCTTTTTAATGTTCCCTTCAGAGCAGGCCTTAACACTGCATCCTATAAATATTATATTGATTTTGCTAAGCGTTTTGGTTTTGATCGTATTATGATGGATGCCGGCTGGAGTGACAATAATGATCTTTTTAAAATAAATCCGGCTATCAGTATGGATACCCTTGTAGCCTATGCTAAAGAAAAGGGCATTAAGATAAGCATGTGGACACTTTCGAGAACTTTAGACAGGCAACTGGATGGCGCACTTAACCAATTTAATAAATGGGGTATCGATTTTATCATGACTGATTTCATGGACCGTGATGATCAGAAAATGGTTAATTTTTACCATCGTATTGCTAAAGCATGCGCTGCACATAAGATTATGATTATGTATCATGGCGCTTTCCCTCCAAAAGGATTTAACCGAACTTATCCTAACGCAGTTGCGAGGGAAGGTGTAATGGGGTCTGAATATAATATATGGAGTAATAGAGTAACACCAGATCATGATGTGATGCTGCCCTTTACAAGAATGCTTGCAGGTGGATTTGATTATGAACCAGGATTGCTGAATAATGCGACAAAAAAGGGAACAAGACCAGTTGCGGGGGTAGTAACAAGTCCGGGCACCCGCTGCCACCAGCTTTCTATGTTTATTGTTTACGATAGTCCTATGCAGATATTTTCCGGTAATCCATCTGAAGGGATGCGCGAACCTGAATTTATGGAAGTTCTTGGCAATCTGCCTACTGGTTGGGATGAAACAGTTATAACAGATGCAAAAGTTGGCGAATATATTATCTCGGCAAGACAAAAAGGAAATGACTGGTTTATTGGTGGTATGAGTAATTGGGATGAAAGAGATGTGGTTGTGAAATTTGATTTTTTAAGCAGCGGTAATTATAAAGCTACAATTTGTAAAGATGGCATTAATGCAGACCGGTATGCAGCAGATTATGTTATACAAAAGGATTTTACCATTAAAAAAAATGATGAGATGAAAATACATATGGCACCGGGAGGAGGATTTTTAATCAGGTTAGATAAGCAATAGCTTTGCAATTCTTATAAAAGATTTGCACGAATTTTTCCATTACCAAATAAGTTATTCAATCGAAAGAACCGGAATAATTTCAAAACTCCTATGCTTTAATTCAAAAGAATGAAACGACGTATTTTAATAAAGAACGCATTGAGATTGGGAATAGGCCTTATGCCTATTTCCGAAATATCCTCAAAGACTGCGAATGCTTCTCCTCTGAAATCTTCTGATCGGTTACCATTAGCCGGACCCAAAAAACCAATTACTATTTATAATAACTGGTCTGCTTATAATGAATTATCAGATAATATTCCTTTGACTGAAGAGCTTGCGATGAAGCAATTGCATGAACTGGTGCGTTTAAAGAAAAGCGGTGTACAGGTGGATTACTATGTAATGGATGCCTTCTGGTTTGACAAGGCAGGTGGTTATCGCACCTGGCATAAACAACGTTGGCCTAACGGTCCCGATAGATGGTTGGGAGCATGTAAAGAAAATGGCATTATTCCGGGAATGTGGTTTTCTACTAACGACCGTATACATTCCGACGATGGTTTTTTTCTTGATCTGATACCGCAGTGGAAAGACTCTGCGACCACAAACCCAAACGCACTTTGCCTATTCAGAGGCGGTTATTTAAAGCACTTATCAGATACACTGCAAATATGGGCAGACAAAGGTGTTAAAGCTTTTAAGTTTGATTTTGCCCGTTTCAATGCTGCAAGTGAGGAGACCCAGAGAGTTTATTTACAATCGGAAATAGAAGAAATGAATAAGGTGGCTTTTATTGACGCATTAAAATATTTCCGGGCTAAAAATCCAGGTGTATTAATTATAGGCTATAATGGATTTGGCGGTGAAATGAGTAATACATATACTCCTTTTAGAAAGTCAGTAGATAGCCGCTGGCTCGAGGTTTTTGATACTTTATATTGTGGTGATCCGCGATTTTCTGACGTTCCGGCAAGTAATATCTGGCGTTCACAAGATATCTATTCCGATCATATGGTCAGGCAATATGAGTTGAATGGAATCCCCTTGAATCGTATTGATAATTGCGGGTTTATGATAGGTACTACAGGTACATGCTATAAAAGGGCAACCAATGCATGGAAAGGGATGCAAATACTGGAACTTGCACGTGGTGGATGGGTAAATGTCTATCACGGAAACCTGGAGCTGCTTACAGAAAAAGATGCTCAATGGTTTGCAAGGACACAAAGTTTATTTCACGAGCTTCAGACTTATGGTATTCCCGGCACTTTCGGCGCAATTCCGGGAAAACGGATGCCTTACGGGTTTGTAGCTTCTGCAAAAAGTGGTACGGTTTGCACAGTAGTAAATCCGTCACAAGCCATCAGCGAAATAGCTTTACCCGTTTCCACATATTCTAAAAGCGCACTTATTTATACTGATGGCGGATTTAAACCAGTGTTGAAAGGAAACAAAATTACCTTGGGTGCGGAGCAGTTGGCTATAGTGGGATTTGATGAATATTCAGACCAAAAATATGACCTGGGTATTGATGAGACCATCGACATACCTGCTTCTATACAACCAATTAAGGTTGATTTTAAAGAAACTGCTCAAAATACTATTTCAGGGGTAATTAGTCCTGTAAAGGGAAAAGATATTCGTATCTTATTGCAACAATTTTCCTCAGATAATTTTCCGAAGCGCTCTTACGGCGGATCGCCGCCTAAAGGAAGAAAAATGGATACTATTATTAAAATATTAGTAAAGCAGGATGGAAAGCAAATTCAATTAAACATCGAATACGATAAAATGATCTGGAGCGGTTTGTCCTGGGGAGCAGGAGAAATTAAAAATTTATTGTTCAACAATGACAGGCCTATTGAAATTCAATGTATTTCTACAGAACCTGAAAAACTAACACTTAAAGCCGAGGTATTCGTTATTCACTACCATAATAAAAATCAATGATAATAAAAGACAGATTTAAGGATAAAGTTGCGGTTATTACAGGCAGTGCAGATGGAATAGGGAAGGGAGTAGCATGCAGGCTGGGCAAAGAAGGCGCAACGCTAGCACTGTTTGATATCAATAAAGAATTGTTACAAACAACTGTTGAAGAATTTCGGGAGTTGGGTATACAGGCAAAGGGATATTTAGCAGATGTAAGTTGCGAATCAGAGGTATCAGAAGCGATCTCTGAGGTTGAAAGGGAATGGAATAAAATAGATATTCTTGTAAATGCTGCTGGTATCGTTGGTCTTACCAACACAAAAATCACAGAGTTTCCCACTTCTGATTTTGATAAGATATACGAGATTAACCTGAGAGGAACTTTTCTTATTACGAAATATATTTTAAAAGTAATGAAGAAAGTGGGTAAGGGACGGTTGTTATTAATAGCTTCTATAGCCGGTAAAGAAGGCAACCCGGGAATGATAGGATATTCGGCAACCAAAGCCGGGGTTATTGGGCTGGTAAAAGGAGTGGCGAAGGAATTTGCAGATACAGATATTACGGTGAATGGCCTGGCCCCTGCGGTGATAAAAACCAGGATGAATGATAATACTTCTGCCGAGCAACTTGCGTATATGACTGCAAAGATTCCCATGCAGCGGTTAGGAACAGTGGATGAAGTGGCCGCTATGTCATGTTATATAGTGTCTGATGAAAATAGTTTTTCTACAGGTTTTATTTATGATATTTCAGGTGGCCGGGCTACCTATTAACAGTTAATAATCCCATGAAGCACCAGTGGAAACCATTATTACTTGTGGCCTGTGTATTTCTTTTTACAGGATCGCTGATTTGCATGAATGATATCCTGTTGCCATCGCTTAAAGATCTTTTCAAGCTTTCATATGTACAGGCAACTTTTATCCAGCAGTCGTTTTTTTTTGTTTATCTTATCTTTCCTATTCCTATTGCATATTACATATCGCGTTTTGGTTATAAGATCAGTGTCATGACCGCTCTTATGGTATGCGGAGCAGGGTGCATGCTTTTTATTCCTGCCTATTATTCTTTGTCTTATGTTTTAGCCCTGATTGCCATCTTTATTGTCTCAACAGGCGTTGCAATGATCAATGTAGCGGCAAATCCACTGGCTGCTTTACTGGGTGATCCGTCTGGTTCTCATGTTCGCGTAAATATCGTACAGCTTTTTAGCAGGATCGGTTATTCATTCACTCCTGTTATTGGCACAAGTTTGATTTATGGCAGCGGTAATTCGATATCATTTCACCTCCCTTATCTTATAATAGGTATCGGAACTTTTCTCTTTGGACTCCTGATTTTGTTTTCAGCTCTTCCGGCTCTTAAACCTGAAGTGCTGAAAGATTTTTCTTTGGTATCAATTATAAAGGAGTGGAGAAAATATCCGCAATTGTTTTGGGGAGCCATAATTATGTTCTTCTATATGGGAGCCGAAGCTGGCACAGCAGGTTTCTTTATCAACTATCTCAGGGATAGTTCCATCGCCGGCTTTTCTGCAGAAAAAGCAGCACGATTTCTTACTTATTACTATATTGCATCCACTATTTTTTGTATAGCCGGTATTTATCTTTTGCAGTATGTTTCCCCGGGTAAGCTGGTAGCTGTCTTTGGGTTATTTATGGTTATACTCTACCTGTTAGCTGCGCTTACAACTTCTCAATTAAATCCCTGGTATCTCGCTGGATTAGGTGCATTTATATCTGTAATGTTTCCATGTATATTTAGTTTAGGAATTGAAGGAGCAGGAAGCTTCACTGAAAAAGGTTCGGCCCTTATCAATATAGCCGTAGTTGGCGGCGCAGTTTTCCCGCCGCCGCAGGGAATGCTGGCCGATGCAAGAGGCATTCAGTTTTCTTACCTTATCCCTTGCTTTTGTGTAATTTTGATTATAGTGTATGGTTTATTTTGTGCTCGAGGGATGAGTGCTGGTAAAAAAGTTGAAGTTCTCGAACACATTGAAAGAGTTTAGATGAAAAAGCTGCTAATGCTTAGATATTGGAAAGGGTGGGCACTCTGTGTTACTTCCGCTTCAACCGATGTTTTGTTGTTGATTAAAAATATATGTTTAGCTATATTAGTTAACCTGACTTTGCCTCCTGTTAAGCAAAAAGCTTAGGAATTTAGGAAGTCTTATTGTTAGCGGTATTGCTTTGTTTCTTCAAGGAAATGTGTAATCGTCGTAATTTTTGTTTGACCAAACTTCTCTAAGTCTAACAAGTCCTTGTCCCAGTGAGCAAATAATCTGATTTCCCATCTTTTGGGTCATGCGATGGCTATTTATCACACTTTTAAAGGAACCGAATAAAAGACAACGAACCGCTAACATGGGTTTTAAGTTATGGGTGAAGGACGTTGCAAACGTCGGCTTTAGTTCGCTATCAACTTCGGTTTCGGCTCAATCAGCATCGCTGAACTTTCGTTCTTAACCGCACCTAAATAGAACAAAACAACTGTCATTAACTTAATTTCGGTAAACCAACGCAAATGCACGAGAGTGCTTTCGCCGACGATCTGTTAAACCATCGCCTCCTTATTGTATTTACCTCTGTACTTTAATGGCGACATTCCTGTAATTTTTCTAAATACTTCACGGAACGCCTTTACATCCGTATATCCAACTTCATACATTACTTCATTAACTGTTTTGCGGGTAGTTTCAAATGCTTTTTTTGCCGATTCAATTTTTACTCTTTGCGAATATTCAACAGGCGTATTCCCCGTTGCTTTGATAAACCTCCTGTCGAAGTTTCGCCTGCCGACATCGAACCTGGAAGACATATCTTCAACAGATATTTTTTCATCCACCTTACTTTCAATATACGCCTGTGCTTTTTTCACCATTTCATCCCCGTGCAACTTCTGCCCTGTAAATATGATAAATGGAGACTGGCTTTGCCTGTCCATTTCAATCTGAAATACTTTGGAACAAAAAATGGCTGTTTGCCGGTCATAATATTTCTCTACCAAATAAATTATCAGGTTCAGAAAAGAATATGCACCACCATTGGTATAAATTCCATGTTCATCAGTAATCAATTTATCGGCTTGTAAATTCACTTTTGGAAACATCCTTCTGAAAGTATCCACAGCAGACCAATGTGTAGAGCAGGTTTTTCCATCCAGCAAACCAGATGATGCCAACATAAATGCACCGGTGCAGATGCTTGCTATTTCAGCACCATGTTTATATTGTTTCTCTACCCAATCAATCAAGGTTCCGTTTTCCTTCACCGTTTTTTGATAATTATGATTTAATGAAGGAATAATTATAAGATTGGTTTTTGTGATAGCTGAAATGTTCGAGTGCGGCTTCACTGTAAACAAGCCGTCATAGAATTCTACTTCTTTTGAAATACCTGCTAATTCGATTTTAAACAATTCTTTTCTGCCGGTTTCCTTCCAATACGCATTGGCTCTTGTAAATATTTTGTAAGCACCTACTATACTGCTTAGGTTGTTGCCCTCTCCATTAGGGACTATTATGGTAAGATGTTTCATCTGTATATTTTTTATCGGACAAAGATAGAAATATACTTTGTCTAAATTAACCCACTACAAAGTCTATTTTACACCCCACATGTTTCTGTTTAAGACAATAGTTTTGTTACCTGATAAAAAAAATTTCATTAAAAATAAAAACAAAATAAAAAAACTGGAAAACAAGATTGCTGTTGTTTATAGTGATGGCATCGTGGGAGGTGCAATTGCGAAAGCATTTGCAGGTGAAGGTGCAAAAGTTTTTTTAACTGGCCGCACATTAACAAAGCTTGATGCAATCGCAAAAGAAATTTTGTCCAATGAAGGTGTTATTGAAACAACTGAACTGGATGCACTGGACGAGCAGGCAGTAGAACAGCACATGAAGAATGTTATCAAAAAAGCTGGAAAGGTGGATATTTTCATTCAACGCAATCGGTATTCCTCAAAAGGGCATTCAGGGTATTCCACTTACAGAACTATTGTTAGAGCGTTTTTCTCTTCCAATCACAACGTATACACAATCGCATTTCATCACCGCCAAAGCAGCAGCAAGCTGTATGGTAAAGCAAGGGAACGGCGTGATCTTAATGCAAACGCCAAACGCAAGCCGTATAAGTCCGCCTTTTGTTGGTGGCATGGTGCCGGCCTGGGCAGCAATTGAAGCACTCTTCCGTTTATTGTCAGTGGAATGCGGAGAACATGGAGTGCGTGCCGTTTGCTTGCTAACGACAGGCATACCGGAAACACCATTGATAGACGAAGTTTGGGATATTCACGGAAAATCACACGGTATTACGTTTGAACAATTTCATGCGGTGATGGAAGGCCAGACACATAGGAAACGATTAACTACTCTTGCAGAATTGACTAACGCAGCTGTTTTTGCAGCATCTGACGAAGGCAGCGCAATAACCGGAACCATTTTTAACCTCACTGCCGGAATGATTGTGAATTAAAATTAAAAAAATAAAAAATGAAAAGCAAGACAATGAGAAATCAAGATTTCACCACAACGCTATCAGTTGACAAAACTCTCGAAGAAGCGTTTAATGCCATCAAGAATGTGCGCGGATGGTGGTCAGGATTGTATTCGGAAGAAATTGAAGGAAGCACAGACAAACTTAATGATGAGTTTACGTTTCGTGCTGGAGATGGCGCTCATTATTCAAAACAAAAATTAATAGAATTAATTCCCGATAAAAAAATCGTTTGGCTTGTAACAGATAGTAATCTCACTTTTATTGGAGATAAAAGCGAATGGACAGGGACTAAAATTAGTTTTGAAATTTCTAAACAGGATAAGAAAACTAAAATTGTATTTACTCATTTAGGATTAGTTCCCAAAATTGAATGTTACGATGGTTGTTCAGGTGCCTGGACAAATTATTTGGAAAAACTGGAGAAAAAATTGGCATAAACACGAATGAACAAACAATAATAAAAAGATAAAAAATGGCAGACATCAGGCATAATGTAAGTATAAAAGCTACTCCCGAAAAAATTTATGAAGCGATTACTACACATGAAGGACTTGCAAACTAGTGGGCTAAACAAACCACAGCCAAACCTGAAGTAGGATTTGTGAACACATTTACTTTTGGAACGTTCCGAAACGAAATGAAAGTAACCAATCTTAGTCCTAACAAGAAAGTGGTATGGCAATGCATCAATTCACTGGAAGATTGGATTGATACTTACATCACATTTGATTTGGAAGAAAAAGATGGACGAACACTTTTGCGATTTTGCCATACGGGTTGGCGGGCAGTTACAGACATGTTTGCCGGTTGCAATTATGATTCGGGGCGATTTATGACAAGCTTGAAATCATATTGTGAAACAGGAATGGGAACACCATCTTAATAAAAAAAATAAATAAAATGATAAAATCAACAAAAGAATGGGTAATGACAACTCAGGAAGTTGCATCTCGCTTCAATGAGCTTGAGCAACAAGAAAAATGGTTTGAAATCCAGGACGAGCTTTTTGCAGACAATGTAAGGAGCATTGAGCCTCCAAACTCCCCGTATTTGGGTTATGCCGAAGGTAAAGCTTCCGTTCGCAAAAAAGGGATGGACTGGGTGGCGAAGATTAAGGAGGGCCATGAGGTTTCTACAACCCATCCTGTTATAGCCGGCAATCATTTTGCTGTAGGACGGAGCTTTGATATTACTACAGAAGATTTCGGAAGAATAAAAATTGAGGAAATTATGTTATATGAAGTGAAAGACGGTCAGATTGTATTAGAGCAGTTCTTTTACTAAAAAATCTTTTCAAAGCATTTTGCACCTCGGCCAAGTAATATTAAGACAATAGTCTGGTGCCAGGCAAAAACATTTCACTAAAAAATAAAATCAAGATGAAAAGACTGGAAAACAAAGTTGCCGTTGTTTACGGAAATGGCGCAGTATGAGGTGCGGTCGCGAAAGCCTTTGCCAGGGAAGGAGCGAGAGTTTTCTGACTGGTCGCACAGTAAAAAAGCTTGATGCTATAGCTGACAAAATCTTGCGCGATGGAGGAGTCATCGATACAGCCCAACTTGATGCGCTTGATGAGGAAGCAGCAAAACAGCACATGAATGAAGTAATTAAAAACGCAGGGGAAATCGACATTTCTTTCAAAGCTATCGGTGTTTCTCAAAAAGGCATTCAAAGCCTTCCGCTTACAGAACTATCTGTAGAGAACTTTTCTCTTCCAATCACTACCTATACGTAGTCACATTTTGTAACCGCTAAGGCAGCAGCAAGCCGTATGGTTAAGCAAGGACACGGGGTTATCGTCATGCATACACCAAATGCAAGCCGGATAAAGCCCCCCTTTTGCGGGTTTGGTACCAGCCTGGGCAGCCCTCTGCCGTTCCTTATCGGTCGAATGTGGCCAGTACGGAGTTCGTGCAGTTTGCTTGCTTACGACTGCCATACCGGAGACACCGCTTATTAACGAACTCCTGGAAAGTCGTGGAAAAGCGTACGGAATAACTTTTGAGCAATTTCGTGCTTCCATGGAAGGTATGACGCATAGGAAACGCTTAACAACGCTTGAAGAGTTGATAAACGCAGCCGTTTTAGTCACTTCTGACGAAGATAGTGCGATAACCGGAACCATTCTTAACCTGACCGCCGGAATGATTGCCTGATAAAATATATAAAACTCAATTATTAGCCATGAAGAAAACAACTATCTATTTTCTCTTAATAATAATTCTGGCCTTTTACAATCATATTCAGGCTCAGAACATCGTTAAACAAAAAAATACAACTATGGCAACAGCAGACTTTACAACTACTATCGTGGTCGACCAAACTCCCACTGAAGTATTTAATGCTATCAATAATCCTCGCGGATGGTGGTCGGAGGAAATCGAAGGCAGCACAGAGAAACTGAATGATGAGTTTACTTATCATTATGAAGATGTGCATCGTAGCAAAATGAAATTAATAGAAGTGATCCCCGACGAAAAAGTGGTTTGGCTTGTGATGGACAACTATTTTAAGTTCACAAAAGACAAGAGTGAATGGACGGGCAATAAAATTATTTTTGAGATATCTAAAAAGGACAATCAAACTCAACTCCAATTCACTCAATTGGGTTTAGTTCCTCAATACGAGTGCTACAGTATCTGCAGAGATGCATGGAGCAATTATATAAACAATAGTTTGCGCGACTTGATAACGACAGGTAAAGGCAAGCCAAACGGTACGGGTAAGCCACAAACTGAAAATGAAAAGAAACTTGAGGCTTCTAAAAGTAAACAACAATGAAGATGAAATAACACGATTATACGGTAAGCATTACGGTTGATGCTACCGTTCACGAGCCATTCGAACCCTTAACAGCGTTTCACAAAATGGTGGACTGAAAATTTGAAAGGAAGTTCACAAAAATTACATGATGACTTTACAGTTCGTTTTGGCGACCTGTATTATTCTAAGCAAAAGGTAGTTGAAGTTATCCCGATAAAAAGATTGTATGGCTTGTTACGACAGCAAACTTAATTTTTTTAAAGACCAACATGAATGGACGAACACTAGAATCGCTTATCCAGCAAAGTTTATGTAGCCTGGTAACAACAGGTAAAGGACAGCGCGGCAAGAAAGAAAATAAAACAAAGGATAAAAGTAAAAAGGTAAAGGAATAAATAAATCTGTAGAAAAATAAACCGCAATGACAACAAACAAAACAGCACTGACAGCTCAGGAAGTTGCAGCACGATTCAACGAGCTTGGCAAACAAGAAAAATGGTTTCAAATCCACGAGGAGCTTTTTCCAGATAATGTAAGACGTGTAGAACCAAAAAATTCTCCCTATTTGAAGTGTGCAGAAGGCAAATCTCCCGTTCGAAAAAAAGGTGGGGAGTTGATGAGAAAGATTCAGGCAATTGCAGTAATTGTAGGTCTATTGTTCTCGCTTGCAGCGAGTTCGCAAAATAAACAGACTCCCGGTGTAATGAATAAAATCCAGCCATTGCCTCGTGATTTGGAAATTCAGTTAGGTGCAAAACCTTCATTTGACGATGCATATCCTTTTCTTATATTACAAGGGCCGCACGGATACACTATCCAAAATTTGGGCGAAGAGGCAAGGCAGAATATAAGAAAAGAGTATGAAGAATTGCTTGGTAGACTTTGTGAAATCTATAAGGAGTGGTGTTTGCCAAAAGAAAATGCTCAGGATCAAGCTCCAATGCACCATCACAATTGAGCCTTACTTATGACCAAGATTCTTTACTATTTTCTCCAATATTCAGCAATGCACAAACTTATCGGGCGTGAAGTATAAATAAAATTTTATACATAAACCTCTTATAAATGCCAATCACTATGTGGTAAGAAGAGAGGTGGATATTACTGTGCAAGAGTTGGGAAGAATACAAATAAATCAGGTGATGTTGTAGGCATAAAAATTTCATAAATGGAGTCAAACAACCTTATTGCAAAAGCTGAAACAACCATCAATGCTCCTATTGACAAAGTTTGGGATTCGCTTGTAAATCCTGATACAATTAAGAAATATATGTTTGGACAACTGTTATTTCTGATTGGACTAAAGGAAGTAAAATAATTTGGAAAGGGGAATGGCAAGGGAAATCATATGAAGATAAAGGTGAAATTCTTCAAATCATCCCTAAAACAAAATTACAATATAACTACTTCAGTCCATTTTCTGGTCTTGCCGACGTTCCAGGAAACTATCATACGAGGAATATGTTTTGGAAAGACTTTTTTTAACCCATCGTGTATTTTATGCCATTCCTTTTTATGCCACTTATATTGCAGTTTCTGTTCCTTATCATGCACATCTGCATCGTCAAAATTAAAAAAAGAGTTACTTTGGCTTTTGTTCATTTTATAATATCAAGATTGCACAAGTTTACAGCTCGGGTAAATATGCGATTCTGCAAGCCTGCAAATGAAAGAGTTTTATCTTGATCTTCTTCTAATACTGTTTTATATGAAAAAGCCTCTTCTGTTTACTGCGAGTTTTTTACTGGTTATTTTCGTTTCGGTAGTTTCGTTTGTTTTTGGCAGGCGATACCAGCAGGGCTACATACTGGAGCATGAGAAAGATTTAGCACAAGAGCAAATTCCGCCGCATGATGGTGTTGGTATGTCCACCGCTTATTCTTTCTTTGCCAACGCCCCTGGCCTTAAACTCGCTTTTCGTAAACGTGTTTTAAAACCCGGTTCGGCTATTGGTTATCATTTACAAAAAGAGGATGAGATATATTATATTTTTTCCGGCACAGGTATCATGAAAATGAACGGGGAAAGCGTTGCCGTTAAAGTTGGAGATGCTGTTCTTACCCGCCCTGGCAGTTCACATGGTTTGCAACAAACCGGTACAGACAGTCTTGTTGTGATTATTAATTACCTGGTGAAATAGAATAAAGAAAATGGTTTCTCATACAAACGGTTTTTTATTTGTCTTTGATGAAATACCTGTAAATGGTTTTGTTGGAATCACATTAATGAAGATGCAAATGGATTTTTGCGGAATTATACAAAGAAGATATGTGTTTCCCGTTTCTTTATTATGCCCATCATAACGAAAGTTATAATCAGATGAAATTAAGATTTATTAACTTTAAACTATAATTATGTGCTTGGTTCTATCAATATATTAATGCCGAAGATCATGCAATGGAAAAGCCAACAAGGTTAAATGAGCAGCAATTAGAAATGCTTCGCCTATTTCAAAATCCCATGCGTGAGCAGGATTTAATGAGATCAAAAGATTTGTTGTAAAAATTCTTACCAAAAATATAGATGAGGAGATGGAAAAATTGGAAAATGAAAACCGATTGACGCCTGAGACTTACGAACAATGGGGAAAGGAGCATATGAGACTCCCTATAACAAATGAGAGTTGTAATAGATACTAATATCCTCTTGCAGGCACTTTCACGTAAAAGCAGGATGAGGCCAATTTGGCGTAGTTATCTAAATGAACAATTTCATTTAATTGCTACTACTTCGATACGTTGAAGTATAAAGAAAAAATCGCAGAGAAAACTTCTTACTATCTTGCCCTTAATGTTGTCTCCTTAATAAGTGAAGCCGTCAATACTGTTTTCAAAAATGTGTATTATAACTGGAATGTAGTAAATGCCGATCCTGATGATAATGAATTTTTGGATGCAGCTATAGCCGGCAATGCAGAGTATATTGTTACTAACGATGCTCATTTTAATGCAGCTAAAAAGATGAACTTTCCTAAAGTAAACATCATCTCTGCAAATGAATTTTTGAGCCTTCTTAGCAAATGATCTTCTATTTTACAAGAATATTCTTATGAGGTTTCATTTCTATTCTTATACACCTCCACCTGCTCCTCAACATATTCGTTAATTCGCTTGTCTTTGTATGCAAACCATTGCTGTCGCAGATCGGGATAATCTAACAACAGGTTTTTAAATTGCTGAAAAGGTTTTCTTCGTTGTATCACATTCATAAACCGTTCCTGTATTTTTTTATCGGGTATTTCATTAACAAAGTCTTCTATTATTTCAAACGACTCATGGCTTTCCATCCCGCTAAAAGCTACATACTCATGAAAATTTTCTTCCACTTTTTCCATCGCTTCTGCCCATAGCTCTTCATCAAAACCAGGATATTTAAATTCATCAGGATAATATTCAAGTTCGCCAGTCGGTACATGATAAAAGCATTTCATACCCATATCAAGTTGTTCTGCAATTTCTCTCGTCATTTCAGGTGTTAGTTGAATACGCATAATTAAAGACTTTTTTAATTATTTATTTTCATCAATCGATACCGTGATGCCACATACATTGCAATAACCCATTACTTTATATGCCTGGCTTCTTCAGTCTTCTTTGCAGTCTCATTAACTATAGTTTAGGGCCAGCTGTTGCAGTAATTGAGAGATTGATTGGAATAGCTCAATAACCAGTGTTTTACACTTATCATCAGGTAACGTTATGTATAATTTTCTATAAGTAATATCCCGGCTTATACTGTCGTAAAAGTACATAAGATACTGAGGCAAATTTGGGGTGAAATCTGAAACAAGGTCAAGATAACGGTAATGTTTACCTTTCTTCTGGCATGATATTTAACCTTTACCTTCCTTAAAAACTGCTATGATCCGTATTATGTTTATCACTTTCGTATTTGTTGCGGGATGTAATTCTAAGCGGGAAGCAAATACTGATTCTGTTGTGGCAAAAGAAGATACCGTTACAGAGCTTAGGTACGTGACAAAAGCACCGTTGGGATTACCCGGTTGTTATAGCTGGACTGCAGGTCGTGATACAGCAACAGTACATCTGCAGGTAACAGAAAACCAGGTAACAGGCAATTTGATATATGACTGGTCAGAAAAAGACCGTAACTCGGGCACATTGCAAGGTGTTTTGCAAGACAGCCTGGTGGTTGCAAACTATACTTTTCAATCGGAAGGAATGACCTCGGTGAGAGAGGTGGTTTTTAAAATAAAAGGAGATTCACTTGTAGAAGGATTTGGTGATTTTAATACAAGCGGCGACACTATTAAGTATAAAAATAAAGCTCAACTGCAGTTTCAAAATGACCGTCCCTTTGTAAAAGGTGCTTGCCGGGAGTAATCTTGATTTAGCTAAATTATTTGCTTACACCTATTTCGAGTAATTTATTAATCGTTTTCCAATTTCTTGTAGTTGCCAGAACTTTAAGTTTGTTTTCAAAAAACTTATTGGATAATTTGGTTTCGCCATAATTATCGGGGCAATGTAAGAATACCTCTTTGTCTATAATAATGAATTTGTCGGGTGGATAGTCAAAGGTTTTTATGCTTTCCAAACTTGTTTCGTTTGGTATCTCTGCTAAAAAAGTAACATGCAATTTTTCTGTGTTTATTTCTTTCTCTTTGAGAAATGGATTTACCGATATTATATTCTTTATTTCTTCAACGCTTCTAATGATTACCGGAACATGGAAGTTGTAGTTTTTATAAATTGCCTGTTCAATTTTTTTAGTAAGTTCCTGGTTTGATAATTCCAGGCTTGTTTCAAAAATAACATTTCCGCTTTGAATGTAAGTTATTACGTCTTTAAATTCAAGGCTTTCATAAAGAGCCTTTAAGTCAGTCATTAAAATTTTCTTTTGCCCGCTTACATTGATGCCTCTTAAAATTGAAATAAAAGTTTTCATATGCGAATGAGTGTTTATAATTTGAAACTATTTCAAGGAGTTTGAACCACCGAGACACTATACGACAAGGAGTTTCACAGAGAATAATAGTAATATTTCTGTGTTTCCCGGTGTCGCTGTGGCTTTGTGGTTTAAGAAAGCAAAAAACGTATTCAAACAGCTTCTCATATCCCTAACACTTCTTTCAGTTTCAGATAACCTGCTTTGCTGACAGGTAATTTAGCACCGCAAGTCAGAAGCACCAAATGGCTCTCTTTTTCATAAGGATCAATACGTGTAATAAGTTGAGTGTTTATAATAAAGGAACGATGAATACGAACGAAATGATGTGCATGCAGCAATTGTTCAAAATACTGCATTGTCTTTTTCTTTAAAAAAGTTCCATCACTTATATGGATCTTTACATAATCGTCTGCTGCTTCTAAATACTGAACCTGCGCTACAGGAATAATTTTAATTTTTCCCCCGTCTTTGACTACTATGCGATTGTTTTGTACCGGCGAGTGTGCTGCTGTTTCCAATAATGCTTCTGTTGGTGCAGCAGAAGTTTTTTGTTGCAATAATTTTTGAATGCATTTATCAAAACGATCTTTACTGAATGGCTTTAGCAGGTAGTCTAAAGCATATGCTTCAAAAGCTTTAACAGCATATTCTTCAAAGGCTGTCGTAAAAATGACATGCGGAGGATTGTCTACCAGTTCAAGCATTTCAAAGCCGTTGATTTTTGGCATTTGAATGTCGAGAAAAATAATATCAGGCTGGTGTTGCTGAATTGCCTTTACACCCTGGAATCCATCATTACATTCCTCAACCACTTCTATATTTTTATAGGCCTGCAAGTATTCTTTTACAAGGCTTCTTGCCAGAGGTTCATCATCTATAATAATTGCTTTCATATAACTTGAGGGATAGTTACAGTGGTAATGAAATAATTATTTTCTTTGTTTGTATTTAACAGGTCGTGCCGGGCAAATAATAAAAACAGTCTTCTTTGTATAGAAACCAAACCAAACCCACTGCCATGTAATGGTTGCGATGTTTCGGCATCATACGGGTTCTGTACACTTACTTCTAAAAAACCATTTACATTTCTTGCAGCGATAGTTATAATAACTTCACCTGTTGTATCGTACAACCCAAATTTAATAGCATTTTCAACAATAGGTTGCAGTAACATAGCCGGCAGCGTCATTTGTAAAACATCTTCATCATGTACAATCATTGTTTTCAACCTGTAACCAAAGCGAACCTTTTCAATATTCAGATACAACTGCAGGTATTCAAACTCTTCCTTAAGAGTCATCCAAACTAATTCATCCTTTTTTAAAGTGCCTCTTAGAAAATCTGATAACTGCTGTATCATGTGTCTTGCCTTTTCCGGCTGGCTTCCTGTTAATGCACTGATTGAGTTTAAGCTGTTGAACAAAAAGTGAGGCTGCAGTTGCTGCCTGAGTTTATATAGCTCAGCATCTTTAGCCATCTTCTCTGCCTCCGTTTTTCTTGCATCTGTTTCTTTTTGTTCCTGTTGCGTATACCACAATAAGCTCATCATAGCCATGCAACCCACCATTAAAAAAGCTACCATATAACGTAAAAATGAGGATTGACGAAGCAGAGACATATATACTTCATCATCATTTAACAACAACCATAAAAATACACGCACAACGATGAGCCATACTGCACTTATTGCTAAACTAATCATTAAAAGATACCAATACCTCTCCTGCCTTGGTAAGTAATAACGCATATTATTACTGATAAGTAAACAACAGCCTGAAAGCAAAAGATTACTGGTAACACTATCTGTTAGTGCAGTGCCGTTCGTCAGACCAAAGTTTAGCAAAACAGCCATATGCATACAGGTCCATACGAACCACCATGCAGCAAAAGCTGTTTTAAATTTTTTATCCGATAAGGATGATATCACAATGGCATTGGTTTTAAACCGCAAGTTTGATCAGTTGTGCCTCTAACAAATGCTTTGCCCTTAACCGGGCATTGCGAATATAAATATCAGCATTATCTTCCTCGCAAATCCTCGAGTAAATTTCAGCACCATCTGTAAGTTTATCCAGCTTATAAATCTCTGACACATCAATAAATTTCCATTGCACAGGCTTGTTTATATGATTAAGGAAATTATCTTCTTCGCTCTCACCTATATGCCTTGCTTTATAAAAAGCATGTAAATCATCTTCTGCATCGATCAGACGAAGTTGTTCATCAAACTGGGGTGTATGCTTACCATCACCACAAATAATTTGATAAATGATTTTTGCAAGAAACCATTTCATAATCAGAAAATTTAAAATTGATATAAGAGTGTTAATAGCTTTTGATTTCAATACCCCCAAAAACAGAAGTACCGCGTAAGATTACTATCTTATCAGGATTAAGATTACCTGCCTGAACATGTCTTTTATCTTCTATACCGCCAAAAACTGCAGCTACCTCTGACTTTACATTCCAGTTGGCGGGAACAATGATTTTAGTGCCACCAAAAATTTGTGTTACGTCAAGCACTACCGGGCTTTTTATATCTGCCTGTGAGAGATCAAATTCAGCGCCGCCCATAAAACAGGTAATGTCTCCTCCTTTAAAGTTTTTGGATAATATCACTTTTTTAACGCCGCCAAAGATTGATGTCGAGTTAATGAAATCAGCATCTTTCTCTGCAATGGATCCGGGAGAAGCATTTTCCCATGTCTCTTTTTTCTCATCATTGTCCCTGTTTCTCCATTCATGCCCGTGACTCCACTGACCTCTTTTGGGGCGAATAACAAAAAACAAGCCTATAGCAATTATAATAAAAGGGCCGATATAGTTATGAAAATTAAGTTCAGGGATTATCCTGTCAATAAGATTTACTCCTCCTACGACCATTAAAATAATCCAGATGGGGTTACGGAAATTATGCCTGAGGCCGATGAGAAAGCCTCCAGCCATTAACGCCATTGGCCAGGATATAAGCCAGCCAGGCACAGGAGCACCCATTTTATCTGCTAATGTCAAAATTCCCGCTGCAATTAAAAATAAACCTGTTAAAATCCTGCTTCTGCTTCTATCGTTCTGCTGTTCCATCTGTTGCATATTTTATTATGGAACAAAACTAACTTCCGGAGGTAAATGCAGCAATGGAAAATAGGTAACTGACGGTTTTACAGTCGGTAAACGGCAGAAAAAAAGAGGCGAAGAAATTACGCCGATTAAAACAATATTATAGTAAAAAAGATGAGATAAGGTATAGAATTACTTTTTTCTTTTGGGAGAGGACTTATGGATATTATTTTGAAAACATTTATTCTCTTGAGAGCTTATATATTTATTGAAAAGAATCTAAGGGAAATCTTTTATCCTCCATCTGATTTTTATTTAATTTTAGAGTAGAAGAAGGTATTAGGCGAAAATAAAAATTAGGATTATCTCCGGAAGGGCAGCTTTAGATTTGTCAGAATCAGCAACCGGATTTCAGCCGGGGTGATGGCAAGTAGGATCTGGTTAGGGCAAACAATTTTTCTAACAACATTTTCGTGCTGCGGCGAAATAGTACGGGTGGCTTTGGCGCAGCTACCAACTGTAGCGCGGGTGATGGTCCTTACTCCGTTTCAGGATTTTATTCAAATATTTATAAAATACGTCAACTTTTTTTTAGTCCCATCGTTTTCTTTTTCAACCAAAACAAATTAATCAGTAATACAACAATCAGGATAAGTAAGCCAAAAAATTCTCTCGTCTCTTCAATCCAGGGTTTGCTGGCTTTCATAGTTTCAGCAATGTTTTCTGCATCGTGTTTTGTTGCCCAACTTAAAACCCCTGTTTTATCTATGAAAAGATATAAGGCATAAGCAGAATAAATAAGAAGCCCTGATATGTAAAGGAAAGGATTATATTTTTGTTTAATGGCTTGGTAACATAAAAAAGCGGCGTATAAGTAAATGGGAATCCAAATATAAGGATCAGGATCGTTATACTGTAATGCTGCAGCAATTATAAATAAGACAATAAAGACAATATTAAAAACTTTCATTTTTTCTTTGGTTTAAATTCGGGATTTTTTTAAGATAGTGTTACTTTAGCTTGCGCTGTAATGAAATTTTTTCCACTTTAAATCCGCTTAAAATAAAGTGCCAGCGGATAAGAGTATAATCATAACACAAATAAAACGCGAAACTATGCAACGAATTGCTATGCTCGGCTCAGGCTTTATCGGACGATTTTATGCTGACTCCCTGCAGGGATACAGAAGCAGGGATAAAATAGTAAGCATTTATTCCCGCAGGGAAGAATCTGCTAAAAAGTTTGCAGATAGTTATAAAACAGAACATGTGACAACAAATATGGAAGAATCTATTGCTCATCCTGATGTTGATATTGTTTGTATAGCGCTGCCAAATAACCTGCATGAAGAGGCTGTAATGCTTTGTTGTAAACATAAGAAAGCAGTAATGACAACAAAGCCTTTGGGAAGAAATGCTGCAGAAGCCAAACGGATGCTGGAAGCGGTGGAAAGTGCAGGTATATTTAACGGCTATCTTGAAGACCTGGTATATACACCAAAGTTTTTAAAGGCGTATGAAAGTGTAAAAAATGGAGCGCTTGGAAGAATACTTTGGGCTAAGTCAAGAGAAACACATCCTGGGCCGCATAGTGAATGGTTTTGGAACATGGAACAGGCAGGCGGTGGTTGTATACTCGACCTTGGCTGTCACTGTGTAGAAATAACAAGAACTTATATAGGAAAAGATATTAAACCGGTAGAAACAATGTGTTGGGCAGACACGCAGGTAAAACCGATAGATGCAGAGGATCATTCTATAGCTTTGATAAAATATGAAAATGGCGCCATAGCTCAATTTGAAGTTAGCTGGACTTTCCGCGGCGGACTTGATCTTCGCGATGAAGTAATGGGTACAGAAGGCACCATCTGGTCAAATAACTTTTTACGTACAGGACTTGAAATGTTTACTACCGGTAAAGGTGCTGATTATGTTTCCGAAAAAGCCGAAAGCAATACCGGATGGCTTTTTCCTGTTGGCGATGAGCTGAATGAACTGGGCTACAACCACATGTTTATGGATATGTTTAATTCGATCGAGCAAGGTCAACCGCCTAAAGAAACTTTTTATGATGGATATGTAGTTAATTGTGTTTTGGATGCCTGTTACCGCTCTGCCAAAAGCAAGCTATGGGAGCCGGTACAACTTGACATATGGAGAGGAAAAGAAGGAGTTTTAAAAGACAGTCATTTGATTGAATATGACCAGGACCATTATTTAATAAAAGAAGAAATGACGCACTACGGAGCCAAAAAGCTGATTTTGAAAAATAAACAATCAGGAAAAATCTTTGAGAAGGAAGTAGGATAAACTTAGAGTAGGAGCTAATGTAAAGTATAAAGCCCCATATATCTACGGGGCTTTATACTTTACATCTTATACAGTTCTTCTTCAAAAAAAGTACTATGGTTTAAATCGAATAGTTTTTAATAAAGGTCCTGGCCTTACTGCTCCATCTGCTTTGAAAACAATAAATACATCGGATAAATTTCCTCCTGCCGTTCCCTGAATAGGGATAGCCATAGTAACTTTCTGCTTGTTTGCACCAAAAGCAAATACTCCTTGTCCCAACATGTTACCATTTGCAGCACCAGTTCTGATCTCAACATGGTAACTGCCCGGCTGGCCACTACTAAAGGCCTGCAGTTCTATACTTTTTATTCCTGTAAGATCAATTTGCCTTACTCTTAGTGAACCCTCTGTTTGAGGAAATATTAAGAAAATATTTCCGGAAGAGTCCCTGGTTGTAAAACCTGTAATTGATTTAAACTCACTCGCATCGAGGCTGCTGTTTCTTAAAAATACTGTTTGTGAACCTGTAAGTGGTTTTACTCCTCCACTTCCCTGGTCCGTATACGAGGCAGTTAACGAGAACATGGTGTTTTGCTTTTGAGCTACTGGTGGCACCGGATTTACTGTTCCTGCAGGCGGCATTGATTTGGTTTTTGCCTTTGACGCAAGCGATAATATAAACGTAGTTATTTGTTTCACATCTGAAGGTTTCATGGTAGGGTGAGCAGGCATAGCATTTTCTCCCCATCTGCCGCTTCCGCCCTTTATGATCTTTTCCATCAGGTAACTGCTTGCTCTTCCCGAATCCTGGTAGCGTGTTGCGACAGCGGTAAAAGAAGGGCCAATAGATTTTTCTTCAATCTTATGACAGCCCTTACAATCAGAACTCAACATCAAACTTTTACCCAATATAGCATCAGGAACATGTTGATGTCCTTCTGCTGCAAGGTCTTCATTGCCCTGTAAAAAGTCAGTTGAAATAAATAAGTTCTTCTTATCAACTGTATCTCCTTCATCTGTCACCTTCACTTCATATCCGACTGGTTTACCGGGAAAGTAAAAGCTTCGGTTTCCCTTAAGAACAACATCTACCCCCGGTTCAGCATTTCCGGCAACTACAGTTACTTCACCACTTTTTGACGATGCTTTTTCACCATCTCTTACTTCTACGCTTACAACATATTCTCCCGGTTCTTTAATAGAATAACTGAGTACCGGCTCTTTTGTTTCCTGTGTTTTATTGCCAATGGTCCATACATACGTCATGTCATCATTTTCAGGGTCTTTCGCTGATACTCTGGCTGAAATGTTGAGCGGCAAATTACCACTTTCCTTATCAACTACGAGGCTGTCTACTTTAGGGGGACGATTGCCGGACAAGTAATCAATTCTTGACAAACCTGCATCAGGATTTTGCGTAAACCATCCCTTACCATATTCCAAAGTATAAATTTTACCGTCCGGACCTGTTTCCATATCTATAACTGCATTAAGCTTTTGACCCTCCATAAACGGATCCATCTTATCAAAGTCTCCATTTGGCAACATGGTTACGACTTTTACCCAATCTCTTATCCATTCATAAATAAATAATTTACCATTGAAATAGTCAGGATAACGGGTGCTTTTAGGATAATCTTCCGTATAGTAAACAGGGCCTGCCATTGCGTTTCGGCCTCCGGTTGCCACTTCAGGAAAGTCTCTGGATGTAGTATACGGATACCATATGAAAGCTGGTTGCGCAGGCGGTAAATTTGTTAAGCCTGTATTATTTGCTGAGTTATTTACGGGTTTAGCCGGGTCAAATGCAGGGCCATTTTTGCCTGTTGCATAATTGTATTCGTGGTAAGCAAAATTATTTCCTACAAATAAAGGCCAGCCAAAATAACCTGCCTTACGTGCCTGGTTAACCTCATCGTATCCGCGGGGACCACGGCTATCTAAACTGTCAGCTCTTGCATCAGGACCCACTTCGCCCCAATAAAGAAAACCTGTTTTTTTGTCTACTGATATCCGGTACGGATTCCGGTTTCCCATTACGTATATTTCCGGTCTTGCTTTAGGTTCATTTTTAGGAAACAAATTTCCTTCAGGAATTACGTAAGTGCCATCAAGATTTATTTTAATTCTTGAGATCTTACCCCGTAAATCGTTGGTATTGCCTGCTGATCTTCGTGCATCATATTGCTGGTGGCCGGGAAGGTCATTTAAAGGAGCAAAACCATGATTTACATAGGTCGCCTTAGGTTCATCAAAAGGGGTGGAATTATCACCGGCAGAAAAAAACAAGGTACGGTCGGCACCAAATGTTACTGATCCGCCGGTATGACAACAGATTTCACGTTGCGAGTATAGTTGAAGAATAACCTTTTCAGTTCGGTTGTCAATAGTATCATTTTTAAAAGTAAAACGAGACAACCTGTTTACAGAAGTATCAGCAGGACTATAATAAATGTATACATAGTTATTATTTTTAAAGTCAGGGTCAGGGGCAATACCTAGAACTCCCTCTTCAGCGTTTACCCCCGGAGTATTTAATGTTTTATAGTAGGCATTTAAAAATCCCGCCTGCTTCAACTTTTTAGTTTTATCACTATATAACATTATTTCTCCTCTGCGCTGGGTAACAAGAATATCAAGATTTGGCAGAATGGCCATTTCTGTTGGCTCAAAAAAGCCCCCCTGTGTAAGCGTTGTCTTTACAAACCTGTTTGCCTCAGGTATTGGCTGACTTTTGGCTTTTGCATAATCAAGCTTTTCATTATTTCCGATTGCATATTGGATGCCGGCTAATAAATGTTTCAGGTAGAGCGGATCTGTATAAGATTCTTCTGTATGACCAAGTGCAGTGTAAAAGGCCCTTCCGCCATCATAATCATGGTACCAGGCCATTGGATGATTACCCATTTTCTTTCCACCCTGGTAACTGTTTTCATCAAGGTTGAGCAAAACATTTAAATTATTACTAAGTTTTTTAAAACTGTAAAATTCGTCTGTTCGCTTCCATGGTTTGGGAAGATGTTTGGTAGAATTGTTATTTGCATCCACCACGTTGAACACCCCTTCCTGCACATTACGAAAGGTATCATTGATGCCGGGATGATCATAAAAATATCCCCCAACAAGCCGGCCATACCATCCCCAGTCATACTCGGTATCAGCAGCAGCATGCACACCTACATAACCGCCCCCGGACTGAATGTAACGCTCAAAAGCCACTTGCTGGCCAGAATTTAAGACATCTTCTGTAGTGCTCAAGAATATAACAGTAGAATAGTTTTTGAGAGAGTCTTCGTCGAAGTAAGCCGAATTTGTAGTAGTGTCAACGTCAAAACCGTTTTCCTGCCCTAATTTTTGGAGGGCAGCAATTCCGTTCGGTATAGAAGAATGATGATAGCCACTTGTTTTACTAAATACCAAAACGCGTGGCCTGTCAGACCTTTTTTTGCTGCAGGATAAAGCAAGCAAAACAATAAATACTATAGGTATTATTACATACCATTTTGCCATTAATAACTCATTAAAGGCTTGTTTTAATTTTTTCATTGGAAGCTTCTCTTTGTTTCTTGTGATCAAATCTTGAAAATAGTGTATTGAGGAAAGTCATACGGATTTTCAGCGATCATTTATAATGATCCCATTATCCCTTGCAATTTATGTGAGATTCTTTAAAAGAAGTGAAATTCATTAAGGTAGAATTAACACTCTTTTTTTATCCCCTTCAAAAGCTTTTTTTATAAAAAGCATCTTTTTATACAGCTATATTCTAACTAAAAGTAATTAAAGGTATAACATTGATAATAAAATTTTCATTCCTTAATTACTTTTAAAGTAGAAATGAAGTATTTAAATATGCCTGGTTCTTTATTTAATTCCCTTTGATGTGGTATTGATGTAGTGCAAAAAGACAGCATTTTAATGTACAGCAATAGTTTTGTTTGAAAATGATTGCAAATCAAAACTACAAAAACACCATGAAATTAGTGTTCTTATCCCTTTTTACTTTTTTCACTTATCTGGGTTTTTCGCAACAAAACACCGTAGGTATTTTCGATAGTCATGCAGATATTGGAAATCCCAAAAAGGCCGGATCGGCAAGTTATGATCCTGGCAGCCAGGTTTATACGGTCAGAGGTGGTGGTTTTAATATATGGTTTAACAGGGATGAATTTCATTATCTCTATAAAAAAATAAACGGGGATTTTATATTAACTGCAAATTTTGAATTTGTAGGGGCAAGTGGTAATGGACACCGGAAAATCGGGTGGATGGTAAGAGAATCTGCCGATGAAGCAGCAGCAAGTATGAATGCAGTTTTTCATGGCGACGGGCTTACAGTACTTCAGTGGCGTGAGCTAAGGGGGGCGTATATGAGAGACCCTGAAGATGAAATATTTTTTCCTAAGAAAAAAGTTCAGATCATACAGTTAGAGCGTAATGGCAAAACATTGACTATGCGAGTAGCCAATTTTGGGGAACCACTTCAAATAGTCGGATCACATGATATGCCGCATTTGAAGGATTCTGTATTGGCAGGAATATTTATAGGATCACATGACTCAGACAGGGTGGAAGAAGCTAAGATGTGGAATGTTCGTATTGATAAACCAATTGCAAATAATTATAATGCAAATCCTTTAGTAAAACCGTCGACAGCCAGAATTGTATTAGGTTGCCGGTTAGAAACAATGAATGTATTTGACGGCAAAAGAAAGGTAATACTAGAGGCGGCTGGTACTTTTGAAGCGCCTAACTGGATGCCGGGTGGCGCTAAACTATTGTTTAATGAAGGTGGTTCTTTATATACAATCCCTGTCGAAGGTGGAACGCCACAAAAGCTAAATACTGACACAATAAACAGGATCAATAATGATCATGTAATTTCCTTTGACGGTAAAATGCTTGGCATTAGCAGTTCGCGAACGGGGTTACCGGGGGGAGGATCAACTGTGTATGTGCTTCCTTTGACGGGAGGTACTCCAAAACTGCTTACACCAAACACGCCTTCTTATCTACATGGATGGAATCCCAATAATAAAGAACTGGCAATTGTAGCCCAGCGAAATGGAAGTAAAATTTATAACTTATATAAAGTACCGGTAAATGGAGGCTCTGAAGTTCAGATTACTTCAAATACGAGTGGTCATGTTGATGGTCCTGAGTATTCGCCCGATGGCAAATTCATTTACTACAATGCAAATGCATCCGGAACAATGCAGATTTGGCGAATGAGGCCAGACGGTTCGGGTAAAGAACAACTTACTTTTGATGAATACCATAACTGGTTTCCCCATATTTCTCCTGATGGAAAATACATGGTTTTTATTTCTTTTCCATTCGATATTGATCCTGATTCTCATCCTGAATATAAAAGAGTTATGTTACGATTAATGCCTGTAGCAGGAGGCGCTGCTAAAGTGATAGCATATCTGTATGGCGGGCAGGGAACAATTAATGTAAACTCCTGGGCTCCTGATAGTAAATCAATTTCTTTTGTAAGTAATTCAGAACCATCAAATAAATAGTCTTTTCACCCCTTTTATCTCATAAAAATAACAACGCTTATGCCATTTAAATTCAATCAACCTGCAAAAGCAGGTTACCTTACTTTATTATTAATACTGATAGGGTTTGGCTCGTATGCTCAAAAAATTGTCACTGGTAAGGTAGTTAATAACAGGGATAACTCGCCTGTTTCAGATGCCTCGATCGTGGTTAAAGGTACAGCATCAGGTACTAAAACACAGAATGATGGGAGCTTTTCTGTAAATGTTCCCGGTGATAATAGTGTATTGGTTGTATCAATTGTCGGATTTCAAACAATGGAAGTACCTGTTTCGGGAAGAACAAGTGTTGGTGAGGTTGCCCTAACTGCCAGTTCTACAAATCTTAATGAAGTAGTAGTAACCGGATATTCAGCCCAAAGAAAAAAAGATATTACGGGTGCAGTTGCAGTTGTAAATGTAGCAAATCTGAAATCTGTGCCTTCGGGCACTACTGAATCCTTGTTGCAGGGACAAGCTGCGGGAGTAACAGTGATAAATTCAGGTGCACCAGGAGGTAATAGTAATGTAAGGGTAAGAGGTATTACATCTGTAGGCAGTACAGATCCTCTTGTAATTATAGATGGAACCCCCGGAAGTCTGCATGATTTAAATGTTAACGACATACAATCCATGCAGGTATTGAAAGATGCAGGGGCTGCAGCCATTTATGGAGTTCGGGGATCAAATGGGGTGATAATTGTAACTACTAAAAAGGGCAGATCAGGTAAGTCAGTAGTAACTTATGATGCTTATTATGGTACACAACGCCCTTTAAGTGGTAATGTATGGAACATTGCAAATCCGCAGGAAGCCGCTGATGCTATCTGGCAGACTTATACGAATATAGGCCTTACACCTTCTCATAAACAATATGGTAATGGTCCTAAACCCGTGATTCCCGATTATATCACACCTGCTGCCGCAATGGAAGGTGATCCAAGAACTGACCCCTCAACGTATGCATTATATAAAAACCAGATTACCAGGGCTAATAAAGCCGGCACTGATTGGTTTCATGAAATCTTCAAGCCTGCTCACATACAAAGTCATAATTTATCTGTAAGTGGCGGAGGTGAAAAATCAACCTTTTTGCTTTCTGTTGGTTATTTTGATCAACCTGGTACATTAATTCATACTTATTTAAAGCGTTATTCTGTACGGGTTAATACTACATTTAATATAAAAGAGCATATTCGAATAGGTGAGAATGTGTATATGTTTTATAAGCAAAATCCCAGTTATACGGGTCTACCCGGCGTTAATAATGCCAACTCTATTAATGCGGCTTACCGGATGCCAACTATTGTACCTGTTTATGATATCATGGGAAACTTTGCAGGCGGTGGTTCTCAGAGCTTAGGAAATGCACCAAACCCGGTAGCTATAATGGAGCGTACAAGAGATTATAAAGGCAATAACTGGCAGACAAACGGTAATCTTTTTGCCGAAATTGATTTTGCAAAACATTTTACGGTTCGTACCACTATCGGTGGAACTATTGATAATTTTTATAGAAACTTTTTCACCTTTACAGCTTATGAGAATGCAGAAAATAGTCAAAATCCGAACAGTTATATTGAAAACTACGGCTATAACAGCAGCTATACCTGGACGAATACGCTCAGATACACAAACAACTTTGCAAAGCATAGTTTAAATGTATTGTTAGGTACAGAAGCAGTGAGTAACTCAGGAAAAGCGGCGAGCGCATCAAGAGGCAGTTATTTTATTACCAATCTAAGTAATCTAACAGTTGATCCTAATCTATGGACCTTAAATTTTGGTTCACCCGGCAGTCAGACCAATGCTAATATAGTAAGCAATAATGGAATTCAAACTCCATATCAAAGTTCTATTTTTTCTTTGTTTGGTCGTGCAGATTATAATTTTGACGACAGATACCTTTTGAGCGGTACCCTACGAAGAGACGGTTCCTCCGTATTTGATCCTAAAAAGAGGTTTGGTATATTTCCTTCAGTAACAGCAGGGTGGAGAATTTCCGCAGAGTCATTTATGAAAAATGTTTCCTGGTTAAATGATCTTAAAATTCGTGGTGGCTGGGGTAAACTTGGATCAATAAGCAATATTAATCCTACTAATGCATTTACATTATATAGTCAGTCAGCAGTGCAGTCTTATTATGATATTAATGGCACAAGTAATGCTCCTGCCCAGGGAATATATAACAGTCAATATGGTAATCCGAACACTACCTGGGAAGAAGATGTCATTACTAACATTGGTTTCGACGCTACTTTTCTTAATAATAAATTCGATATTTCTGCTGAATGGTATAAAAAATCAATCAGTGGTTTATTATTCCCTGAGAAGTTGCCTGCTATAGGTGGTTCTGCAACTGCTCCTTTTGTTAATTCAGGGAATATTGAAAATAAAGGGTTTGATGTAGCAGTTACTTATCATGGCGCTGTCAAACGTGACTTCAGGTTTGATATAACTGCAACCTTTACTTCGTACAATAATACAGTGGTGAGTTTGCCTCCCGGCGTGGCATATATTGATTACGGCAATTCAAGGTTGGAGCCCGGGCATCCCGTGGGATCGTATTTTGGTTATAAGGTTCTCGGGTTATTTCAGAGTGATGCTGATGTCGCTAAATCTCCTACACAGGATGCGGCAGCCCCTGGCCGTTTTAAGTATGCTGATATGAATGGGGATGGCAAAATTACCTCAGCCGACAGGACTCACTTTGGTAATCCTAATCCTGATTTTACTGCAGGATTAAATATTGGGGCCAGTTACAAAAACTTTGACTTTTTTACATTCCTTTATTCTTCCGTAGGAAACGAAGTTATTAACGGTGTTCGCAATTCTACCGATTTTCCGCAGTCTTTTGATGTTGCTATCAGTAAAGATGCAGTTTACAATTCCTGGAGACCTGATCGAACTGATGCAAAAGTTCCTATAATTGAAAGAACAGGGAATTTCAGTAATGGTACGGGTTCGGGAGCAACCTCATACCCTTTGGAAAATGGATCATTTCTCAGGTGCAAAACTTTGTCCCTTGGTTATACAATTCCGGCCACTAAACTTGTTCGCTTTGGTATAGATAAATTCAGAGTATATGCCCAGGCTGCTAACTTGTTCACCATAACTAAATATACAGGCCCAGATCCGGAATTACCAGGTACCAGTGTAAATTTTGGTGTTGATGGCGGTTCTTATCCTGCTAATCAAAAAGTTTTCACTTTTGGTGTAGGTCTTAGTTTTTAAAAAAAGACATACATTATTATAATAAAAACTATTATGAAAAAACAACAATATAAATTTCTTGTTCCTGTGGTTCTGGTGGTTATGATTATTGGATTTGCCTGCAAAAAAGGTTATCTTGACAAGCCACCCCTTGGTTCACTGGCAATAAGTAATGTTTCAAATAAGGCAGGCGTTCAAACGCTGTTGATTGGCGCTTATTCATTGTTAGATGGAGAAACAGGTATGGACAATGTAGGTTATGATTATGGCAGCGCCGGATCAAACTGGGTCTATGGCAGTGTAGTTGCAGATGACTCATACAAAGGTTCCGTCCCCGGTGACCAGCCCGAGGCTGTTCTTCTTGAGACATGGTCAGTTTCTTCGGCTTCAACTAACTATTTGAACCAGAAGTGGGAAAAGCTGTATGATGGCATACAGCGGGCAAATGAAGTGTTACGAATTTTACCTGCAGTTACTGACATGGATGATGCCGAGAAAAAAGGGGTAGAGGCAGAAGCACGTTTTTTAAGAGGTTTTTATCACCAGGATGGGAAAAAGATGTGGAATAATATTCCTTATGTAGATGAAAGCATAACTTATATAAATAATAATTTAAGTGCTCCGAATATAGATGAGGCAGGTAATTTTATAGATATATGGCCGAAAATAGAAACTGATCTGAAATTTGCGGTTGATAATTTGCCTGCAACTCAGCCTCAGCCAGGAAGAGTAAATAAGTGGGCGGCAATGGCTTTTCTTGCCAAAGCTTATATGTTTGAGCATAAATATGCAGAAGCAAAACCTTTATTAGATGATATAATAGCCAACGGAGTTACTTCAGGTGGTTCGAAATACTCATTAGTAAACTTTGAAAGTAATTTCAATGCAGCTACTAAAAATGGGCCTGAATCTGTTTTTGCCTGCCAGTTTTCAGTAAATGATGGTTCTGCTCTTAATGGTAACTATGGTGATGTTTTAAACTTTCCAAACGGCGCAGGTGCTCCGGGTGGCTGCTGCGGGTTTAACAATCCTTCATTCAACCTGGCTAATGCTTATAAAACTGATGCTGCCACAGGTTTGCCTTTGTTAGATACATGGAATGATGGCTCGGTTGTTAGCGGTGACACCCTTACATATACAGGTACATTGGATCCCCGTATTGACTGGACAATGGGCAGACCAGGAATTCCTTATTTAGATTATGGTCCTCACAGTAAAGACTGGATACGTGACCCGAATACAAATGGTGTATTCAGCCCTAAGAAAAATGTCTATGCAAAAAGCCAGTTTGGCACTTACTCATCAAATGAAACAAGCTTTTGGGGAGCAACACAGATTAATGCTAATAATTACAATTTTATTCGTTTTGCTGATATATTATTATGGGCAGCAGAATGTGAAATTGAAACAGGCAGTATTGATAAAGCTGAGGCTTACGTTAATCAAATCAGGAGCAGAGCTGCCAACCCTGCTGGATGGGTATATAAAAATGCGAATTACAATGCAAGCAGCTCTGCATATGTACTTACACCTCAAAGTACGCCTGCCGATAACTACAAGATCAATCCTTATCCCACAGGTACTTTTGCTGCCAGTGGAAAAGAATATGCACTAAAAGCAGTTCGTTTTGAAAGAAGATTAGAACTGGCAATGGAAGGTCACCGTTTCTTCGACCTGCAACGTTGGGATACTGGTACCGGCTATATGGCTAATGTACTAAACGCTTATGCGACAGTTGAAAAGACAAGAAAATCTTTCTACATTACTAATCCGGACGCTCAGTTTCATAAAGGTATCAATGAATATTATGCAATACCCCAGGCACAGATAGATATTGAGAATTCAAAAGGTAAAATAAATCTGAAACAAAATCCGGGGTACAATTAAACTATGTATGTATTGGGGCGGCTTAAAAAAGGGAGGTAGAGGTAACTCTGCCTCTTTTAACGAAAACAAGATTAGCTCTTATGCTCTACAGAAGAGTCAAATTCTAACAGAAATTCAAAAAGATTAGTCTCTGTAGGTATCTGCAATTTCTTTCTTAATCTGTACCGGCTTAGTTCAACCCCTCTGACAGAAATATTCATAAGCTGGGCAATTTCTTTACTCGATAAATTCATTCTTAAATAGGCACACAGCTTCAGTTCATTAGGTGTCAATTTTGGATGGCTTTCCTTAAGCCTTCTTAAAAAATTTTTGTGTACATTGTCAAAATGGGTCGCAAATTGCTCCCAGTCTTTATGCATATTGTCGTCTTCCCGTAAGGTACGAATCACTTTTTTCAGATCTTCAGACAAGTTCTCTGAATTTGAGGACTTCTTCAACTGCATTACTTCTTCCTTTATTTTTCCTAAAACCTCACCTCTCTGTAATAAATGCATTGATGCGGAAGCTAACTCTGAGTTTTTATTCTGAAGCTCTGCCTGGAGTTTTTCATTTTTAAGGGCTATTATTTCTTTTTCTGCCTTTTCAAGCTCTAACTGGTGCATGTATTGTAAATGCTTTTGTTCTTCCTCATGTTTTTGCTGTTGTTTTACCAATATTTTTTTCTGTCTTCTATATAAAAAGTAAACAACACCGATAAAAAGAAAAACATAAATTATATAAGCAAAAATAGTAGCATACCAGGGTGGCAACACTTTAAAGGAATAAGTGCTGACAAATGAAATATTTCCTAAATTAGTCTTTGCTCTTACTTCAAATACATAATTGCCTGCCGGCAAATTTGTATAATCTTTTTCTGCTTTTTTAGACCAGGCAGACCAATCTTTATCAAACCCTTTTAAGCGATAGCTGTATTGTATAGTAGGCTGATACTGGTATACCGGGGCAGAATATTCGATATGTAATGAGTTTTGAGCGTATTTGATTTTAGCGACGAATGTTTTATTTTGCGTTTTCAGGTCATTTACATTACCGGAATATCCTCCAAACAGCACGCTATCTAATTTCCCGATAGCTTTTACCAACCTGATTTTTACCTGTATATCCTGCTTTGTTTTTTTATAATGTTCATAATTAATGTGGTAAAAACCTTTATCAGAACCAATAAATACGTTGTTTTTGTTATAAGGATAAATATTTTCAAAACCGCTAATCATTCTTCCATATAACTCAGGAAAATAAATTGTTACCGGTTTGCTGCCTGAAAAATCCGCTACCCCAAGATTTTTACCTTCGATAAACCAGATATTTCCGGCCGAGTCTTCCTGTAAATACCGGATATTTTTTTGCCGGAAAATATTTTTGAAATAAGCTGACAGCTCAAATTTGTCTGACTTTTCATCATGTTCATAAATACCTTTTTCTGTAGCAACTATTATATGGTTTTTTATTTTATATAAACGGTTATTAAGAGAAGAAGGTAACCCATCTTTATCTGTATATAATTTTAATCGTCCCGCGCCTTTCTCATTTAAATTTATTTTAAAAACTCCTTTATATGTTTGTGCAACCCAGATACAATTATTTTTATCAGTTGCTGCAAAACGTACAGATTCATTAAAGCCCGGAAGAGTTTCTTTAAAATGAAAGCCATTATTACTATAAGAAAAAAAGTTTAATCCATTGTAACTTCCTGCTGCTATCAAGGAGAATGGAGACTGATTGTTAATTGGAAAAAAAGTCCAGTAGCCGGAACGATTATTAATTGGTAAAACTTCATCCTTCTTAATTTGTAAAGCGCCCTCATGGTGGGCGAGGAGTAAATTTCCATGTACTATAGATAATCCCCATGCCGGCCCTTTCGTTCCAGGAATTAGAGTAAAGTTTTCTTTAGCATAGCTTACACTATCTGTGAAAGAAAGCGATATTTGATAAAGTCCGGTAGATGTACCGAAATATAATTTAGTGTTATAAATTATAGTGCTATAACCTGCACTCTCATTCCTGTCCGGTATTATATGTTTTATTGAACTATTGTAATTAATGAAATCAATACCATTATCAAGACCAGCCCAAAGGTTATAATTTTTATCGGTGTAAAGACTTATTATGGTATTATTTTGGAGCCCCTCTTTTCTTGAGAAATTCTGAATTATGCTTCCTCTTTTATCAATGATATAACAACCGGCAGTATGAGTGCCAATGGCAATGCGGTCTTTGTTTACAGGAATTGCACTCAATATTCTCTCATTTATAAAAGGGTTTAAGCCTTGAAACTGAAATTTTGAAATTTTATTACCGGATAATATAAATAAGCCGTCTTTTAAAGTGGTAATTAAAGAACTGTCATTAGCTAATGAAACAATGGAGGTAACAGCACTTTCTGCCGGAAAAACACTTTCTGTGACAAAAGAATTCCAAAAGTTATTTTCAAATCTGAGCAAGCCTTTTTTTAAATCCTGGGCAAGGAGTTTGTCGTTATTAACCGTTAGGTACTGCCATTGCGATGGAGCAGGATAGACTGTTATAGTTTTATAATCATAGCGATAAATATTATATAATGTTCTGAAAAAAATGTCTTTTTTATATGCAACAATATTCCAGACATCTTTAAAAGAATTATCTTTTTCACTTAAAAGATTTCGAAGAGAATGGTATTTCAATACACCATTTTTGTCAGGAGAAAAATAACCCATCTCATTTTGGCCGCCTGTGTAAATTTTATCATCGCTTCCGATTGCAACTGAGCGCACCATTGTTTTATTGGGAAGGGAATAAGTTTTCCACCAGGTGCCATCAAAACTTAGCAAACCTTCGTTATTTGCAAAATAGATTATTCCGTTGTTATCCTGTACTATACCTCCATTACGGGTTCCGGCATTATAGGTTTCTTTTGTATAATTAATTATTTCCGGAAGGCCAATGTTGTTCTGGCTATTACAAATAATCGCATTAAAAATTAATGCAATTATTATAAAAATTGTTTTCATGAGGCAAAAAATCTATGTGAAAGTAAAAAACTTTTAAATGTGACAGGTGAGAATTTTTCGCAGGTTACAATGTTTTAAAAGGCAGTTTAATATAGAAACAAGGCTTAGAAGTAAAAAAACACCTTTATTTGTGGTTGATGTAGTAATGATGTACCCCCCGGTAGAACCCTTGTGCTTATTGGGTAATAGATTTGCAGCCACTATAATCACGCCTAAATTAATAATATTAAAAAATGAAAAGAAACCTGTTTCAAACGATTGTATTTACATTTTTTATTTTGTCAGGTTATTATGTATCTGGCCAAAGTAAAATAGGAATTTTTGACGGGCATGGAGATATAGGAATTAACGTTAAACCCGGATCAGCTACATTTATTCCTGAGACTGGTCAATACGTAATTTCCGGAGCAGGAGCTAATGTATGGGCCGACCATGACGAATTCCATTTTGTATGGAAAAAAATGAAAGGTGATTTTATACTATATACGAGGGCAGAATTTTTGGGAAGTTGGGTACCTATTCATAAAAAAGTAGGTTGGATGGTTTGTAAAACACTGGACGGAAACTCACCACATATCAATGCGGTAGAGCACGGTGACGGGTTAACGTCACTTCAGTTCAGAAGAACTGCAGGGGCTGTTACTGAAGAAATTAAATCAAAGATTACCAAAGCTGATGTCATTCAATTAGAAAGAAAGGGTAATAAATATACTATGAGAGTAGCAAAATATGGCGAGCCATTTGTTACCGAACAGGTTACTGATTTTGATTTGGGGGATGAAGTTTATGTTGGTTTGTTTGTTGGTTCTCATAATAGTGATGTAGTAGAAACAGGCGTATTTAAGGATGTTAGCATCACTGTGCCCTTTAATGGCGAAGCAGATAACAGGACCCAAATGAAACTGGGCAGTAATCTTGAATTAATGGACATAGCGAGTGGAAACCGGGAAGTTATCTATACGGTGCCTAATTCTATACAAGCTCCAAACTGGGCAAAAGATGGAAAAAGCTTAATCTATAATGGCAGCGATGGTAAGATTTATAATTTTGATCTGGCAAGCCGACAGCCTAAATTAGTAAATACCGGAACTATCACTAACAACAACAATGATCATGTGCTTTCTTTTGACGGTACTATGTTAGGATTGAGCAGTTCAGTTAAAGAACTTGGAGGATCAATAGTTTACACCGTTCCCCTGTCAGGTGGAACACCTAAGCAGGTAACACCAAAAGGTCCTTCTTACCTTCACGGTTGGTCGCCTGATAATAAAAGCCTGGTTTTCTGCGGTGAGCGCAACGGCAATTTTGATGTTTACAGAGTGCCTGTTGGCGGAGGTAAAGAAGTCCGTTTGACTGATCATGAAGGATTAGATGATGGACCTGAATATACTCCTGACGGAAAATACATTTACTTTAATTCCGTTCGTTCCGGCTTAATGCAAATATGGCGGATGAATGCTGATGGCAGCAACCAGGAGCAGGTAACCAATGATGATTTTAATAACTGGTTTGCACATATCTCTCCTGATGGCAAATCAATGGTATTTCTTTCTTTTCTTAAAGAGGAAGTTGTTCCCGGTATGCATCCTCCTTATAAGCATGTATACATCCGGTATATGCCCATTACAGGGGGCACTCCTAAAGTGCTGGCTTATATTTATGGGGGGCAGGGATCAATTAATACGCCATCCTGGTCGCCTGATAGCAAAAGAATTGCTTTTATAAGCAACAGCGACATGAGTAATTCAGGGAAATAATTTTTAAACACTGTGGCAGCAAAGACTTTTATTTGCCGCAGTGTATCTAAACTAACTCAGACAGGCTTTATTATTATATTAATTTTTTAAGAACAGTAAGGAGTTTTTTGGGGAACAAGCATCAGATCATTAAGAATCTTTTGTTGTGTCACTCACTTATACTGTATATCTTTATTCTAGCTCTGCTTTCGATACAAGTCTATTTTAAAATACCCGTATTTGTTTATAGTTAAACCTTCAGTTGGTGTCATCATTTCAACAAGTAATTTCAATATTTAAGATTATTTTTCAAAAATTAATATCATGAATACAAGACGAAATTTTTTAAAAACTTCAGCTACGTTTGCTACAGGCTCATTATTGCTGCCACAATTAGCAAATGCCGGTAAAGTAACGAAAAGAAAGGTAGGCTTACAACTGTATACAGTACGGAAAGAAATGCTTGAAGATGCCACAGGCACTTTAAAACAACTTGCAAAGCTGGGTTATAAGGAATTAGAATCTGCAAGAAGTGAAAAGGGAAATTATTATGGTTTACTGCCCAAAGAAATAAAGAAGATTACACAAGACTTAGGAATGAGTTTGATCAGTGGTCATGTACATATAGATAATGATTGGCAGCGATCAGTAGATGCAGCAGCAGAGGCCGGACAGCCCTATTTAATCTGCTCTAGTATGTCTAGTAATGCACCAACAGTAGAAAATTACCAGCGTACAGCAGATGAATTTTCAAAGGCTGCGGAAGATTGTAAAAAAGTAAATATTGTGTTTGGATACCATAACCACGAAACAGAGTTTGAAAAGGTTGACGGACAGGTTTTATATGATATTTTATTAGACAGAACCGATTCGGATCTGGTAAAAATGGAACTTGACCTGGGATGGGTTATAGCTACTGGCAACGATCCTCTTAAATATTTTAATAAATACCCGGACCGTTTTCCGTTATGGCATCTTAAGGACATGGATAAAGTAAAAAAAGAAAGTACAGAATTTGGAAAAGGTATGGTAAACATTGCAGAAATGTTTCGGAATGAATCTAAATCAGGAATGAAGCATTTTTTTGTGGAGCAGGAAGAGTATACCTCTACTCCCATGGAAAGTTTGAAGTATAATTATGATTATTTGAAAAAGCATAAATTCATTTAAGGGATTAAGTGATTTGAGCTCTATCCTTACAACTTCATATCAAAAGCTCAAGCCGGGCGGCTTCGTCATTGCAACAGGACTGCATAAGCTTTTTTCAAAAACTGCTACGCATGTTTTTGAATGCCTTCGCCTACGCTCGGCACCAAACCTTCTGATGTCCCTTATGCAATGACTGGTGTTTGAAATATCGGATGTTTAGACGAAGCAAATAAATGTGAAACTTCTCTCTAATGCTATTTAAATTAATTATTTTTGATAGTTAATGTCATCATATTATAATATCTCTTTTTTAATAGTATTAATTACACTGTAATTAAAAAAAATATGAATACAAATAATGTAAGCATCATTTTCCGCAAATCACTTTTTCTGACTTTTTGTTTGCTTATAGTAAATATATCTATTGCGGCAGATGTAAAAACACTTGAAACGGGAGCCCATGCTCCCGATTTTAGTCTTAAAGGCGTTGACGGAAAAATGTATTCCCTCAAAAGTTTTGGCGGTGCAAAAGTTTTGGCTATTGTTTTTACATGCAATCATTGTCCGACTGCACAGGCGTATGAAGACCGTATAAAATCGTTAACAGCAGATTATAAAGCAAAAGGGGTGACTCTTGTAGCAGTTTCACCTAACTATCCTAAAGCTGTATCGCTTGACGAAATGGGTTATACAGATTTAGGTGACAGTTATGAAGAAATGAAACTTCGTGCTAAACAAAAGGGATATAATTTCCCTTATTTGTACGATGGTGATACTGAGAAAATGTCAAAGGCTTACAGCCCCCAGGCCACACCACATATTTTTATTTTTGACAGGCAACGTAAACTTCAATATACAGGCAGGCTCGATGGATCAGAAAAACCAGGTTCTGCAAACGCTGAAGATGCCCGCAAGGCTATTGATGAACTCCTTGCAGGAAAGCCTGTCACACTTGCTAAAACCAAAACTTTTGGCTGCAGCATAAAATGGATGGAAAAAAGTGATTGGGCAATAAAAGCGCCTTCGGTCTGGGCGAAAGAAGAGGTTACTATTGATATGATAGATGAACAGGCTCTTAAAGAACTAATAAGTAATAATTCAGATAAAACACGATTGATAAATGTATGGGCAACGTGGTGCGGACCATGTGTCAGGGAACTTCCGGAATTTGTAAATATTAATCGTATGTACCGCAACCGTGACTTTGAATTCATTACCATCAGTGCAGATAAGCCCGAAAAAAAAGATAAGGCACAGGCAGCGCTTAAAAAATTACAGGCATCAGGAAAAAACTATGTTTTCGGTTTAGATGATAAATATAAACTGATCGAAGCAATAGATCCCGAGTGGCAGGGAGCTTTGCCTTATACTGTATTAATAGAACCCGGTGGAAAAATTCTTTACCGTAAACAAGGCTCAGTTGAACCGATCGAACTTAAAAGGAAAATTGTAGAAAAGATTGGAAGGTATTATTGATATATTGCAGCAGATTACATAGTATCAGGAATTTCAGGAAAGAAAAGCTTTATAATTTTGACAAAAATTAAACGGTTTAGAAAAGAGAAAATAAGAAAATTCTTCCGTTTTTATTATTTAGGTAAACACACATTATGAAAAAACAGAACCGTAGAACGTTTATAACAACTGCTGCCATATTAGGAACAGGTGCAGCAGCTTCATCAAAGACCTTGCAGGAAAAAGAAAGTAAAGTTCCTGTCATTCATCATGTATTCTTTTGGTTAAAAAATCCGTCTTCTAAAGAAGATTTAAATAAACTGGTGGAAGGTTTACAAACGCTTAAAAATATTGAAACAGTTAGAAAAATTCATATTGGTGTGCCTGCTTCAACAGAAAAGCGGCCGGTGGTAGACAACAGCTTCAATGCATCAGAACTTTTATTTTTCGACGACCTTGCGGGCCAGAAAACTTACCAGGATCACCCCATACACCTGAAGTTTGTCGAAAACTGTTCACATCTGTGGGAGAAGGTGATCGTCTATGATTCAGTCGATGTTTAAAAGGATGGTTATAATAATTTTATCAGGGTTAGGTCGAATCTTCAAATCCATTTGCTTTAAAGTTAACTTCAGTAATTTTTGATAGTGAAATCGCCGGGAGACACTAAGTTTCTTGAAGAACTAAATATCGGTTTATTATAAGTTTACTATTTTAGAAGCTTTGCCGGTAGTTGTCTCAAAGGTTGAATTTTTATGTCTTTATAAAACACCTCCGCTCCTTCTGATTGTATTTGAAGCTTCCCCTTGACAAGTGGTAAAGCTTTTCCATTTTCCAATTGCCCCGAATTATACAGCACCATCATTACTTTCCCGTTAATGACGTGTACACTTGTATCTCCATAGCAATATAAATCCAGCGTATTCCATTCTCCCGAAGGTTTTTCTGCATCTATAGCTTTACGACAATGTCTGCCAACAGGGCTGTTAGCGCTGAAAGTATACACCTTTCCGGCAGGGTTATAAACATAATCGCTATCTGAATTTTGGATAGCAGGTATATCTTCCATTCCTCCTGCTACCCCCCAGTATTCACCGCAGTTTCCTTCCTCAATCTGAAACTCCTGCGAGCGCATCCATGCCCCGTAGTCGGCACCGTATGGACCGACAGAATGATACAATAATCCACTGTCTTTTTTCTTGTTTTTTTTCTGGCCCCAGGTTAAATTTCCCCATTTAAACTTTAATTGAAAATGATAGTTTTCATATTCTTTTATGGTAGAGATGGCACCCCAACCTTCCCCTGATATACGTATTATTTTTTCTCCATTTTCCTTAATTATAGTAAAAACATGCTTTGGATCATTGTTAAGTCCAACAGGGTTATTAGTAATCATCTTTCCTGTGCTGTCTAAACCAGGACCAAGATAAGTCTCCCATCCTGTCAGATCCTTTCCATTAAATAACGAAGTCCATTGGCTCCTTTGCCTTATTATGGTAAAACTCTGAGCAAACAGATAAATAAATAGAAGCAGAAATACAGGTTTCTGAAATTTCATCTTGTCTTTTTTATAAAAATAGTTATATTAGATTTGAAGCTGCTCTTTTATGAATTTTATTTTTAAATTGATTTGTTTGGCTTTATACAAGGAGCTGTTTAATATTTTTAATAAAAATTTTGTATAGAGCCAAAAAATACACGATGAGATAACGATGAACGGGATGTGACCCGATAATCGATAAAGATCCTATATTATAGGTGAGTGGTCGGGACAACACTGAAACAAGCTCGGCAGTGAACAGTAGTTAGGCGGAACCTGCCTGTAACCTGTTAAAAGACCATTTTATATAATCATTATATCGGTTAAGTAATTAACGACACCAGTGCCTGCAAAGTCAGGATATTTAGATGTAACTATTTCCTCATTCAGTATGGCTGTTTCTGCTTCTAAATTCACGAAAGAGGGGGAGGTACCTATAAATCGAGTATATTTTACTCAATAAATCTGGTAAAAACTGAAACTTTAAATAAAAAGGGTAAACCCAACTTCCAGGGGAGTTTGGGTTTACCCTTTAAAATCTTTCAATTTATTTTATTAGCAATTGGATTTACCGTTTCACAAATTGTTTGTTCATAGTTATAAAACCTGTTGTAGCTTTTATAGTGTATACTCCGGGACTTAGAGATGAAACATTCACTTCAACTGCTTTATTTGAGGTGTTGGCGCGAATGGTTTTAAGCACAGCCCCGTTCATAGATACAACTGATATTATAAAATCTTTGTTTTGTGGTAAGCCCTTGCCTGAGACAAATACTGTATTGCCCGCAGGGTTAGGAAACACATTGAGGCTTGATAATGCAGGAGTATCGGAACTGTTTTTAGAATTTGTGGATGGTTTTTTTGCCGTTGGCGCTACCACTGATATCGTTACTTTTGAAGACGTGGTTGCAAGACCTTTATTATCTGTAGCTTTAGCGGTAATTGTGTAAGTTCCTGCCGGTACATTAGTCCAGGCATAAGAATAAGTTCCCTGATATTCAGTATGTAATAACTTTGTACCGTTATAAAATTGAACTCTACTTATTGTACCATCTACATCAGCTGCGGTAGCAATCATATTAACTGTAGCTGGGGCGGTATATCTTGTGTTGGTAACAGGAGTTTTAATACTAACAGATGGAGCTATATTTCCGGTTGAAGTTCCTACTATTACTTTAACAACAGCAGATGTAGTTGTCTTACCCTTATTATCTGTAGCTTTAGCAGTTAGTGAATAAGTACCGGCTGGCACGTTCCTCCAGGAGTAAGAATATGTGCTATTATACTCGGTGTGCAATAATTGTGTACCGTTATAAAACTCAACTTTACTTATTGTACCATCTTCATCACTTGCAGCAGCGACCATGTTAATTGTAGCTGGTGCGGTATAATAACTTGTGTTGGTAACAGGAGTTGTAATGCTTACAGAAGGTGCAACATTTGGAGACCCGTTAGTTTCAGTTTTGACAACAAGATTATCCATATTGGCTCCGCTATAACCAATTGCAGATAATCTGACCGAATTTATGCCTGCATCTAAATTTACAGTAGCTTTTGAAGTGGACCAATTTGTCCATGCACCTGTTGTCGGAAATGAAAGATTTGATATACCAACTCCATTTACTTCCAGTCTTAACGGACGATCAGGTTCTTTGCCATTTGCATACCTGAACACTAGTTCGGCAGGGCCTGCCTGTGACCTGATAAAAGACCATTCTATATAATCATCAGATGGGTTTAAGTAATTAACAAAACCAGCACCTGTAAAGTGCGGATATTTAGATGTAATTGTTCCACCATTCAATACGGCTGTTTCCGCTTCTAAAGTTTGTGAAGACTGGGATGAGGTACCCTTAACGGTTAAATTGACACAATAGCTTGCATCCGAATAAGCAGGGCCACCTCCTGTACCCGTTGCAGTGATAGTAGCACTGTAATTACCGGGAGCGAGGCCTTTAGTATTAGCAGTGAATTCAATATCTACTGCATTTGGAATTGCTGTACCTGTAGCATTTTTAGTTACTGTTAACCACTCTGCGTTAGAAGAAGTTGTATAATTCTTACTGTCATCAATAGTGAAAAGCAATGTTTTACCCTTAACCAAACTGCCTGCATCAGCACGCAGGCTTAAACAACCCGAAGAGAACCCAAGTTTATAAACCCGGTTCCGGGTGATAGCGCGGCTATAAGTTTCTTTACGCGGATTGCCGCTCCACCATATACCTCCGCCGGACATTATAAATGTATTACCAATAACCTTAGATAATAAGCCTTCATAGTGGGCAGGCAAAGTCAAAGAAGGATCATTTTTCCATTTTCCTTCACCAGGCTTACCTTCTGGTTTAAATACAGTTACTCTGTTGGTTGAAGCATTATCAACTCCCTGTCCGGCAACTAAAAATATTTTTCCATCCATTGCAAATATTGATCCTTCAGAATGTGAACGGGGAGTAGGTAAAAGCGGTAATTCTGTCCATATATCTGTGGATGGATCATACACATGAGAAAAACGTTTATCAAGCCCGCCGCCGCAATCATGTCCGAATTGCCCTCCTATTGCATAAATTTTCCCTTCCAGCACTGTTGAACTAAAATGATTTCTTTTTTTAGGAAGTGGGGCAAGATTATTCTTCCACTGGGCAGGCTTTGAGTTATCAGAAAGCCAGGTATCCACATCGAGGGTAAGATGGTAATTGTCCTGATCATCATTACACCCATTAATAGTAAATCCACCGAAAATGTGAAGTGTGCGCCCTAATAAAACAGCTCCCCCTGCTGCCCAGCGTATAGGATTGCCTGTAGCCGGATCTGTCAACTGAGGCCCACGTGACCAGGAATCGGAAGTAATATTATAAATCCATATATCGCTGGTAAGAGGTCCCGGGTTTTGACCTACCCGCCCGCCAATGAGCCATACAGTATTATCTATTAATACTACTCCCTGGTGTGTCATAGCCACATCACTGGGCATAGAAGCAAGCAATGTCCACGTATCAGTTACCGGATCATAAACTTCTGAACTGGTTTCGGGTTGAAGCGCAGAATTTCCAAATCCTAAAAAGGCGTATAGTTTTGAATTGTAGACCACTCCTGCAAATTCTGACCTGTTTTTAAAAGCGTCTGCTTTTCTCATCCACTGTGCAGAAGATGAAATAGAAGTTAAAATAATAGTCGTAAACAGGGTAAGTTGCAGTTTAAGAATAAATAGATTTTTGTTCATAGAGTTTAATTTGTAAGTTGAATGCAAAACGATCAATGGTTATAATATATATGAAGTATTTGTTTTATTAAATAAAATAGAACGTTTGCTATAGCTAAGTTTCATTGGGTTCAGTTGAAACTTTTTTTTCATGTCTGTTTCATTCTATTTGTTTTTTAAAAGTTAAAAGAATATAAAAATAAGTGATTACGAAATCATAACTATAATTTGTAAAAAGAATATGGGTGCTTTATATAGATTAAACAAGGAAGCAAATATTTATTTTATATAACAGAAGAAGCTTTTCAGTAATTATTTTTAGCAAAAGAATTCACCAGCTTATCAGGCATAAAACAAACTCCCAATCGGTGCATCAGCTTAGAAATTAACTTTTACAGTACTCAAAGGTACAAGAAAAGTGTTAAAATTATTTTTTAATACTTTTTTAAGACAAAATACCATTATTATTAGTTATTATGTTTAAAGCCAATGTAAGGGTTTAGAGTTTATAACAACAGCCTTACGACGACGGTTAAATAAAGGTAGCAGCACTATAGTGGGCTTTAGCCCAAATAAGATAACTTGATCGGAAAACAATGATAAAATATTAAACTTTAAAAGAAAAGAATTGCCTGAAGCAGAGCTCCGGGTTTGGCAGCACATTCAATTAGTAAAAAATTACTTCTTGCCGATAAGTTTGTGAGGTGTCGAATATTGAAAAATTGTACAAGAGTGCGACGCAACGATGAAAAATCACTACTGTCCCGTTAACTTTTAGAATAACGACTGCTGATTGCTAACTTCTTTAGCTTCTTGCTTTTGAAACAGCTCTTTTAAGCTGCATTTTTCAAATAAGCTAAGACTTAGAACTTGCATC
>JAABUN010000815.1_pt1 | contig 76734 bp, 80 predicted proteins | sample 5559311 | NCBI WGS metagenome assembly JAABUN01 (sample SAMN10711877, study PRJNA513370) | rock metagenome | isolation source: Antarctica rocks | place: Antarctica: Victoria Land, Siegfried Peak sud | reverse complement strand
GATAAACACGTAAACCACGGTGAACAGTTCGCTTAGCGTATGCTGCTTTAGAAGATAGCGGGACTTAGACATTCTGCTATCTTCACTTTTTTGCCTTGAAACATCCACCCCCTAGCAGTCGAGGTTTATTGTAAATACGCATCGAACCCCGATCTTAACCGCGTAATTGTGTTCTCCCTACTAGTCTAATGACGTTGCGTACCTGAGCTACTCTTTAACCGCTGCGGGGCAGATACTTCTCCCAAATTTTGTCGATGTTGGGCAGAATCCCGTACGCCGACGAAAACATAAACCGGGGCGCGTAAGGTCTGCGTTTAAGGAGCATGGCGGCCTCTTCGGGCGTGCGGTCGCGTTTTTTCGCGTTACAGCGCCGACAGCACGCAACGACGTTTTCCCAGGTCGTACCTCCGCCTCGGCTCCGGGGCAGAACATGATCTAAGGTCAGGTCGCTTGTTTTACTCAGGCAGTACTGGCAGGTATGATCATCGCGCCGGAAGACGTTTTTGCGGTTAAAGGCGACGCGGTGACGCGGGGGGCGTTTGACGAACTTTTTAAGGCGAATGACGCTCGGTACCGGGAAGATTTGACTCGGCGAGCGCAGCACCTTGTCCGAATCTTCAACCCGCTCGGCGATGTCGTGCATGAGCAGCGCGACGGCGCGTTTGACCGAGCAGACGTGCAGCGGCTCGTAAGACGCGTTCAAAATCAGCACCCGCGTCGCGTTGACGTTCGCAATCGGCGATTCGCTGGCTTCGTCGGAGAAGACGCTGTTCGCTTCGTCAGGGGTAAGGTAGTAGTCGGCGGCGACGCCTCCTTAGGGATTTATTGATCTAGAGTATATCCTGTTTTGTGTCAGGTTGAGTTCAGAATCAGATGAGCTTTGGGGCCGATCCAGAAGCGGGGAAAAGCGCGAGAGCGTGAAGCCGTAGGTCTGCTCATGGATGCCTCGGCTGAGGTCGGTTTTAAGAACGGCTGCGAAGCGTCAGCGCGCCTCGAGCGCCAACTCGACGAGGCGGGCGACGAGTTCCGCGTAGGGAACGCCCGACGCTTCCCAGAGTTTGGGATACATGCTCGTAGTGGTAAACCCGGGCATGGTATTGATTTCGTTGAGGTAGAGCTGGCCTTCGTGCAAAAAGAAGTCTACTCGGGCCAACCCTGCCGCGTCGATAGCCCGAAACGCTCCGAGCGCCAACGCTCGGCACTGCGCTGCGATCTCCGGCGGGAGGTCTGCGGGGATCTGGAGCGCAGCTTCACCCTCGGTATATTTGCTCGCATAGTCATAAAAGGTACCGCTGAACCCGACCTCTCCGACGACGCTGGCTTCGGGCTGGTCGTTGCCGAGGACGCCGACCTCGAGTTCGCGCGCGCCGACGAGCCCCTGCTCGACCAAGATGCGGCGGTCGAAGCGAGCCGCCTCGCCTAGCGCGGCCCGGAGCGTCTCAGCACTTTCGGCGCGGCTGACGCCGACCGAAGAACCTAAGTTGGCCGGTTTGACGAAAACGGGATAGGGGAGAGCCTCGAGTTCTTTTAGGACCTGTTCCGGCGTTTCCAGCCATGCCCGCCGTGTGACGATCTTATGCGGCACTCCGGGCAATCCGTGCGCCGCAAAAACAGCCTTCATCATCCCCTTGTCCATCCCGACGGCGCTGCCCAAAACGTCCGAACCGACAAACGGCAAGCCCATGATCTTAAGCAGCCCCTGTACACTGCCGTCTTCACCGAAGGGGCCGTGCAGGAGCGGTAGTACGACGTCGAAGGCGGTGGGCTCGAGCCGCTCCAAGCCGCCGCTTTGAACCCTCAGATTCTCCCTGTCGCCGTTTTCCAAAACCTTGCTCGACGCCGCTGCCGGGAGCAGCCGCCCGTCTCTGGCGATGACCAGCGGGGTCAGCTCGAGCCGCGCCCCGGCCGCCGCCAACACCGAACGCGCCGACGCCAGCGACACATCGTGCTCGTCCGAACGACCCCCGCAGAGAACGAGGACGCGGGGGCGAATCATAGATAGACCACTGTAATGTGTAACTTACACATAGTTTAGCCTACGCGTTTTGTAGAGGCTTTGGCAAGGGTTGAGCGTAAAGGCTACTGAACGTAAGGTTACTTAACGTAGGGTACCTGACAAACGTACCCCAAAGGCTGTGATTTACTCACATAACTTCAGGGTTTCGCGCCTAATAAGGTCGTCAAGCGGCAACGTGAACAAGCAAGTTAGGCCGCCGACTGCGGAAGTTGTGTATCACTTTTAGGAGGTGGGTATGCGCAAAATTTTACTTGGTTTGCTCCTGGCGGGTGCGTCTTTCGGGGCCGCTCAAAAGGGGCCGGTTACAATCGGATCGAAGGTCGATACCGAAGGGACGGTATTGGCACAGATTATGCGTCTGATGCTCGAGCAAAACGGCTTCGAGGTCAACGACCGTAGCGGTTTTGGTACGACTTCGGTCGTTCGTGAAGCGCTCCTCGCCGGTGAGATCGACATGTACCCGGAATACAGCGGTTCGGCGCTTACCTTTTACCCGAACGCCGACGTACCAGAGGGTGTTTCGACGCAGCCCGACGAGCTTTACGATACGGTGAAAAAACTCGACGCCGAAGCGGGCGTGACCGATTTGGGCCGCTCACCTGCGAACAACACCTGGGCGATAGCGGTGCCGCAGGCGTTGGCAGAAGAAAACAGCCTCGAGACGATAGCCGACCTCGCAGGCTATATCGGAGACGGGGGCGAATTTAAGTTGGCCGCGTCGCAAGAATTCGTCGATCGCCCGGACGCGCTCCCGGCTTTTGAAGAGACCTACGGGTTCGACGTGACGAACGACCAGCTCGTGATTCTTGCCGGGGGCAACACCACGCAGACCGAAACGGCTGCTGCGAACGGCACCGACGGCGTCAACGCAGCGATGGCGTATGGCACCGACGGCACCATCTCGGCGCTCGGCCTTGTCACGCTGACCGACCCGGAAAACGCGGTCGCCATCTATCAGCCGTTTCCCGCCGTACGCACCGAAGTTGCCGAGCAGTATCCACAACTTGCCGACGTCCTAGACCCGGTTTTTGCCGCGCTCGACGAGACGGTCCTCCAAGACCTCAACGGTCAGGTCGCGGTCGATGGGGCCAACCCCGCTGACGTCGCAGAGACATTCTTGACCGACAACGACTTTCTTAAGTAACCTAACTATAGAGCAGCAAAAAGCGGGGTCAGCACACGAGCGACCCCGCTTTTACGTGACCTAAAGAGAAGCTGGATCAACCTACAAAGATTGGGAGACGACATGCTTGGGTCACCCGCTTACCGGGATAAGGTCAACCGCATCACAGTGCTGGCGGCGCTTCTGGGACTGTTTGCGCTCGTACCGGCGTTCGGGCCGAACTGGTTGCTGCTAAAAGCCAACCGTCTGGTCGCCGGGGACGTGTACGGCGCTTTTTCCGCGTCGCAACCCTACGCACTCGCGCTGCTAGGTGCGTGGGCGCTCTTGCTACTTGTGAGTTTCGTCCGGTTTCCGGGGCGTGCTTGGGTGTTGGCCGGACTATGTACGGCGGCGCTGGCGCTCGGGTTGCTGCTCGTCGGGGGGGGCTCGAGCACTCTGTCAGGAGGCGCGTCCGACCCCGAACGCGCGCGTATCTCCCTGCAGAGCGGCGTCTGGTTAACGCTTTTGGCCTACTACATCGGCACTTTCGGGTCGCTCGGCGACGCGCCGCAGACGGGCCTGACGCGCCTCCTGATGGTACTACCGGGGCCGCTCATCGCCGCCCTATTCATTTTTGCGGGAACGTTTGGGAGCGTCGGCCTGAGCCAAGAACTCGCCTCGCAGGGCGGCGACTTCGCCGCTGAAGTCCTTCGTCACTTAGCCCTTGCCGGAACGAGTGTGCTGCTCGCGTGTGCGATCGGAATACCGGCGGCGATTTGGGCGGCGCGGCGGGCAGAAGCGGCGCGGCTCGTCTTGCCGACCGCCAGCTTTTTGCAGACGATTCCGTCTTTGGCGCTTTTCGGCATCATGCTCTTGCCTTTGGCGCGGCTCGGCAGCAACGTTACAGTCGGGCAGGCGCTGCTCTTTTGTCTCGTCGGCGGGCTTTTGGCAGCGGGCGTTGGGTTTCTTGCGCGTCGCACTTCCGGCTGGCTCCAGAATACTTTAACAACCCTAACGCTGCTCGCTGCGCTTTTACCGGTGCTGCTCCTGACGGTCATCGTCGCCGTTATCCTTAACGACCTGTTTGTCGCTGTGTTTAGTCTCGATTTCGGACGCCTCAATTTTCCCAAAAGTTTGGCTGCGCCGCTCTCGAGCCTCGGCGTCCGGGGTATCGGCACCGCGCCTGCGCTAATCGCCCTTACGCTTTACGCGTTTTTGCCGATCATCCGTAACACCTATACCGGCATCAAAGAGGTGCCGCGCGCCGCGACCGAAGCGGGGCGCGGGATGGGCATGAGTCCGGGTCAGATCTTGCGCCGCGTCGAACTCCCGCTGGCGTTACCGCTCATTATGGAAGGGGTACGAGCCTCGACCGTCCTGACTATAGGAATTGCCACCGTCGCCTTCCTGATCGGGGCCGGAGGTCTCGGAACGTTTATCGAACGAGGTATTTCGCAGCAGGTACCCGACCTTATCTTGTTGGGGGCGCTACCGATTATCGCTCTGGCGCTCCTTGCCGACGCACTTCTGCGCGGGCTCGGGCAACTCGTTACACCACGGGGGCTACGCTAGTGGGTTCTAGAGGAGACTACCGATGATCAAGCTCGAGGGGATAAGTAAGCGCTACGGCGAGCAGGTCGCCGTCAAAGACGTCAACCTAACCTTCGGCGACGGTGAACTGACAGTCCTCATCGGGCCGTCAGGGTGCGGCAAAACAACGACTCTGAAGATGATCAACCGGCTGATCGAACCTTCGAGCGGGCGTATTCTAATCGGTGACAAAGACGTGATCAAGTCCGACCCCGAAGAGCTGCGGCGCGGTATCGGCTACGTCATTCAGAGCATCGGCTTGTTTCCACACATGAGCGTACAAGAAAATATCGAGGTCGTGCCGAAACTCCTCGGCTGGGACAAGAAACGCAGCGCCGCCCGCGCCCACGAGCTTTTAGAGGTAATCGGGCTCGAGCCCTCTCGTTACGCCTCGGCGTACCCGAAAGAGCTTTCGGGGGGTCAGGCGCAGCGCGTCGGAGTGGCGCGGGCGCTCGCCGTCGATCCGCCCGTCCTGTTGATGGACGAACCTTTCGGCGCGGTTGATCCGCTGACCCGCGAACGGCTCCAAGAAGAGTTTTTGCGCCTTCAAGCTGAGCTGAAAAAGACCGTCGTAATGGTCACGCACGACATCGACGAGGCGATCAAACTAGGCGACCGCATCTGCGTGATGAATATCGGGGTGGTCGAGCAGTTTGGTACCCCCGAAGAGATTTTGCAGGAGCCTGCAAGCCGGTTTGTCCGGCAGTTTGTCGGAGCCGACCGCGCCTTAAAACGCCTCAGCCGAGTTCGGGTACGCGAGCTGATGAAACCGGTTGTATCGCTCGAGGTCAGCGCCTCGCCTAAAGAAGCCGAGGTCGCGTTGGCGCAACACGAAACCGTTTACATCACCCGTTCGGGCAAACTCGTCGGTTGGCTCGACCGCCGCGCGTTTGCGCACGATACGACTATCGAACGCGCCTATACTGAAGTCGGCGAGGGGTACGGTGTCGGGGAGAACGACGACGTGCGGGGTGCGCTCGCCAAGCAGCTCGGGCAGGGTGTCACCGAACTCCCGGTCGTGTCCCAAAAAGGCGAGCTCGTGGGTATTTTGGATTTGTCGGCAATCCTCGAGATCACCAAAACACAGACTAACGCGCAGCAGGACGTGGCCGCCGCATGAGTACGGCGACGCTCTCAGGGCGGCCAACAGCGGGTAAAACGGCGAGAAACCGGGCGCTCTTGCAACTCGCGCTTGCGTTCGGCGTTTTTGCGCTGCTCCTTCTACTCTTCGCGCAGCAAGCGTGGTGGGGCGCGGCGCTACGATTTATCTTTCCGGAAAACCGCACCGTCTTGTTCGGGCGCGCGACGCTCCTTGAACTTTCGCTACAACATCTGCAACTCGTCGGGATTTCGCTCGGGATCGTCTTGCTCATCAGCTTGCCGCTGAGCGTGTGGTTGACGCGGCCTCAAGGTCGGGCGTTTTTGCCGCTCGTATCGTCTTTGCTCTCGGTCGGTCAGACGTTCCCGCCGATTGCGATTCTGGCGCTCGCGTTGCCGTCATTTGGCTTCGGCCTGCGCCCGACGCTGATTGCGCTCGTCACGTACGGGCTGCTGCCGGTGACGAGAAACGCCGTCGCGGGCCTCGAGGCTGTCCCCGCCACCCTTAAAGAAGCCGCCACGGGGATGGGTATGAACCCGTGGGAGCGGGTCTTTAAGCTCGAGCTCCCCCTCGCTACGCGGGTCATTCTAGCGGGCGTACGGACCAGCACGGTCTACACGATCGGTACGGCGACGGTCGCGCCGATTATCGGAGCGGGCGGGCTCGGGGTACCGATTATCGCCGGTCTGACGACGGGGAACTTGGCGTATGTGCTCGAGGGGGCCGTCCCGGTCGCACTCTTGGCGCTGACGGCGGACTTTGCGTTGGGGCGGCTTGAGGTGGCGTTGACGCCGGAAGGATTGCGTTAGGTTTTGCTGCTGAACACGTGGCTTGACCGTCAGGTTTAGACGATAAGATTACGCTTTAGTGCCGTACTCGAGCACATTTAAGCGTAAGCTTTTTTCGCCTCCCAAGCTGCTCGAGAATCCCCGCTGCTTGTTCCCTGAGCGCGACTTCCAACTCAGGCGGCGCGCGCACCTCCCAGGGAAAGCTCAAGCTCGCTATGACCCGCGCCAACCACCTAAGACAATCCGTCGTACAGCGCAAGGGGACACTTTCTGAGACGGGTTACGAAGTTCGGATATAGTTCGCGCTTGACGTTCTCCAAGTTCGTTTTAAGTCGTACCTTCGCTGAACGGGCAAACGGCGCTAGTGCCACCAATTGACTGACGTATTCGGATGCGTCAAAACCCTCGGGTGGCTCAAGGCTCAGCTTGAGACTTTAATCAACAACCATCCCGCTAGCGCAGCTCGAGGCGCAAGTTGAAGCCGTTCCGGCGCTCCAAGCCCTAACGCAGCAAATTCCGTCGTTTAATTCTATTAATTCTATGGTGACTTCAGTTTTGACACGTCTCTCGAGCACGCGCGCTACGACGGTAAACGCCCTCGCCAACGTGTTCCTCGTGTTCGTTATCGGCGCGTTCCTCGTTGCAAGCCCCGAACTTCACCGCTACGACCTGATCCAGCTCGCGCCGGTCGCCTCGAGGCGACGGGCCAAAGAACTCGTCGTTGAGCTGGGCTCAACGCTGCGCGTCTGGCTTTTAGGTGAGCTTTTAGCGACGCTGCTCGTCGCTGTTTGTACCACGCTCGGCCTTTGGGTGGTTGGTATCTCCTACGCGCTCGTTTTAGGGATTACCGCCGGTCTGCTCGATTTTTTCCCTATCTCGGACCGATCTCAGCGACCGTTCCAAGCGCCCTGATCGCGCTGACGAGTGGCGGAGTCGGGTTGGCGGTCTGGGCGATTTTGATTCACCTCGTCGTGTAGGGGCTCGAGAAATCTTTTCAGCCGGTGATTCAGCGGGAAGCGGTACCGATTCCACCCATGATCTTGCTCTTGGCGCTCGTTGCTTTCGGACAACTTTTCGGTTTACTCGGCCTTGACGCGAGATCATCGGCAGCACCCACTGGCTCGGCGCACTCGCCACGAGTTATGACACCATCGGCGTCGAAGACGGCGACGCTTTGCTGAACACTTTCACCTCTTTCGCGGCACGCCTATCGGACTGTGGCTCAAAAGTGAACTGCTCGAGGTTTTCGGCGTCGACGCGCCGCTCAGCGCCGACACTGCCGATACCATCTACGACGCCCTGACGGATAAGCTTGCCCAACCTGAATTTACGCCGAGAGCGCTGTTTAAGCGCTTTAATATCGAAGTCTTGTGCACCACCGACGCGGCGACAAGTTCACTCACCGCCCACCGTTCGCTCCGGGATGAAGGTTGGACAAACGTTCGCCCTACGTTTCGTCCGGACGCGCTTCTCGACCTAACGGCTGAACGTTGGCAAAGCGACCTCGACGCCTTAGGCGAGCTGACCGGGCTCGAGATAACGGGATATACGGGTTTTATTGAGGCGCTAGGGGCGAGGCGCGAAACTTTTAAGGCTGCTGAGCTGGCTCACGAACTCGCTTACGGACTGGCGAAAAGAGCTTATCACTTATGACTGTGCGGTGTTTAGACCACTTAACTGGGGTTGACCGAGACTACCTCGTTCACCTTCGGCAGTTCGCTCTAGCAGGAGAACGGCGCGGCATACTGCTAACAAATACCCGAACCAAATTAGTTTTGACGATCTCAAAGCCCTCAGCCCATCAGTTTTTCTGTTCTACGCGTTTTTTGTAACGCCTTCATGGTTTGACTTAAATTGGCGCACCTACCTATTCATAATAGGTTGTGGAAGCACCGCTTAAAAAGGCACTTGACAAAATTCTTACCCAACCGTTAAACTCGGATCACTTTAGTTAATCGTTTAATCATCCTCGGAAGAAAGAAGTGCTGTAGAGACTGAGGTGCTTTGATGAGAAAAAAGGTGAGCAGCCGAGTTAGGCCCCGCCAGGTCGATGTAGCCCAACTTGCCGGGGTTTCACCGGCGGTCGTCTCCATCGTCTTGAGCGGCAGAGCCGAGGGCAGCACGCGCGTCGGTGAAGAGGCCAGAAAGCGTGTGTTGGCAGCGGTCGAGGCGCTGGACTATAAACCCAACTTGTTGGCGCGCGGACTCCGTATCAACCGCAGCGGCGGCGTCGGCGTGGTTGTCAAGGCACTTCATAATTCCTTTAACGGCAGGCTGTTGAGCGGCGTCGAAGGCGTGATGGGAGACGCGAGGATGCACCTGATGGTCTCGAGCGGTCGCGGCCAAACGGACAGTGAGCGCGTCGCCATCGAGTTTTTGCTCGAGCGCCGCTGCGACGCCCTCATCGTCAGTTTGAGCGCGACCCCCGACGCAAGTTTGGTCGAACTCAGCCGCGCCGACCGGCCCATCATCGTGGTCGGTCACAGGGTGCCCGGCTTAGAGCCCCGCTGCATCACGCTCGACGACGTTTTGGGCGGTAGCTTGGCGACCCGGTACCTGCTCGAGCACGGCCACCGCCAGCTTGCCCACATTTCGGGTCCCCTGGGCCACCGAGCCGCCCGCGACCGGCTTACCGGTTACCGGCAATCACTCAGCGACGCGGGGCAGAGTGCCTCAGGTCTCATCGTTGAGGGAGATTTCAGCAAGCAGGGCGGTTTCGCGGCGGTCGGCACGCTGTTGGGGCGGGGTTTCTCGCGCGGCGGCATCTTCGTGGCGAATGACCGCATGGCCGAGGGCGTGTTGGAGCGCCTCCGCAGCGAAGGTCTCAGGGTACCCGAGGACGTGTCGGTCATCGGCTACGACGACGCCTCGAACGCGCCCTATCTCCGGCCCTCCCTCACTACCGTCTACCAACCCATCCGCGAGATGGGCGTCGCCGCCGCTCAGCTCGCGCTCAAGGTTCTCGGTATGAGAAGTGAGGAGGTGAACCAGTATTTTGAGCCGCAACTCGTCGTGCGTGATTCGGTCACTACGGCCCCCCGAGGGGTCGCAACAAGGTAGAGCTTTAGAAAAGCCTTAAAGGAGGCTAGGATGAACTCCAAACCGTCAACCCGAGCGAGCGTCAAAACTGCACTTGCAGCCCTGGCACTGGTTCTCTGCACGCAAGTGAACGCCCAAGCTGCCGAACCCTTAAGCCTGTGGGTCATGGGCAATACCTCAGAGAGCGACGTCAGCTATCTAGACACCGTTTTGCCCATGTTTCAAAAAGAGACCGGTGTGAGCGTCGAATACGAGTTCGTACCCTGGGGCGACGCCGTGCAGCGTATCTCGACCGCCGTGATGTCGGGTCAAGGGCCGGACGTGACGCAAGTGGGTACCACCCGCGTGCCCGGTTTTCAGGCGACCGGCGGCTTTGTCGATCTGACGAGCGACTACGGAGGCAGCCTGCCGGCTCGCGACACCTTTTTTCCCTCCACCTTGCAAACCATCGGCTACGCCGGGAAAGCCTACTCGGCACCCTGGTTCAGCGACCCCCGCATCCTCATCTACCGCAAAGACTTGTGGGGTGAAGCGGGCTACCCGGAAGGCCCCAAAACTTGGCAAGACCTCGTTGACGGTGGGGTCAAAATTAAGGCCGCCCACCCCGAACTCGACTCGGTCATGGGTCTGCCGGGTCAGGATTTCGGGCACTACCTAGGCGAATTCATCTGGCAAAATTGCGGCGACATCCTCTCGCCCGATGGGACGAAAGTCACCTGGACCGCGCCCGAGGTTGTCACCGCGGTAAAGTTTTTCGCCGACCTCGTCGCCAAAACCGGGGTGGCCGCGCCGCAGAACGCCGAGTGGACCTACGACGACGTGCTGCCCCGCTTTTGGGACGGCAGTATCGCCACCTTGTTCTTCGGCTCGGACTATAACCGCGTGGCGACACCCGAACAAATAACGGCCATGAAAGACAAGATCGGCTTTGCGCTCGAGCCCTCCGGCCGTTGTCAGTCGAATTTCGTGGGCGGCTCCAACCTCATGGTGTTCGAAGGCGGCGCTCAGCAAGACGCGAGTCTTAAGCTGATTGCGTTTTTGGAACGACCCGACGTCCAGGCGTTTAACACCAACCTCGGCAGCCACGTCCCCGTCGTCCGCGCGACCTTCGCGGATAGCGCCCCCCAGAACAACCCCGAGTTGTGGACGATCCTGGCCGAGGCCACCGAAGTCGGCCGCACCTTCCCCGTCCACCCGGCTTGGAGCGACGTTCAAGATACCATTCCCGAGGTCGTGACGCGTGTCTACGCCGCTATTATTGACCGCAGCTACACCGACGCGACGGTCGAGCAGATTCTTGCCGAGGTCGAAGCCGAGGGCCAGCGTGCGCTCGACGCGGCGGGTGGTGCGCCCGAAGGGTACAACAGCCCCTGGCCCACGCCCGCAAATCCGTAGCAAGACGGGGGCGGCGCACTCGCGCCGCCCCCGCGGAGGTTTTATGGCACATCCCGCTTCAAAGTTAGGCAAGGCTCGAGCGAAACGTCCCCGCGCCACGCCGCGCAAAAACTCACGCGGGCGGCTCGCCTACTGGATGATTTTACCTGCAGTGCTGGGGCTGCTCGTCATCTTTTTTGTGCCGATGCTGTGGGGCGTCGCCATCAGCTTCAAGACGTATAACAAGTTCACGCTGAGTCAACCTTTTTTTCAGCTCGAGTGGAGCGGGTTTCAAGAGTACGCGCGAGCCTTTAGCAGTTTGGGCTACGGGTTCACCCAATCTTTAAGCGTGACGCTGTCGTACACGCTCCTCACGGTGCTGCTGAGCGCCGCACTAGGGCTGGGCGCGGCGCTGGTCGCCAACCGCAAGTTCTTCGGCGCGCTCGTGTTTAAGGGCGTGGTGCTCCTCCCCTATATTTTGCCGAGCGTCGTGTCGCTTATCACGCTCCGCTTTATGCTGACCTCTGACGGCGTTATCAACGCCCTGTTATTAAGAGTCGGCCTCATTCACGAACCCATTTTTTGGCTCGTCGGCAGCAACAGTTTTTGGAGCATCTTGTTGGGCAGCGTGTGGGTGCGCTGGCCGCTCTTTTACCTCGTCTTTTTGGCCGGTCTGCAAACGGTGCCCCCATCTTTGTACGAGGCCGCGACAGTTGACGGCGCGACCACCTGGCAAAAGTTCAGCCACATCACCCTGCCCTACTTACGCTCGGTCGGCGCAGTGATTATTCTGTTTAGTTCGCTGTGGTCGTACAACGATTATTTGACGCCTTACGTGATGCTGGGCGGCGAATATACCGAGATTCCGGCGGCGTCGTCGCTGTTGTCGGTCGAGATTTTGAAGCAGTCGTTTAACAACTTCAGCTTTAGCTACGGCGCGGCGATGTCAATTTTGATGACGCTCTTGGCGCTGCTGTTCGCCTTTGTCTACCTGCGTTTGGCCCAGCCCCAGGCGCTCGAGCAGGGCCGTTCCCTGAAACGCAGTCCCTGGACCTGGGCGCTGGCAGGACTGGTTGGGCTTTTCGGCGCATTTTTGTTGGGTGCGCAGCTTTTGCGCCTGGCGGTGGCGCTGGCGCTCGGCGGCGGCGTGGTGCTCTTCATTCGACTGTTGCTGGGCGTCGCGGAGCGCGCGGCGCAGCGGGCGCTCACCCTGCTCGGCGGGCTGTTCTACGGCTTTGTCGTGCTGTTCCCGGTCTACTGGCTCGTTATCAGCTCGCTCAAAACCGAGAGTGACATTCGGCGGACGACGCTGCTGCCGACCGTTTGGGCGTTTGAGAATTATCGGCAGGTCTGGGAACAGGTGCCGCTCCTGCGCTACTTCGGCAACAGCCTCGGGCTCTCTCTCGTTTCAATGGCGCTGGCTGTCATCGTCGCCACGATGGCCGGTTACGCGTTCAGCCGCTTCCACTTTTTCGGGCGCAACGCGTTCGGCGGCAGCGTCCTCGCGACCCAACTCTTTCCCGGCGTGCTGCTACTGGTGCCGTTTTTTCTCATTTTCAGTACCCTGCAAAACACGCCGCTCTTGGAGGGCTTAGACGTCCGCTTTATCGGCCGAAACGTCTACTGGGGCAATTTAGCACTGATGCTGCTCGCTTACACCTCGGCGGTGTTGCCCTTTACCATTTGGGTGATGCGCGGCTACATCGACAGCTTGCCCGCCGACTTAGAAGAAGCCGCCGAAATCGACGGCTCGAGCCGCTTCGGGGCGTTTTTACGCGTGACCGTGCCGCTGGCGGTACCGGGCATCGCTACCATTGCGATTTTGGCCTTTACCCGCGGCTGGAACGAGGTGCTGTTTTCTTCGGTCTTGACCAACGAGCTGACGCGCACGGTGGCGCTCGGCGTCCAAGACTTTCGGACCGAGTTTACGGTGCGCTGGAACCTGACGATGGCCGCGGGCGTCATCGTCTCGCTGCCGGTCGCCTTGTTCTTCACCTTTTTACAGCGCTGGCTCGTCTCGGGTTTGACGGCGGGCGCGGTCAAGGATTAGGCTCTGCGCGCATGAGAGCTTGGAGGACTGGGCTCGGAGGGGCGTTTTCGGGACGTTTTCGGTGGTAAATCTCCTCATCAAATCAAGGTCGAAGAAGTGCTTTCTTACCGATAAGGGGGTGCAACCCCTTGTTCCAAATTCTCGAGCGCACCACTCGCCTTTGAGGTGACCGGTATCAATTTCCCGTCCGAGTTGCTAACTTTAGAAGTGGTCTATAAGCGGAGGTTTTACCATGAAAGTTTTTGACAGAGAGGTCTTACCGTGAAACTAGGCGTGTTTACGGTCATGGTACCGGACCTCACCCCGGAAGAAGCGGCGCACGAACTCGCCGCCGCCGGTTACGACGGCGTCGAATGGCGCGTGACCACGGTGCCGGAGGAAAAGCGACGTGAGCCGCCCTCTTTTTGGGGCAACAACCGCTGCACGCTTTCTCTCAACCAAGGGGAGGCGGAACGGGCACGTGTGCTTGCCGAGGCGGCGAGCCTCGCCATTCCCGGTTTGGGAACCTACCTTGATGTGGGCGACCTGGAGGCGACGGAGAACGCGCTGCACTTTGCCCAAACAGCGGGCGCGCCCCAAATTCGGGTGGGTGTGGGTCGGTTTGAAACGGGGTCCGCCTATCACGACCTGTTCGCCAACGCCAGAGCTTTTTTGGCGAAGGTCGAACCGCTGGCGCGGCGGTACGGCGTCAAGGCGTTAGTCGAGATTCACCACGGCACAATCTGCCCTAGCGCCGCGCTCGCCCACCGGCTCGTGTCGCCTTTCGACCCCGAGGTTATCGGCGTGATTCACGACGCGGGTAACATGGTTTATGAAGGGTTCGAGGATTACCGGCTGGGCGTGGAGTTGCTCGGCCCCTACCTCGCCCACGTCCACCTCAAGAACGCGGCCTACGCGCAACCCGCAGGCGGCGGCGTGTGGACGCCCCGCTGGGCACCCCTGGAGGACGGCGTGGTTGACTTTTCACGGTTGCTCAAGGTGTTGCAGGCGGTCGGCTACGACGGCTGGCTAGTCGTCGAGGATTTCAGCGCGGCGCACCCCAGCCGTGAGGCGCTGCGGCACAACTTGTCGTTCGTCCGCAGGCTGCTGAAGGGTAGGGTGACGGCGTGACCCGACCCTTGCGATACGTCATCATCGGCGTCGGCGCGAACGTCTTTGCGATGCACCGTCCGGCGCTCGAGTCCGCTATGGTCGATCTGGTCGGCGTTACCGACCTAGACACTGAAAAAGGCCGTGAGCGCGCCGCCGAGCTGGGCTGCCCTTTTTTTGAGGACTACCGCGCCATGCTTAAAGAGACCCGGCCCGACGTGGCGGTGGTGATGACCCCGCACCCGTTTCACGCCGAAATGTCCGTGAGCTGTCTTCAAGCTGGCTGCCACGTGCTGGTAGAGAAACCGATGGCGGTTCATGTGAGCGAAGCCGACACGATGATCCGGGCGGCGAAAGACGCCGGTCGGCTGCTCGCCGTGAACTTCCAGCACCGTCACCGCCCCGAGGTGCGCGCGGTGTATACGCTCATCCGTGAAGGTGGGCTCGGTAAAGTTCAGCACATCGACGTGACGATGGCTTGGCCACGGCGACGCAACTACTACCGAAAAGCTTTATGGCGCGGTACCTGGGCGGGTGAAGGGGGCGGCGTTTCGATGAATCAAGCGCCTCATAACCTAGACCTGCTTTGCCATCTTCTCGGGTCGCCCGGCAACGTGACCGCTTGGGCGCGCACCACGCTGCATAACATCGAAACGGAAGACACCATCCAGGCGATGCTCGAGTGGCCTGACGGTGGGCTCGGTTCCCTGCATATCAGCACCGCCGAAGCGGGCCGCCCCGAACGTATGGAGATCGTCGGTACGAAAGGGGTGGCGCAGCTCGGCGGCGGCAAGGTAAGCTTCGAGCGGTTTCCGCAAGCTTTGGAGGATTTTTTGGACAAGGATGCGAACCCTTTTGCCGAGCCCGAGCTGGAGACGACTCTACTTGACATAGGTGAAGGCAGCGGCGATCACATGGCGGTTTACCGCAATCTCAACGCTGCAATCCAAACGGGTACACCCCTTATGTGCGGCGGTGTCCAAGGCCGTATGTCACTGGAACTCGCCAACGCCATGCTGCTCTCGAGTCACCTCGAGCGGGGTGTCACCCTGCCGCTAGACCGCGCCGCCTACACACACTTTTTAGAGGAACGCAAAGCGGACTCGGCAAACGTTAAGTCGGAAGATACTAAAAAAGAAGGCGTCGCGTGAGCGCTGACGGGATGACCTACGCGCCGCAGGGGAAACCGGCACCGGTCGTCGCGCCCGGCGACTTCGTGTTTGCCGCCGCGCACCTTGACCACGGTCACATTTACGGAATGTGCGGGGGACTGCTCGAGGCGGGTGGGGCGCTGCGCTGGGTTTACGACCCTGACGCGGCCAAGGTCGAAGCTTTTCGTGAGCGCTACCCCGAGGTGCGTGTCGCCCGCTCTCTGGACGAAATTTTGGCTGACCCCGAGGTGCAGCTGGTTGCCGCCGCCGCCGTGCCCAACGAGCGCGGGCCGCTGGGTCTGCGGGTGATGGCGGCTGCTAAGGATTACTTCACCGACAAGGGACCCTTTACGACCTTAAAGCAGCTGGCGGACGCCCGCCGCACCGTGACCGAAACAAGTCAGAAGTATCTCGTCTACTACGGCGAAAGGCTGCACTCCGAGTGTGCGGTGTTTGCCGGTGGCTTGATTCAAGAAGGCGCTATCGGGCGGGTTATTCAGGTGCTGGGTTTAGGCCCTCACCGGCTGAACGCCCCCTCGAGGCCCGCTTGGTTTTTTGAAAAGGAAAAGTACGGCGGTATTCTGGCCGACATCGGGAGCCACCAGATCGAACAGTTTCTCACCTACGCCGGTGCGACGGACGCGGCGGTGGCGAGTGCTCGAGTTGCCAACTTCAACAACCCCGCCACCCCCGAACTAGAAGACTTCGGCGAGACGAATTTGGTCGCCGACACCGGCGCTTCGGGCTACTTCCGGGTGGACTGGTTTACCCCGGACGGCTTAGCTACCTGGGGCGACGGGCGCACCTTTATCCTCGGTACGGACGGGTACCTCGAGCTGCGTAAATACACCGACTTAGGGCGGAGCGGGGGCGGTGATCAGCTCTACTTGGCCGATGGGCGGGGGGAGCAGCACCTGGAACTCGCCGGTAGGGTCGGGTTTCCTTTTTTCGGCCAGCTCATCCTGGACTGCCTCAACCGTACGGAGCACGCTATGACGCAAGCGCACGCGTTTAAGGCCGCCGAGTTGTGCCTCAAAGCGCAGGCTCTGGCTGACAACGCATGAGGTTCGACCTCGCGGGAAAGGTTGCGGTCGTCACTGGCGGGACAGGCGTCCTGGGCGGCGCGCTGGCGCATGGTCTGGCGGCGGCGGGGGCGAAGGTCGCCATCACGGGACGGCGCGAAAAGAAAGCTTCGGAAGTCGCGGCAAAGATTCAGGCAGCGGGGGGTGAGGCGCTGGCGCTCCCGGCGGACGTGCTCGAGCGCGCGCAGCTCGGGGCAGCTCGAGACCGCCTACTGGAGCACTGGGGCCGGGTCGATATCTTGGTCAACGCGGCGGGGGGCAACCGCGCAGACGCAACGGTGGTCGGTGAGCTGAGCTTTTTCGGCGTAAGTGCGGAAGCTTTAACGGATGTTGTCGACCTCAACTTGCTCGGCACCGTGCTCCCCTCACAGGTTTTTGGCGAGGTGATGGTTGCGGCGCGGCACGGCTCGATCATCAACATCTCGTCGATGGCGGCGGCCCGCCCCCTCACCCGGGTGGTCGGCTACGGCGCAGCGAAGGCGGCGCTCGACAACTTTACGCGCTGGTTGGCGGTAGAGTTCGCCCAAAAGTACGGGCCGGGGCTGCGCGTCAACGCCGTCGCGCCGGGGTTTTTCGTCGGCGAGCAAAACCGCGACCTGCTCCTGACCCCGGAAGGCGCGCCGACCGAACGCGGGCAGAAGATCATCGACCATACGCCGCTGGGCCGTTTTGGAGAGCCCGAAGAGTTGGTCGGTACGGTGGTGTGGCTGGCCTCGGACGCCTCCCGCTTTGTGACAGGCGTGGTCGTCCCCGTTGACGGCGGCTTCTCCGCGTTTAGTGGTGTGTGAAGATGGCCTTGTCAGCTGGTTACGGCAGTGAGCATAAAACCCTCAGCGAAGTTCAGGTCAGGGCGCTGCTCGAGCAAGCCTTCAGCAAGGCCGAGCTAACGGGCAAACGCCTCCTGGTCATCATCCCGGACGGCACCCGTACCGCGCCCATCGCGCAGCTGTTTCGGCTCCTTTATGAGGTTGTGGGCGGACGCGTAGCGCGGCTCGACTACCTGATCGCGCTCGGCACGCATCAGCCGATGTCCGAAGAAGCGATCACCAAACTCGTGGGCGCTTCACCCTTAAAGCGTGAAACTCGCTATCCTAAAAGCGCCGTCTATAACCACCGCTGGGACAACCCGGCGAACTTCGAGCACGTCGGGACGCTCTCGAGCGCACAGATGAGGTCGCTGACGGGCGGTCTGGTGAGCCGCGAAACTCCGATCTCGCTCAACCGGATGATTCACGACTACGACGAACTCTTGATTCTCGGCCCGGTGTTTCCCCATGAAGTTGCCGGGTTCTCCGGCGGCGCAAAGTACCTTTTCCCCGGTATCGCCGGACGCGAGATCATCGACAGCACCCACTGGCTCGGCGCACTCGCCACGAGTTACGACACCATCGGCGTCAAAGACACCGCCGTGCGGCGGGTGCTGCACGAGGGCGCAAAGTTTGTCACCGAGAAGATGCCCGTGACCTGTCTTAAACTGGTGATGCAAAAGAGCAGTTTGCACGGACTTTTTATCGGTGACTATCTTACGGCGTGGGACGCGGCTGCCGACCTGTCGGCAAAACTCAATATCATCTATAAACCGCGTCCGTTTAAGCGCGTGTTGTCGATGCCCTCGAGCAGATACGACGACCTCTGGACCGCCGCCAAAGCGATGTACAAAACCGAACCCGTAATTGCCGACGGCGGCGAGGTCATCATCTACGCGCCGCATCTAAAAGAGGTGAGCGTCACGCACGGCGAGGAGATCGAGAAGATCGGCTACCACGTGCGCGACTACTTTTTGGGGCAGTGGGACAGGTTCAAGGACATGTCTTGGACAGTGCTGGCGCATTCCACCCACGTGCGCGGGGCAGGCACGTTTAGAGACGGCGTTGAAACCCCGCGTATTGCTGTAACGCTGGCAACGGGTATTCCCGAAAGGGTCTGTAAACGCATCAATTTGGGCTACTGCGACCCAAGCAAGATAGACCCGCAGAGCTGGGCAAACCGTGAAGCTGAAGGGCTGCTGCTGGTCGAAAACGCCGGTGAAATGCTCTACCGTTTGGAGGGCAGTTCGTGAATACGATAGCAAAACGCTCTATAGATCAAAAGCCGCCAGAACCAAACAAAGTGAGGCTCGAGTTTTCTGAAATCAGCGCGCGCTTAGACGCTGCCGCCCTGCCGGAAACGGACCTCGTGATCGGTATCGCTACGGGGGGGAGCGTACCGGCCGCGCTACTCGCCTACAAGCTTCAGACGCCGCTCTACACCTTGCACCTGAACTACCGCGCCGAGAACAACAACCCGCAACGCCCCGCGCCCGAACTGCTAAGCTCACCCGACCTGCCCGCACTGCGCGGCAAACGGGTCTTACTGGTTGACGACGTTTGCGTCACCGGGAAAACGCTCGAGGCTGCCCGCCGGTATCTGGAGGGCGCGAGCGTCACGACCCTCGCGCTTAAAGGGCGTGCCGACGTCGTACTTTTCCCCGAGCTCGAGCGCTGTGTCCGCTGGCCCTGGAAGGGGTCGTAATGGTGCCCGTCGGTTATTCCGAACAGGAGACGTTATGACCACCAAAGCCGTCCGACTTTCGCCCGACCGCTGTTTTTCACCGGAGCCGAGTCAGCGAAAGCTTGCCAGGAGCCTCTATGACGAGGTTCGTGCGCTACCCCTAATTTGCCCCCACGGACACGTGTCGCCCGCACTGCTCGCCGATCCGGACGCCCGCTTCGGCTCGCCCGCCGAGCTCTTTATCACGCCGGATCACTACGTCCTGCGGCTCCTCTACAGCCAGGGTGTACCGCTCGAGCAGCTCGGGGTGCAGAGGCTTGATGGCGGGCCGGTCGAAACGGACTACCGCACCATCTGGCGACGCTTTGCTGAACACTTTCACCTCTTTCGCGGCACGCCTACCGGACTGTGGCTCAAAAGTGAACTGCTCGAGGTTTTCGGCGTCGACGCGCCGCTCAGCGCCGACACTGCCGATACCATCTACGACGCCCTGACGGATAAGCTTGCCCAACCTGAATTTACGCCGAGAGCGCTGTTTAAGCGCTTTAATATCGAAGTCTTGTGCACCACCGACGCGGCGACAAGTTCACTCACCGCCCACCGTTCGCTCCGGGATGAAGGTTGGACAAACGTTCGCCCTACGTTTCGTCCGGACGCGCTTCTCGACCTAACGGCTGAACGTTGGCAAAGCGACCTCGACGCCTTAGGCGAGCTGACCGGGCTCGAGATAACGGGATATACGGGTTTTATTGAGGCGCTAGGGGCGAGGCGTGAGGCGTTTAAGGCTTTGGGAGCAGCGGCAACTGACCACGGCGTGCAGACGCCCCACACTGAAACCCTGTCTGAAAGTGAAGCGTCAGCACTGTTTGAAAAGGCGCTTACAAGGCGCGCCACGGAGGGCGACGTGAGCCGTTTTACAGCGCATATGCTCATGGAGTTTGCTCGGATGAGCTGCGACGACGGCCTCGTGATGCAGCTCCACGTCGGCAGCTTACGCAACCATAATGAACGTTTATTGAACCGTTTTGGTACCGACAGAGGTGCCGATATTCCGGTACTGACGCAGTGGACACGTCCCTTAAAGGCTCTGCTCAACGCCTACGGCGACAGTCCGAGCTACCGTCTCATCCTTTTTACGCTCGACGAAAGCAGCTACAGCCGCGAACTCGCGCCGCTTGCCGGACACTATCCGGCGCTGCGCTTGGGGCCGCCCTGGTGGTTTTTCGATTCGGTCAAGGGAATGGAGCGCCACTTAGACGCCGTAGTCGAAACAACCGGTATTTACAACCTGGCGGGGTTTAACGACGACACCCGGGCCTTCGCGTCTATCCCGGCGCGGCACGATGTGTGGCGGCGCGTGACCTGCAACTGGCTCGCCGGGGAGACCGTAACAGGAATTATCGACGAAGAAGAGGCTGCTGAAATGGCCTATGAACTCGCCTACGGACTGGCGAAAGCGGCCTACAAATTCTGATCACGGTGTTACGGAGGAGGTTTGAAGAGGCGTTTTGAAAACAACGTTTCGGCCCAACCGACCCAAACCGGTACAGGATGTTACGCTCTAGTCGTAGCTCGTTTCGCCACGCTATCCCTGCGCCCGCCGCCCCTCTCCTGATGCTCCCGATTCTCGTCACCCTCTTCAGCGTCGTCCTGCCCGCCTTTTTCGTGATGGCGGTCGGCGCGCTTATCGGCTACACCTTGCAGCTCGAGATCGCCCCGCTAAACCGATTGGCGCTCTACACCACGACGCCCGCATTGGTCTTTAGTTCGCTCTCGAGTACCACTTTGGACGCGAGCAACGTCGGACGGCTTTTAGGTGCATTTTTTTTAATGCTGACCGTGATGCTTTTGGTCTCGGGTGTGGCGACACGTCAGCTCAGTCCGAGTTCACGGCGCGGCGTGATCGCCAGCAGCCTTTTTGCCAACAGCGCCAACCTGATGCTCCCCGTGACCCTGTTCGCACTCGGTGAGGCGGGTGTCGAAAGGGCGCTTATCTTGTACGTCGTTACGACGGTGCTGCTCTACCTCGTCTGCCCGGTGGTCTTCTCCGAAGGTGCCCCGTCCGGTAAGCTGTTACGGTCGGTGGCTACCCTGCCGGTCGTGTGGGCGGCGCTTTCGGCGGCGCTGGTCAACGTAGCGGGGTGGTCGCTGCCGCTAGGCGTGACGAGGGGCGTGGGCCTCCTTGCAGGGGCAGCGATTCCGCTCGTTCTGCTGGTGCTGGGGATGCAGATTCAGCGGGCGGGGCTGGCGCTGCCGAACGGCGTCAACTGGCTTGCCACCGGGCTCAAGCTGGTGGTGGGGCCAACGGTAGCGTTTGCAGCGGGCACTGTGGTCGGTCTGACGGGTATCGACCTGGCAGTAGTGACGCTTTTCGGCTCGATGCCCCCTGCGGTCATGGTCTTTATGCTGGCCTTGGAGTTTTCCGACAACGCCGACGAGGTGGCGCGGACGGTGGTCTTATCGACGCTCGGCGCGCTGGTCTCCGTCTCGGTGGTGGTAACGCTGCTGAGGCCGTTACTGTAACGGTCACGAAGAACCAACGTCATGTTTTAGGTCGCGCTGACAGCTGCCCGAATCAGTATTTACGTTAATTGCTATAGGATGTCGAGCGGGAATAGACGACCGCGTCGGGCGTAACTTTTTCAGTCTCGACCTTGCCCTTGAACTTTTTAGAGTACCCGTAACCGTCGTAAAGCTCTTTCTCCCGGTGGTAGTGCAGCTCGAGCGACCGCCCCTCAGCGGTAACGGTTTCGGTCAGTTCGCGCATCTTACGGGTGTTCAGTCCACGCTGCACGGCGTCGCCCCCAAACGCCTGCCATTAGGCCGCGATAAGGTTCGCCGTTATGGGTAGGGCGTACGAGACGCTCAAATGCCGTGTAAACAGGTCAGATAATTGTTCTTCGCACAGCTCACTTGGGCGTTACCGTTTGGCTCAGCCACCCAAGTTCCTGCGAACAAACGCCTCGTAGGTCGTCGGTGGCCTCCCTAGCACGAAGCCCAAAACGTTCGGACTGCCTGTCAGACCATGCCGGGTGTAGTAGATGAACATGCGCTCGAGTGAATCCGCCTCATACGCGTCGATAGGGGTGTCTCGAGGCGTTCCCTGCGCCACCGACTCGAGCGGTAGCTGCTTCACCTCGGTGGGTTTACCTGCCACCTTACTGATGATGTCAGCCATATCGCGGGTACTGAGCGGCTCGTCGCCCACCAAATCGTAGATAGCCCGCAGGTGTCCGTCCTCGGACAGCACTTTGACGGCTACCTCCGCAACGTCCTCCAGATCGACTACGGACATCGCTTGATCTGTCGCGTACGGAACGGCCATGACACCCCGCTCGACCACCCCTGTGGGGAACGCATGAACATAGTTGGCTGTAAAACGGTGTACGGGACGCCGGAATCGATCAAATATTCTTGCACCAGCAGCTTGTTCCAGTGGTGCCGCAAGGCAGAAATAAACGGATGGAGCACGGAGAAGTACACGAACTGCTGAACGTCATGTTCCTGGGCTAAATCGATCATCGTCTGCCCGATGGCCAGTTCGCGGGGGTGTTCCGGTGGCTCGATGTGAAACACCTTGGTCACACCCTCGAAGGCGGAGCGCACCTGCGAAGGTTCCAGCAGGTCGCCTATCACGACGTCCTGAACGCCGAGGTTCTTTAACTCGAGGCCACATTCACTGTGGACAAAGGCGCGAACGGGCTGGTCGGCTTCGGCTAAGGCGCGGACAATGGGCGTGCCTACATGACCATTAGCAGAGGTGACGAGAATCATGAAAACTCCTAGTTTGACGAAAAAAATGCGTTGAGAAAGACGGGTTGAACCGAGTCAACACCAGAGCTGAACCTTTCGGCACGGCGGTCATGATTCAGCAAAGGGTGAGGCTCGAGTGAACTCAAGCAGCTCCTTTAGCTGCTTTAAGCGTGCCGTAACAGTTCCGTCTTGTATTTGGCGGCGAATTCCTCCGCTTTGGCAAGAAATGCCTTTCGCGCGGCTTCGTCCAGCTTGGGCGGAGGCGTCGTCCGGGTAGCGACGGGAACCCCGACTGCCATAAAAAATTCTTCTTGTCCGGACGGCGTGCAGATGCACAAGAGTCGCACGGATTGCTCTGTTTTGTTCGTAAACTGGTGCGGCGCGTTCGCAGGGATGTTGAGCGTCTCACCCGACCTGACGGTAGACGTTTCTCCCCGAAAAACAGTCTCAATCTCGCCCTCCAGCACCGTAAACGATTCTTCAAAGTCGTGCTGACCCTGGTGGGTTTGGAAGGTGCTTGGGGCGTAGTGAAATAACCCGTTGCTGCTAGGGGCAGCTTACGAAGGTCGGCTCACCCCTGACCCCACGCTTTAGTGCGTTCTTACTCCTGCTAAACGCATCGCCTTCTGTTATCCTCCGAGCCGCTCGAGAATCCCCGCCGCGTGCTTTCTAAGCGCCACCTTCAGCTCCCGCGGCCCTCTCACCTCCCAAGCGAAACTGAGTCCGGCAATGAGCCGTGCCAACCAGCCAAGATTATCTGCCGTACAGCGTAAGACGACGCCTTCAGAGGTCTCATCCAGCGTGACAAAGTTGGGATAAAGCTCATGTTGAGCGGCCGCCAAGCTCGTCTTGAGCAGCACTTCTGCTGAATAAGCCAAGGGCACCAGCGCCACCGAGCGGCTGACGTACTCGAGCGCATCGAAGTCCATAGGCAGTTCAAAAGTGTGCCCCGACAGCCGCACTTCACCCATCCGGTCTACCCGAAATACCCTAAGCCCTTGCCTTAAGTGGCAGTACCCGGTTGTATACCAGCGACCCCCGTACTGCACTACACCATAAGTATCAAAGTCCCGTTCGGTCGCGCTGCCCTGCTCGTCTAGGTAGCGCAGCCACACCCGGCGACGCGCCTTGACACCTTGACTCAGCACAGCCAGCTGCTCACGCTTGGGTAAAGTTTGACCGGGCGGTGCATCGAGTACTAACGTCTCTTGCAGCGCTGTAACCTGCTCGCGTAAACCTTCAGGCAATACCCGGTTGAGCTTGGCTAGCGTGCGCTCGGTCGTACCGGGTTCGACTAAGCCGCCGTTACGCCGCACCAGCAACAGCCCTGCCGTAACCGCCAACGCCTCGTCGTTATCGAACATTAGGGGTGGCAGCTTGTAACCGGGGCGTAAACGGTACTGCCCATACCGTCCTCGTTCACCTTCGACAGGAATACCCATATCTTGCAGCATGGCGACGTAACGCCGCACGCTTCTAGGGCTGACCTCGAGCCTCCGTGCTAGTTCTGGCCCGCTCATCCGCCCACGCGCTTGCAAGAGTTCCAAAATCGTCAAAAGCCGGGTGCTGGGGTGATACATAACAGGACTGATTCTAGCCTAATGCGGGTTTAGCCTGAGTGGTGAGGAGGCATCATGCACCGGTTCGACGAGCAGTTTCTGCTAAAAGAGGCCAACAGAAAGATGCGACTGAACGAGGAACGTGCGGTGACGGACTACGCACTTCGGGAACTAAAACGCTCTCAGCCCTCAGTCAGACAGCGTCTGGCCCACACCCTTATTGAGTTGGCCGTTCGGCTCGAGCCAAGCAGTTATCCGGTACGCGGAGAGCGTGAGCGAACGTAGTTTAGAAATAACGTCAAGGAGCAACCTTGCGAATTAAGACCTCAAACCCTTTTTCTGTATAAGCAAACGGAGGTTGTCTATGTCGGAAGCAACAGACTCAAACCTGCTCGAGGCCATCTTGGACTCTTGGGACCGAAACAACACCATCATGCTCAATCTGCTCCACGCCCTGCCGGAGGGTGGACTGAAAGCCAGGGCGACGGAGGGCAGTCCGTCCGTCTCGGAGATATTTACGCACATCCATCACGAGCGGCTCATATCCGTGTACGAGGAGGCTCCCGAGTTCGCCAGGAAGGTACCGGAAGAAGAGTGGCAGCTCGAGCCTGACCGTAATCGCATCGCGCAGATGCTTAAGGGCAGTGCTGAGGCGGTGCGAGACGCAGTGCGGGGGAGGGTGCGGGCAGGTCGGGAGATGGAACTGAACTACGATCACCCGATCCTAATGCTTCAGCTCTTGCTGTGGCATGAGGGCTACCATCACGGTCAGATCAAGCTGGCCCTCAAGGTAGCAGGTTACCCGATCAGTGATGAGGAAGCCGGGCCGCTTACATGGGATGTCTGGAGGCATAAGAAAAGGGCGAATAAATGAGTCTCGAGTTCAGCGGCAACCTTTGGTATTGGCGTGGCCCCGCCCCGTTTTTCTTCGTCACCGTACCAACCGAGGAGTGTGAGATCTTGCGAGACGTCTCGAAGTGGGTGACTTACGGCTGGGGCATGATCCCGGTAAGGGCGCACATCGGCGAAACGGCGTTGAAGACCTCGCTGTGGCCTAAAGAGGGCGGCTACGTGGTGCTCGTCAAAGTCAGTGTCCGCAGGGCTGAGGGTCTCGAGGAGGGCGACCGGGTAACGGTGCGACTCGAGGTTGGGCACATAACGAAAGGAAAAAGCCATGACTAAAGATGTGAAGACAGGGACCAACATCGACTTTGTCGTTAGGCCACTAGATGCGTCCACCTGGCCCGATTTTGCAGCGCTGGCCGAGCGTCACAACGGGGTGTTCGGTGGCTGCTGGTGTACTTGGTTCCACCTGCACCCGGATCCGCCCGAGCGCAAAGTTCTCGGCAACCGCGAGTTCAAGAAGAAACTTGTCGAGTCCGGTCACACCCACGCGGCGTTGGTGTTCGACGGTGATGAGGCCGTGGCCTGGGCGCAGTTCGGCACCGCCATAGAGCTGCCGAACATCCACCATCGCAAGCAGTGGGAGGCTGAGACTGAGCAGCAACCCGACTACCGGATCACATGCCTGTTCGTCGACAAGCGTTACCGGCGCAAGGGTCTGGCGGAGGTTGCCGTTCGGGGTGCGCTGGCACTGATCGCCCAACAAGGCGGCGGCTTGGTCGAGGCCTATCCGCACGACCTGGCTGACAAGAAGAAGGATGGCAAGAAGACCTCGTCATCGTTTCTCTACAACGCCACCCGCACCATGTACGAACGCGAGGGCTTCACCTACCTACGACCTAAGGGCCAGAGCAACTGCGTCATGAGCAAGACGGTTCCGAGCGGCTAAAACAAGATGCCGACGTTTGTCTCTCGCCATTATACCGTTACGCTCTAAAAACTTTTAGAAACAAGTTTGAAAGGGGAAACAGATGAACATTTCTGAAACTTATGACTACCTTATGCGCGCCCGCCGCGATTTGTGGGTTGCGTTGGGGGAAGTGCCGGACGAGCTGTTAGCCCGCCACTATTACTACGGCCGCACTTAACTGATCAAACTGATGTGATGACAACGACAGCGCAAATGCAAGCTTGGACAGATGAGCCGCGAGGCGCGCCCGCCTCGCACCTTACTTTACTTTGGGCGAGAGCTGAACCAAGACGACGAGTGCTGAGCTATATGCAAGGACTTCTGAGTCCGGTGGAGCGTAAGAACGGTTGGCAACTTGCAGAGCAGGCGGGCGAAGCGACACCTGATAGGATGCAGCGTTTGCTCAATGAGTTACACTGGGATGCTGAAGGGGTAAGAGATGAGTTGCGCCGCTACGCCCTAGAGCAGCTAGGCACGGAAGCGGCTGTGCTGATCGTGGACAAAACGAGCTTTATCAAGAACGGTGAGCACTCGGTCGCCGCTCTAAAAGGCGGGCTTCGACAAATGGCTGTTGGCTAGACGCAACCTCAACGACCCTAACGAGCTTGATTATTATCTCGTCTTCGCACCTGAACTTGTAAGCCTTGAGCAAGTTGTGCAAGTGGCCGGTACACGCTGGACAATAGAAACCGGTTTTGAAGCCCTTAAGCAAGAAGCTGGCTTAAACGAGTATGAGACGCGGTCGTGGACAGGTTGGTACCGGCATATCCCCCTCTTACTCCTCACCCACGCCTTCTTAGCTGCGCTACGTGCTCAAGCGCTAGAAAGGGGGTAGTCCTGAGCTTGTTGAGCTGAGCATTCAAGAAGTGAAACGCTTACTCGCTCGGCTTATCTGGTACTACTCCCTTGACCTACCCCAAGTCCTCGCCTGGTCTTATTGGCGTAGGCGTCACCAGGCTAGGGCTAAAGCCGCTCACTACAAAAGGCGTGGCTACTATCTGCGGCTGTAGTAAGATACAGCAGATAAGTAGCCCAACCCAATTAGTTTTAACTAAACCCAAGGCTTCAAAGCTTGATTTATTGCGTGCTACACGAATCGTTTGAAGAACTGCTCTAATCCAAGCTAAATCAGTAGGAGCACTTAATACCTAATGGGGGAGAAAGAAATAATTGAGAAAAACATGTTTCTTTCGCGTTTAGCTACGGAAGTTTGGCCCTGACCTATAGATTTGAACCTAGTGCTGGCGCTGCGCCTCTTTAATCGCGTGGGTCGAAAACCCGAACTGCGGCATATGCGCTTCGCCGACGCCCGATAAGATGGCCTGGGCGAGCTCGGCTAAGTTGGTGCCGCCGACCTCGACGTGCATCCCCAACTCCTGTCTCAAGTCGTCCAGGGTGCGTTCGTCGAGCATCGTTTCGGTACCGTACTTGAGCACGTTCGGGGAGACGAGCAGCAGATCGGCTTCGCCCGGCTGAATCTGCGTTAAAAAGTCTCGTCCGGCTAAAAGCCCGGCAACGGTCGTAACTTCACCGAAGGTGCGGTTTTTGAGGGAACGAACCTCGAGCGTCAACCCTTCGATCTCTTTGAGGGGCGCGACGGCCCGCTCTAAAACCGGCGCAAAAAGCTTGCCGGTGCCCAAGATAACCTTGCGCGGCGTGCCTAAGCGCGTCGGCAACACCGGTAGAGGGTCGCCCAAAAAGTCCTGAATCATCCCGACGCCGTTTTCCAACATCGGAAAACCTTCATACGCTTCGTCATTCGGGAGCGGCTCGTCGGCTAACAGATAAAATTCGTCCGACGGAAAGATAAACCGCGTGCCGCGCTCTTGCAACATCCGTTTTTGAAACGCGTGAACGCGCCGGAGCACGTCCTTCGCCTCGTCGGGCCGGTACGGGCGCAGTTCGGGCAGGTTGCGGCGGTGATCGGTCAACCCGACCGGGACACACGCGACGGCCTGAATATTGTCGTAGCTGGCAAGGTGCTCTAAAGTTTCCTCGAGGTGCACGCCGTCGTTACGTCCCGGCAGCAGGACCATCTGCGTATAGAGGTCGATGGACGCTAGGCGCTCCAACATCCCCCGAATTTTCGTCGCCTGCGGGTCTTTGACCTTGAGACGCCACCACTTCATCATGTCGCGTCGCAGGTCTTCGTTCGCGGTATGCACCGAAACGTACAAGGGGCTCAGGTTTTCGTCCAGAATCCGCTCGATATCACCTTCGCTCAGATTGGTCAGCGTGACAAACGAACCGTAAAGGAAACTCGTGCGAAAGTCGTCGTCCATCACATAAAGGCTTTTGCGAAAACCTTTGGGCATTTGGTGGACGTAGCAAAACTCACACTTGTTGGCGCAGAGCTTGAGGCCGTCGAAGATGACCTCACCGAACTCGAGCCCCGGGTCTTCCCACGACGCGCTAAAACTCAGTTCGTCGCCGGTCAACGGATCGCGCACAAGCAGCGTTACGTCGCCGCGCTCCAACTCGCGCCGGTACGCCAAAACGTCCGTGACCGCCGCGCCGTTTATCCGCAGCAACTCCCAGCCAGCCTGAACGCCCGCGTGCGCTGCCGGTGAACCGGGTTCTACGTGGGAGATAGCGGCGGGGTAGAGCGTGTCGGGTGTGGGCGAGGCAGCGAGCAGCATAACAAAGCAGTGTAGCAGATGAGGTTAGGCGGGGCTGTTGGCTAGCTAAAAAGGAAGGTTGAGCCCGACGCGACCCTCAAGTGTTGGAAAGCCGTTGAGTAAACCCCTGAAATAGATGCGGGTCTCACCAAAAAGCCCTGATGGTAATGAACTGGAACTGCTCTCAAAAAAGTACTCACCCCCAAGTATCAAACGCAAATCAAAACCGATGGGGTAGTAAGCAAAGAAGCGTGAGTTTGCTCCACCACCCAAATAAAAGCGAGCATCGGCATCTTCGAGCATTACCGGATAGAGAAGATCGAGCCCCAGATTGCTGATAATAGCAATCGACTCGAGCGTTCCGCGCAACTCTAAAGTTTCTGAGATTGGCCCACCGACCTGAATGCTCGGCAACGGGTAATTCGGATCACCACCCGTATAGGTTGCGTAAGAAACCCCGATTCCAAAGTAAGACCTGCGTTCTTGCGCCTGTACGCTACTAACCGCGAGACAAAAAAACAAACTGAGAGCACCTAAAAAACCGTGTTTCATCATCGCTTCCAGAGCGTGAGCGTTTTGTGAGTTTAGCACTTAAGGTGTCAGGTTACAGCTAATTTGACAAAATCTGTTAAAACAATTATTGTTGCAACAAGTTTATGTGAGGAGGCGTAGTACCCTGACTGCTACCCAAGTTCAAACGTCTTTTATGAGCCTCGAGCACGAGGTCTACCTGAGTTTGCAGCGTCTTGCGGTCTCGCTTAGCTACGACGTCGCCGAGCTGTTCAGGAAACACGGCCTGAGCGCGCCACAGTTTAATATCTTGCGGATTTTGCGCGGCGCGGCGGGCGGGGATATCGACCACCCCGGCCTTTCGGCGCACGACATCAGGGAGCGGCTGCTCGTTCACGCGCCCGACCTGACGCGGCTCTTAGACCGGATGAGTACACAAGGTCTCGTGACTCGTTGCCGCACTGCGGCTGACCGGCGGGTCGTCACCACGCGCCTGACCGCTAAGGGGCTCGAGCTGCTCGCCGAACTCGACGCGCCACTCAAAGCGCTTCACGCCAATCAGTTCAGCGGCCTGGACGAAGCGCAGTTACGAGAGCTGTTAGGGCTGCTGGAGGCCGCACGCACATAATTTTCACCCGCTGAACCACCCCGTTAGCCTTTAGGAGATTTTATGACCGATTCTGTGACCGTGACCGAAGCCAGCCCTGCCTCTGTTACCCGCCTCGACCTCGGCCTTACGATTTTGCGGGTCATCGTCGGCGTCGTCTTTGTGTTTCATGGCTACGACAAACTCTTTGTTTCTGGAATTCCTGGTGTGACCGGGTTTTTTACCCAAGTCGGCGCGCCCCTACCTGGTATCACCGCGCCGCTGGCGTCGGTACTCGAGTTCGCTGGCGGTATCGCGCTGATTTTAGGATTTTTAACTCCGGTTGTTGCGGCGCTGCTCGCAGTCGATGTGTTGAGCGCGCTGTTTCTCGTTCACTTGCCGAACGGCTTTGCCGCGCAAAACGGCGGCTACGAATTCGTCTTGACGCTCTTTGCCGCGTCCCTGGCGCTCGCGCTAACCGGCCCCGGCGCGTTTGCAGTGAGCGCGCTGTTCGGCAGAGAGCGCTCCCGCTAGCATGACCGCACCAGCGGCGTCCCGAAACCACCTACCCGCAACCGCCCGCCTCGGGCCGGTGACGTTGCAGGTGGCTGACCTGGGGCGTTCGGCGGCTTTTTACGAGGGACTGCTCGGCCTCGAGGTTCAGGTAGAAGAAGCGGGCACAGTCTCGCTCAGCGCGGCGGACGGCGCAAGCCTCATCACCTTACGTGAGCATCCGGGTGCGCGGCGTGTACCCCAGCGTGAGCGTCTGGAGCTCTTTCACCTTGCGCTGCTCCTGCCCGACCGTGCCGACCTCGGCAGCTTGTTAAGGCACCTGGGCGCGGCGGGCGTCCAAATCGGGATGGCCGACCATCTCTTTAGCGAAGCGCTCTACTTGACCGACCCGGACGGGTTAGGCGTAGAGCTTTACGCCGACCGACCCCGCGAGACGTGGCGGCGTGGGGGCGGCGAACTCGTCACCGACACCCTGCCGCTCGGCGTAAGAGGACTGCTTGAGGCTGCGAGTAATGAGCCTTACCGCGATATGCCCGCCGGAACCACCGTAGGACATGTTCACTTTCACGTCAGCGACCTTGCCAGGGCTGCCTCGTTTTACGAGCAGGGGCTGGGGTTTGAACCGACCATCACGTCGTTTCCCGGAGCCCGGTTCGTCTCGGCGGGAGGCTATCACCACCACGTCGGCTTAAATACCTGGGCGGCGGGCGCACCTTTGGCGGCAGCGGACGACGCGCGGCTGCTGGAATGGCGGCTCGAGCTACCTTCAAAAGCCGAGCTGAACCGCGTCGCAGAGAGGCTCCGCGCAGCAGGTTATGTAGTAGACGTCGCTACAGCTGAAGACGTTACAGCAGTTGACCCTTGGAACATAGCGGTTCGTATAAGCGTCGCTTAGCGGTTCTCCAAATCTCGCGCCCACATCTCACCACTAAATCTCACCATCAAATCTCACTGTGCGCCGGTGCGAGTACAGTGCGGCTGGCTTTAGCGAGCAAAAAGCCGTGAACCGGCGGCAAACCTGTAAGCGTGACCCAGTCGCCTGCGGCGAGCGTGTCGGGTAATGGGGCGAAACTCCCGACGACGAGCGGCGCGCCCGCATCGACGACGACCATCCGGCCCTGCCGCAACACCACGAGCCCCCACGCCTTGAGGTGGCTCGGCCCGAGGACAGCGAGCTTGCGCAGCGGTTCGTCAGACCCTTCGATCTGCTCGGTGGTGAGGTGCAAGATGAGTTTGGCGGGGCCGGTTTCGGCGCTGTAGGGGCCGGTACGTTCCATAACGCTAAAAATCACCCCGGCGGCGCGGCACTCTAAGAGCGGGCTGCCTTCGGTGTGCGCGAAGAGCGTAACGTCGGCGGCGTAGGGCCGCCACTGAGTGATAAAACTTTCGACCGACTCTTCAAACGCACTGGTAAACATAGGGGTCAAGTCTACCAAGTCCGGTGTGAGCTTTAGGCAGGTGCGCGCGGTGCGGAAAGCGCTGCACCTCCAAACGGACTCACCGGCACGGTAGTGGGCGACCCCCCAGTAAGAATCAGTCAGAACGCGTGTGCTAGAGTGAGCTAGTGAAGTCGCCTCGTGGCCCAGTCTAAACCGTCCCGTCTTTTGACCGGGCGGTTTTTTATGGTGGCGACAGGCGCAGGAGGCTACTATGCTCGAGACCCTAAATCAGGTGCAGCGCCGTGACCTCGACCTCGACGCACTTTTAGAAGAGCGGCGGCAGACGCCCACCGAACTGCTCAGCTTACGCGAACGTATCGCGCAGCTCCAAACCGAACTAGAGGCCGCCGAAGTGCGTTACGCAGAGCTGCGTAAAGAGGTTTCGCAGAGCGAGTTAGAGCTGAGAACGCTTGACGAGCGCCGTAAAAGTTCGGCGCAGGGTGCGCTCGAGGCGGCCACCGCCAAAGAAGCGGCGCAGTATCAAAACCAAGAGATGCAGTTCGCCACCCGTTACCAAGAACTCGAAGAGGACACCCTGCCGCTGATGGAGCGCCTCGAGGGGTTTGAAGAGGACGTCAACCGGTTGCGCGGCGACATCGAAGATTTGGAACCCGAACTCGAGAGCGCAGCCGAAGCCGAAGATGCCCGCGTCAAAGACGTAGACGCCCGTATCGAAACGCTCTCCTCTGAGCGTGAAACGGTCGCAGAAGGTGTAGATGCGCCGCTCCTAAAACAGTACGAACAGGTGCGCAAAGCGCGGCGCGGCGTCGGCCTCGTCGAGATTATCGACAACCAGCGTTGCGGCGGCTGCAACGTGCGGCTGCCTATTCACATTATTCAAAAGGCCCGGAGTGGTAAAGGTGTGACGCGTTGCCCGAGCTGTGGGCGATTGTTGTGGGCGAAAGAGGCGTCATAAGAATCTGAACCTGTGGACTACGCCGCGCTGCTCCTCTACGGTCCGCGCGACCTGCGCTGGACAGAAGGTGAGCTAAAACCACCCGAACCGGGTGAGGTGTGGCTCGAGACCCTCGCCGGGGCCGTCAGCGTCGGCACCGAACTGCCCCTTTACCGGGGCGACGCGCGCGCGGTCGCCGCGCCCGCCTATCCGCTGATGACCGGTTACGAAAGCCTGGCGCGGGTCGTCCGGATTGGACGAGAGGTAGAAAACGTCCGCGCTAGTGAACGTGTCGTGGCGACCTACGGGCACCGCACCGCCGCGTGCGTCTCGGCCTCCAAGCTGATGAGGGTTCCGGAGGGCGTCCCCGACGAAATCGCGCTGCTGGCCATCTTGTCAAACGATGCAGGTAAAGGTATCGGAAAGATGCGTTTGGGGCAAGACGACGTTGTACTCATAACTGGAGCCGGAACGATAGGACTTTTGGCGCTCTACCGCCTGCGCTGGCTGGAATTTAGCCATGTTGACGTGGTTGAACCCGAGCCCGAGCGGAGAAAGCTGGCGCTTACGTTAGGTGCGCGTAAGGTCTTCTCGCCGGGTGAGCTGAATGATGAACACGTCTACGCCGCCGGGGTGGAATGCTCGAGCCATCAAAATGCGTTTGCAACCTTGCAACGTCATCTAAAAATTGGCGGTCAGATTTGCATCTTGGCGGACGGCAACCTCGAGCCGCTCGTTTTGACACCTGAGTTTCACGCGCGCGAACTTTCCGTTGTCGGGTCGTCAGATGGGGAAGACTATCCGGGCTACGCTCGAGCTTTTTTTAGCGATTGGCAGGGGACAAAAGCGCCGCTGGACAAACTTTTTACCTTGCGGATTGAGGCCGGGGAGCTGCCTGAAACGTTTGAACGGCTGGAGGTAGAAAAACCTGTCAAAGTCTTTGTGTCGTACAAGTGAACACCTTTGCAGTGGAGAAGGCGTCCCCAGACGATTTGGAAGGTGTGCTCGAGCTGTTCGATTCGGTGCAGGCGTGGCTCGTGACTCGGGGCTCGAAAGAGAAGTGGGGCGATGAACCGTTTTCAAAAAACGAAACACAGCGGCAACGTTTTGCAGTGTGGCTAGCTGACGGAGATTTTTTCTTTGCGAGAAACGAAGGACGAATCATCGGGGCGCTCGTTTTTAGCCCCGAACCGCCCGCTTACGCCCGCGCGTATTTTTCCGGCGCTTGCACTGGGCGTGTGCCGGGCGGGTACCTCGAGGCGTTCGCTATTCACCGCGACTATGCCGCTCAAGGTGTCGGCAAGGTACTCCTAAGCTGGGCCGAGGGAGAAGCGCAGCGCAGGGGTCTGGAAATCCTTCGGCTCGACTGTTGGGCTGAAAATGTTGTGCTGCGCGCGTACTACAGACATGCTGGGTTTCTCGAGGTTGCGCCGCTCACGCTCGGCGGGTGGCGCGGTGTTTTGTTTGAAAAACTCCTTAAAGCTCGGGCGCTTTAGCTTCGGGCAACCGCTCGCGCAGAAACTTCACCACGTCCTGGGTACTCGTTCCCGGCGTAAAAATAGCCGCGACGCCCATTTCTTTAAGTTTCGGTAGGTCTTCGTTTGGCACGATGCCGCCGCCGAAGATCAGGATGTCGTCAGCGCCCCTAGCTTTAAGCTTGTCGGTAATCTCTTGAAAATAGTGCATATGTGCGCCGGACAAGACCGACAACCCCACCACGTCCACATCTTCTTGCACGGCTGCCGAGACGATCATATCGCTCGTCTGCCGCAGGCCCGTGTAAATAACTTCCATCCCGGCGTCGCGCAGCGCCCGGGCGATGACCTTTGCGCCCCGGTCGTGGCCATCCAAACCGGGTTTAGCGATAAGCACGCGGAGAGCCCTAGGTTTGGAGCTTTGTTCGGCTTGCGACATCAAACCACCGCCGGTTCTTGATAGCTGCCGTAAACCTCGCGCAGTACGTTCATCTGTTCTCCCAGGGTGCAGTACGCGTGCGCGCAAGCCATAAACGCGGACATGGTGTTGTGACCTTCTCGAGCGGCGTCTTGCAAACTGTCGAGGGCGCTCTGCGCAGCTTGTGGGTTACGTTCGCGGCGTATCTGAGCGAGCCGCTCTTGCTGCGCCCGCTCGACCTCCGGGTCGAACGGCAACAGGGGCGTTTCCGAAGCTTCTGCGACGAACGCATTGACCCCGACCGTCAGGCGTTCGGCGGTATCGAACTCGCGCTGCTGCTGATACGACGCGTCACCGATTTCAGCGGCGAAAAAGCCTGCGTCGATGGAGGCTTCGACGCCGCCCAAAGCGTCGATCTGCTCGAAGTAAGCGAGGCAGGCTCGCTCCATTTCGTCAGTCAGGGTCTCGAGGTAGTACGAACCGCCGAGCGGGTCGGCGGTATTGACGACGCCCGTTTCATAAGCGATGACCTGCTGCGTCCTGAGCGCGAGCGTTGCCGCCGCCTCGGTCGGTAAGGCGAGCGCCTCGTCGAAGGCGTCGGTGTGGAGGCTGTTGGTCCCGCCCAACACGCCAGCTAAAGCTTGGATGGCGACGCGGGCGATATTGACCTGCGGCTGCTGCGCAGTCAACGAAACCCCGGCAGTTTGTGCGTGCGTCCGGAGCATCCAAGATTTAGGGTTTTTTGCGCCGTAAACGTCGCGCATTTGCCGCGCCCAGATCCGCCTTGCTGCCCGAAACTTGGCGATCTCTTCGAAAAAGTCGTTGTGGACGTTGAAGAAAAAGCTGATACGGGGGGCGAATTCGTCGATGTCGAGGCCGCGCTCTAACGCCTTGCGGACATAATGAATCCCGTCGGCGAGGGTAAACGCCAACTCCTGCACCGCCGTACTCCCGGCCTCGCGGATGTGATAGCCCGAGACCGAGATAAAGTTCCACTTTGGCACGTGCTTCGGACCCCACTCGAAGGTGTCGATGACGAGTTCGACCGACGGTGCTGGCGGAAAAATGTATTCTTTTTGCGCGATAAACTCTTTTAAGATGTCGTTTTGCAGGGTGCCGCCGACCTTGCCGAGGTCGGCCCCGCGTTTTTCGGCGTTGGCCAGGTACATCGCCCAGACTGCGTTCGCAGGGCTGTTGATGGTCATCGAGGTGGTCACAGCCTCGACGTCTATTCCGCCAAAAAGTATTTCCATATCTGCGAGTGACGAGACGGCCACACCCATCTTGCCGACTTCGCCCCGCGCCATCTCGTGGTCGGCGTCGTAGCCCATCAAAGTAGGTAGGTCGAACGCGGTCGAAAGCCCCGTTTGGCCTGCCTCTAAGAGTTTCTTAAAGCGGGCGTTGGTCTGCGCGGCCGAACCGAACCCGGCAAACTGCCGCATCGTCCAGAGCTTGCTTCTATACATGCTCGCCTGAACGCCCCGGGTATAGGGATACTCGCCGGGATAGCCGAGCTTTTCCGCCGGGTCGAACTCCGCTAAGTCTTCGTGCGTGTAGACGGGTTCGACCGGCTGGTTGGAAAGCGTCCGAAACGGATAAGGGCGTTCGGGGATGCGTGTAGTCGCGGCGCGGTAGCTCGCCTCGAGCCACGCTTTTTTCGGTTTCATAAGGTCAGTATAGCGCGCCGTCTACAGGTTGAACGAGCAGTGTACCGGCGTAATCAGCAGCCAGCTTAAAAACCCTCAACAAGCCGAGCCTGAAGAGGGTTTAAGTGAGCTGGGCGCATCTTACGTGCTCAGGTTAAGAGACCTTCAATTCTAGTTGGTGACGTAACCGAGGCCGTAACGTACGTACGCGTTGACCGGTACATTGCCCTTAAAGTCAATCTGGATACGCACTTTTGCGCTCGAGGTTTTTCCCACAACCTGCTTTGTCTTGGCGCTGATAACGTCGCCGCCGGAGGTGTAGGCGAAACGCCCGTCACGGGAGAACTGTACCCAGAGAGGTCGACTCGGGAGTTTGATACTCCTCAGATAAACGGGGGCTTTACCCGGCAAACCGGTGACGTCGTAGAGGTGGACACAACTGTTTTTACCGTCGACCACCCACACCTCTTTTTCGTCGGGCGTAAGCGCGACGCCGTGGCTTTGAACGGCTAAGGGACTGCTAAAAGGTCCTTCTTGAAACCCTTTGACCCGAACGCTGTAGAGTACTTTACCCGAAGCGATGTCACCAACTTCGAAACCCAAAAAGCGGTTGACGTTAACAAAAGCCAGCGTCTCTTTGCCGTTGACGGTAAAAGGCCGCACGCCGTCTCTAAAAGGGCCGATCTTTTTGACGATGTTGTGGGTCGTCGTATCGGCGACGACCAGGTAAGGGTAACGAACACTGCCTAGATACACGCGCTTGCCGCTGAGACCGATGATCGTGTTGTGCGAACCGCGGTAAACCTCGATCTTGTCAGTCACCGAGCCGTCGGCGGTGTTGATAACGAACCAGAAACTACCGCGGTTGGTCGCTTCGCCGCTCGACATAAAGATGGTTTTGCCGTCTGCGGTAATCGCGGGACTGTCGACAAAAGGTTGGTAAAGATGCTTCCACACGATTTTTTCCGCAACCAGGTCGTATTTAAGTAGCCCCCGCTCATAGCCTTTAGCGTCGTGGTCGTGATAGCTGATGTAGAGCATATGACTTGCGGCGTGCGCCGTCGCGCCCCAGATACGGTCGATACCCCTCGGCAGCTTAAGACTTTTGACTTTTTTGTGGTTCCGGTCGATATCAAAAACATCGATAGCGGAGGGGCGAAACACATAGAGGTAGTGGTTGAGGCCGTCGTTTACCGCCGCTTTGCCAAATGTAAGGCTGCGGGACGCGCCGCTTGAGCCGTCTTTAGCCAACGCCGTTGCCGTTACGGTAGCATCAAGAAGGGGCGTCCAACCATTTTGTGCGGAGAGCGTATACGGCGCGGTCGTGTCTACATAAAGCGATCCACCGAAGTCGAACGCTACACCGCCGACGGTTTCAGGATTCGTGTTGGCGCGGAGGCTGACCGCTTCCGGCAAGTTTGCCAGCTCGACGGTAGCCCCCGCTGAAAGCACGCCGAAAGACTCGAGGGGTTTGTTCGTCTTGGTGTCCAGAAGAGAAAAACTGACGACGCTCGGTTGGCTTCCGTCGTTAGGCGTTTCCGTCGTCGTTTGTTGGTTGCAAGCGGCTAACGCAAGGCTGACGATAAAGACCCATAAAAAACGCGGCATTGTTTGCTCCTAAAAGGCACCTGAGAGTTGTTGTGGTGCGACTATTCAGAGTGTAGAGTCGCGTACAACTTTTAGGGAGTGCAACGGCACATCGGCCGAATAGGGAACAAGCACCGTCTCTAACGGTTTAGAGGCTGCTTTATAACCTTGATAATATGCGTGCTGGACGGCTTTCTTAGACGAAGCATTTTGACCTGTCAGTACGCTGCGCAAGTTTATCAGACACGGCTAGTTATAGCAGGTAGCATCTGGTCGGCAACGCGCTCCGCTTGAATTTCATCGACCAGCACGCACATTCTGAGATGCTTTCGGTAGCAGTTTCTTTTGGAAGTGCTAGTTATAGCAGTTAGTCGCTTAGTGAGAATTTTTACATAGCCCAGCTCTTTAGCACTGTTGCTAAGTTGTATTGACATTTGTGAGTTGTGGACGTCTCTGTACGTACTAAAGGTGTTGAAACGGACTTTGCAATCTCCTAAGTTCTATATTCACTATCATTTCCAAGAGAACTTGCACTAAGCACTATTTCAGAATGTGCGTGCTAGTCAGCAAAACTCAGATGGAGAGCGTTGCTGACCAGATGATACCTGCTGTTACGTATTGTTTAGCACGGCAAAAGCTAAAGCCGTCAAGTTGAAACGCCAACAGAACCTACGAGTTTGCAGGTCAGCCCGTCAAAGGTAGCTCACTGACGAGGCCGGAGACGCCGCCGACCTCGAGCCCTGCACCCACCTCTACCTCGGTTCGTACGCTGCCGAGCGCAATCACACCTAAATGTGGATGGTTAGCGGCGCTGCCCAACCGCCCGACCGTTTTACCGTTTTTTGTAAGGTCGCGTATGCCGGGTTCGGGGAGCGCCGTCAACCTTAGGCCAACGAGTCGCCGCCGCACCTTCCCCCGCGCCTCGATACGCGCCATGATCTCCTGACCCAAGTAACATCCTTTGCGGTATGAGACGGCGTACTCGAGCCCCGACTCTTGCGGCAATATCCCTTCGCCCCCCTCGAACTCTGCCTCGGCGATACCTGCCTGGATACGAAGTGCGGTGAGCGCGTCCTCCCCGGCGAGCCCGGCCCCGGCGTTCTGGAGTGCGTCCAAAAGGTCTGTAGCGTCTCGAGTCGGCACGTGCAGGTCAAAACCTCCGGCGCGGCTCCGGGCCACCGGGCTTACGAGGACTTTGGCAGAGGCAAAAGGTATCTGAATAAAGGTGTCAGCACTAAAGGTATCGGCGGTGGGCCATTTGCTGCCAAACGCTTTACGCAAGGTTTGAGCGGCGTCGGTTCCCTGAAGCGTCAGCGTCATCAAGGTGTCGCTCAGGTTTTGCAGCTCGACCTGATCGAACACGATGTGAGCGCGGAGCTCGGCCTCGAGCTTCGCCACACTGCCCCCCTCAGCCGCGACGAAAAGGTCGTCGTCGCGGCGGTATAAGCGCAAAAGTGCGAGCGCGTGCCCGCGGATGTTGAGCAGCAGCGCGGCGCGGCCTTCACCCACGGCCAAACGTTTGACCTCGTTGCTGACCTGCCCGTGAAGAAACTCGAGCCGGTCGGTGCCGGTAAGTCTGAGCGCGCCTGTACCGAGGAGCGGTACGACGCCCGCCGTTTCTAAAACGGCAACTTCAGCGGCAGCGTCGCCAAAATGCCTGACCCGCCCCCCCACAAGCTGCGCGCCCATCTCTGTCCAATGGAGCGGATTACGGATACTTTGAGCAATATCTTGAGTCATATGTTGTCATAGCACAGGGCCGTTACAAAATTGGCGCGCCGCAAAACACGAACGCTCGTTCGGACGATCTGAAGTTTAGAAGATGGGTCGCTTTTGTATTTTGGTAAGGGTAATAAGGATGTGCGTAGCAGCAGCCAAGACAAAAAACGTGCCAGAAACAGCTACTTCGAGTTCGACAACCGACCGCCGCGCCAGCGAAAAAGCGCCCGTTGCCACGCCCGCTTCGTGGGCGACCCGGCGTAACGTTCGGCAAAGTCCGTCGCCGCTTGTTCCGACCCGACGTCGCGGCCGTACTGCTGTTTGAGGTAGTAGCGGTGATCCATGATCCACAAATAGAGGTCGGCTTCGTTACGTCCCGGAAAGCGGTGCAGTACACTGTGCTCGCGGATTTCATCGACGACGCGCTGGTAAAGGCGGTCGTACCACGACCCCACGGCCTCTTCCCACGGCACGTCGCGCTGATACTTGAGCCCCAGATAGTACTGCCGGGTGCTGATATGGTCGAGCAGGACGTCGTAGCGGCCCGTTACGGTAAACAAAATCTGGTAGTGTCCGGGGCGCACCCGGTCGAGCTGTGTTTTTTCCAAAAAGTCGGCGTATTCGCCCTTGATGATAATCTCTTTAAGGGTGTCGGTCGAGTTGGGCGGCACGGTTACGCTCAGCTCGATGATTTCGGCGTCGATAAAGTATTGTCCGGCGTTACGCGCGACCGAGACGCGGTGATGCCCGTCTTTAACGAAGTAAACGTCGCCGACTTTGTAGACGCTGATGGGCGGCAGCTCTTTACCCTCGAGCCCCGCTTGCCGAATCCCGGCCCAGCGTTCGATGGTGTGACCGACGCGCGGCAAAAAGTAGTGGTCGAAGTCGCGGTAGCGGTCAACCGAACCGACGATCTGTCCGATCAGAATCGGTTTGACGCCGCCGTAGTTTTCGCCTTCAGGGTGCAGGTTTTTAACGACACTAAAAGGCAAAAGTTCGTTGGGTATCCCCCGGAGGCTGTGTGTGACGCTGTGCCAAAAGGCTCGACTACGGGCTTTTTCGGCGTCTCGTCGAGCACGCGTTTGAAATTGGCTCACTGCACCCTCCTCTCTGCTAAACATAGCGGTCCATTGTAAGGGCTGTGTAACGTGGTTGCGGCGCGTAACGTATTTTTCGCACGTTACACATTACTATTATAGAGCACGATCCGACCTGCTCCGGTAGGGAAAAATGCCCACACTGATGAGGTGGGCTGAATCTTAAGGCGAGCTTAAGCACGTCCGCCCGACTGTGTACCGGCAGATTACGTGAGGTCTTTTGAAGGTTCTGCAAACGGTTCTGACAGATGTCAGCAGGTAGCAGCTGGTCGGCAACGCTTCCTATCTGATTTTCTTCGACTAGCAAGCATATTCTGGTATGCTATTCATAGCAACTTTTAATAAAAGTGCTGATGTTTCCGGTAAAACTTGTGCAAGGCTCAGCGCCACCAGACACTAAAGGCCTGGATATTTCAAAGCTCGAGCACCGTAAAACCGAACGCGTTCACGACCCGGACGCCCGCGTCGGTGACGTATTCGCGGGGCGCGTTGGCCCCGTTTAAGTGAACGTGACCGTGAATATGCACTTTAGGTTTCCAGCGGTCGGCAAAGGCGTTAAACGCGCCGACGCCCCGGTGCGGGTAGTCCACGCCTTCGTGCGGGCCTTTAGGTGCAGCGTGCGTCAGCAAGATATCGACGGCGCGGCCGTAACGGGCGCGGTTATAAAGGAGACGCGGGGTCAGCCTGTGGGCAATGCCGCGCATCTGCAGGTCGCTGTACTGGTGCGGGCCGGGGCTGTAGCGCGGGCTCCCCTCGACTCCGGTGATCAGCACGCCGCCGATCTCGAGCACCCGTCCGTGCGCGTTCAGGCAGCCGCCGGGAAGCTCTATTTGCTGCGCGGTTTCCGGGTCGTCGCGCCGCAGGTACTCTTCGCGGTGGTTGCCCAACACATAAACAGGTTGGGTTTTGGTCAGGCACGTGGCAATAAATTCCAGCACGTGACCCGGAATGTCACCGGCGGAGAGCACCAGGTCGAACGGCGGAAGGTTTTTAGGAAAGTTTTCCGAATAGACAAAGGGAGAAACTTCGTCAGCGATGGCCAAGACGCGCACAAGAGGCCAGTCTACCGCAAAACCTAAAAACAGGGTGTCTCGAGCCCTCTTTCAAGTTCGAAACACCCCTTAGAGGGGCCAAGTCCGGTAAAAACCTACTCGGCGTGTTGCGCCTTCCACTCGAGGCCCGACCAGACCAACCCTTCGATGTCACCGTCTAAAATACTGTCCGGATCGTGACGCATCGTGCCGGAGCGGTGGTCTTTGACGTACTGTTTGTCGAGCACATACGAGCGAATTTGCGAGCCCCATTCGATGGCCTTTTGCTCCCCACGGGCGGCGGTCTGCTCGTCACGGCGGCGGCGCTCCTCGCGTTCAAAAAGCCGCGATTTAAGGACTGTCATTGCCTTTTCGCGGTTTTTGATCTGCGACTTGCCGTCTTGACACGTCACCACGATCTCGTCCGGCGTGCCCTGCTTGTAGACGACCCTGACCGCTGAATCGGTGGTATTGACCGACTGCCCACCGGGGCCGCTACTGCGGTACACATCGACGCGTACGTCTTTCGGATCGATAGTGACGTCTACGTCGTCGGCGATCTCCGGCATCACCTCGACCGAAGCGAACGAGGTGTGACGGCGGTTTTGCGCGTCGAAAGGCGACACCCGTACGAGCCGGTGCACCCCCGACTCGACCTGCATCAGGCCGTACGCGCGTTCACCACGGACGATCAGCTGCGCGTAATCGATCCCGTTCGGAGCCGAGTCGCTGCCGACCGCATCTAACAGCTCGACGTTCATTCCTTGGCGTTCGGCGTAACGGCGGTACATCCGCCAGAGCATCCCGGCCCAATCGGACGATTCGGTACCGCCCGCACCCGGTTTAATAGTCAAAATCGCGGCGCTCTCGTCGTGTCGGCCCGAAAAGAGCGTTTCGCGGTACAAGGTGTCGAGGTCTTTTTGCAGGCTCGCACTTTCCCGCGCGAGTTCTTCCACGTCTTCTTCCGACGCACCCTCTAAAAGCTCGGCCAACCCGGTGAGGTCGCCCTCTAAACGCCCGTAGGTGTCGAGCACGCGTTTGAGGCGAGCCGCCTCTTGTGTGACTCGCCGCGCATTGTCGGCGTCGTTCCACAAACCGGGGTCGTTGAGTTGGGGCTCGAGTTCCCCCAGCCGCGCCGTTTTGCCCGCGACGTCAAAGATACCCCCGGAGGGCGTGAAGTTGTTCTTTTTGCTCGTTTATTGTCGTTTCGTTCATGACGTTTCCTTTCGTGTGCGGCAGCATCTCGTTTTTCAGCAATATTCCTACAGCATTCCTGCGTTTTTGCGTCACGCACTGCGTGGAGGGTATGTTACCGTGAACTAGCTTATAGGCACGTTGTCTTTCAGCTCAAAGCCCATTTGTATAAAGACAGCAAAGTAAGTAAAAGGGGTAACGTAGGGATGGTGAAAGACGTTTGCCGGTTGGACTGACCATACTAGATATTGTGGACATCTTGATTATTACGGTGGTGATCTATCAGGGGTACAAACTTTTTGTCGATTCGCGGGCGTGGAACGTGCTGCGCGGGTTTGCTTTTTTGCTGCTGTTATGGCTTTTAGCGACGCGCCTCAACCTCGAGGCGACCCGCTGGATTTTTAACTACGCGGCTCCGGTCGCGCTCTTTGCCGTCGTCGTGGTGTTTCAGCCGGAGCTGCGGGCAGCGTTAGAACGAGTTGGTCAAGGGCGCAGCGTACGCCCGGTCGAACAGGACCCGGTCCCTGAAATTATGAGCGCGGTACGCGAGTTGGCGGCGCAGCGGCGGGGCGCGATCATCGCTATCGAACAAAAGGTCCCGCTCGCTGAATACGGCGCGGTCGGTCAGAAACTCGGGTCACCGGTTTCAGCGGCGCTCCTCCAAACCATCTTCGATTCGCGCGGCCCCCTGCACGACGGCGCGGTGCTGATTAAAGACGACACCATCACCTACGCGGGCGCGGTGTTTCCGCTCTCGGAAAGCCTCGAGGGGCTCGCCGCCAAACACGGGACTAGGCACCGGGCGGCGCTCGGTCTAGCTGAAGTCACCGACGCCCTGACGCTCGTCGTCAGCGAAGAACGCGGCACCGTCTCGTACAGTAAAAACGGGGTGCTCCGGGGTGATATCGCGCCCGCCGAGGTGCTCCGGGCGCTCCGGGAGGCGTATGGGCGGTGAGAAAAAAGCTTTGGGGCGCGCCGAGGTGCTTATGACCCTCAGAGCGTTTAGCCTCGGACTCTGGCGACGGCTTTTGCACAAATTGTCGCTCAAGCTCGGCGCGCTGCTTCTCGCAACGGTTTTTTGGTTTTTCGTTAGCACCGACGACGCGCTCCTCGCGCAGCGAACGTTGCGCGCCCCGCTGCATACCGAAGGTCTAGCCGAAAACCAGACCGTACTCGGGCTTCCGGAAAGGGTCGCGGTGCGGCTTTCGGGGCCCTCGAGCCGTCTGAATGCGCTCAACCCGGACGGCCTCGACCTCGTACTCAACCTGCGCGGCGTGACCGGCGCTTTTGAACGGGAGGTACGGGTTTTTCCGCCGCAAGGGATTACCGTGGTGCAGGTCAACCCGAACGGGATTATCGGCAGCGTCGAAACGCGCGTCCAAAAAGAGGTGCCGGTGAAGGTAGTCGTGCTCGGCGCGGGCGCGGCGGACACGGTGCTCGAGACCCGCCCTGATCCCCCTACCGCACAGGTCGAAGGGGCCGAAACGCAGGTGGAGCGTGTGACGCAGGTGCTCGCCCCCTACGACCCTGTGGCTGAAAGCGCGGACGCAGCCGAAAGCGTCACGGTCTACGCCGTAGACGCCCAGGGCGAGCCGGTCGCGGACGTCTCTGCTATACCCGCACAGATCGGCGTCGCTGCTACGCCTCGTACGGTACTTTCGACCCGCACACTGCCGCTTGTACTCGGGCCCGTCACGGTCACCGGAACGGAGGTCGTTTCGGCGACGCCGACCCGAGACGACGTGACGGTCGTCGGCCCCGAGGCCGTGCTCGGGGAGCTTTCAGCGGTAACGGCAACTTTGCAGGGAACGTCCGCGCTGAAGCCGGGGCGGTATACTTTGGGCTTGACTCTGGCGCTGCCGGACGGGGCCTCAGCGCTTGACGCGCCGCAGCTCGAGCTGCGCGTTCGTGCGCCCCGCTGACAGGACTAAGGCTTCAGAAAAAGTTTTTAGGAAAAAGGTTGAGGGAGAAACGGTGATTTACAAAATTCGCACCTACGGCGACCCGGTGCTGCGGCGGCGTGCCAAACCCGTGACAGCGTTTGACGAAAAGCTGGCCACGCTCGCCCAAGACATGCTGGCGACGATGTTTGACGCAAACGGCGTCGGACTCGCCGCGCCGCAGATCGGCCTCTCGGAACGGGTGTTTGTGGCGCTCGAGTTGGCCGAAGAAGTTGAAGAAGAAACTGAAGGCGAAGTCCTGACCAGCGGCGAAAAACGCGAAAAATGGGGCGTCAAAGCCGAACACGTGATGGTCAACCCCAAAATCGTTGCTCGGAACGACGTGCAGTACGGTACCGACGGTTGCCTCAGCCTGCCCGGTATTTTCGTCGAAGAGATGAAACGCGACGCGCATGTCCGGGTGCGTTATCAAGACGTGACGGGAGGAGCACACGAACAGGAGGCCGAAGGTCACTTCGCCCACGTGATTCAACACGAACTCGACCACCTGGACGGCGTGCTCTTTTTCGACCGTCTGCCCGAGGCCGACAAACGCGAATTTTTGGAGCTGCACCGCAAAGAACTTGCTGAACTGCAGCGCGAGGCTAAAGGCTATCTGAGAGACCTCAAAGGGGCGAAACAAACGTGATGCGCGTCGCGCTGTTCGGCTCCCCGACCTTTGCGTTGCCGGTTTTAGATGCGCTTTTGGCACATCACAAGGTCGTTTTGGTGGTCGCCCAACCCGATAAACCTGCCGGGCGTGGGAATAAGCTGACTGCGCCACCGGTGGCGGCTAGGGCTCGAGAGTTGGGTGCGAGGCTCGAGCAACCCGCCCGCTTGAGGCGTAACGAGGATTTTTTTGAACGGGTGAAAGAACTCGAGTTAGACGTTGCCGTCACCGCCGCCTACGGTAAAATCTTGCCGCAGGCTCTGCTCGATATTCCTAAACACGGCTTTTTGAACGTTCACGCGAGTTTATTGCCCAAATACCGTGGCGCTGCGCCGATTCAGTGGGCCTTAATCAACGGTGAAACGGAAACGGGCGTCAGCATCATGCAGACCGAAGCGGGCCTCGATACCGGCCCGGTGCGGCTGGTGCGGCAACTAGGCGTCGGCCCGGACGACACTTCGCTTACGCTGTTTGACAAGCTCTCGGTACTCGGGGCCGACGCCCTCACCGACGCCTTAGGCAAGCTGGAACGCGGCGAATTGCCGAGCTGCCCGCAAAACGACGCCGAAGCGACGCACGCGCCCATGCTCAGCAAAGACGACGGACGTATCCGCTGGGACGCGTCTGCTGCGCAGCTTTACGAGCGTTACCGGGGCGTCTACGCGTGGCCCGGAAGCTTTACGACCTATAACGGCAAAACGCTCAAAGTTTCTCAGCTCAGCCCTGTAAAAACGAGCGTCGGCGGTCAACCCGGCGAAATCGTCGCGCTTTCTCCCGAGGGAATAACGGTAGGGTGTGCCGAGGGCGCGGTGCTGCTCAGAACCGTCCAACCCGCCGGAAAACCGAAGATGCCCGCTTACGATTGGGCGAACGGGTACGGCGTCAAGCCTGGAACACACTTGGACGAAGCTCGAGGAGAAGCACATGGCTAGAGTGGCGATTGTCGGACAGCCCAACGTGGGTAAATCGAGCCTCTTCAACCGCCTCGTCGGACGGCGTGAGGCGATCGTCGCCGACATGCCGGGGGTGACGCGGGACGTCAAGGAAGCTAGGGTCGAAGACGACCTGGGCCGCAGCTTTTTCCTTCTGGACACCGGCGGTTTGTGGTCGAACGACGAGTGGGAGTCGGCCATTCGGGGCCGTATCGAATTCGCCTTACGCAACGTTGACCTGATTCTTTTTTGCGTAGATGGGCGCACCCCGCTGAGCGCCGCCGATTATGAAATTGCCGACTGGCTCCGGGCGCTGGACAAACCGACGCTGCTGATTGCCACTAAAATGGACGACGAACGCCACGAAGAAGACCCTGAACTGTACGAACTCTACGCACTAGGGTTTGGTGAACCGCACTTTGTCTCAGCAGAACACGCGCGCGGTACCTACGAACTCTCCGACCTCATCTTCGAACGCTTGCCCGAAGACGCCGATGAAGCCGAACCCGAAGAGGTGCGCGTCGCGATTATTGGACGGCCCAACGTCGGTAAATCGAGCCTCTTAAACGCCCTCGTCGGCGATGAACGGGTCATCGTCGCGGACTTGCCGGGAACGACGCGCGACAGCGTAGATGTCAAATTCGATTTCGGCGGTCGGCCTTTTATTCTGGTCGATACGGCTGGAATCCGCCGTAAACCTGACGGCGACGTCGAATACTACTCGAAACTTCGCAGCGAAGAAGCCTTGATGCGCTCCGACGTAGCGGTGTTGGTCGTTGACCCGTTTGAACTCGGTGACCACGAATTGCGGCTGGCCAACCTCGCGCTGCACGCCGGAAAACCGGTCGTGTTGACCATCAACAAGTGGGATTTGGTGCCGGACGAAACTTTGCAGGAGTTTGAAAAAGACATCGCGCAAGAACTCGGGCATATCTCGTTTGCGCCGAAAGTCTATACGAGCGCCATCAACGATTACGGGTTACACGACCTCTTGGCAGCTGTAATTCGCGTGTACGACACCGCCCGTTTCCGCATCTCGACGAGTGATGTGAACAACTGGTTAGACGTCTGGTCGCTCCGCCAGTCCCCGCCGAACTTTCGGGGCAAACCGCTCAAGATGCTCTACGGCACCCAAGCCGACGTTGCGCCGCCCACCTTTGTGATTTCGGTGAACAACGAAAACTTCGTGACGCGCCCGTATGAGCAGTACATTTTGAACCGCATCCGTGAGGATCTGGGCTTTGCCGAGGTGCCGATACGCCTCATCTGGAAGTCGCGCTCTAAAGATGGGGGTAAACGCGTTCGAGTATGAGTGCAGAACGTCCGTTTATCCCTGCTCCAAGCTCGAGCCCGACGGACTGGCTAGTCGAACGGTTGACCGATTTTGGGCTTTACGTTTTGTCGGTTGTCCCGAGCGGGTTTGAAGCGTATGCAAGAGTGTTTCACCCGGCAGAGAAAGTTACTTGCACTTCGGACGCAGCTCAGGATTCTATTTCTAAGCCGTTAAACTGGGCGGGCGTTGCAGAGCTTACCGGGCGCACGCCGCACAGATTGATGCAGTGGCCGAGTATTCAAGGCGCGCATTCTGCGCTCAACGATTACACCGAGCTTAGAGCTGGCGACGTTTACATCGAAGCTCCTGAAGAGGGGAGTTTGCCGCTCGAGCTGGCCCAAACCTTATGGCCCATCTTTGAGCAGCACACAAAAACCCCCGACGCGTGCTTTTTTGCGATCTGGGAGGGCTTTGGCGGGTTTCCGAAGTACGTTCATGAAGCGCCCACATTCGAGATTCCCGAGCGCCGTTTTTATCTCTTTAGAGACTCTATCCAGACAGTTGAACACAGTTTTTACGCCAGGGCCGAACCTGACACTATGGAAACGGTCTTTATGGCATTTTCCGATGAGGAAGCAGCCCTGCCACCGGCGAAGCTGCGAGAGCAAATTCAGGCATCGTTAGATGCTCTAAACGCCTTGCCTCCCCGTTACCAAAGCGCTAACCTCTGGTGGCCTGACGACCGCGCCTGGTGCATTCATACCGAAATAGATTTCAATACGACGTACCTCGCAGGTTCACAAAGGTTGGTTGACGCCCTTCTCAGCTCTAAAAAGTTGGAAGTGTACCAGGTCGAACCGACTGATAAAATTGCTTACGATAGCGATACCCTGAACCCGCTCCCTGCCGACCCTTACGGCGGCAGCTTTAAGCTCGAGTGACAATCTCCAAAACCTCTGCTGCTTGTACGCTCCAACCTGAGCACTGAGCCTTTTTCTTTACTCCCTGAGCCTGACGGTCTATACTTTTCCAACGTGCTGAACATTTATTTCGTGACGCCGTTCGGTAACGCCAGTTTATAGAGCATACGAAAATCAGGAGGCTTTTATGCACAAACGGTTTGGTTATGTCGTCGTCACACTTGTCTTTATCTTTTTTTCCGGATTAGGGGCACGAGGGGTAGCACAGAAGCTCGAGGCCACCCCCCGCTTAGCCGTCGTCTCGGCCTTTGCCCCTGAACTCGGGGCGCTGCTCGCCCGAACCGACGTGCAAGAAACCCACGTCATTCACGGGCGCACCTTTACACTCGGCAAGCTCGCCGGAAACGACGTGGTGCTGTTTTTGTCCGGGGTCAGTATGGTTAACGCGACGATGACGACGCAAGTCGCGCTCGACACCTTTAACGTAGCCGGAATTTTATTCAGTGGGATTGCCGGCGGGGTCAATCCCAATCTAGCTGTCGGTGACGTCACCGTACCGGTACGCTGGGGACAGTATCAGGAGCAGTTTTTTGCGCGCGCGACGCTCGAGGGTTGGGATTACGGTTGGCACGACGCGCCGTTCGGTAACTACAGCATGATGGTGCCGCAAAACGTCGAGGTGACGAGCGCTGCGGGCGACTCTGACACAGTTAAATCTGACACAGTTAAACCTGACGCCGTAGAGCCTCGTTTCTGGTTTCCCGTAGACGCAAAGATGCTGAAGGCGGCTCGCCGCGCCGCAAAAAACGTCAGCCTGACGCAGTGTACGCCTGAAGATGTTTGTCTGAACGCTGAACCCAAAGTCGTCATCGGGGGCAACGGCGTGAGTGGGTCAACCTTCGTCGATAACGCGCTCTACCGCTCGTGGGTTTGGGACACCTTCTCGGCGCAAGCCCTCGATATGGAGACGGCAGCGGTCGCGCACGTCGCGTATGTCAATGAGGTGCCGTACCTCGCGTTTCGCTCACTCTCTGACCTGGCAGGCGGCGGCCCCGGTGAAAACGAGGTCAACATCTTTTTTGCGCTGGCGTCCGCGGACAGTGCGGCGTTGGTCGTTGAGTTTTTGAGCCTCTGGAACGCACAGTGAACCGCTTTTCGGTCAAGCCGCTTTCCGAGATGACGCGCAAACTGGCCGCTGCCGCTTCCGGGCGACAAGCTCCTGATTTGGTCTTGACAAACGCCCGTATCTTGTCGGCCTACACCGAACGCATCCTGGACAACCGCGAAGTGTGGCTCTCCGGGGGCCGTATCGCTGCCGTAAAAGCTGCTGGAGACGCTGTAAAAATCTTTGGGAGTGTACCTATCTATGATGTACAGGGCGGCATTTTAGCGCCTGGTCTGGTTGACCCTCATATTCACATCGAATCGAGCATGATGACGGCGTGCGCCTACGCCGAAGCTGCGCTTCTGAACGGCACCACGACGATTTTTTGCGACTCGCACGAAATCGGCAACGTCTGCGACGCTGAAGGTATCGAATGGATGCTCGAAGACGCCCGCCAAGCTGCGCTCAACGTCTTTTTGACCGTCCCGAGCACGGTTCCGGCGACCTCCCCGGTGTTTGAAACGGCGGGCGGCGACCTCACGGCTGAGAAGATCGGGGCGCTTTTCGATGCTTGGCCTGAAGCGGCGGCGCTCGGCGAGAAGATGGATTTCGTCCAGGTCGCGCAGGGAGACGCGCGCAGCCACGCGATTATCCGGGCGGCTTTGGAGCGCGGTAAACCCATTTCCGGGCACGTTTACGGTCGTGAATTCGTGGCGGCGTATGCGGCGAGCGGCGTAACTGATACGCACGAGGCCATCGACCGGGAGATTGCCAGTGACCTGCTCGAGGCCGGTGTCTGGATTTTCCTCCGTGGTGGCCCCCCCACGACGCCGTGGCACAGTCTGCCTGAAGCGGTTAAAGCTGTGACCGAACTTGGTGCGTGCGCCAAACGCGTCTGCCTCTGCACGGATGACCGCGACGCCGACGACTTGTTTATGTTCGGGCTCGACTGGGTGGCTCGAGAGGCGGTCAAAGCAGGGCTCAAACCGGCGCTGGCGTGGAGTATGGGCTCACTGCACGCCGCGACGCGTTACGGAATGGACGGGGACTTGGGTGGTCTCGGACACGGGCGGCGTGCGGATATCGTCCTCTTGAATGACGGGCTCGAGCCCCAAGCGACCTGGTACGGCGGCGAGCTGGTTGTCGAAGATCAAAAGATTACGCCAAAACTCGATGAGGCGTTGTCGAAGCGTTACGCCTATCCGAAAGCCGCATTTGAAACGGTCAACCTGCCTGAAACTTATACGCTCACACCCGAATTGCCCACCGAACCCTGCACCGCAAACGTCATCCGCACCGCGCTCCCCGGCATCACCCTTTTTCACGAACAGGTTGACCTGCCGGTGCGCGAAAGCTGGACAGAACATTTTGAAGCCGAAAACCTCTGTTTCGTCAGCATCTTGGAGCGTCACGGTAAATCGGGTGCGGTGGCGCACGGGCTACTCAAAGGTTTCGGCTTGGCCTCGGGCGCAGTTGCGAGCAGCGTCGGGCACGACGCGCATAACCTCATCGTGGCCGGAAGGGACGAGGCGGACATGCGGCTGGCGGTCGAAACGATTCGGGAGAGCCGGGGCGGGGTCGTCGTCGCACGTGAGGGCGAGGTGTTGGCTTCCGTTTCCTTACCGATTGCCGGACTCTTAGCTGATGGACGCGCCACTGAAGTTGCGGCGGCAACCTCTAAACTCAAAAAAGCTTGGGCCGACCTCGGCTGTACACTGCCGTACATGGGCTTTAATCTGATTCCGCTGTCGGTTATTCCTGAAATCCGGCTGACCGACAAGGGTTTGGTCACAGTACCGGAGATGGCGCAATTACCGCTTTTTGTTTAGCACGCTGCTTTTCAATATACAATGAGGTATGAGCGTAAAGTGAAAATTCATACTTTTTTCCGTTAAGGTCATGTTAGCGTAATGAAGTCTCAACAACCGGGCTGGGGCAAGATGTTGAGGAACGATCAAGCATAAACGAATATCCAGAATGGCTGTTTCAATCGGTTGGAGCCTATAGCGGAGCCCTCTAAACCAAGGAGCAAAATGAAACCAGTTGTACGTTTGCTGTTTGTTTCCCTACTTCTCCTCTTGGCGGCCTGCGGTCAAGAGCCGGAAGCTGTTCAAAAACCTCTCGATTACAGCGCACCCTCGAGTACCGAAGCGGCCACGGCAGCCCTAACTAGCGGCGTACCGGTAAGTGGTTTGTCCGGTTCGCGCCGGAGCCAGCGTTATGACAGCATCACCGTGCCGAGCGGGGCCACCGACTTGCGGATCAGCATCTCCGGGGGTTCGGGCGACGCCGACCTCTACGTACGTTTCGGCAGCCGTCCGACGACGAGCAGCTACAACTGTCGCTCCTACCGCACCGGCAACAACGAAACCTGCAGCTTCAGCACGCCGCGTGCAGGCACCTACAAAATCATGATCCGTGGATACAAAGCCTACAGCGGTGTGACCTTGAGCGCCAGCTACAAAGGTGGGACGGCCACGCCACCCGCGCCGACCGGCGGCTTTAACGTTGAGTTCGTGTTCGGCCCCAACGTAACTAGCGGTCAGAAGACGATTTTCGAGCAGGCTGCAACGCGTTGGGAACAGGTGATTACCGGCGACCTCAGCGACGTTTCGGTCAGCAAACGGAGCAATCTTTGCGGCGCAAGCGAGCCTGCCTATAACGGCACCGTTGACGACGTAGTGATCTACGCTGAAGTCGGGCCGATCGACGGTTCCGGCAACGTGTTGGCGCAGGCCGGGCCGTGCCTGATCCGTAGCGGCGGCGTAACCAGCTACGGGGTGATGAGTTTCGACAGCGCCGACGTCAACAGCTTCGACCTCTCCTCGGTCATCTTGCACGAGATGGGACACGTCTTAGGTATCGGCACGCTCTGGTCCCGCTTCGGTCTGGTGAACTACAGCAGCGGTTGCCCGAGCAACCCGCGTTACAGCGGCCCCAGCGCCTGGAGCGAGTGGAACGCACTCGGCGGCAGCGGCGACATTCCCGTCGAGCAAGACGGTGGCGGCGGTACCGCGTGTGGTCACTGGGACGAAGAGACCTTTAATGCCGAACTGATGACCGGCTACGTTGAAAGTGGCAGTATGCCGCTCAGCCGGATGACGGTCGGGTCGTTAGAAGATATGAACTACTCCGTTAACAAAGGTGCCGCCGACGCGTACAGCTTGCCCTCGTGCTCCCCGAGCTGTAACTCGCTCTCGCCGCAGGGCCTCGACATTGCCAAAGGTGAGGTGCTGCTCGAGCCCGTCGGGATCAGTTTGCCCAGCGGAGAGATTGAGCGGATAGATCAGAGCCGCTAGATCACTCTCTTGACGTATGTAGCGGGCTTCGGCCCGCTTTTTTGCTGCCGCTGAAGGTTTACTGCGCCGCTTGGTTCGAGCGCCGCTGCGTAAAACGTTCAAAGTCTGCTGGCGTGTCTTTGGCCTCAGCTAAAACGAAGGTATAAACGTCCATGCTAAAAAATGTTTTGCCGTAACCGGGCGCTTCTTTAAGACGCAAAATCGATTTGCGGTCGGCGGTCTCGAGTTTTTCAGCAAGGTCGTGGTGCGCTGCCCGACGTTCCTTACTGCTCGCTGTTCCAACCCCAAAAGTCGAGCTTCCACGTTCTGTTTAGGCCGACAAAAGTAAACCCGCCGTAAAGCCCCGGCGTCGTGGGAAAAGCAGGATCGGGCAAGCTGTACTCGTTGTGAACCGCAGTTCTCGCTAGCGTAAAACCCTGACGCTCTAACTGAGCGGCAAGCTCAGGTACAAGTTCGTAGAGTTTGTGTGCTTCGGCGGGTTCCAAGCGTGTGTAGAGGTCGATATCCGGTTGCACCATCAGGTCGAGCGCGACGCTGCCTGCAATTTCGACCTGCCCGAATTCATGCTCGAGCAGCTCCATAACACCGCCCTGCAAGATAGCAGCGGCTTCAGCTCGTAAGGCTTGTGATTGAGTTCGGGTCATAAATCTTGTCGAAGCGTTTTATCTAGGAAGAGACAAATCCGAAAGTATTTTCAACCACACCCGGTAAAACGCTGTAAATCGAGTGCCCAATAGCCTCTTCTATTTCTGCTTGGACACTAAACAGCGCCCTCCATTTCGGAACGGTCAGCGCGTCTACGCCATGCCGCAACGCTACGTCCATACATCGCTTCTCAATCAAACAGATACCTTCAGCAAGTGCGAGTGCATCACAAAGCTGAATGAGTTTGTCGTAAGGGGCATAGGTTAAACTCATAAGATAGGTTTCAGCCATAGTGAATTCGGTTTTAGTGCAGTCCCACGTGCCAAAAACGGCGTGAATATCTTGTAGTGGATGTGAGTGGGTCAGGCAGATACGTGCCGCGTCTTCATAACCCAAATTGTGCAAGAACGTGTAACCGTCGAGCGCGTGCCGCATTTTCGTAATGCCTTCTTGCCTGCCGATGTCGTGAAGTAGACCTAAAATGTAGGCAGTTTCGGCGTCCATTTCTGGATGAATCTCAGCGAGGTGGTGAGCTGCTAGTGCGACGTTGCGCGAGTGAGCAACCCAAGGGCCGGGATTTTTTGCCTCGGCCTCGTCTAACAATCTCTCAGCTTCAGCCAGCGTAGGTATCTTCATAGGTTCAGTTTAGCCCGGATAAAAGGCCCCCTCGAGCCTCGAGGGGGACTAAACTTCTTACGCTAAAGGCTTACAAGGCTTAAGGTTCGTCAGGCCACGGCCCCTCGACACCTTGGGCAGCCCACTGCATACTCGCCAAATCACCCACGCTCATCACTTCACCGGCGGGGACGACCTCGTTACCTTTGCGGTCGGTCAGCGGCCCGGTAAACGGTTCGAACGCAGGCGTCTCTTGCGACATCTCGTCCAAGCGTTTGTTGACCAAGTCATAGACCGACACTTCGCCGAGTTCACTGTCGTTTACGGTCTTGGCCTTCAGCGCGTCCGTAAAGGCCGGGTTGATCACTGCGCCGACCTCTGCCCCGGTCTCGACCGCGCCACTCGCTAAGAGCGACCAGTAATCTACGTCCTGCATGTTTTGCGGCGTATAGGTGCCGTCGTGGACTTTGGTCAGGATGTCGCGGTAAATCTGATCCCAGTGGACGATCTGCCCGGAAACCACGTAATCGGGTGCGAACGTGAGCATCGGCGAGTAGTGACCGAAGCTCGGCAGCTTGTTCTGCGCGGCGACCTGCACGACGGTCGGAGAGTCTTCGGTAAAGGCGAACACATCTGCGCCGTCGGCGATGAGTGCCTGCGCCGCTTCGGTCGCGGCGGCGGGGCTATACCACGAGTTGAGCCAGCGTACGTTGACGGTCGCCTCGGGATTGACAGTCCGGACACCCATCGTGAAGGCGTCGATGTGCCGCTTGACTTCAGGAATGGGGAACGCGCCGACGTAGCCGACTTTGCCGCTTTTGGTCAGTGCGCCCGCCATCAGGCCGTTGAGGTAATAAACCTGATAAAACTCGGCAGTGTAGGTGGCGACGTTCGGCGCGCGCATAAAACCGGTGGCGTGGGCGAAAACCACGTCCGGGTAACGGGCGGCGGCAGCTAGAGTCGCGTCCATAAAGCCGAACGAAGTGGTAAAGATGACGTTCGCGCCCTGATTGACCAGCTGGTCGATAAAAACTTCTGCGTCGGCTTCAGGCACCGATTCGACGGCGATGGTGTCGAGCCAGTCGTACTCGCTGTCGAGCAGTATCCGCGCCTGGTCGTGCGCTTCCGTCCAGCCGTTGTCGTCGGTCGGGCCGACGTAGATAAAGCCCGCTGTAATGTGATCTTGCTGGGCCAGAGCCGAGGTTAAAAAACCGGCAACCAAAAAAACAAGTAGCACTGAAAAACGCCGCACGTAGACCTCCTGGGGAAGACTCGAGGGGAAGCTCGAGCCCGTCATGCGCAGTATATGAAGTTATCGGGTCTGACCGCAATCGCCTGAGCGGTCGATAGCTGGACAAACAGCTATTTCGTCCTTAACACTTCGTCGTATTTCAGTACCCCAATAACGCGAAAGACCTTGATTGACGCCCTTACGCGCTTTTGCTACCGTACACTATGTCTCAGGCTCATTCCGAATTTATAACCGCTCGAGCGGAGTCGGAACGCCTCAAACCCATTTCTACCGATTCGGTGCTGGCGCAGCAGTGGATGGCTCTGGCTCGTAGTGAAGACGTTACCGATAAACCGTTACGCGCTGAGCTTTTGGGCGAAGCCGTCGTCTTGTGGCGGAGTGAAACCGGCCTGCACGCCTTTCGTGACCTCTGCATCCACCGGGGCGCAGCCTTGTCGCTCGGGCACGTTGAAGGCGGCGAACTCGTCTGTCCGTATCACGGCTGGCGGTACGGCGGCGACGGCGCGTGTACCCGGATTCCGGCGCAACCTGCCGAGGCGAAGGTGCCGACGAAAGCTCGAGCCTTAACCTACGTTTGCAAAGAGCAGTACGGGCTGGTTTGGGTGGCGCTCGAGGCTCCCGAAACTAAGGTTCCTGTTTACACTGAGGCCACTGAACCCGGTTTCTACACCCTCAGCGTCGGCCCCTATCTGCTCGACGCCGAACCGCCGAGAGTCATCGAAAACTTTTTGGATGTGTCGCATCTGATGTGGATTCACGAAGGTTTGCTGGGCGTTCCCGACTACGCCGAAATTCCTGAGCATCACGTGCACCGCGTCGGCAACATCCTTCGCAGCGACCCGATAGACATCTTTCAACCCGACCCCGACGGACGCGGCAAGGCGCTTACCAACCGCTACGTCTACGAAGTTCTAGCCCCGACTACCGCCCGCTTCCGTAAAACCGACCCGGATTCGGGCGAGGTCTTTTCGATGCTCCTACACGCGACCCCGACCGCAGCAGGGGAAACGCTCGCCTACGCGCTGCTCTCACGCAACTACGACCTGGATGCGCCGGACGCAACCTATATCGACTTTCAAAACACGCTGATGGCGCAGGACAAACGCATTATCGAATCTCAGCGTCCGGAGAACTTGCCTCTGGATTTACAAGCTGAACTGCACCTCAAGTCGGACAGGTTGGCGATTGCGTATCGGCGGTATTTGAATGAGTTAGGAGTAGAAAGAGGGACAGCGTAGGATGATATTCAGCACTCCGCTGCTCATTTAACGTATTTCTTTGCGAGCGCATCAGTAATGTCCTCTCTGAGTAAGGTTTCAGTGCACCAGGTGTAGTGCCCGTCATGTGCGTCTTCAGAGTACGCATTACTCGTGAGGATGGCGTACAGGGCTCGGTAGACGAGGAGCCGTTCTCGGCTATAGCCCAAAGTCTCTTCGCAAGCTGCAAGAAAGACGTCGTCAAGCTGGCGATGATGAGGGCCATACATGTTGTATACGCCACAAGCTATAGAAGCGTCGAGCGCCGAGTCACCGAAAAGGCTTAAGACTCCCCAATCTAAAACCGCGCTGACATGGTTGGACTCGTCTAACAGAAAATTTTCAGGACACAAGTCTCCATGTACAACTCGAGGTTTGTCTGGTTGAATTCTGAGTAGATGATAGACCATGCGCTGATAAAGCCAATCAAAATTGGGAACCGACTTGCGGAGGTGATTGCCGTATCTACTGACCTTTTGGTCTGCTACCTCGAGGAGTACCGTAGTTGCTCCGCTGCGCTTTGCTTGTTGGGACGGTGTGATTCCAAGTATGGGCAAATCAGATTTGCTGCCAGATAGCTGGGCTTCCTTCAACGCACGCAGCACATCTAGGACGGCGTCAAAGGTGAAAGGCAGAGGCTCGAGTTCGTCTTCTGCCACCAAACCACGCATGGGTGTGCCGCTCAGTTCTCTTTCGACCGAGATAGTCGTACCGTCTGATTCTCTTACCTGCGTGATGAAGGGCGTTTCAAAGGCTAGAGACAAGCCTTGCACTTGTTTATAAAAGCGTTGAAGTAAGGTTACATCTCTAACCGACTTGTAAAGCCAAACCTTAGCAACGTTTTGGTTGCCAATCCGAAAAATGTGACCTTCCATCCCTGACGCGATATGCTCAGCGTCTGCAATACCGGACAGATTTGATTTTTGTTGAGCAGCTTCTATGGTTAAAGACATGTTCAACTTTTCACCTAACGGCTCAGTGTCTCGGTAAAGCTCGAGGTGCGACGCTCACCGTTCACCCCGCGTATACGGCTCCCCAAGCGCCGCCGGTGCTCCCGCCTGCCTGCCCCCCCGCCCGAGCGCAATCAGCGTGAGCGAAAGTATCGTCACGAGGTACGGCAGCATCTGCAAAAACTCGGCGGGAAAGACGTTTTGCAGCCGAAACGCCAGGTGAAAACACGCGCCGAAGACAAACGCGGCTAAAATCGCCCGCGCAGGCCGCCACGCCGCAAAAATAACGATAGCCAGCGCAATCCAGCCCATCCCGGCGGTCATCCCCTCCGTCCAGGTCGGGCGATACGCGAGCGACAGATACGCCCCGGCAATTCCGGCCATCACGCCGCCGAACACGACGCATAGATAACGCACCAAAAAAACGTTGATGCCGAGCGCGTCGGTCGCCCCTGGCGACTCGCCCGCCGAACGGATAATGACGCCGACTTTCGTAGTAGAAAGAACGACGCCGAGTAAAGCAGCGAAGATAAGACCCGCGTAGGTCAGCAGATACTGGTTTGTGAAGAGGGCAGGGCCGATGATAGGTACTTCTGAAAGTCCGGGAACGCTCACGGTCTGCATAGGGGTGGCGAGCGGAATCCCGACGTAGTTTCGCCCGACGAGCCCCGAAAGCCCGAGGCCGAAGATGGTCAGCGCGAGCCCGGACACGTACTGATTCGCCCGGAGCGTTACGGAGAAAAAGGCGTGAACGAGTCCGGCAAGCCCCCCGACGACGACGGCGGCGGCAAGTCCCAGCAGGGGAGAGCCGGTCGTCTGCGCGGCGATAAAACCCGACATCGCGCCTAAAATCATCATGCCCTCGACGCCGAGGTTCACGACGCCGGAGCGTTCGGCGTAGATTTCGCCCAAAGCGGCCCATAACAGCGGGGTGCTGAAGGCGAGCGAGCGAGCGATGGTCGGGACGAGCCAAGCCTCGAGGTCCACTAGTCACTTCCTTCCGGCGCGGGTTGCGGCGCAGGCGCGGCGACCCGGTTTCTTTCGCGCCGCCAGCGGTAACGTAAAAGCGGTTCGGTCCCGATCAAAAAGAACAAAATGAGTCCGCTCATCACCCCGGTGATTTCAGCGGGCATACGAAGCGTCACCCGCACTACGTCGCCGGTGGCCGAGACCCAGCCGAGCAGCAGCGCCGTAAGAATCGCCGCGAGCGGGTTCCCCCGTGCCAAAAGCGCCACGATAATCGCGGTGTAACCGTACCCGAGCGAGAGCTGACTCGGTTCGATCAGGCGGTGGTGGAGCCCCGCGACCTCACCGACGCCCGCAAGCCCCGCCGCGCCCGCTGCGACGAGGATCAGCAGCACGGTTGTCCGGCCTAAGTTAATCCCCGCGTAACGTGCCGCTTTGGGGCTCTGACCGAGCACTTTCGTTTCAAACCCGAGCGTGGTTTTGGCAAGCAAAAAAAGCACGGCGAAGGCCAGCAGGACGCCGAGTAGAAGCGTCGGCCAGTGCAGCCTTGTACCGGGCAGCACCGGGAGCCACGCTGCCGGGACGAAGGTGTCGGAGATCGCCATACCGCGTGTGCTGAGACCCTTCCACGGGCCGTAGATCAGGTACTGCACGAGGTAGATGGCGACGTAGTTGAGCATCAGCGTGGTGATGATTTCACTGACGCCGAGTCGGACTTTGAGCAGGGCGGGCAGGAGACCCCAAAGCGCACCACCTAGGAATCCGGCAACGAACATCGCGATTAAAAGCCACGGTGCGCCAAGCGGAACAAAGAGCGCGACGCCCGAGGCTGCTACCGCACCCGCTAAAATCTGCCCTTCCGCGCCGATATTCCAGAATTGAGCCCGAAACGCCAACACCAGCCCGACGCCTGCGAGAAGCAGTGGGATGGACTTACGCAGGACCTCGGCAAACCCCCGGGTGCTGCCCAGAGTGCTCGCTAGAATGTTGCGGTAGGCCGTCACGGGGTTGTGGCCGTACGTCCAAAAGATCAGCCCGGTAACGAACAGCGCCGCTAGAACTGCGCCCACAGAGACCAAAAAGACGCGCGTGGGTGAGGGGTCGGGGCGGGGCTCGAGCCGCCAGCCCCCAACTTTAAGCACGTACGGCCTCCGCTGGCGGCCCATCCCGACGTACGGAACCGGCCATCATCAGCCCGATCTGTTCGCGGTCGGCCCCCTCCGCCTCGACGATACCCATCACCTCACCGCTGAACATCACCACGATCCGGTGGCTGAGCCGGAACAGCTCTTCTAAATCTTCACTGATCAGCAGCACGCCTGCGCCCCGGTCGCGTTCGCTTATGAGTGCGCCGTGCGTGACCTCGGTCGCGCCGATGTCGAGCCCGTAGGTCGGGTGCGCCGCCACAACGAGTTTAACCGCCTCGGTCGGACGTTTCGCGAGTTCGCGCGCCAGGATAAGCTTCTGAATGTTGCCGCCCGAAAGCAGGCTCGTTTTGGTCTTTAGCGACGGCGTAGAAACTTCGTAGTCGCGCACCGAGCTTTCGGCAAAACGCTGCGCCGCGCCCGCGTCGAGCAGGCCGCTGCGTGAAAAAGGCGGGTAGCGGTAGTGCCGGAGGGTTAAGTTTTCACGAACCGAAAATCCCGGTACCGTCCCGACGCTCCGCCGCTCTTCGGGGATGTGGGCAATCCCACGCTCGAAGTGTTCACGGACGCTCCCCTGACCCGACCGGCCCAAAAATTTGATGCTGCCCGCCGTCGGTTTACGGTGGCCCGTAACGACCTCGGCCAGCTCGAGCTGGCCATTCCCGGCAACCCCGGCGACCCCTAAAATCTCACCTTCACGGACGCTGAACGACACGCTTTTGAGTGCCTCGTTTCCCCGGTCGTTACGCGCCGAAACGCCCTGCAGCTCGAGCACCGTACCCGCGCCGACCGGCGGGACGAGAACACGCTCCAGCACCACGTCGCGCCCGACCATCAGCCGCGCCAGACGCTTTGCGTCGGCCTCAGCGCGTAAGAGTGATCCGACAACCGCCCCTTTACGCAACACGGTAATGCGGTCGGCAATGTCCAAGACCTCACCGAGCTTATGGGTGATAAAGATCACGCCGTGCCCTTCGCTCTTCATCCGCCGTACGACCCCGAAGAGCTTGTCAGCCTCGCCGGGGGTCAGCACGCCGGTAGGTTCGTCTAAAATCAGGATTTTCGCCCCGCGCACGAGCGCTTTCATGATCTCGACGCGCTGCTGCTCACCGGCTGACAGCTCATAGATATAGGCGTCAGGATCGACCTCGAGGCCGTACCGCCTCCCTAACTCGCGCAGCGTCGCCCTAAGGCGGCGCGTCGGTCTGAAAAAAGGCGTCCCTGGCAACCCCAACGCGATATTTTCCGCAACCGTGTGCCGCTCGACCAGCATAAAGTGCTGCGCGACGAGCCCGATACCCTCAGTGATGGCGTCTTTCGGAGCGCGAAACCGAACCGGACGCCCCGAACGTAGCAGCGTTCCTTCGTCCGGTGGGTAGAGCCCGTAGAGCATACTGATCAGCGTCGTTTTGCCCGCGCCGTTTTCACCCAAGAGCGCGTGAACCTCGCCCGCACGGAGGGTAAACGACACGTCGTCGTTGGCCACGACGCCCGGAAACCGTTTCGTAATACCCTGCGCGCTGAGGAGCACCGCGTCGTCTTGGGGCGGGGGGGGCTTGGTCATACGCAACCAGTCATACGCAACTATATGAGCCCGGCGTAGATACCGCAAGACGTCACCGGTTTACCGGTACCTTGGCCCAAATCTTCTGGAAATTTTAGTTGGCAAATAGGTTCGGTTGCAAAGTGTTTAACCAGGGCGTAACAGCCGCTAAAAACTTTTTCGGACACTCTTCCTGCGGGACGTGTCCACAATCCTCGAGCACCTTGATAGTGGCCCCCTGGATGCTGCTCGCGGCGCGCTGGCTCTGCTCGAGCGGTACGACGTCGTCTTCCGCGCCGCTGACGATAAGGGTTGGCACCCTAAGTTCACCGAGGCGTGAGACGAGTTTGGTAGGTCGGTTGGCTTTGGTCACCTCCCAGAGTGCGCCGTCCCAGTTGTTCGCCTGAAGCGGACGGCGGTATCCGGCGACGTCGGCCTCGGAGAGGCGGGTCGGGTCGGCGTAGGCGCGGCGGAGCAGCTCGAGTCCCGCTTCGTCACCAAAAGGCCGCATCAGATACGGCCCGAGCCGTGTGGCCTGCGGCGTGTTGTAGAGCGCCCGAACCCAGGCAGGTGGCCCTCTGCTGCTTAGCGCCGGATCGACGAGAATGAGTCCGGCTACTCGTTCGGGGTGCTCGAGGGCGAGACTGACCGCGACCGCGCCACCCGCCGAGTTACCGATTAGAACGGCCTTGGCTATCCCCAAGGTGTCGAGTAGGCCTAAACTCAGCGCAACTTGCGCCTCGGCGGTGTAGGGGTTGCGGCTCGAGGTGACGGCCGGACGTTCACTCAGACCGAAACCGGGCCGGTCGAAGGCGACGACCCGCGCCTGCTCACCCAGCGCTCCGGTCACTTTGCGCCACGAAAAAACGCTCGAGCCGAAACCGTGTAGAAGCAGCAAAGTCGGCGGCGAGGTGCCGGTGTCGGTATACCGGAGGTTGACGCCCTCGACTTCGGCAAATTTGTCGTTCGCTCCGGCGAGGCTTTGTGGAGAGACGGTTTTAAGCTCGGAAACCGGATAGACGAGGGGCAATACGGCGGCGGAAACGAGCAGCACGGTGAAAAAGATCACGGTCAGGCGGAGGCGAAAAGGCATATGGGGTATTAGACCATGCGTGTCTGAGACAGCCTTATCGTCAGCTTGCGTTTCTGATCTGTTTTCGCCCAGTTTCAGTTCCGCTTAAGCCAACTTCACGCTGACCATCTCTCACCCACGTAGCTACAATTACGTAGCTACAATAATGTATACTTTCTACGTGAACGGCTTTCACTGGGACAAATCCAACGGCAACCATATTGCTCAGCATGGTGTGAGCGAAGCTGAATTTGAGGAAGCTGCCACCGACCCGCAACGCGTGTCTTTTTCAGCGCACAGCGGCAACCTCGGCTACATCGGTAAAACCGCGGAGGGCCGCGTGCTTGTCGTCATTCTTCAACGCCTTGCCAAACATACTTGGCGACCCGTGACTGCCCGTGACAGTAGCCCTAAAGAGAAAAAATCATATAGGAGGCGCATAAAATGAATAAAACCAAGCTCATTCCCCTTACCGATCCCAAGCAGGTTCCGGCTGCCATGACCGACGACGATGCGCGCGTGTTTTGGGACGTCCATGAAATCACCGAAGACTACCTGAGCAAAGCGGGCTCTGACAATGAAGGGCCGCCTACGCGCGCGCGCAAGCCGGTACTGTCCAAGTCAACTTCATTAAGACTCGAGCAAAATACTACTGAACGACTTAAAACACTTGCCGACAAAAAAGGTATGGCTTATCAAACACTGCTCAAGCAGTTTGTGCTCGAGCGACTTTATGAAGAGGAAAAGCGGGAGGGAGTTGTTTAGGCTGATAACCCACCTGTCTTAATGCTTTATTAGCTAAGCTGGTAGCTCGAGCCTCAAGTAAGTACGGTCGTCGAACGAGGTGTTGCCCGGACGCCAGCCTTTGGCCGTCACGTGCAGTTCGGTGAGGAGCGGGTCGTGCTCCAAGACGTGCTCGAGCCACGCCTCGCTCTCGCGCAGGGTCGGGTAGAGCCGCGGGTAGCCGTCGCTCGCCAAAACGACCTCACGAACGCCGGTCGGTACGTCCATAACTTCTACAAACGCGTCTGGAACCTTTCTGCCGCTGATCGCACCGTATCCGTAAGGACTATTTACACGGTTCATAAACTGAGTTTGTAGCTCGAGGAGCGGTTTGACGACCTCGCGCCCCGGATCATTCTGCCGCAGCGTTTCGGTGCTTTCGCCCGCTGATAAGTGCGCGTGCGTCACGAGCTGTCTGGCTCTGCTTGTCACGATATCTACTGCCATCTCGGGATTACGACCCTGCCCGTCGATGAGGTACTGGGCGTCGCCGACGCGCCACACTTCGCGCCGCGCCGCCGAATACATCACCAGGACAAAACAGGGGGGCCTCGAGGGTGCGTGGCTCGGCCTGGTCTTTTGCAGGGCTTGACCGACAGCGGCTGTCATCTGCGCGGTAGCTTCTTGTGCAGTTACGTCCGGTGCCAAAGCTTCGACAACCCGTGCGCCGGTTTGGGCGACAAACCGGGCCGCGCCGACGCCGCTGTAGGTTGCCCCGGAGCCGTCCGTCGCGCCGTCTAGGACGGCGGCGAAGTGCGGGGTCACGACGAGCAGGTCGTCGCCGCCGTCCTCCGTACCAGCTTTTGAACAGAGGAGGGACTCGAGCACACGAAACGGTCTCATAAGGTAGAGTTTAACCGCTCTGCCCCGCCCGGAGGCGCGTGCTAAGCTCGAGCGGTGAGCTGTTCTCGGAAACCTATATCGACCTTTTCGATCGTCGCTTTCGACCCCGAAAACGGTGAGCTGGGCGTGGCGACCGCATCTAAATTTTTAGCGGTCGGCAGCGTCGTGCCGTTTGCCGAAGCGGGGCTCGGGGCAGTCGCCACGCAGTCGTACGCCAATACGACCTTCGGCCCGCGCACCATCATGGCGCTCCGGGGCGGGATTTCTTTAGAGCTTATCGCGCAGGCGTTCGCCGAGTCTGACGCCGAGCACGACGCGAGGCAGTACGGTCTGGTGGACGCCCACGGTCACGCCCTGAGTTTTACCGGGGCGGCGTGTCATCCGTGGGCGGGGGGGCGCACCGGTGACGGGTACGCCGCGCAGGGCAATCTGCTCGTCGGGCCGGAGGTTGTGGACGCGCTTTGTGAAACGTTCGAGGCGGCGGCGGGGCCGCTAGCGGCGCGTCTTGTGGCGGCGCTCCGGGCCGGAGACGCAGCGGGTGGCGACAAACGCGGGCGGCAGTCGGCGGCGCTCCTGATCGTCCGCAAGCGGGGCGGGTACGGCGGTCTGAACGACCGCTACCTGGATTTGCGGGTAGACGATCACCCGACGCCGGTCGCGGAGCTGGCGCGGCTTTTAGAACTGCACGGGCTTTATTTCGGGCGTCCGGGTGAAGACGACATTTTAACGCTAGACGCGGCGCTCTCCGAGCGGGTACAGGCGCTGCTCGTTCGGGCCGGACAGTTGGAGGAACCGCGAGCTACTTGGGGTGCCGAAGCGGAGGCCGCGCTCGGCGCGTTAGCCGGGATTGAAAACCTCGAGGAGCGCCTTTTAGAACCCGGGCAGATCGACCGGGTGGTCTTGGGGTACCTCGAGCGCAAATACCCAGCTTAAATTGTGTCAGCTGTATTTCAGAAAATCTAGACCTTTGACGTAAGACACATCTCTCACCACTACAGTCTGCGGCTCGAATTTGACAAGTACACTGTCTGTGTCGATAAGTGCAGCTCTAAAGCGTGTGTCCCAAGTGCTTTCGTTGTGTCCCAAATAGTGGCGTAACAAAGTGTTTGCACGTTCAGCGAAGGTTTTAAGAGTGGCATGTCCCCGCATCCCGACGTGCTCGACGAGGCCGGTCTCGATATCGAAGTCAACGATGCCGACAGCGCAGCGCGGGTCTTTTGAATCCGCTTCGGGAAGGTATCGGTTTTCTTGTTGCCGATAATCCAAAGTGCGCCGTCCTCCCACAAAAACCAGACCGGGGAGTCTCTCGGGCCGTCTTCTAAAGCTGTTGCTAAGTGAGCGAAGAGCGGACGTAAAAGAAACGCCTCCAAATTGGGGAAACGCTCTCGGTCATAGATAATCTTCATCGTGTCCTTAACCTAAAGCTACGATGCTTTAAGGTATCTAGTACTCTAACCAGGTAGCAATTTAAGATAAGAGCTGTTACTTTCTAGTCTATGCCAGCGACCATAAAGATGAGCTTACAAGCCGAAGAACGTGCAGAGCTGGAAAAGATCGTGCGTTCAAGCAGACGCTCAGTCAGAGAAAAAACTCGGGCACGCATTTTACTGTTGTCGGACACGAACCGTAAGGAAGGTGCATGGAAGGTCGAGGCGATACGAACTAAGCTAAGGGTCAGTTTCCCCACGGTAGTACGGGTGAAGAAAGCCTTTCTTGAGCGAGGTGTGGCGTCGGTCTTTCGTAAAGAGCAGTACAAACGCAAAGCCAGAGTGCTAAATGGTGAAGCAGAGGCGTTGCTGATTGCCAGCGTGTGCAGTGAAGCACCGCGAGGCCGAAAGCGCTGGACTTTAGAGTTGCTCAAAGACAAGCTAATTGCTGCGGGCTATGTCGACACCGTTGCCAAAGAGACAGTTAGACAAACGCTCAAAAAAACGAACTTAAGCCTTGGCTAAAGAAGTGCTGGGTCATCCCACCCAAAGAGAACGCCCGTTTTGTGGCTCAGATGGAAGATGTGCTCGAAGTTTACCAACGTCCGCACGACCCTAAACGCCCCGTGATTTGTATGGACGAAGCTTGCAAGCAACTCACCAGCAGCACTCGGGACAGTCTGCCTTTAGAACCAGGCAAACCAGAGCGGGTGGACTACGAATATGTGCGCCATGGTCAAGCCAACCTGTTTATGTTGTTTGCGCCGCTCGAAGCTTGGCGTAAAGTGCGAGTCCACAAAACTCGTCGTGCTACTGATTACGCTCACGTCATCCGCTATCTGATCGATGAGTGCTTTCCAAACGCAGCTAAAGTGGTGTTGGTGCAAGACAATTTGAGTACCCATCACGCCAGCAGTCTCTATCAAACCTTCCCCCCAAAGAGGCTCAGCGTTTAGCGCAAAAGCTTGAAATTCACTACACACCGGTACACGGGTCTTGGCTCAACATGGCCGAAATAGAGCTTTCCGTCCTGGCTAAGCAGTGCTTGACCGAACATGTAACATCTATGGCTGACCTTGAAACAGACATTCAAGTCTGGGTGTCTGGGCGTAATGACCGCAAAAATACCGTCAACTGGCGTTTTACTACCGATGATGCCCGCGTTAAGCTTAAAAAACTTTATCCCTCTGTTCTACCTGGTTGATGTACTAGGTGCTACTCAAAGTTTTTACTTCACCTGTTTTTGCATCAGTTCTTTGAGCTGAAATTCATGACGGATGGGGTGCATGACAGCGTGCTCGAGCATCGCGTCGACCCAGTAGGGCATACCGGGTTCGTAGAGTTCAGGGGGCGGCTCGAGCCTCTCGTCCGTAACCTCGGCGAGGGGCAGCCGCCAGCGTTCTAAGACGTGCTCGAGGTAGCTATCCGCTTCTACCTCAATGACATCAATACTCGGAGCCAGTTTAATCTCGGGGTCGGGTAGCCCTAAATCTCTGCATATCCCAACCATATAGTCCCCCGCCGCATCTAAAACGTGCCGAAGCAACGTCTCCAAAGACCGGTAGTTTTCGTCATCGGTTTCAGGGAGTTTAACGCCAGCGGCTTGGGCCTGTTTCCACACCTCTAAACACTGCCGTAAGTGCTTCTCGTGCAACAAAACCAAAGCTCTTGCGCCTCGAGATTTGTAATTGTCGAGTTCTCCAGCCACCGTCTATTCTCCTTACTGCCCCTTAAACTCCGCCGCCCGCTTCTCTAAAAATGCGCTCGTGCCCTCTTTGGCGTCCTCAGTCAGGAGCGCCATCCCGAACAGATCGGCTTCGACCTCGAGCCCCTGCCCGAGCCCCAGCTCGAGCCCCCGCACCACGGCTTCTTTGGCGAGGCCGAGCGCGACCGGCGCATTTTTCAGAGTAAGGCGGGCGAGTTCTAGCGCGCCCTCCAAGGCGTCTTCGACGACCCGGTTGACCAGGCCCAGTTGCAACGCTTCGTCCGCGCCGACGTGCCGCCCGGTAAAGATCAAATCCAGCGCCCGCCCTTGACCGATAAGTCGTGGAAGCCGCTGCGTGCCGCCGTAACCGGGGATAAGCCCTAAACCGACCTCCGGCAAGCCGAGTTTAGCCGTAAGGCTTGCGACGCGCAGGTCGGCGGCGAGGGCCAGCTCGAGCCCACCCCCGAGGGCAAAGCCGTTGATAGCAGCGACGGTCGGAATCGGCAATGCTGCAAGGGAGTTCATCACGTCTTGTCCGGCTAGAGCACTTTCGCGTCCGCTAAAGCCGTCCGTAGAACCCTGCAAACCTGAAATATCAGCCCCTGCAACAAACGCCCGCCCGCTCCCGGTGATCACGAGCGCCCGCACGCCGAGGTCGGCCTGCGCCAGCTCAAACGCAATCCCTAATTCGTACAAAACCTGTGCGTTGAGCGCGTTCAGCGCTTCGGGCCGGTCGATAGTAATGACCGCAACGCCCTCGTCAACGTCGAAGCTCAGCGTTTCCAGCTCGGAGGTGAGGTCGCTCAGCTCGAGTTCATCGTGTCCGTGTTCGTCAAGGTGGTCGTCGTGGTTGTGGGCGTCGCTCATAAGGTCTCCATTTATAAAATTTTCATCTACGCGTCGTCGTAGCGGTAAAACCCTTCACCGCTTTTACGCCCCAGCTTACCGGCCCGGACGAGTTGCCGTAGCAGGGTCGGGACCCGGAACTTAGGGTCTTGAAACTCACCGTACAAAGATTCTGCTGCCGCCAGCGCAATATCGAGCCCAACGAGGTCGATGAGCGCCAACGGGCCGATGGGCATATTTGCCCCGAGTTTCATGGCGGTGTCGATCGCTTCGGGCGACCCGACGCCTTCTTGCAGGGCGAACACCGCGTCGTTCAGATACGGAATAAGCAGCCGGTTGACGATAAAGCCGGGACGGTCGTCGCAGACGACCGCCGTTTTGCCCAAGCTTTCGACGAATGTTTGGGCGCGGGTAATGGCGTCTTCCGCAGTCTGCTGCGCCCGCACCACCTCGACGAGCGGCAGGAGCGGCGCGGGGTTAAAAAAGTGCAGCCCGCAAAAACGCTCCGGGTGCGGAACTCCGGCGGCGATTTCGGTGATAGAAAGGCTCGAGGTATTCGTCGCCAGCAGCGCACCTTCTGAGACGACCTCGGCGAGTTCAGCCCACACCGTTTGTTTGACCGCCAAACTTTCGAAAACCGCTTCGACGACCGTTTCAGCGCCACCTAACGCCTCTCGCTCTGTCGTCGTCGTGATGTGCGCCAGTGCGTCCCCTCGTTCCTCTTCGCTCAAGTTGCCCTTCTTGACGATCCGCGCGAGGCTTTTCTCGATCCCTTTGACGCCGCGCGCCAGTGCGTTCTCTTGTAGGTCGAACAGCGTGACGTTCATTCCGGCGGCGGCGCAGACTTGCGCAATACCCGCGCCCATCGTCCCCGCGCCGACAACGCCGACCTTTCCTGCAGCACGTACGGTGTTACGGCTCACGCTGAACCTCCTAGCGCGAGGCACGCCCCCAGCGCACCCTCGGCCATCGCCAAAACGCGCGCGTGCAAAAAGGCCGGGTCGATAAACGTGGTGTCGCCGATACGGTTTGACGCGACCAACATACAGCCGGTCTCGACCCCTCGGAGTTTGCCGAGCAAGAAGAGCGCCGACGACTCCATCTCGACGGCGAGCACGCCGCGTTCGGCAAGTTTTTGGACGTTTTCCGGGCCGGTCGCGTAAAACGCATCCTCGGTTTGGATCAGCCCGACGTGCGCCTCCGGCGCGGCGTCGGCGAGGGCTCGAGTGACAGAAAATGACGCGCACGGCGCGTAAGGGTCGCCCTGCAAGTACATCCGCGTCGTCCCGTCTTGCGGTACGGCGGCCTGAGCGATGACCAGATCGCCGGGGGTGACGCTGCCTGCGACGATTCCGGCGGTGCCGACCCGCAGGAGCGTCCGCGCGCCGAGTCGCACGAGTTCTTCCGCGACGATAGCCAGGCTCGGGCAGCCCATCCCGGTCGTTTGTACCGACACCCGTAGACCCTGATAAACGCCCGTGTAGCCCCACAACCCCCGGTAATCGGTGTAGCGCTGCGGCGCGTCTAAAAACGTCTCGGCGATAAGTTTGGCGCGGTTCGGGTCGCCCGGTAAGAGCACAAACGGTGCGACGTCGCCGGGTTCAGCGTGAAGGTGAAGTTCAGCCACGCTTCAAGATACCAGCTTAAGGGTCGCTGGGGTTTGGGGTAACTCGGCAGAGGTTCAAAAAGGTAAATTTTCTACACGGCTGGCTCGGGGTGCGGCGTAGGCTAAAGCTATGGTTCGACTGACCTTTCAGCAACGCTCGAGGGACGACCGTCACGGGAGCCGAGCGTGAAGCCCGTATGAGCCCCTCTGCGCTTTTAGCGCAGGTGCTCAGGTTAGAAGGCGTGATTGACGCGGCGCTGTTTGCTAACGCGCGCTTAGAGCCCCTGTCCGAGACGCAGCGGTTCGCCGCTACGCAAGAGGCGCTCGTCTCGTGTCTCGCGTCCGACCGAGTACTCGCCGAGCTTCTGGGTGCCGAAACCCCGACCCAGACCGTGCTGGAGTTTACGTCGGAAACCGTACTGCTGAGTCTGAGCGCCGACCTCGCCGGAGAACCGGGCCGCGTCGTTGCGCTGTGCCGCGCGGAGGACCTGAGCCGGGTACGGTTCGGGCTCAGGCGGCTCTTGCCCCTTTTGGCGACCGCGACGGCGGACGTCCCAGCTCTTCCGGACGCTCACACCGGCTAAGAGCGTCTTCAGCCAACGAGCGTACGGGGTTAAGTACCTGAAGATTCTTAAAGCAGCGGGTACCCGCGCCGCCGCGCTTGCGGTACGCTGGTAAACCTGGAGGATTTTATGAGCATGAAAGAGCTTAAGCTCGAGGTTGACAAAGAAACGGCCCGTGGCCGCTACGCCAACGTTGCCATCATCGCCCACACCAAAGACGAGTTCATTTTGGACTTCGCGCTCGCCTATCCGGGTCAGCCGCCGTCGGTCGGCTCGCGCGTGATTACCAGCCCGCACCACGCCAAGGCGCTCCTACGCAGCCTAGAAGACAACGTACGCAAGTACGAAGACCGCTTCGGGACGATTGGTGAAATGCTGCGTCCCCCTTCAGCGGACAACTAGGTACTCTAGATACTAGGTGTTTTAGACATTATGTTTAGATATTAGGTGCTTTAGACATAGGTGCTTTAGACATAAGTGCTCTAGACAGTAGTGGGACGCAGACAGGTTCTCATTGCCCTTTAGATCCTGTCAAGACCTTTCTGTCAGAAGCTGAAAGCTGTACGAACCTAGTGTAGCAGCGCGTCGCCGAGCCCACTATCGGTGTGACGCGCTGCTGCATTTTCTGCTGCGCTTCGGTGTAGCTCTGCTTATTTCGCACGCTTTACGCTGCTACGGCTCCGGACGCTGTTTTTCGGCTTACCTGAGTTTGGGCGTGTGGGGGCTTTAATAGCTTCATGCCTGAAGTGGTTACGGTTTACTACGATTATGTCTGCCCTTTTGCTTGGCGCGGCGCGGAACTCGCCGAGCAGATCGCGCCGGTGCTCGGTCTCGAGTTTCACTGGCGGCACTTTTCCCTCTACCAGAGCAACTACACCGGGGGTAACGGCTGGCAGCTGTGGAATCAAAAACTGTCTTTAGACGACGACGGGGGCGACAAGGGTTTGTTGCCCTTTATGGCGTCTTGCGCCGCGCGGCGTCAGGGGAGAGAAAAGCACGCGGTATTCAGGCTCGAGCTGATGCGCGCGCGCCACCGTGACCACAAACCTTTTTCGCTGAAGACGCTCCGCGAGGTCGCCGAGGTCGCGGCCCTCGACCTGCCGCGCTTCGAGTCCGACCTCGCCAACCCCGAATGCCGCACGGTTTTAGCGCACGAGCACCACTACGCGGGGTCGCAAGACATTTTTGGTACCCCGACGTTTAGCTTTGAGGGCGGGCACACCGCCTACTTTCGTCTTAAAGCGCTTCCCTGCAGCCCCGACGAAGCCGTCGCCCTGTTTACAAATTACCGCGAGCTGCTCGAGCGCTATCCGTACTTAGAGACCATCAAACGGCCCCGCTCAAAGGGTAATTAACCCGGCTTCTTGTCCCGCAGCGGGCCTAAAAAATAGCAGCGCCAAATAACGCTTTGCAACGCGCACAACTTCGGACGTTCAGGTGAATTTGTCGCAGAAAACGCCGTTGTCAACGGGCGGCTGTCGAGTTTAGCAGGACGCCGGGCCGAACCCGAAGACGTCGTAAAAGCTCTCTCTGATTATCATCAGAATTTACAACAGCTTTTTGTCGTGGGCAACTGCACGGCTACGCACTTTACAGCTTCAAGCACACATCAAGGTATGTTTACGGGGATACCTGCAACGGGTAAAACCGTCATATCCTCTTCGCTTTTTACCGCTGGGCTGAGGCTGAAGTCGCTGAAGTACCGACGGCTGCGGACAAGATCAAGCTGCTCACCCGACCTAGAGCGTGCTTACGTGTTCATCTGCACGGTTGTGTATATTCCTTAGACCCCGTCATAATGCCGCGTGTGTTTTTTGTAAGAGGCGCTGTTCTAGGCTGTAAGCTAAGACTACGACCGCCGAGGTAACGGGGCCGTGGTGATGGAGGCGCAGGTGCTTTGGTCAGGTGTGGCAATATGGCTTTTGGGGATGACGCTGTTGCTGCGTTCGCCCCGGCTACTGGGGGTCGGGGTCTTTACCTCGTTACTCGCCCTCGGCGGGCTTTTCGCCGTGTCGGGCGGGCTCGAGCGCGCGACCACACCGCTCCTCTTGCAGGCGCTCGCGCTCGGCGCTTTTTTACCGCCGAAGCGTCCGCCCCGCGCGTCCCGAGTGGCGCAGCGTAAGAACCACGCGCCTAGACGAAGCTTCAGCGCACTCGGACGCAAGGTACGCTCCAAACTGTCCAAAACGTCGGGCTCAGCCCCCGAGGGAGCCGCGACGATAACAGCCCAGCTTGCTTCACCTACCCGCGACACCTCTTCACCGCTCGATCTGTGGGACATTCCGGGCTACGAAGTTTTGGAAAAAGTTGGTTCCGGCGGGATGGCGAGCGTGTTTAGAGCGCGCCGTAAACGTGACGGGGCGGTTGTCGCGCTCAAAGTTCCCAACGAAAACTTCGTCGGGGACGAGAAATTTATCCGCCGCTTTCATGGAGAAGCCGAGGTCGCCCAGGGGCTCGTTCACGCCAACATCGTACGGACGCTCGAGCACGGCAGCGTCGGGGCCAAACACTTTATGGTGATGGAATTTGTCGAGGGCTACAGCCTAGAGAGCTATATCGACGAGCCCACCTACCGCCACGACTACGCCGCGAGCTGCGAACTGATGCGGCAAGCCGCCTGTGCGCTCAGCTATATTCACGACGCCGGAGTTGTTCACCGCGATATCAAACCGGCTAACCTGATGCTGCGCCGGGACGCTCTAACCGACGACGGCGTAACGGTCAAATTTGCGCCGGACGCGCTTAAACTTATGGATTTCGGGGTTGCCGGTGGGCAAATCTCGGCTAGTCTTACGGTGGCAGGAGCGCGCGTCGGGACGCCCATCTATATGTCGCCGGAGCAGGCGCGGGGCCTGCGCTCGGATGAACGCAGCGATATCTATAGTCTGGGGCTCGTATTCTACGAACTGCTGACCGGGCAGTCGGCTTTTAGGGGCGGCTACGAAGTGATCGTTCATCAGCAGATTTTTCAGCTGCCGCCGCCGCCGCGTCAGCACGACCCCCAAATTCCTCTTCAGCTCGAGCGCCTCGTGATGCAGATGGTCGCTAAAGAACCGAGCGCGCGCCCCAGTTTGGCTGAAATCGAATACCGCCTCGCCGAACGCGCCGAAGTTCCCGAGCCGGAATCCAAAAGTCGGCTCCTGTGCGCACTGGAAACGGCGCGCGGCTCGCTGCGTGTGCTCGATACGGAGGGGAACGTAAGCGCTTTAGGTGATGTTGGAGCCGCCTTACCTGCGCCGCCTCAGGCGTGCGTCAGCGACAGCGGCGGCAACCTCTATGTAGCCGTTACCGATGCGCCCGAAACCGGTAAAAAACACCCGCTGCTCTATAAGCTGGCCCCGGACGGGGCGCTGCTCCACACGTTCGGTCTTTACGGGATGAAACCCGGCGAGTTTTTGCGCCCGGTCGCGCTCGCTAGCGCACCGGACGACAGCCTCTGGGTGTTAGACGCCGAAACGCACCGGCTCGAGCACTTCCGGGAAGACGGTCTTTATTTAGGCGGTTTCGGCGGTCCCGGTAACGGCGAAGGGCGCTTTAACGACCCTTGCGACCTCCTCGTCAGTGCGCGCGGCGAGCTGTTCGTCCTCGATTACGGCAACCGGCAGGTGCAGCACTTTAGCGCCGAAGGCGTCTATAAAAACTGCTGGGCGTTTCGTGGACCCGGTAAAGAGATCGGTGAAGCGGGCAAAACAGTGCCGGACAGCCCTACGGAACGTTGCCTGCTCAGCGGTTTTGCCCTAGGTCAAACTGGCGATTTGTACGTGCGCGAGGCGCGTAGCGGTAAGGTTCACCGGATTGCGCCGCAGGGCGGCGAGAGCGACGTACTCTCTTTCGGTCTTTTGGGGGACAGACCCGATACGCTGGTCGATTTAGGTCTTGACGAAACAGGGAATTTGTTTGCCGCCGAGCGCGGGAGCAGCGCCATCTACAAGTACACACCGAGCGGTAAACGCCTCGCTACACTCGAAACCTACGCGCCTATCGTGCAGCTCCGGGTCGATATAAAGGTGTAACCGGGCGCTAGCTGCCGCGTTAAGACCCCGCCACCATCATCTCAGAATGTGCGTGCTAAACGGCGCGGTACCAGCCTAGATCGGCTCAAACCTGCTGACACCTGCTAGCCTACTCGCGTAAATCGAGCCCGTTAAAACGCTGCATCGCAGCCTCGAGCCCCGCTTCAAGAAGCAGCTCAACCGTATCGGCCGCTGTTTCGACGACTGTTTTGAGTAGCGGCTGTTCAGCTTCTCCAAAACGGCTCAGTACCCAGTTTTCGACCTTCCAGTTTGCCGGGGGCCTCGAGATACCGACCTTGAGCCGGACGAACTCCGGCCCGATCCGCTGAACCGTATCGGCGACGCCCCGCTGCCCACCGGCGCTGCCCCCGCGCCGGAGCCGCAACCGGCCAAAAGGCAAATCGAGATCGTCGTGTACGACGAGCAGGTCGGCAGGGGAGAGCCGTAAGCGGGTCAATGCGCTCTGAACCGCCGCGCCCGAAGCGTTCATAAACGTTACCGGTTTAAGCAGCGTCACGCCGTTCCACTTGACCTCATCGGCTTGCCTGCCTTTGCGAAAAGAGAGGGCGTAACGGCGCGCAAGTTCGTCCAGCACAAGAAACCCGGCGTTGTGCCGGGTTCTCTGGTACTGCGGGCCGGGGTTGCCGAGCCCGACGATCAGTTTAGGAGACGTAGACGTGACGTTACTCGGCGTCGCCTTCTACCTCGTCGCCGCCTTCACTTTCGCCCTCTTCGCCAATCACTTCAGGCTCGGCGGCTTCGGTTTCAACCGGCTCGGCGGGTTCTTCGACGCGCGGCGGCAAGATCGCGATGATCGTCTCTTCAGGACTGTCCAGCACCTCAGCTTGTGAGGGGAGCTGACCGATCACGTCGCTCAGGTGCAGCGAATCGCCGATCGCCAACTCACTGATATCGACCTCGAGGTGCTGTGACGGAATAAAACGCGGCAACACGCGGATCCGCACCTCGCGGCGCTGCACGTCGGTTTGACCGCCTTCTTTGGCACCGGCGGCGCTGCCGACGAACTCGAGCGGTACGGCAACCTCGACGGGTTGGTTCGCAGTGATGGCAAAAAAGTCGATGTGGATCGGTTGACGGCGGCGTTTGTCCATCTGTACGGCGCGGACCAAAACGTCGTGTTCGTCGCCGTCAATATCCAGATTGATCACGTTCGAGGTGCCTTGGCTGCGAAACGCCTTGTCGAATTCGCGCAGCTCGAGGCTGACTGGTATATTGGTCTCTTTGTTGTACACCACGCCGGGCAGACGGCCCGCCTTGATCAGGTCGGTGGCGTTGCCGGGGGTACGTTTCTGGGCGGATACTCTCATAATCTTCTCCTACTAAAGGTTCGTCTAAACGGGAAAGAGTGAACTGACTGAAGTGTTGTCGTGAACGTTTCTGATGGCGCTGGCGATCAGCCCGGCAACGGATAAAACTTTAACTTTAGCGAGGTCGCCGTGATACGGCACGGTGTCGGTCACGTAAACTTCGCTGATCGCAGGGTGGGCGAGGCGTTCCAAGGCGGGCGGCGTAAAAACAGGGTGCGTGGCGACGACTCGCACGTCGGGTTTTGCGCCGAGTTCTAAAAGTGCGTCGACGGCCATCTTGATCGTTCCGGCAGTCGAAATCATATCGTCGGCAATAATAGCGCGCATCCCCTCGACGTCACCGATAACGTGCGTCACGCTCGTTTCGGTAGGGCTATTGCGGCGTTTGTACAAAATGGCGATAGGTAGCCCTAAATGATTGGCGAGCCGCCGCGCTTCGGTGGCGCGGCCCACATCCGGTGAAACGACGACGGCGTCGCTGAGGTCTTGCTCTTCTAAATGCTCACCCAAAATACCGAGCGCGGTCAGGTGATCGACCGGGACGTCGAAGAACCCTTGCACTTGTCCCGCATGAAGGTCAACGGAGATCACCCGGTCAACGCCCGCTTTCTCGAGCAAGTTCGCTACGAGTTTGCCGGTAATCGGTTCACGTGACTGCATTTTTTTGTCCTGGCGGGCGTAACCAAAATACGGAATGACCGCGTTGATCCGCCACGCCGACGCCCGCCGGAGTGCGTCGACAAAAACGAGCAGTTCCATCAGGTTGTGGTTGACCGGCGCACAGGTTGATTGCACGATGTAGCAGTCTGCGCCGCGTACCGATTCGTCGATCAGAACGCGCGTTTCACCGTCGGGAAAACTCGTCGCCCAGCCTTTGGAAAGTCCGCCGCCGAGATGCCCGGCGACCGCCGCTGCGAGGTCGGGTGTCGCGCTACCACAAAAGATTCGTACTTCGTCGCCGATCACCGGGCAACCTCATAGATAACGCCGTTCGGTACGAGTATTTTTAGGGGGTAAACCAAGGCTGACCTCACAAGCATCCCAAAATGTCACACAAAAAAGCTGCCTAAGGCGAGCAGAGTGCCAAAGGGGAGTATACACAAAATAAATACATTAAGGCAATAAGCCATTAGCATTTTCTGAGGTTTATAAGTTTAGCCCTAATCTTTTACTGAGACGTGTAGGCTCCGTCTGTATAACAAGCTGGGGGTGTTGCTCAGGCTCCGTCAGCCAAATCACTATGGCCATAACTTGATCTGCACACCCTCACTTATGAGTAAGGCGCGGCGCATCGCCGGATACCAGGCTGCCAA
>JAABUN010000814.1_pt1 | contig 76757 bp, 73 predicted proteins | sample 5559311 | NCBI WGS metagenome assembly JAABUN01 (sample SAMN10711877, study PRJNA513370) | rock metagenome | isolation source: Antarctica rocks | place: Antarctica: Victoria Land, Siegfried Peak sud | reverse complement strand
TGGAACCGGCGCCCACCCGAGCGACATCGGTCGACCTGTCACACCCTGGGTGCAGAATCAGCCCCGCACCGGCCAGCAGCGCCCGACGGAACCGTGGCCGGCAAGATCACGAAAGATCCGGGCTAACAAGGGCCGGTTGGCGCGGCCCACCGCGGCCCGAAGACCGGACCCGCCCCGGCATCAGACACCGACATCGACACCGACACCGACACCGACACCGCAGAGCAACAGGCCAGCGGTAGCACGGGCAGGAATAGAGGTGCTCCTCACCGGTGCCCGCAGAGTCTTGTTCAAGTGCCGCATCCGCATGTGCCACTCCCCAGCGCGCTAGGTGTACACGTGGCCGATCCCCGAACACACCGGCCGCCGCAGGCCACCCGACCTGAGGCCTGACTCGTCCCGCTTGACGATCCTCGGAGTGGGAATCCAAATCGGACGGGTCTAACGGGACATGATCGCCAAGGCACCCCGTCTGACCTGCGGCGCTCCCGATAGGCGGTCGTCTATCGGGACGGCTCGTCAAAGGGCCCTCCCGCACAGGACGTAGCCGCTACTAGGGGGCGTTCGTACTTAACGGGCCACCAGTTCCACCTCGAAGCCCGAGCGGCTTTCGAGGTAGGCGGCGAAGTGCGTTGCACCCCCGGCGTGAGGGTGCCGGTCCGGGAAGAGAAGGGACCAGCCGTGGTCAGCGGCGGCGCGGCTCAATCGCTCTACCTCGTCGCGGCTACCGCCGTGGAAGGCGAGGTGGTTGACGCCTGCCCTCATGCGGTCGTGGCCAGCGGTAACGCTCGGTCCCGCCTCCAGCACGAAGTACGTCTCACTTCGCTGCCATGACTGACCAGTGGCCCAGGCGTCGGTCTCCCGGTAGCCCAACTCGGCCAACAGCCAGCCCCACTCGGCCCTGGCTACGTCGATGTCAATCACCCACACCTCGATGTGGTGCAGCGCCCCCCGCGCGGACTTCGAGTCGTCGTCGGGCACACCGGGCAGCGTAAGTCGACCCTGCCCCAGAGGTGCGACTCTGCGGCGTCCCAATAGCCGTTCCCCTTGCGGGCCGACCATCCACGATCAGCCGGGTCCGTACCGTCGCAACGCGGCGTGCCACAGTCTGAACTCAGGCGGCGCGGTCGCAAGAAGGAGTCGACTGGCTGTGTCAACTTGATCTGGCCCCACCGTGACGGGGCGGACTCCAGCGGTCGTTGCAGCACCTGAGCGGGATCTTGGGGTGCAGCTGTGGTGGGACGAGGACGTCCAGGTGTCGAGCCGCTGGTCGAGCAGCGGGAGCTGTTCGTCAGCTTGATCGCGGCGGGGATGAGCAACAGCGCGGCCTGTCGGCAGGTCGGGGTCAACCGCAAGACCGGGACCCGCTGGCGGTACGGGCGCAGCATCCCCAGCGCCGGCGGCGGCCTGCTGCACTATCCGCCGGTGATCAAGCCCCACGCCGCGGTCGTGAGCCCCCGCTACCTGTCGCCGGACGAGCGGATCGTGATCGCCGACCTGCACCGGGCCGGATTCAGCAGCCGGGCGATCGCCGAGCAGGTCCGGCGCAGCCCGTCCACGGTGAGCCGAGAGCTGGCCCGCAATGCCGGACTGGACGGCCGGTACGGGTCGGCCGCTGCGCAGCGACTAGCGTCCGAGCGACGCCGCCGTCCCCGAGCCCGGCGGCTCGAGGGCGACCCGGTGCTGCGGGCGTTCGTGCAGCAGTGCATGGACGTGCGGTGGAGCCCCGAACAGATCAGTCACGCCCTCGCCGTCCAGTTCCCCGACCAGCCCGGCCGGCAGCTGGTCCCGGAGAGCCTCTACCAGGCCCTCTACGCCTCGAAGCCGCTGCTGCGGCGAACGTTCCGGACTCGCCGGTGGCGCCGCCGTCGGCGTCCGCACCGCTCCCCGGACGCCCGCTCGAGCTACCGGCTCGCCACTCCGATGGTGATGATCGACGCCCGGCCGGCGGCGGCAGACGACCGGGTGGAGGTGGGCCACTGGGAGGGCGACCTGATCATGGGGCTGGGGAACGGGTCCGCGATCGGCACGCTGGTCGAGCGCTCCACCCGCACGCTGGTGCTGGTCCACCTGCCGCACGGCAGGACCGCCGCAGCCGTCCGCGACGCTCTGGCCCACGTGTTCACCGACCTACCGGTCGGCCTACGGCGCAGTCTGACCTGGGACCAGGGCAAAGAGCTCAGCGCGCACGCCGACCTCACCCGCACCCTGGCGATGCCGGTCTACTTCTGCCAGCCGCACAGCCCCTGGCAGCGCGGCAGCAACGAGAACATGAACGGGCTGATCCGCGGCTACTTCCCCAAGGGCACCGACCTCGCCGTCCACACCGCCCAGCGGCTCGCCGAGGTCGCCGCGGAGCTCAACAGCCGCCCCCGGAAGACCTTGCGCTGGGCCACCCCGGCGGCCCTGATTGCACCTCATCTCGCCGCAAGACCGGCAGAGGTACGGTCACGCCTCCACGACGTCGTGCTGCAACGATGACTGGCATTCACCCCGTCACGGTGGGGCCAGACCAACCTGACACAGCCAGTCGACCGACACGCGGAAAGTCGGTGCCCGGACGGCCAGGCCCAGCCGGTCCGCGAACGTGGTCTTGCCAGCAGCGTCCGGGCCGTCGACGGCCACGAGCACGCGGTCCTCGTCCAGCTTGTCGATGAGCGCGGCTGCACGGTCGACGACGTCCACGTAGGCATCGTGCCCAAACTGTGCAAGCAGGAGCCCGCTTGTCCTGCACCCGCGGCCCAGTTCCTGCTGCAGGATGCTGCGGTGGATCCGGCACAGCGGCTGCGCTCGTACGCGGTGCGCGTCGACTGGGGCCATGTAGGCGTCGACACCAGCCTTCAGGCTCTGCCATCGGTGCGTCCTACCTTGCTCAGGTGACCCGACCATGAGTGGGCGACGCCAACGAGAGCGACGCCGTACCAAGTCAGAGCAGAGCCCCGGCTCGGTCGTGCTCGGCGCCCTCTTTGACCGCTTCGCTGGGTACGTTGGCGGGGCGCACACCCATGCCCAGGCTGCAGCAGCTGCTAGGTCCGACCGCAATGAGGCGGTGGCGCGTCTGGTCCGCGAGTCCTGTGGTCTGGACGTGGTCAAGGTCGTCGCGAGCGCTCGAGTTGAGATGACTATGGCCCAGGCAACAACCGGTTCCGAGGTGGCTGTAGCTGCGCTTGAGATCATCGGCCTAGCGCTTGTCTGCCGCAACGCCGGTGCTCCTGAGACAATCAGCGAGCAGGACGGATCGAAGTACCTGCCCGCACGCGTGGTGGCCAGTGCACATGAGGCGTTGTCCGTCGGAAGCCTCATCGCCATGTTCGACTCGCCACCAGCTGACCCGTTGGGCATGGTCATGATCGCGTCGGTGGAACGCGAGATCATGGTCCGCAACCCCGTCTACCCCCACATGCTGCTCGACACCCTTCGGGGCTTGCTCGACGACGCCGCTGTCGACCAGGACTGCCTCGCCACGCTGGGATTCACCGGTTCCGACGCACTACGCGTCATCGAGGCCGCCCGGTCCCTGTCCATCGCAGAACTGACGAAGCGCTTCAGACGGATGGAGGCGGCGAGAGACGCCAGCTTGCCCTTCCTGCTGGCCCAACGCCGGCCGCAGCAGCCTCTCGCGACAGAACCGTCGACGGGTGACCGCCTAATTATGGAGGAGGTAGTGCATGCGCTTGAGGGCCTGACCACCCACGTTCATGAAGCCGTGACCATCCAGCCCGACGTCCTCGCCGCGCAGCTGGAGATCGACGTTGACACCGTGCAGAGGGTGCTCGAGGCCTTCACTCTGCAGGGCGAGACCGGCACCGAAGAAGTCCTCGACCGGTTCTTCCGAGGCGACAACCCCCTGCGCACAGCACCGATCGTGGCCGACCAAGAGGGCCGGACAATGCTGGTACACGACGCCCTGGCCCTCCCGGCGGTGCGCGAGGTCATCGAAAAGCGCCTCAAGACCGCCAACCGCACGAGTGCTTATGAGCGCCACCGTGGCGCCTGGGTGGAGAAAGCTGGCGTAGACCTGCTTGCCGGAGTATTTTCGAGCGCCGTTGTCTATCGGTCGTTCCACTACTTCGTTCCCGACCCAGCAGCGACCCCTGCTCAAAGCGAGCCTGACAAGTTCACCAAGAGGGTGGAAGGCGACGGACTGATCCTCATCGACGACGTCGCGCTCATCGTCGAGGTCAAGTCGGTAGCCCTCACGGCAGAGGCGCGCGGGGGCGTCGAACGGCGGCTCCGAGGGAAGCTCCGCGACATCGTGACCAACGCGGCCGCTCAGGCCGATCGGCTTCGTCAACGCATCGTGGCCGATGAGCGCGTTCGCCTCGACGACGGCACCTGGATCGACGTCACCGGTGTGCGCGAGGTGCACACCATCGCGGTCGGCCTTGAAGACCTCTCCGGAGTCACGACCGCCACGGCAATGCTGGTCGACGCGGGCGTCCTCATGCCGGAGAACATTCCTTGGACCGTTTCGCTACACGACCTGCGGATCGTTTGCGAACTCGTCGACCGACCCAGCGAGTTGTTGTTCTATCTGCGCCGCCGCACACACCCCGATGCGACTCGCAAGTTCCTCGCCGTGGACGAACTTGACCTCTTTCTTCACTGCCTTAACCGCGGCCTGTACGTCATACCCGACCCGGAGCGACGCGCCGAGCAGTTGCCCTGGACCGGCAATCCGACGACGTCCGATCGACGCCGGCACGCCGCGCAGCATCGCGAGTTGATCGCAAGCCAGACCGATCCGCTCGACGCCTGGTATCACTCCCAACTCGACCACACGGCACCCAAGGCACTTAAGCCCTGCATGAAGGCACACGCGCAGTTGCTGGCGCTTATCGATGAGATCACTGCCACCGGCACGCCCGGTTGGCTGTCGACGTCGACGATCCTGCTCGAGGGGGACGAAGCGGCACATCGAGCCTTCGGGCGGGAGGCCCGAAGGCTCGCGCGCATGGTGAAGGAAGATGGACAGCACCACTCGAGCACTCGGATCGTCTTCGATACCAGTGGCAACCCCATCGTCCTAACATGGGCGTGCTGCGGACAAGTCGAGTCCGCGGACCAAGCAGAGGTGTACCTGCGGGACTACCTCGCGGCCAAAAAGTATCAGGTCGGTGCTCACCGAGCGGCTCTGTTGCTCTTCGATGCGAAGGGTACAGCGCTGCTGCGCCTGATCTTCGACAACCGGCTCCACGAGTTCAACGCAGCCGCCGAGGCTGCAATCCAAGACCTGGTCCGGCTGGACCAGATGCCCCGGGTGCTGCCTCGTCAACAACCTCTTAATAAGAAGCCGAGAAAGCAAAAGCGTCGGTAGCGCGAGTCCCCTCCTTGCAGCAAGAGCCCGGTCCTCGGATACGCCGCTAGAGATCGCGTACGAGTTGAGACTGTCCTCTGGCTTGAGCCCAATCGTTGCGCGGAACTTAGCGCAGGTTGTCCTCGAGCGCGACGTCAGGATTGATGGCTGTAAGAAGCTGCGGCAGGTAGATCCAATTTCCGAGCGATATTACGTTCACGCCGAGCTGACGCAGGTACGCCTCCCGCACGGCGTCCCTCTCACCCTGCACGAGGTAACTCGGTGGCATGTTCGCGCCCATCACGAGGCGTACTTCATCATGGATCAGGTTGAAGTTCGGGTCGGTGAGGCTATAGCCAACGAACAAGAACGAGGATTGCATGAGACTCGTGCGTAGGTGTTCGAACATCTCAACACGAGACTTCCGGGCCTTCGCGTAATCGCTCCGAGTGAGCACGATCGTGTTGAGGTCGTCGATGGTGCCGTGCAGCTTCACCAGGTGGCGCTTGGGTCGCTGGGGCATGCGTGCGATGAACTGCGCTGGGCCGGCGCTGACCGCTAGCTCTTGGCCGAGGAATGCATCTTCAATGAGCGTGTCATAGTTAGTTGTAAAGATCTCCTTTAGCGGTAGACGGACCAGAGCTTCGTGGCTGGTGGAGGTGAACATGTGCGAAGGTCCACCGTAGGCTTGCCGGAGCACGTTATTGAAAGTCTCGGCACCGAGTACCCCGCGTGCGAGCTCCGCACAGTCGAGTGGCGACTCCCGCGTAAAGAAGGACTCCAGGTTGTCCTCTCGACCCTTCATATCGGGTAGCATCTTCAGTCGGTGCAGCATGATCCGCATCAGGCCCTCCCACGAGGGGAAAGGTTCGAAATCCTGGTACGAATCGTTCGGGCTGTCGAAGTTGCTGCGAGCGCGACTGGCACCGTAAGACACGCCCGCCCCGAGCAACACAAGCACGCGGGCCGCATCCTGCGCCATCTGTCCTCGCAGATCCCTAACGTGTGTGCGGTTGAGCTCGTCTTCAAGCCAATGCACCATGTCAGGACCGTACGACCCGACTGCGACGTCAGCGAGCATCGCTGGCCGCGACACGCGCCGCGGTTCTGGAAGTACAGCCCGTTGGTCGCTACCGTCGTCGGTGCGGCTGCGGGTTGGTCGTCGGCTGGACGATGTGTCTGGTTGATGTGGAGCCGCAGGAAGAGACCGCCTGCGGGATGAGCGACTACCGACCGCTTCCCACGATCGAGCGCACGTGCGACGGGGCGAGGCGGTCGATGGTCGATGGGCAGTAGGGCGGCGGACAGCGGGCACGGCGACGGGGTCGCGGTGCCGGCGGCGCGGACGGGGAGGCCGCGGCGGAGCTTGGCGCCGGTCGGCCGGGGTCAGCTGGTGCGGGTCGAGGTGCGGCTACCCGCTGTCGTAGCGGCGGCGCTGTTCGAGCGAGCCCGGTCGCAGGGCGTTGGGATGAGCCGGACCGCGGCCACGCTGCTCGCCGGGGCGCTCGGGGTGGCGGAGGACGCCGCTGGGTGAGCGGCCCGGCGTCCTGCGCGGGCGCCCAGGAACGCGAAAGGCCGGGAGTGGAGTCCCGGCCAGTCGCCATGCCACCGGCGAGGTGATCGCCGTGTTGTTCACGAGCACCTGTGGAGGCTTCGCCGTGTCATCGTCCCCGCGCGCCCGCGCCACTGTCAATGCGCCACGCACCACCCGCCCGAGCCGGCCGTCGGCGACCGTCCAAGTCGCCCAGGCCATCGAGGGCTACCGGCCGAAGTCGTTGAAGCAGATGAGGCGTTGGGACGCGGTCGCCGAGGTGGTCCGCGAAGTGGTGTCCGTCAGTACGCCGCCGAGCCGGCGGCGGGCGATCGAGCTTATGCGCACGGTTGCGCACTTCGCCTCGTGGGCGGCCGGCGAGGGCCTCGAGGTCCAGGTGGAGACCCTGTTCCGGCCGGAGCATGTCGAGCGGTACATCGCGAGTGGCTGCCCGAAACTGAGCGAGGCGTCCCGGGCGACCCGCCGATCGGCGTTGCGCCGGATGGGACGGGCGGCCACCCGGACAGCCCCGTGGCCACCAGCACCCGGTCAGCTGCCACGGCAGACCCTGGCCGACCCCTACAGCCCGGTCGAGGTCGCCGGATTCTGGGCGGCGGCGCAGACGCAGCGGACCCCGGCTTTGCGCCGCACAGCGACGTCTCTGCTGACGCTCGGGCTGGGGGCGGGGTTGTTGCCGATCGAGCACTTCGGCGTCCACGGCCGGCACGTGCAGACCGACGACGGGGTGACGGTGGTGCAGGTCGACGGGCCGCGGGCCCGTCGGGTGGCGGTGCTGCAGGTCTATGCCCAGCCGCTGCTCGACCTCGCGGGGGTGGTCGGCGACGGGCAGCTGCTAGGACATCCGCTGCTGGTCGGGCAGGAGAGCCGGGTCTGGCACGTCATCCGGCTCCTGGACCTGCCGGCCGGCCTGCCGGTGCTGCGGGTCGGCCGGTTGCGCTCGACGTGGCTGGTGTCGCTGCTGGCATTGCGGGTGCAGGTCGACGAGCTGCTGGATGCTGCCGGGATCGTCACGACCCGGCCGCTGCAGGACCTCGTGCGGTTCGTCCCGCGTCGGGACGAGGCGACCCGGAGGCGAGCCGTCGCAGGTCTGCCCCAGGGCGCGAACGAAAGCGGCGGCTGAGCTCGGGTCGGTGGGCGACGACGACCGAGCGCATGGCGGCCAAGGCGCGAGCCAGCCCGGCCGAAGCCGTCGCGCCCCTGCCGCTGCACCTGGTGCGGCCGGAGGCGCTGACGGTCGGGCGGGCCTTCCGGCGGGCCGTCGCGCTGGTCGACCGGTCCGGGCTCGCCGGTGCCGTTGAGGACGCGCTCGTGTCGTCGACCGGCCGGCGGCGGGAGCTGTCCGGGCGGGCGTTGCTGATCGGCCTGGCCTGGCACGCCGTCAGCACCGGCGCGGACATGCACCTGACCGGTGTGGCAGCGCTGCTGGGCCGGGCGAACGATGAGCAGGCCCGCGAGCTCGGGGTGCACCGGCGGGTGAGCTACCGGCAGGTCGAGGACACCTTCCGCAAGCTCGTCCGGGCCGCGGTGGTCGGGCTGGTCGTGCCGCACGACCACGAGCTCGCCGACCGGAGCACCGGCGAGGTCCTGCCTTGCCCCGGCCGGGCCGGGGGCTGCCGGTTCCAGGAGCTGACGCTCGACGACGTCGCCGCCCGGCTGCTGGCTGCGTCGCTGCCGGCGGCGGTGCCGCCGACAGGGGCGCTGGCGGTGGACTCCACCGACTACGAGACGTGGGCGTGCCGGCAGTCCTGGACCACCAGCTCCGACGCCGACCCCGACGCGCTCCCTGTTGCGGCTCCGGCGAAGGACAGACCGCGGTCGAAGCGGGCCGAGCCCGAGCTGCCAGATCGGCCAGGCTGGCCGCTGCGGGGGGAGGACGGCCGGTGGCAGCACACCAAGGACCCGGACGCGCGGGCCGGACACCGCTCGGGCAGCAACGGCGCCCGCGGAGAGGTGTTCGTCGGCTACGACCTGCACACCCTGGTCGACGTCCCCACCTTCGGCGGCGACCCGGTCCCGCACGTCATCCGGGCAATCGCGGTGAGGCCGGGCGGGGCGCACAAGGGCGCCGCCGGGATCGAAGCGCTCGACGCCGCCGGGCGCACCGGCGTGCACGTCGATGAGCTACTGGCCGACCGCGGCTACACCTACTGCCGCACCGAGACGTTCGCGCTGCCGCTGATGGCCCGCCGGGTCGAGCTGGTGCTGGACCTGCACCGCACCCAGCGCGGGCAGCGCCCCGGACCCGTCCCGGGCACGGTCTGGGTCGACGGGGCGCTGTTCAGCACCGCCCTGCCCGAACCACTCCGCCGGCTCGAGCCCACCCGGCTGGGAATGAGCAAGGCGGAGAAGGCTCAGCGCCGGGAGAAGTTCGACCGCCGGCAGCCGTACGCCTTCCGGGTGCACGGCAAGCTCGACCCGGAGTTCGGCACTCAGCGCCGCAAGGGCCCGGCGCTCGCCGCTGCGGTCCGCTGCCCCAACGTGCCCGCGTCGCTCCGCCTCCCGCTCGCCCTGCCGACCACGAACTGCGCCGAGGGCAGCACCTGCGGCTGCGGGCTGACGATCACCCTCGGGCCCGAAGATCACGGGCGGGAACGCCAGCGCCTGCTGTGGGGCACCACCCACTGGGCCGCGTCGTACGGGCGGCGCACCGGTGTCGAGTCCTCGAACGCGGAGATCAAGAAGAACCACGCCGTGATGGACCGCGGCTACACCCGGGTGTTCGGCCTGGCCAAGAACACCCTGCTGCTCGCGTTCGGGCTCGCCGGCGTCAACATCCGGCTCCTGCGGCACTGGCACGCCCGCCGCGGCCAACCAGACCCGTGGTCGCTCGAGATGGGCGAGACGTGCGACCTGCCGCCGCTGCCCGAACAGCGGACCAGCCGCCCGGCCCGACGGCCCTCGCTGCACCAGCTCATCGCCCGACGCGGACCACCCGACGGCAACCACCACCCCTGACACCAGCCCGACCGCCACGTGACGATCCCGCGCTGCGCGGTGCCCCGCACAACGGCTGCGACGGGGGCCGTAGGAAGCGTCTGAGGCCGCCAGCGACGGGCCTGACAGCGACTCGAGCACCAGCGCCACCCCGAGAACGACGAAGAGGCCGCCAACGGCGGCCCCGACGAAGCGTTAGGTGAACCCGCATCACGTACTTGCGTGAACAACCCGTGGTGGGCGAGGGGGGAGTTGAACCCCCACGTCCTTTCGGACACACGGACCTGAACCGTGCGCGTCTGCCATTCCGCCACTCGCCCGAGTGCGGGGCCGACCCTAGCAGGCCCGGCGCCGACCCCCCGCGCGGATACGATCACAGGCCGAGGGGAAGGGGAGCGCGCGTGGGAGTGCTGCAGCGCTTCGAGCGTCGGCTCGGAGGCCTGGTCGAGGGTGCGTTCGCGCGCGTCTTCGGCGGGGTGGTCCAGCCCGTCGAGGTGGCCGCCCGCCTGCAGCGCGAGGCCGACGACAAGAAGGCCATCGTCGGCCAGGGCCGCGTCCTCGTGCCCAACGAGTACGTCGTCGAGCTCGGCGAGAGCGACTTCACCCGCCTCTCCGAGTACGACGCCGCCCTGCGGCGCGAGCTGGCCGCCATGGTCCAGGAGCACGCCGTCGAGCAGGGCTGGTCCTTCGTCGGCCCGGTCGACGTCCGGCTCTCCCGCGTCGACGGCCTCGACACCGGCGTCTTCCACGTCAGCAGCGCCGTCGTCACCCCCGACGCCCCGAGGCGGGCGACGCTGCCCCCGACCGTCGAGCGCACCCACCCCTACCTGCTGCTGGTGGCCGGCGACTCCGGCGCGGAGCGGGTCGTCCCCCTGGCCCGCCAGGTGACCCGGCTCGGCCGCGGCGCCGAGGCCGACGTGCGCCTGCCCGACACCGGCGTCTCCCGGCTGCACGCCGAGGTCCGCCTCGAGCAGGACGCTCCCTGGGTGGTCGACCTCGGGTCCACCAACGGCACCACCGTCAACGGCCGCACGGTCAGCCGTGCGCCGCTCTCCGACGGCGACCGCATCGGGCTCGGACCGGCCGCGCTGGTCTACAAGGCGGGCGGCTGATGGCCAGCGCGCTCGTCGTGACCCTGGTCAAGTACGGCCTGCTCCTGCTGCTGTGGATGTTCGTGGTGTCCGCGGTCCGCACGGTCCGCAGCGACCTGTACGGCGGCCGCGCCTCCCGCGGCGCGGCCCCCTCCGCCCCGCGACCCGCCGCGGCCGTCAGCGGTGGGCGGCGCAGCCAGGCCCGACGGCTGGTCGTCACCGAGGGTGCGCTCGCCGGCACGACCCTGACCCTCGGCGAGGCGCCCGTGACCCTGGGCCGGGCCGACGAGTCGACCCTGGTCCTCACCGACGACTACGCCAGCAGCCACCACGCCCGCCTGGTCCCCGGCGACGGCGCCTGGCTGGTGGAGGACCTCGGGTCCACCAACGGCACCTACCTGGGCCCCGGCAAGGTCACCCGGCCCACGCCCGTCCCGCTGGGCCAGCCCATCCGCATCGGCAAGACCGTGCTGGAGCTGCGGAAGTGATCGCGGCCGACCGGCCCGCCCGCCGGGCGGGTCGATGACCCTCGCCCTCCGCTACGCCGCCCTGTCCCACGTCGGCCTGCTGCGCAGCGGCAACGAGGACAGCCTCTACGCCGGGCCGCGCCTGCTCGCGGTGGCCGACGGGATGGGTGGCCACGCGGCCGGGGAGGTCGCCAGCGCGGTGGCCATCGCCTCGCTGGCCGGCCTCGACGAGGACGCTCCCGGCGCCGACCTGCTCGCAGCCCTGCGGACCGCCGCCGTGAGCGCCAACGACTCGCTGCGCGACATGGTCCGCGGCGACGGCACGCTCGACGGCATGGGCACCACGCTCACCTCGCTGCTGTTCACCGGCAGCCGGCTGGGGCTGCTCCACATCGGCGACTCGCGCTGCTACCTGCTGCGCGAGGGCACGCTCAGCCAGATCACCCACGACGACACGCTCGTGCAGAGCCTGGTCGACGAGGGGCGGATCAGCGAGGAGGAGGCGGGCAGCCACCCCCAGCGCAGCCTCATCACCCGCGCGCTCGACGGCCGCGACGACGTCGACTTCGACACCTCCGTGCGCGAGGCCCGGGCCGGCGACCGCTACCTGCTGTGCACCGACGGCCTGACCGGGCCGGTCGGCTCCCGCGACACCCTGCACGAGGCCCTCGAGCTGCCCGACCCGCAGGCCGCCGTGGAGCGCCTGGTCGACCTCGCCCTGCGCGGCGGCGGGCCGGACAACATCACCGTGATCGTGGCCGACGTCGTCGACGGGGAGTCGACCGGCGTGCCCGTGGTCGCGGGAGCGGCCGCCGCCCACCCCCAGCCCGCCCCCGCCCACCTCACCGGCGGGGCGGCCGGCCGGGCCGCCGCCGCCAAGCCCGCTGCCCCTGCCCCGGCCGCCCGGCCGCGCCCCGCCCCCGAGCCGCCCCGCACGGGCGGCCGGTCGAGCGCGGTCCTGGCCCTCGGCGTGGCCGCCGTGCTGGCGCTGGCCGCCGGCGCGGGATGGGCCTACGTCCGCACCCAGTGGTACGTCGGGGCCGACGGCACCCAGGTGACGGTGTTCCGGGGGGTGACCGGCTCGGTCGCGGGCCTGGACCTGTCGACGGTCGAGCGCCAGACCGACCTGCCCGTCGACGCGCTCACCGAGCTCGACCGGGTCGGCGTCGAGCGCGGGATCGCCGCCACCGACGCCGCCGACGCCCAGCGCATCGTGCTGGAGCTGCAGGACCGGACCGCAGCCGGCGCGCCGGTGCCCCTGCCCGCGCCGGTGCCCCCGCCCGCGCCGGTCCCCGCGCTGCCCCCGCCGGCCGCGGTCCCCCCGCCCGCCCCCGTGTCCAGCACACCGCCCCCGGTGCCGTCGTGACCGCCCCCGAGGCCCCCGCCGTGCCCGCGCCCCCCACCCGGCGCGGCACCGAGCTGGCCCTGCTCGTCTACGCCCTGCTGCTCTCGCTGCTGGGCTACGTCGCCGTCGGCCTCGGCGTCGACGGGCGCGTGCCCCCCGACCTGCTCACGTACGGCGCCGGCCTGGGCGGGCTGTTCCTGCTGGCCCACGTCGTCGTGCGCGCGGTGGCCCCGTACGCCGACCCGCTCATCGTCCCGTGCGTCGCCCTGCTCAACGGGCTGGGCCTGGTCATGGTCCGCCGGCTCGACATCGCCGAGGCCGCGGCCGCCCAGCTCGGCAGCCGGGTCGTGCCGCGCGCCGACGCCCCGCTGCAGCTCATCTGGACGGCGGTCGGCATCGGCCTGCTCGTCGCCGTGCTCCTGCTGGTGCGCGACCACACCCGCCTGGCCCGCTACACCTACACCTGCGGCGCGGTCGGCATCGGCCTGCTCCTGCTGCCCGTCCTGCCGGTCCTCGGGCGGGAGATCAACGGCGCGCGGCTGTGGGTGCGCGTCGGTCCCGTGCAGGTGCAGCCCAGCGAGGCCGCCAAGCTCGCCCTGATGATCTTCTTCGCCGGCTACCTGGTGAGCAAGCGCGACGTGCTGTCGCTGGCCTCGCGCCGCGTCGCCGGACTGGACCTGCCCCGCGCGCGCGACCTCGGCCCGGTGCTGCTCGCCTGGCTCGCGAGCCTGAGCGTGCTGGTCCTGGAGAAGGACCTCGGCAGCTCCCTGCTGTTCTTCGGGATCTTCATCGTCATGCTGTACATCGCCACCGAGCGGACGTCGTGGCTGGTCATCGGCCTGCTGCTGTTCGCCGGCGGCGCCTTCACGGCCTGGACGATCTTCGGCCACGTGCAGCAGCGCGTCGCCATCTGGCTGCACCCCTTCGACGACGCGCAGGGCGACGGCTACCAGCTGGTGCAGTCGCTGTTCGGGTTCGGCACCGGCGGCCTGACCGGGACCGGCCTGGGCCAGGGCAGCCCCAACACCGTGCCGTTCGCCAAGACCGACTTCGTCCTCGCGGCCGTCGGGGAGGAGCTCGGGCTCATCGGGGTGATGGCCGTGCTGCTGCTGTTCGCGCTGGTCGTCGAGCGCGGGCTGCGCGCCGCCCTGGGCTGCCGCGACTCGTTCGGCAAGCTGCTCGGGGCGGGCCTGTCGTTCGCCCTCGCGCTGCAGGTCTTCGTCATCGCCGGCGGCGTCACCGGGCTCATCCCGCTCACCGGCGTGACGCTGCCCTGGCTGTCCTACGGCGGCTCCAGCGTGGTCGCCAACTGGGTGCTCGTCGCCCTCCTGCTGCGGATCAGCGACGCGGCGCGGCGCCCCGCCCCCGCCGTCGTCGACCACGGCGCGGCCCAGGCCGCCCTGTCCGACGCCCCCACCACGGCCGTGCGCAGCGCGGAGCGCGCGTGAACGCCCCCCTGCGCCGGGTCGCCGTGGCCTGCCTCGTGCTCTTCGGGCTGCTGCTCGTCAACGTCAACTACCGGCAGGTCGTCAAGGCCGACGACTACCGCGACGACGACCGCAACTCCCGCGTGCTCGTCCGGGCGTACGAGAAGGAGCGGGGCTCGATCGCGCTGGCCGGGCCCAACCGGCCCGTCATCGCCCGCTCGGTCGAGACCGACGGCCGGCTGCGGTACCTGCGCACCTATCCCGGTGGCAGCCTGTACGCCCACGTCACCGGCTACTACTCGCTCATCTACGGCCAGGACGCCGTCGAGGAGCGCTACGACCGCGTGCTGTCCGGCGAGGACCCGCAGCTGTTCGTCTCCCGGCTGTCCGACCAGCTCACCGGGCGCGAGGCCCGGGGCGGCGACGTGGTGCTCACCGTGCAGCAGGCCGCCCAGCAGGCCGCCGTGGAGGCGCTGGGCGACCAGCGCGGCGCCGTCGTGGCGCTCGACCCGCGCAGCGGCGCGGTGCTCGCGATGGCGAGCTCCCCGACGTACGACCCCACGCGGCTGTCCTCGTTCGACCCGGCCAAGATCCGGGCGTACTGGGCCGCCCTGCAGGACGACGACGCCGGCAACCCGCTGCTCAACCGCGCCATCAGCCAGACCTACCCGCCGGGCTCCACGTTCAAGGTCATCACCGCCGCCGCCGCGCTCGAGGCCGGCACCGCGCCGGACACCCGCGTGCCCGCGCCCGACGAGCTCACGCTGCCGCAGACCACCACCCCGCTGCGCAACTTCGGCGGGGGCCGCTGCGACGACGGCCGCACCCAGACCCTCGCGGACGCCCTGCGGGAGTCCTGCAACACCGCCTTCGCCCAGCTCGGGCTCGACCTCGGCGAGGAGGCGCTGCGCGAGAAGGCCCGGGCGTTCGGCTTCGAGGACGAGGGCCTCACCCTCAGCGAGCGGGTCGCGCCCAGCAGCATCCCGGCCGGGCTCGACCCCCCGTCGCTGGCGCAGTCCGCGATCGGGCAGCGCGACGTGCGGACCACGCCGCTGCAGATGGCGATGGTGGCGGCGGGGGTCGCCAACGACGGCACGGTGATGCTGCCCCACCTCGTGCGCGAGGTGCAGGCCCCCGACCTCACCCGGCTCAGCGTCGCGCAGCCCGAGGTCTACCGCGAGGCGGTCTCGCCGGAGGTCGCCGAGCAGCTGACGACGATGATGGAGCTGGTCGTGACCGACGGCAGCGCCGTTGCCGCGCAGATCCCCGGCGTCCGCGTCGCCGGCAAGACCGGGACGGCGCAGAACCGCCCCGGCGCCGACCCGCACGCCTGGTTCATCGGCTTCGCCCCCGCCGAGGACCCGCAGGTCGCCCTCGCGGTGATCGTGGAGAACGGCGGCAGCTTCGGCTCGGAGGCGACCGGCGGCGCCGTCGCCGCCCCGATCGGCCGCTCGGTGATGCGCGCGGTGCTCGGGCGATGACCGTCGTCGGGGAGGGGCTGCTGGCCGGCCGCTACCGGCTCGAGCAGCGGATCGCGACGGGCGGCATGGGCGAGGTGTGGCGGGCCGTCGACACCGTGCTCGACCGCGCCGTGGCCGTCAAGGCGCTCAAGGCCGAGCACGTCGACGACGTGGAGTTCCGGACCCGCTTCCGGGCGGAGGCCCGGCACGCCGCGGGGCTGTCCCACGCCGGGATCGCCGCGGTCTACGACTACGGCGAGGCCGACGGACCGGACGGCGCCGCGGCCTGGCTGGTCATGGAGCTCGTGGCGGGCTGCCCCCTGTCGGACCTGCTGCGCCGCGGCCCGCTGGACCTCGCGGTCGCGCTCGACGTCGTCGGCCAGACCGGCCTGGCCCTGGCGGCCGCCCACGAGCGCGGCGTGGTCCACCGCGACGTCAAGCCCGGCAACCTCATGGTCCGCCCCGACGGCGTCGTCAAGGTCACCGACTTCGGCATCGCCGACGCCGCCGGCTCCGGGCCGCCGACGCTGACCGGCACCGTGGTCGGCACCGCGTACTACCTCTCCCCCGAGCAGGCGCTCGGCCGCCCGGTCAGCCCCGCGAGCGACGTGTACTCCCTCGGCGTCGTCGCGCACGAGTGCCTGACCGGGACCCGGCCCTTCTCCGGCGACGACCCCGCCGCGGTCGCGGACGCCCACCTGCGCCAGCCGCCCCCGCCGCTGCCCGACCAGGTGCCCGAGCCCGTGCGCGACCTGGTGCTGCGCCTGCTGGCCAAGGACCCCGGCCGGCGGCCCGCCGACGCGGCGTTGGTCGGGCTCGCCGCGCTGGCCCTGCGCGAGGCCCTGCTCGAGGGCCGCGACCCCGCGCAGGTGCCGCGCCTGGACGGTCCGGCCCTCCCGGCGCCGGCCGCCCACCCGCCGCAGCCCCCCGCGCCGGCCCCATCCGCCGCGGGACACCCGGCACGCCGGCACCGTCGGGCGCTCGCGCTCGGCGTGACGATGCTGCTCGTGGTCGCGCTGGCCCTCACCGGACGCGCCCTGCTCGACGTGCCCGCGGTGGGCGTCCCGGCCGTGGCCGCCGGGTCCGACGTGGCGGCCGCGCTCACCCTGCTGCAGGGCACCGGCCTGCGCGTCGACCAGCGTCCCGCCCCCTCCGCCGACGTGCCGGCCGGCCGGGCGCTCGGCACCGAGCCGGCCGCCGGCACCGGGCTGCCGGCGGGCACCGTCGTCGCCCTGCTGGTGTCCACCGGGCCCCCGCCCGTCGGGGCGCCGGCCACGACCTCGACCGACAGCGGCGGCTCCGCCGGTGCCGGGGGCACGCGGCGGTGACCGTCCCCGGTCAGCGACTGCTCGGGGACCGCTACGCCCTCGCCGGGACCATCGGCGTCGGCGGCATGGCCGAGGTGTTCCTCGGCACCGACACCCGGCTCGGGCGCGAGGTGGCCGTCAAGGTCCTGCGGGCCGACCTGGCCCGCGACCCCGCCTTCCAGCAGCGCTTCCGCCGGGAGGCGCAGTCGGCGGCCTCGCTCAACGCACCCTGCATCGTGTCGGTGTACGACACCGGCGAGGACGCGGTCGCCGGGACCGGCGGCGTGCCCTGGATCGTCATGGAGCACGTCCACGGCCGCACGCTGCGCGAGGTCGTCCAGTCCGAGGGCCGCCTGCTGCCGGAGCGCGCGCTCGAGATCGTGGCCGACGTGTGCGCGGCCCTGCAGGTCGCCCACGCGGCCGGCATCGTCCACCGCGACATCAAGCCCGCCAACGTGATGCTCACGCCCGCGGGCGAGGTCAAGGTCATGGACTTCGGCATCGCCCGGGCCGCCGCCAGCAGCTCGCAGACCGTCACGCAGACCGCGGCGGTCATCGGCACCGCGGCGTACCTGTCCCCGGAGCAGGCGCGCGGGGAGCACGTCGACGCGCGCAGCGACCTGTACTCCACCGGCTGCCTGCTGTACGAGCTGCTGACCGGGTTCCCGCCGTTCCAGGGCGACAGCCCGGTGTCCGTCGCCTACCAGCACGTCCGTGAGGACCCCGTCCCGCCGTCCACCCACGACCCGGCGATCGCGCCCGAGGTCGACGCCGTCGTGCTCAAGGCGCTGGTGAAGAACCCCGGCAACCGCTACGCGAGCGCGGAGGCGATGCGGGAGGACCTGCTGCGCGCCGCGTCCGGCGGTCCGGTGGAGGCGACGCCGCTGCTGCCGGCGAGCGCCCTGCTGACGACCGAGCCGCGCCCCGGCGGGAGCCTGCGCCTCGCCGCCGCCTCCGGCTCGCGGGTCCGCACCCGGGCGCTGGTGTACGGCCTGTTCGGGCTGCTGCTGCTCGCGATCGTCCTGGCGCTGGCGCTGCTGGTGCGGGGGCTGCTGTCGGACCCCCAGCAGTTCGTCGACACGCCGGACGTCGTGGGGCTGACGCAGCAGGACGCGCTCGTGCGGCTGGCCGAGGCCGGGCTGACGGTCGGCGTGCTCGAGCAGCAGTTCGACGAGGAGCCGCTCGGGACGGTCCTGGAGCAGTCGCCGGCGCCCCTGATCAGCCTGGAGCAGGGCGGCGTCGTCGACCTGGTGGTCAGCCAGGGCGTGGAGATGACGCTGGTGCCCGACGTCGTCGGCGCCTCCCGGCAGGAGGCCGAGGCGCAGCTCGAGCAGGCCGAGCTCGAGGTCGAGCGGGTCGTCGAGCGCGACGGCGACCTCGCCCCCGACCAGGTGCTCGAGGTGCTGCCCGCACCGGGGACGCCGGTCCGCGCCGGGGGGGAGGTCGTCCTCGTCGTCTCCTCCGGCGACGTCGAGGTGCCGCTGGTGCTGGGCCGGGCGCAGGAGGCGGCCGCCGACGAGCTGCAGCAGGCCGGGTTCTCGGTGGCCGTGCGCTTCCGGCCCGACACCGGCCGGGCCGGGGTCGTGCTGGCGCAGTCGCCGGCCAACCGCACCGCCCGGCGCGGCAGCGTCGTCATGATCACCGTCTCGGAGGAGCCGCCCGCCCCCGACCCCGCCCCGGAACCGACGACCGCGCCGCCCACCGCGCCGCCGACCGTCGCGCCGACGTCACCGGCTCCCACCGCGCCGCCGGCCACGCCCCCCGTCACCGCGACGCCCTCCGTCTCGCGCACGGCGACGCCGGAGGGCTGAGCTCGGACCGCGTCAGCCGAAGGCGGCCAGGCGCTTGTCCTCGACCCGCTGCGCGAGGGCCGGGGCGAGGCCGGGGGTGCCGGCGTCGCCGCAGGAGCGCAGCCAGGCGGCGAGCAGCAGGTGACCGCCCTGGGTGAGGACGGACTCGGGGTGGAACTGCACGCCCTCGACGGGCGCGTCGCGGTGACGCAGCGCCATGACGACGCCGCCGGGCGTGCGGCCGGTGACCTCGAGCTCGGCCGGGACCGTGGGCTCCTCGACGGCCAGCGAGTGGTAGCGGGTGGCGGTGAACGGCGTCGGCAGGTCCTGCAGCACCCCGGCGCCGCCGTGCACGACCTCGCTGGTCTTGCCGTGCAGGAGCTCGGGGGCGCGGCTGACGGTCGCGCCGTGCGCCACCGCGATCGCCTGGTGGCCCAGGCAGACGCCCAGCAGCGGGACGCCCTCCTGCTCGCAGCGGCCGACGATCTCCACCGAGGCGCCGGCGTCCTCCGGCGTACCGGGACCGGGCGACAGCAGCACGCCGTCCACGCCCCGCACGTCCAGCGCCTCCGGCTCGTCGTTGCGGCGCACCACGCACTCCGCGCCGAGCTGGCCGAGGTACTGCACGAGGTTGAAGACGAAGCTGTCGTAGTTGTCCACGACGAGGACGCGAGTCACCCGGCCACGGTACGTCGGGTCAGCCGAGCGGGACGACCGACGGGAGCTGCAGCGTCCCCTCGTACGCGGGCAGGCGGACCTCGTCCTGCGCGGTCACCACGTAGCCGAGCCCGAAGCGCTCGACGTAGCGCTGGAACAGCTCGACGCCGGGCTCGAGGTCGAGGGCGGTGCGCATCCGGTCCTGGTCGCCGACCGCGGTGACCACGAACGGCGGCCCGTACACCTGGCCGTGCAGCACGACGGTGTTGCCCACGCAGCGGACCGCACTGGTGGAGATCACGCGCTGCCCCATGAGCGTCATCGCCTCGGCCCCGCCCGCCCACAGGGCGTTGACGACCGCCTGCACGTCCTGCTGGTGCACCACCAGGTCGTCCGGGTTGTCGCTGGACGACGTGCGGGGCGCGTCGTCCAGGCTCACGGTCAGCGCGGGACCGAGGACCGGCTCGAGCCCGGCGGCGAGCGCGAGCGCGTCGCCCTCCCCCCGGGCCTGCGCGACGCGGGCGTTGCGGGCCGCCGCCTGCTCGGTGCTGCCCGTCACGTCCCGCCGCAGCGCGGCCGCGGCCGCCTCCTGGCGGTCGACCTGGGCGCGCTCCTGGGCGATGAGGTCGGTGAGCTGCAGGCGCCGGCCGCTGCGCAGGTCGGTGCCCTGCGCGGTCTCGGCGCTGGTGGCGAACAGCAGCCCGGCCACCAGCGCGGTGACGGGCACCAGCAGCGCCGAGAGCCGTCGGCGGGGCCGCGTCACGTCGCACGCCTCCCCGGTCGGTCCACCCGTCCCACTAGGCTAGCCGCTCCGCACCACACCCAGGAGGCGCTGTGCCCGAGTCCAAGAGGCGGAAGAAGCCGGTCTACCCGACGGCCTCCGCACCGGGCACCCCCCGCAAGAAGGGCCCGAGCCCGGTCTGGCTCGCGCCGCTCATGCTGCTGCTGTTCTTCATCGGGATCACCTGGCTGGTGGTCTTCTACATCACCGCGCCGAACATGCCGCTCACCGGCGAGCTCGGCAACGGCAACCTCGCCATCGGCTTCGGCTTCATCGTGCTCGGGTTCGCGCTCTCGACGCAGTGGCGCTGACCGGCCCGGAGGCCTGAAGCAGGGCGATCTCACACCGCTGTAGTTCTCAACAGTGGTTGTCCACACTGTGGATGCAGCGGCTCCCGCAGGCCGGGGGTACCCGCTCGGCGGCGGACGCACGCCTGCGGTGCACGGGGCGGCGCCGCCGTGGTCCGCGCACAGGCGGCACGTCGGGCCGGGCGGGCGAGCGCCCGTGCACGGCGACACGGGCGGCTCCTCCAGCCGTCAGGCGGAGCTCGTCCTGCCGCCCGGCAGAGCTGCTCAGTACCGGCGGTGCAGCTCCGGCCGGGTGACCTGGCCGGTCAGAGCAGCTCGAGGATCGTGGCGTTGGCCTGGCCGCCGCCCTCGCACATCGTCTGCAGGCCGTAGCGGATGCCGGCGTCGCGCATGTGGTGCACGAGCGTGGTGGCGAGACGCGCGCCGGAGCCGCCCAGCGGGTGGCCGAGCGCGATGGCCCCCCCGAGCGGGTTCAGCGCCTTCTCGTCCGCGCCGAGCTCGGCGAGCCAGGCCAGCGGCACCGAGGCGAAGGCCTCGTTCACCTCGAACGCGCCGATCTCGTCGATGCGCAGGCCCGAGCGCTGCAGCGCCTTCTGCGTCGCGGGGATCGGTCCCGTGAGCATCGGCATCGGGGCGCTGCCCACGACGACGGCGGTGTGCACGCGGGCGATCGGGCGCAGGCCCAGCTCGGCGGCCCGCTCGCTGGTCATCACGAGGAGCGCGGCCGAGCCGTCCGAGATCTGGGACGCGTTGGCGGCCGTGATGACGCCGTCCTGCGTGAAGGCCGGCGTGAGCCCGCCGAGCTTCTCGACGGTCCCGCCGCGCCGGATGCCCTCGTCCTGGGACGCCGGGCCCGCGGCCGTCGGCACGGGTGCGATCTGCGCGGCGAACGCACCGCTGTCCTGCGCCGCCGCCGCCTTCTCGTGGCTCGCGAGGGCGAACTCGTCGAGCTGCTGCCGCGACAGGCCCCACGACTCGGCGATCATCTCCGCCCCGAGGCCCTGGTGGGGGAAGTCGTCGCCGTACCGGGCGCGGTAGTCCTCGCCGAGCGGGTTCGCCAGCATCGCCGAGCCCATGGGCACCCGCGACATGGACTCGACGCCGCCGGCGACGGCGATGTCGTAGTGGCCCGCGACCACGCCGGCGGCCGCGAAGTGCAGCGCCTGCTGGCTCGACCCGCACTGGCGGTCGACCGTCGTGCCGGGCACCGACTCCGGCCAGCCCGCCGAGAGGACCGCCGTACGGGCGATGTCGAAGGTCTGCTCGCCCACCTGCGACACGCAGCCCCACACCACGTCGTCCACGAGCACGGGGTCCAGGCCGGCCCGCTCGATGACCGCGCGCAGGACGTGCGCGGACAGGTCGGCCGGGTGCACCCCCGCCAGCGCGCCGTTGCGCTTGCCGGTGGGCGTGCGCACGGCTTCGACGATGACGGCGTCCCGCACGGGGTCCTCCAGGGGGTGAACGACGGCTCACCCGAGCCTACGCGCCGAGCCCCCTCGCTGGGCTCAGGCGGTGAGGCCGGCGGTCCGCAGGACGACGGACAGCAGCAGCACGGCGACGACGGCCACCACCCCGCCGACCTGCAGCGCCGTGCGCCGGGGCCCCTTCGGCGCGTACGCGTACGCCGCCGCGATCGCCGAGCCGGTGATCAGCCCGCCCAGGTGGGCTCGCCAGTCGATGATCGGCACGGCGAAGGTGATGACGAGGTTGATCCCCAGCAGCACGACGATCGACCCGGTGTCACCGCCCACCCGGCGCACCACGACGTAGTACGCGCCGAACAGGCCGAAGATCGCTCCCGACGCGCCGACGCCGAACGTCTGCGGGTCGGAGACGAGGTACGACAGCGTCGACCCGCCGAGTGCCGACACGGCGTACAGGGTGAGGAAGCGGGCCCGGCCCAGGGCCTGCTCGAGGACGGGACCCAGGCTGACGAGGGCGAACATGTTGGTGAGCAGGTGGAACGTCCCCGCGTGCAGGAACGCCGCCGTCAGCAGCCGGTAGTACTGCCCGGCTGCCACCCCGATCTCCCTGCCCGGTCCGTCGGGCAGCAGCGCGAGGTTGCCGTAGTCCAGCGTGGCGCGGGGCAGCAGGCCGGCCAGCCCGACCAGGAAGACCAGGACGTTGACCGCGATGAGGGCCGTGCTGACCCGCGCCGTGTCCGCTGCGACGCGCCCGCCGAGCGCGGTCCGCGGTGCGCGCACCGACCGGGCGCCCTCGCGCACGTCGTCGGGACAGTGGAACCCCACGGACGCCGCGATCATGCAGTCGGGGCAGATCGGGCGCTCGCACCGCGTGCAGCGGACGTACGTTTCCCGATCGGGGTGGCGGTAGCAGGTCGGTGGCGACTCCGGCAGCCCGGGAGGCTGGGTCAGAAGTCGACCTTCTCGACGGTCACCGACTCGATGACGACGTCCTGCGCGGGCCGGTCGCCGCGGCCGGTCTGCGTCGTGGCGATGGCGTCGACGATCTCGCGGGACGCCGCGTCGGCCACCTCGCCGAAGATCGTGTGCTTGCGGTTCAGGTGCGGGGTCGGCCCGACCGTGATGAAGAACTGCGAGCCGTTGGTGCCGGGGCCGGCGTTGGCCATCGCGAGCAGGTACGGCCGGTCGAAGACCAGCTCGGGGTGGAACTCGTCCTTGAACTGGTAGCCCGGGCCACCCGTGCCGGTGCCCAGCGGGTCGCCACCCTGGATCATGAAGCCGCGGATGACGCGGTGGAAGACCGTGCCCGCGTACAGCGACCCCTCGCCCGCCTTGCCGGTCTTGGGGTCCTTCCACTCACCGCTGCCGTCGGCGAGGCCCACGAAGTTCTGCACGGTCTTCGGCGCGTGGTCCGGGAAGAGCTGGATGCGGATCGGGCCGCGGTTGGTCTCGAGGGTCGCGAACAGGGAGGTGGCCACGGGAGCTCCTGGTCTTCGGGTGAGGCGTACGGGCGTCGGTGTCGTGCTCGGGCGTCCCGGGCAGTCTCCCACGCAAGCGACGTCGCTGATCGCTGGCCCCGGCCGGCGATCAGCGACGGCGGAGGCACGACCACGCCGAGGAGGCACCAGTGCACGAGGACGCGACCCGAGGACGGCTGCGCAAGGCCGACAGCGGGATGAAGGCCGGCACGAAGGCAGCGACGACCAGGGCGAAGGCCGCTCCAGGCAGCAGCGCCGTGCAGCACGACGCCGCCGCACGCGGGGCCGAGCTCGGCAGCGCGGCCGGAGCCGCCGTCGGTGCCGCCCTCGAGGGGGCGAACGCCCTGAGCCGGTCCACGGTGGCGGTGGCCAACCGCGGCATGGAGAGCGCTCGGGAGGGCGCGGCGCGGGTGGCCTCCGGTGGCCTGGCCGGCGCGCTGCAGGACGTCCGGACCGCCGTCGTCCACGCGCAGGAGGTGCTCGACGGCGTCGTCGAGAACGCCCGGGAGCGCGGGCCCGCCGCCGTCGCGGTGCTGTCCGGCCGTCGCCCGCCCCGCCGGTGGCCCTGGGCGGTGGCGGCCGCCGTGGCAGGCGCGGCAGCCGGGGCCGGCGTGGCACTCGTCGTGCAGCGGATGGTGGGCCAGGACGCCCCGGGCGCGCAGGAGCCCGACCAGCTCGTGGCCGTCGTCGACGCCGACCCGGTGCGCGTCTCCCCGACCGCGTAGCTCGCCGAGGGCGCCATCAGGATACATCGGGCAGGGCCGCGTCGGGGACGACCGCCTGTGCGCCCCGCACAGGCGTTCCGGAGCGGGGGGCCTTCCTCCCTTACCGGCGCGGTCCTGCTCGCGCCAGCGGACCGGTCACGGCGCTTCTCGCGCGCGGCGCCGGCGGGGCCGGGTGCGGGGGACCCCCGGAGGCCCGGGGCGTCGATCGGGTGGAGACGGGGGGACTCGAACCCCCAACCCCCGCCTTGCAAAGGCGGTGCTCTGCCAGTTGAGCTACGTCCCCCGGCTACCCGCTGGAGCGGGTCGCGAGGTCAGCGCAGATCGGGCGCGACGCCGGCCTCGGCCCACAGGTCGCGCTCGGCCTGCTGTGCGGCGCTGCGGCGCCGCAGGGCCGAGGCCGCCAGCGCCGCGAGCGCCAGGAGGAGAGCCGATCGACGCACGGGTCCTCCTGGCGGTGGTCGGGGCGGGGTGGGCCTGGGAGGACTTGAACCTCCGGCCTCATCCTTATCAGGGATGCGCTCTAACCAGCTGAGCTACAGGCCCGCTCTGCGGCCTTGCGGCAGCGGCGCAGACACTACCAGCGCCGTCCGCCGCTCACCCGCAGGTCCCTAGTCGCGCTCGCTCAGCGTGACCTCGATGCCGCCGGTCAGCGCGGCGCACAGGTTGTACAGGAAGGCGCCGAGCGTCGCGAGCACCGTCAGCAGGATGATGTCGACGGCCGCGATGACCGCAGTCAGCCCCAGGGTGCGCCCCAGCCCGAGCAGCGGCTGGCCCTCGCCGACCAGGTCCAGCTCCTGGGCGAAGCTGTTCACGGACGACAGCACGCCGAGCCCGGACAGGAGCGCGTAGAGCACGGCCACGGCGACCAGCAGCACCACGCCGAGGAACAGCGAGACGACGAGCGAGAGCACGAAGACCGACCTCGGGTCGACCCGGGTGAGCGCCAGGCGCGCCCGCCGTCGCCCCGGACGACTGCCCCGACCCTCGGAGCGCGGACCGACCCGCGGGGCCGAGCCCCGGGAGCCGCCCTGCCCGGGGCCGGTCACGGCGGTGCCGGACCCGGGCCCGGCACCCCCGGTGGCCGAGCCGCTGTCGGCCCGGTCGAACGGCACGGCCGTCGGCACCGTCTCGGAGTCGTGCAGCGGAATCACCGTCGTCTCGTCCCTGGCGCCCGCCATCTGCCCGCCGCGCCCCTCCCGGTCCTTGCCGCTCACGCGCCCTCCCCGTCTGCGTCACCGGACGGGTCCGAGCTGGACCCGTCGTCGAGCTCGTCCTCGACCCCCACCTGAGCCGGGTCGTCGTCGTCCTCGTCGTCCACGCCGGCCACGCCGGGCACGCCCGCCGAGCCACCCGGCGGCAGCACGTCCTCGCCGTCGCCCGGGTCCTCGGAGGGCTCGAGCTCGGCCAGCACCACCTCGACCGGCACGGGCTCGGCGCCGGCCTCCAGCGCCTCCTCCACCTGCGCCTCGGCCTCGCCGTTGCGGGCGACGGACACCACCGTGGCCCCGGCCTCGACCGCGATGAGCCGCACCCCGCCGGTCGCCCGGGACAGCAGCCGCAGCCCCTCGACCGGGACGCGGATGACCACGCCGCTGCTGGTGACCGCGAACACCTCGTCGGTCTCCCGCACCACGAGCGCACCCACGAGCTGCCCGCGCTTCTCGGCGATGGCCGCGGTCAGCACGCCCGAGCCGCCCCGCCCCTGCTGCTTGTACTCCGAGAGCCGCGTCCGCTTGCCGAAGCCGCCGTCGGTCACGACCATCAGCGCGGCCTCGTCGTCGTTGGCGACGACCATGGCGAGCAGCTCGTCGTCGCCGCGCAGCCGGATCCCCATCACGCCGGAGGTGGCCCGGCCCATGGGGCGCAGCGCCTCGTCGTCGGCCCGGAAGCGGATCGACTGCGCCTGCCTGCTGACGAGCAGCAGGTCGTCCTCCGCACTGATCAGCTGCGCCGCGATGAGCTCGTCGTCCTCGCGCAGGTTCAGCGCGATGAGCCCGGAGGACCGGCCGTTGTCGTACTCCCGGAGGGCGGTCTTCTTCACCAGGCCGTCGCGGGTGGCCAGCACGAGGTACGGCGCGACCCCGTAGTCGCGGATGTCCATGACCTGGGCGATCCGCTCGTCCGGCTGGAACGCCAGGACGTTGGCCACGTGCGACCCGCGGGCGTCGCGGCCGGCCTCCGGCAGCTCGTGCGCCTTGGCGCGGTACACCCGGCCCATGTTCGTGAAGAACAGGATCCAGTGGTGGGTGGTCGTCACGAAGAAGTGCTCGACGATGTCGTCCTGCTTGAGCGACGCTCCCCGCACGCCCTTGCCGCCGCGGCGCTGGGACCGGTAGAGGTCGGTCTTGGTGCGCTTGGCGTAGCCGCCGCGCGTGACCGTGACGACCACGTCCTCCTGGGCGATGAGGTCCTCGGCGCTCATGTCGCCCTCGAAGGGGACGATGCGCGTGCGCCGCTCGTCGCCGTACCGCTCGGTGATCTCGCGCAGCTCCTCGCCGATGATGCGGCGCTGCCGGGTCGGGTCGGCCAGGATCGCCTGCAGGTCCGCGATCTCGGCCTCGCGCTCGCCGAGCTCGTCGAGGATGCGCTGACGCTCCAGGGCGGCGAGCCGGCGCAGCTGCATGTCGAGGATGGCCAGCGCCTGCACGTCGTCGATCTCCAGCAGGGAGATCAGCCCCTCGCGCGCCGCGTCGGCCGACTCGGACCGGCGGATGAGCGCGATGACGTCGTCCAGCCGGTCGAGCGCCTTGCCGTAGCCGCGCAGGATGTGCGCCCGCTCCTCGGCCTTGCGCAGCCGGTAGCGCGTGCGTCGGACGATGACGTCGACCTGGTGCGCGACGTAGAAGCGGACCATCTCGTCCAGCCGCAGGGTGCGCGGCACCCCGTCGACGACGGACAGCATGTTGGCGCCGAACGTGTACTGCAGCTGCGTGTGCTTGTAGAGGTTGTTGAGGACGACCTTGGCGACGGCGTCGCGCTTGAGGACGACGACGAGCCGCTGGCCGGTGCGCTGGCTGCCCTCGTCGCGGACGTCGGCGATGCCCCCGACCCGCCCCTCCCGGACGAGGTCCGCGATGGACTCGGCGAGGTTGTCGGGGTTGACCTGGTAGGGCAGCTCGGTGGCCACCAGGATCGTGCGGCCCTTGCTGTCCTCGTCGACCTCGACGACGGCGCGCATCCGGACCGAGCCCCGCCCCGTGCGGTACGCGTCCTCGATCCCCTGCTTGCCGACGATGAGTGCGCCGGTCGGGAAGTCCGGTCCCTGCACCCGCTCGAGCAGCGCGTCCAGCAGCTCCTCGTCACCGGCCTCCGGGTGGTCCAGCAGCCACTGCACGCCCGAGGCGACCTCGCGCAGGTTGTGCGGCGGGATGTTGGTCGCCATGCCGACGGCGATGCCGGCCGAGCCGTTGACGAGGAGGTTTGGGATGCGGCTCGGCAGGACGTCGGGCTCCTGGCTGCGCCCGTCGTAGTTGGCCGAGAAGTCGACCGTCTCCTGGTCGATGTCGCGCAGCATCTCCATCGCGAGCGGCTGCAGGCGGCACTCGGTGTAGCGCTGCGCGGCGGGCGGGTCGTTGCCCGGGGACCCGAAGTTGCCGTTGCCGTCGATCATCGGGTAGCGCAGCGACCACGGCTGCGCCAGCCGCACCAGGGCGTCGTAGATGGAGGAGTCGCCGTGGGGGTGGTAGTTGCCCATGACGTCGCCCACGACGCGGGCGCACTTGAAGTAGCCGCGGTCCGGGCGGTATCCGCCGTCGTACATGGCGTAGAGCACCCGACGGTGGACCGGCTTCAGCCCGTCTCGGACGTCGGGCAGAGCCCGGCCGATGATGACCGACATCGCGTAGTCGAGGTACGACCGCTGCATCTCGACTTCGATGCCGACGGGTTCGACACGGTCACCAGGCGGCGGGGGCAGGACGTCGACCACGAGGGTCCTCTCGGCTCGAGCCGGTCTCCGTGTTCCACGTGGAACGACCGACCACGGGTTTCACGTGGAACAGGTCAGGCAGCAGGCTGCGGCCCGACTAGATGTCGAGGAAGCGGACGTCCTTGGCGTTGCGCTGGATGAAGCCACGCCGGGCCTCGACGTCCTCGCCCATGAGGATCGAGAACAGCTCGTCGGCGGTGGCGGCGTCGTCCAGGGTGACCTGCAGCAGCACGCGGTGGGCGGGGTCCATGGTGGTGGACCACAGCTCGTCGGCGTTCATCTCGCCGAGGCCCTTGAAGCGCTGGACCGCCTCGCCCGACTTGGGCAGCTTCTTGCCGGCCGCCTGGCCGGTCTCGATGAGGCCGTCGCGCTCGCGGTCGGAGTAGGCGTACATGATGTCGCCGCCGTTCCACTTGATCTTGTACAGCGGCGGCTGGGCCAGGTAGACGTGGCCGAGCTCGACCAGCGGCCGCATGAAGCGGAACAGCAGGGTGAGCAGCAGGGTCCGGATGTGCTGGCCGTCGACGTCGGCGTCGGCCATGAGCACCACCTTGTGGTAGCGCAGCTTGCTGGCGTCGAACTCCTCGTGGATGCCGGTGCCCAGGGCGGTGATCATCGCCTGCACCTCGTTGTTCTTCAGCACCCGGTCGATCCGCGCCTTCTCGACGTTGAGGATCTTCCCGCGGATCGGCAGGATCGCCTGGAACTTGGAGTCGCGCCCGCCCTTGGCGGAGCCGCCGGCCGAGTCGCCCTCCACCACGTACAGCTCGGACTCGCGGGGATCGGTCGACTGGCAGTCGGCGAGCTTGCCGGGCAGCGAGCTGGACTCCAGCAGCCCCTTGCGCCGCGTGAGGTCGCGGGCCTGCCGGGCGGCCAGCCGGGCCCGAGCGGCCGACGTCGCCTTGAGGACGATGGCCTTGCCCTCGGTCGGGTTGCGGTCGAACCAGTCGCGCAGCCACTCGCCCGTCGCCCGCTGGACGAACGACTTCGCCTCGGAGTTGCCGAGCTTGGTCTTGGTCTGCCCCTCGAACTGCGGGTCGGCGATCTTCAGGCTGATGATCGCCGTCAGTCCCTCGCGGATGTCGGAGCCCTCGAGGTTGGGGTCCTTCTCCTTGAGGTGCGACTTGCTGCGCGCCCAGTCGTTGAAGGTCTTGGTGAGCGCCGAGCGGAAGCCCTCCTCGTGCGTGCCGCCCTCGTGCGTGTTGATCGTGTTGGCGAACGTGTAGACCGACTCGCTGTAGGAGTCGTTCCACTGCATCGCCACCTCGACGGTCATGCGCATGCCCGAGGTCGTCTCCTCGGAGAAGCCGATGACGTTGGGGTGGGCCGCGGTCCTCGTGGCGTTGAGGTGGCGGACGTAGTCCTCGAGGCCGCCGGGGTAGCGGAACACCGCCTCGACCGGCTCCTCGCCGCGCTCGTCGCGCAGCGTGATGCCGAGCCCCTTGTTGAGGAACGCCATCTCCTGCAGGCGACGGTGCAGCGTCTCGCGCGAGTACGCCGTCGTCTCCGTGAAGATGCCGCCGTCGGCCCAGAAGGCCAGGGTCGTCCCGGTCTCCTCCGTGGCCGCGCCCCGCAGCAGCGGCTCGGGCACCGAGCGCAGGTAGGTCTGCGTCCAGACGTGGCCGTCGCGACGGATCTCGACCTCGAGGCGGGTGGACAGCGCGTTGACGACCGCGGCGCCCACGCCGTGCAGGCCACCGGAGACCGCGTAGCTCTCGCCGTCGAACTTGCCGCCGGCGTGCAGCGTGGTGAGCACGACCTCGACGGCCGGACGTCCCTCCTTGGGGTGCATCCCGACCGGGATGCCGCGCCCGTTGTCCGACACCCGCACGCCGCCGTCGGCCAGCAGCGTCACCGTGATGGCGTCACAGTGCCCCGCGAGCGCCTCGTCGACGGCGTTGTCGACCACCTCGTACACCAGGTGGTGCAGGCCACGCTCGCCGGTCGACCCGATGTACATGCCGGGCCTCTTGCGCACCGCCTCGAGCCCCTCGAGGACGGTGATGGAGGAGGCGCCGTAGGCAGGCTGCTCGTCGACCATGCGTGGGCGCTCCGCTCTCCCGCACCGCGGGCAGACAGGGGATCGGCAACCGGTCGTGAGGGGCGTCCGGGCCGCATGGCGCGGGTGTCGTCGGCGACAGCCCCCGCGTGCTCAGCCGTGAGTGTAGCCCGGAACGACACCCCCATCGCCCGATGCCGCCCCTGACGGGCCCACTGGCGCGTCGGGACCCTCCTCGCGTGTCCCCCCACGCGGCAGGACCGACGGCCCGGAGAGGCCTCGGCCGGCTCAGCCGTAGGTGTCGCGCGGTCCGCGGCCCTGGACGCGGCGCGGCCCCCGCCGCCAGTCGGGCTGGGTCGGGCCGTTCACGACCACCTTGGTCACGACGCCGCTGCCCACCTGCGCGGCCAGCCGGGCCAGCAGCGCGGTCGACAGCAGGCGCAGCTGCGTCGCCCAGGCGGACGACTCCGCGGTGAGGACCAGCTCGCCGTCGACGAGCGACACCGGCTGGCAGTGGTCGGCGATCTCCGGCCCGACCAGGCGGTCCCACTCGCCGAGCACCCGGGCCGCGGTGCTGGGGGCCTCCCAGCCGCGCTCGGCCAGCATCCGCCGGATCGCATCGCCGAACAGGACCGGGTCGCGGGCGTCCGGGCCCGAGCCGGGGCGCTGCTGCGACGGGCGGGGCCGTCCCGTGCGCGGCGTCATCCCGCGGGCCTGGGCGCGCGCCTTGGCCTGGGCGAGCGCGGCGCGGGCCAGGTCGGGGCCGGCGAGCGGCACGCCGCCGGGACCGGCGACCGGCACGTCCGGCGGGTCAGCGGACACGGGTCACGCTCCCGCCGTGCACGTCGTAGCGGCCGCCGAGCAGCGCCTCCGGGACGTCGTCCGGCACGGCCGCCGTCACCAGCACCTGCTCCGCACCGCCGACCAGCTCGGCGAGGCGGGTGCGCCGACCCGTGTCGAGCTCGGCGAACACGTCGTCGAGGACGAGCACGGGCTCGCCGTCGCCCTCGGCCGCGTCGGCGCGCAGCAGCTGGTAGCCGGCCAGCCGCAGCGCCAGCGCCACCGACCAGGACTCCCCGTGCGAGGCATAGCCCTTGACCGGCAGGTCCCCGAGGGACAGCACGAGCTCGTCGCGGTGGGGTCCGACGAGCGACACCCCACGCTCCACCTCCTGCGGCCGGACCCGCGCCAGCTCCGCGAGCAGCGCCGCCTCCAGCACCTCGCGGTCCTGGGTCGCCGGGAGCGCGTCGCCCAGCGAGGACCGGTAGGCCAGACCGGTTTCGCCCTGGCCCGCGGAGACCTCGGCGTACGCCGCGGCGACGTGCGGGGACAGCCCGTCGACCAGCGCGAGCCGCGCGTGCAGCAGCTCCGCGCCGGTCCGGGCGAGGTGGGCGTCCCACACGTCGAGGGTGCGCATGTCGCCGCCACCGGAGCGCCGCGCGAGGAACGCCGTCTTGAGCAGGGCGTTGCGCTGCTTGAGCACGCGCTCGTAGTCCGACCGCACCCCGGCCAGGCGGGGCGCGCGCTGCACGAGCAGGTCGTCGAGGAAGCGGCGGCGCTCGGAGGGGTCGCCGCGCACGAGCGAGAGGTCCTCGGGCGCGAACAGCACCGTGCGCAGCAGGCCGACCACCTCGCGGGCCCGCGGCACCGGTGAGCGGTTGATCCGCGCCCGGTTGGCCCGGCCCGGGTTGAGCTCGACCTCCACCAGCGTGCTGCGGCCGCCCCGCTCGACGCGGGCGCGCACCACGGCGCGCTCGGTGCCGCTGCGCACCAGGGGCGCGTCGGCGCTGACGCGGTGCGACCCGAGCGTGGCGACGTAGCCGAGCGCCTCGACCACGTTGGTCTTGCCCTGCCCGTTCGCGCCCACGAGCGCGGTCGGCCCGGGCCCCAGCTCCAGGTCGAGCGCCGTCCAGGAGCGGAAGTCGCTGAGCGACAGGTGCGACACCCGCACGGGTCAGCTCCTCGGGACGGTGGCGGGGCGGGCGGGCGGGTCTCAGCCCGGGGTCGTGCCCGGCGTCCCCAGCTGGGCGCTGTCGCTCTCGTCGCCCGAGCCCGCGGCGTCGGCGCCCGGGGCGTCGGCGCCCTTCTCCTCGGAGCCGGCCCGCGAGGTCACCGCGTGCCCGCCGAACTGGTTGCGCAGCGCGGCGACGACCTTCATGGCCGGGCTGTCGTCCTGCCGCGAGGCGAAGCGCGCGTACAGGGCGGCGGTGATGACCGGCAGCGGGACGGCGTGGTCGACCCCGGCCTGCACGGTCCAGCGGCCCTCGCCGGAGTCCTGCGCGTAGCCGCGCAGCTGCTCGAGGTGGGCGTCCTCGCTCAGGGCGTTGACCATGAGGTCGAGCAGCCACGACCGGATCACGGTGCCGGTCTGCCAGCTGGAGATGACCGCCGGCACGTCGGTGACGACGTCGGTGGCCTCGAGCAGCTCCCAGCCCTCGGCGTAGGCCTGCATGAGGCCGTACTCGATGCCGTTGTGGACCATCTTGGCGAAGTGGCCCGCGCCGACCTCGCCGGCGTGCACGAAGCCGCTGTCGCCCTCGGGCTTGAGCGTGTCGAAGAAGGGCTGGACCTTCGCGACCTCCGCGGCGCCGCCCCCGACCATGAGCGCGTAGCCCTCGGTCAGGCCCCACACACCACCGGAGACCCCGGCGTCGACGAAGCCGATGCCCTGGGGCTCGAGGTCGGCGGAGTGCCGCTGGTCGTCGGTGTAGCGGGAGTTGCCGCCGTCGACGATGACGTCGCCCGGCTCGAGGAGCTCCTTGAGCGCGGCGACCGTCTCGTACGTCGGCTCACCTGCGGGCACCATGATCCAGACGACGCGCGGCACCTCGAGCGCGGCGACCAGCTCCTGCAGGCTCGCCACGTCGCGGGACTCCGCGGACTGGTCGTAGCCCACGACCGTGTGCCCGCCACGGCGCAGCCGCTCCGCCATGTTGCCGCCCATGCGACCGAGCCCGATCATCCCCAGCTTCGCCACTGAGCCTCCTCGGTCCGTCGTGCTCGTCCTCGTGCTGCCTCTCGCCCCGCCCTACCCCGCCGCGGGCCCCTGATCAGCCGGAGAGCCGCACGGGCATGAGCAGGTAGCGGTAGTCCGCCACGGCGCCGGGCGCGGCGTCCGGGTCGCGGCGCCCGGTGAGCACGGCCGGGCGCGTGGGCCCGGTGAACGACAGCGTGGTGGTCTCGGCGTCGACGGCCGACAGGCCGTCGAGCAGGAAGCCGGGGTTGAAGGCGATCTGCATGGGGTCGCCCTGCCAGGCGCAGTCGACCTGCTCGGAGGCCTGCGCCTGGTCGCTGCCGCCGGCCTCGAGCACGACGCCGTCGACGCTGAACCCGAGCCGGACGGGCGTGTTGCGCTCGGCGACCAGGGCCACGCGCTTGACCGCCTCGACGAACGGCGCGGTCGGCACCTCGGCGAGCGCGGAGCTCTCGCTGGGCAGCAGCGAGCGGTACTTCGGGAACTCGCCCTCCAGCAGGCGCGACGTCGTGCGGCGCTCGGCGCCCTCGAACCCGACCATGCCCTCGCCCGCCGCGCCGGTGGACAGCGCCAGCGTCACCTCCGGCCCGGAGGTCAGGGCCTTGGCGGTGTCGGCCAGCGTGCGGGCCGGGACCAGGGCCGTCGTGGACATGTCGGTCGCCTCGGGCCGCCAGGGCAGGGTCCGGACCGCCAGCCGGTAGCGGTCGGTCGCCGCGAGGGTGAGCGTCTCGCCCTCGATCTCCACGCGGACGCCGGTGAGCACGGGCAGCGTGTCGTCGCGGCCGGCGGCCAGGGCGACCTGCGCGACGGCGGCGGCGAAGACGTCGCTGTCGAGCGTCCCGGCGGTGGTGGGCATGTCGGGCAGCGAGGGGTAGTCCTCCACCTGCATCGTCGGCAGCGTGAACCTGGCCGCGCCGCAGGTCAGGACCACCCGTCCGCCCTCGAGCCGCAGGTCGACGGGCTGCCCGGGCAGGGCGCGGACGATGTCGGAGAGCAGCCGGCCGGGGACGAGGACCCGCCCCTGCTCGGCCGTCTGGACCGGCACCGTCACGCGGGAGCTGACCTCGTAGTCGAACCCGGAGACCGACAGGCCCGCCTCGCCGGTCTCGAGCAGCAGGCCGAGCAGCACCTGCATGGGCGGTCGGGCCGGCAGCGACCGCGCCGTCCAGACCACCGCGTCGGCGAGCGCGTCGCGCTCGACCCTCAGCTCCATCGTCGACCAGCCTCTCGGGGCGTACGGGATCCGTGCGGGCAGCTGACCCGCGCCGGCACAGGGGACTCGCGGGTGCGGCTCGTGAACCTAGCCAGCCGGGCGTGCTCCACAGCCGGGCGGGGGCTCGGGTGCTCTGGGGATCTCGAGGAGGAGGAAGGAGCAGTCGTCGTCATAGGGGTGTGCGTCCCTGTGCACGAACGGCGTCGCCGCAGGTCACGCGGCGCGGTCGCCTGTGCGGGCGATGTGGACGCGACCCCTGTGCCGCCGTGGACGGCGGTGGACGAGCCGGCGAACGACAGGTGGCGTCCACCGCTCGTCCCCGTCGTCGGGCGGGATGTCCACACCGGCGTCCACAGGCTGTGCGTATCCCTGCGGGTCGTCCTCACCCGCGCGACCGCGTCTTGATCCGCTGCGTGATCTCGGCGACCTGGTTGTAGGTGATGCGCCGTTCGGCCATCTGCCCACGGATCTTGCGGTCCGCGTGGATCACCGTGGTGTGGTCGCGCCCGCCGAACATCTGCCCGATCTTCGGCAGCGACAGGTCGGTGAGCTCCCGGCACAGGTACATCGCCACCTGACGGCCGGTGACCAGGGCCCGCGAGCGGGAGGACCCGCACAGGTCCTCCATCGTCAGGCTGAAGTACTCGGCCGTCGCCGCCATGATGGTCGCGCCGGTGATCTCCGGGCCGCCGTCCGCCGGGATCAGGTCCTTGAGGACGATCTCGGCCAGGGCCAGGTCGACCGGCTGGCGGTTCAGCGACGCGAAGGCCGTGACGCGGATCAGGGCCCCCTCGAGCTCGCGGATGTTCGTCGCGATCTTGCTGGCGATGAACTCGAGCACCTCCGGCGGGGCGAGCAGCCGGTCCTGCGCGGCCTTCTTGCGCAGGATGGCGATGCGCGTCTCGAGGTCGGGCGGCTGCACGTCGGTGATCAGGCCCCACTCGAAGCGCGTGCGCAGCCGGTCCTCGAGCGTGGCGAGCTGCTTGGGCGGCCGGTCGGAGCTGATCACGATCTGCTTGCTGGCGTTGTGGAGCGTGTTGAAGGTGTGGAAGAACTCCTCCTGCGTGCGCTCCTTGTTCTCCAGGAACTGGATGTCGTCGACCAGCAGGATGTCGACGTCGCGGTAGCGCCGCTGGAAGGCCTGCGCCTTGTCGTCGCGCAGGCTGTTGATGAAGTCGTTGGTGAACTCCTCCGAGCTCACGTAGCGGACCCGCGCCCCGGCGAACAGGTGCACGCCGTAGTGCCCGATGGCGTGCAGCAGGTGCGTCTTGCCGAGCCCGCTCTCCCCGTACACGAACAGCGGGTTGTAGGCCTTGGCCGGCGCCTCGGCGACCGCGACCGCCGCCGCGTGGGCGAACCGGTTGCTGGCGCCGATGACGAAGGTCTCGAAGGTGTACTTGGCGTTGAGCCGGGGCGGCTCGACCGGGCCGCCGCGCACGTCCTGGTCGCGGCCGGTGCCGGGCAGGGCGCGCCCGTCGTCGCGCAGGTAGCCGTCGTCGCCGGCGCGGGAGTGCAGGCCCTCGCGCTGGTAGGCCCCGGAGTCGCCCGCGCTCCGGCGGGGGTCGGGGCCCTCGTCGGGCCTGTCGTCGTCCCGGCGGGGGGCCCGGTCGTGGCCGGCGTCGTCCCTCCCGCGGACGACCTCGCGCGCCGGCGGAGGGGGAGGCGTCACGGCCTGCACCACGACGGCGATCTGCACCTCCCGCCCGTACGCCGACGACAGCGCCTGCACCAGGTGCGGGCGGATGCGGTTCTCCAGCACGTCCTTGGCGAAGTCGTTGGGCGCGGCGAGCAGCACGGCGTTGCCGACCAGCGCCAGCGGCTGCGTGAGGTCGAGCCAGGCCGCGTGCTGCGGGGAGAGCGCGTCGTCGCGCAGCACGCGGACCGCCTGCGTCCACCGGTCGCGCAGGTCGCCGCCGTCGTCCTGGGGCGCGCCGTCGGCGCCCGGCTCCTGCCCCTCGCGGGGGGCAGGCCGGCCGTCCGGCCCGATCGGGGAGGACGGGGGGCCGGTGTCGCTCACGCAGGTCCTTCGAGTCCGGGGGGCGGACCGGGCGGGCCCGGTCCGGAGGCAGGCTGAGCGCACGCCGTCCACAACTGTGTCCACAGCTGTGGACACTGAGGGAGGAGGCCGGGACCCGGGGCGTCCGGTGGGGCGCCGGCGCGTCTCGGACGACGCGGCGGGGGAGGTCGGCGCCGGGGACGCTAACAGGGTCCCGCGGCGGGCGGCAAGGGTCGTCCACACCCGGATCCGGCGCCGCGGACCGCACGCCGGGCGTGTCGGGCGGAGCGTGTTTGACCGGGCCTGGGCACCTCCGTAGTCTCTTCTGCGCGTGTGCCTGTCCTGAGCCGCCGTCCTCCGCCATCTCGGTGGGGTGACGGTCCCGAGCCGGGCAGGGCGCACCACCGCCGGACCATCCCGCGGGCCCGGCACCCCGGGTCGCGGACCCGCCCCACCGCCAGGAGACCCGTCGTGAGCAAGCGCACCTTCCAGCCGAACAACCGCCGTCGGGCCAAGGTCCACGGCTTCCGGCTGCGCATGCAGACGCGCGCCGGCCGGGCCATCCTCGCTGCCCGCCGTCGCAAGGGGCGCAACGAGCTGTCGGCCTGAACCGGCTGCTGCCGCGTGCTCCCCGCTGAGCACAGGCTGCGGCGCGCCGCCGACTTCACCGAGGTCGTGCGCCGGGGTCGCCGCGCGTCCCGGCCCCTGCTGACGGTCCACCTCCTGCTGCCTGCAGCAGGAGCGGACGCCGGGCTGCCGCCGCGGGCGGGCCTGGTCGTGAGCAAGGCGGTGGGGGGCTCCGTCCTGCGCCACCGCACCTCCCGCCGTCTGCGCCACCTGCTGCCCGCGCGGCTCGCGGCGCTTCCCGCCGGCGCGCGGCTGGTGGTCCGCGCGGCGCCGTCCGCCGGGGACGCCGCCAGCGGCGAGCTGGGCAGCGACCTCGACGGGGCCCTCGCCTCGGCCGCGCGGCCGAGGCGCCCCCGGGCCGACGGGTGAGCCGCCCCGGTCCTGCCGCGCGGCTCCTGCTGCTGCTGGTCACGGCGTACCGCCGGCTGGTGTCCCCGCTGCTGCCGCCGCGGTGCCGGTTCGCCCCGACCTGCAGCGCGTACGCCGCCGAGGCGCTCGTGGTCCACGGAGCCCTGCGCGGCTCCTGGCTGGCGGTCCGGCGGGTGGCCCGCTGCCACCCGTTCCACCCCGGCGGCCTGGATCCCGTGCCGCCACGACACGGGTCCATGAGCGACGATGGAGCCCGTACGCCGGTCGGCCCCGCCCGTACGGCCGCGGTCGAGCGCCCGACCTCCCTCCCCTCCTCCCGTTCTGGAGCCTCCTCGTGAGCGTCATCGACGTCATCGGCACCCCTGTGGCGCAGGTGCTCAAGGCCATCCACAACGGGCTGTCCACGGTGCTCGACCCGGCGAGCGGCTGGGCGTGGGGGCTGTCGATCGTCCTGCTGACGGTCTTCGTGCGGCTGCTGCTGTTCCCGCTGTTCGTCAAGCAGATCAAGTCGCAGCGCCGCATGCAGGAGCTCGCACCCAAGATCAAAGACCTGCAGAAGATCCACAAGGGCGACCGCGAGACGCTCAACACCGAGATGATGAAGCTCTACAAGGACAACAACGCCAACCCGATCTCCGGGTGCCTGCCGCTGCTGCTCCAGCTCCCCGTCTTCTTCGCGCTGTTCAGCGTGATCCGCGAGTTCAAGCCGCAGTCCGACGGCACGCCGGCCCTGCCGCGCTTCGGGCTGTCGGCCGAGGAGCTCGCCGAGGGTGGCCGGGCGAGCATCTTCGGCGCGCCCGTCGCCGCGGCCCTCAACAGCAGCGCCGACTTCATCGGCACGCTCGGCGGCCAGCCCGGCACCGTGCGCGTCGTCGCCGTGGTCATGCTGGTCCTGATGGGGGCCACCACCTTCTGGACGCAGCGCCAGATGATGGCCCGGGCGACCACCACCGACCCCACGCAGCAGACCGTCCAGAAGGTCCTGCTGTACGTCCTGCCGCTGTCGTTCGCGATCTTCGGCTACAGCTTCCCCATCGGCGTGCTCCTGTACTGGCTCACCACGAACGTCTGGTCCATGGGGCAGCAGGCGTACGTCATCAAGCGCATGCCGCCGCCGGTCATGGACGGGTCCGCCTCCACCGCCTCCACCAGGGGGTCGACCGGCAAGGTCGACCTGGCCAAGGGAGGCGGCGAGGCCCGGGGCCGCGGCGGCGTCGCGGTCGCCGAGACGGGGCCCGGCACGTCCGGCGCAGGCCTGTCGGCCCCCGGGACCAAGGGGCCGGGCAGCACGGGTCCGGGCGGCGCCACCGCCGGCAGCGGGAGCCGTCCCGTCGCGGGACCCGGCTCCGCGAGGCGGGCGGCAGGCTCGCGCAAGAACAAGGCCCGACGCGGTGGACGGCACTGAGCCAGGCCCTGCGTCCTGTGGACGGATGACCCGACGTCGCCGACGGCAGGCACACTGGAGCTGCACCCGCACAGGACCCACGCACCGTGACCGGTACACCGACGGCGCGGGCCGCGCCCGGCGCCGCCCGCTCCGCACCCGCTGACGAAGGACCCCCGTGACCGACACCCAGACCGCCTCGACCGACGGCCCCGGCCCCAGCCAGCAGGACCTGCTGGTGCAGGAGGGCGACATCGCCGGTGACTACCTCGAGCGCCTGCTCGACATCGCCGACGTCGACGGCGACATCGACATGGACGTGGAGAACGACCGGGCCGTGGTCGCGGTCGTCGGCGAGGGCCTCGACGCCCTGGTCGGGCCCGGCGGCACCGTCCTCGACGCGCTGCAGGAGCTCACCCGGCTGGCCGTGGTGCAGCAGACCGGCGTGCGCAGCCGGCTCATGCTCGACATCGGCGGCTGGCGCGCGCGCCGCAAGGCCGAGCTCACCGCGATCGGCACCCGGACGGCGCAGCGCGTTCTGGAGTCCGGCGAGCCCGTCTCGCTGGCGCCCATGACCCCGTTCGAGCGCAAGATCGTGCACGACGCCGTCGCCGCCATCGACGGCGTGGCCAGCGAGTCCGAGGGCGTCGAGCCCGAGCGGCGCGTCGTCGTGCTCGCCGACGGGGCGTGACCGGGCTGCTGGCCTCGGAGGCGCCGGGCTCGGAGCTGGCGGGTGCCGCACCCGTGGCGCCGGCCGGGGCCGCCACGGTGTTCGGCGACCGCTTGCCGGTGCTGGAGGCGTACGCCGCCCTGCTCGCCGGGCCCGGTGTCGAGCGCGGGCTGGTCGGGCCCCGCGAGACGCCGCGGCTCTGGGAGCGCCACCTGCTCAACTGCGCGGGGCTGTCCGAGCTCGTGGAGGCCGGTGCCAGCGTGCTGGACCTGGGCTCCGGTGCCGGCCTGCCCGGGCTGGTCCTCGCCGCCCAGCGGCCGGACCTCACCGTCGTGCTCGTCGAGCCGCTGCTGCGCCGGGCGACCTACCTGACCGAGGCCGTCGAGGCCCTGGGCCTGGACCACGTGCAGGTGCGGCGGGCCCGCGCCGAGGAGCTGGCCGGGCAGGTGCAGGTCGACGTCGTCACCGCCCGGGCCGTGGCTCCGCTCGACCGCCTCGCCGGCTGGGCCCTCCCGCTGCTGCGCCCCGGCGGCCGGCTGCTGGCCCTCAAGGGCGAGCGGGCCGACGCCGAGCTGGCCGCGTCGGGTGCGGCGCTGAAGTCCGCCGGTGCGGCCTCGTCCGCGGTGGTGCAGGTCGGCGCGGACGACGTCCACACGCTGGCCCGCGTGGTGGTCGTGGAGCGGGGCGCCGCAGCCCCGGCTGCGCGGCCGTCCGCGCGCACGGCCCCGCGCAGGACGCGTCGATGAGCGACCTGGGCTGGCCCGACCAGCCGCGCCCGCCCCGGGGCTCCGCGCGTGTCGGCCTCGGCTGGCCCGTGCGCCGGCTCTTCGGCCGCGGCGGTGCCGCGGCACCGGCAGCCGCGCCCGGGGTGGAGCAGGAGCCAGGGGCCGGGCCGACGGAGGACCGCGAGCTCGCCCATTCGCCGGAGCCCGAGGCGGACGTCCCGTCGGGGCCGCAGGACCTCGTCGTGCCGGAGCCCGAGGCGGACGTCGCGTCGGAGCCGCAGGGCCTCGTCGCGATGGAGCCCGAGGCGGACGTCGCGTCGGAGCCCGTCGTCCAGGGGTCCGAGCCGAGCGCCCCGCCGGAGGCTGTCGCGCCGCCGTCCGAGGCCGCGTCGGGCTCGCCGGTGCCGCTCGCTCCCGACCGCGAGGCCGTGGACGCGTCGGAGCCCGAGACCGTGGACGCGCCCGAGCCCGAGCCCTCCGCGGCACAGGCGCCGGAGACCCCCGGCGCCGAGCAGGACGCGGCCCCGGACGGCAACGCCGCACCGGTGTCGGTGACGTCCACCTCGGGGTCGGCGGCCGCCGCGCCGGCGTCTGCCGCCCCCGCTCCTGCCGTGTCCGCGCCGAGCGCCGCACCGCCGCCTGCCCCCGCACCTGCCGCTCCCGCGCCGGGCACCGCGCCAGGCGGTGCGTCGCCCGCCTCCTCACCCGCCCCGGCCGTGGCGCAGCCCGCCCCGGCGGACGACGTTGCCTCCCGGCGCATCCGCGGCCTGCTCGCCGACGACCAGGCGCCCGTGGAGCCCGTGCTCGACGAGGCCGAGACGCCCATCGGCGCCGCAGCCGCGGCAGCCGTGCGCCGGCGGGACGCACCCCGGCCGGTCTTCCCCCGGCCGGCGCGTCGCCGGGTCATCAGCATCTCGAACCAGAAGGGCGGCGTCGGCAAGACGACCAGCACGGTCAACATCGCCGTCGCCCTGGCCCTGCACGGCGCCAAGGTGCTCGTCATCGACCTCGACCCGCAGGGCAACGCGAGCACGGGCCTCGGCGTGGAGCACCACAGCGGCGTCCCCGACGTCTACGACGTGCTGGTCAACGGCGCGACGCTCGAGGAGGTCGTGCGCCCGGCGCCGGACGTCGAGGGCTGCTGGTGCGTCCCGGCCACGATCGACCTGGCCGGCGCGGAGATCGAGCTGGTCAGCGTGGTCGCCCGCGAGTGGCGGCTGCAGCGGGCGATCGAGGCGTACTGCCAGGGCGCGGGCGCCGACCTCGACTACGTGCTCATCGACTGCCCGCCGAGCCTGGGCCTGCTCACGGTCAACGCGATGGTGGCCGCGCAGGAGATGCTCATCCCGATCCAGTGCGAGTACTACGCGCTGGAGGGCCTGGGCCAGCTGCTGCGCACCGTCGACATGGTGCGGGCCCACCTCAACCCGGTGCTGGCGCTGTCCACCATCCTGCTGACGATGTACGACGCCCGCACCCGGCTGGCCGACCAGGTCGCGAGCGAGGTCCGCGGCCACTTCGGCGAGGTGGTGCTCGGGTCGACGATCCCGCGCAGCGTGCGCGTCAGCGAGGCCCCCGGCTACGGCCAGAGCGTCGTCGCCTACGACCCGGGTTCGCGCGGCGCGGTCGCGTACGTGGACGCCGCCCGCGAGATCGCCGTACGCGGCGCCGCGGCACCCGACCAGCAGGGCCAGCCGTGACCGCTCCCCGAGGTGGGCTCGGCCGCGGGCTCGGCGCGCTCATCCCGTCGGGTCCGCCGCCGTCCGGACCGCAGCCGGGGCCGGCCGCGCCGCAGCCGGTGGCCGGCGCGCGCTTCGCCGAGCTGCCGCTCGGGGCGATCACGCCCAACCCGCTGCAGCCGCGCACCCACTTCGACGAGGAGGCGCTCGAGGAGCTCGTCACCTCCATCCGCGAGGTGGGGCTGCTGCAGCCCGTCGTCGTCCGCGAGACCTCGCCGGACCGCTACGAGCTGGTCATGGGCGAGCGCCGCTGGCGCGCCTCCCAGCAGGCGGGCGCCACCACGATCGCCGCGATCGTCCGCGACACCAGCGACGACGACATGCTCCGCGACGCGCTGCTGGAGAACCTGCACCGCCAGGAGCTCAACCCGCTCGAGGAGGCGGCCGCCTACCAGCAGCTGCTCAACGAGTTCGGCACCACCCACGAGGAGCTCGGCGCCCGCATCGGCCGCTCCCGCCCGCAGATCACCAACACGATCCGCCTGCTGCAGCTCCCCCCGGCCGTGCAGCGACGGGTCGCTGCGGGGGTGCTGTCCGCCGGGCACGCCCGGGCCATCCTCGGCCTGCCGACGCCGGAGGCGCAGGAGGCGATGGCCACGCGGGTGGTCGCGGAGGGCCTGTCGGTGCGCGGCGTGGAGGAGGCGGTCGCGCTCTCCCACGCGGCGGCCGAGGACGCCGGCGCCCCGCCCCGCCGGCACCGGCGCCCCGTCGCACGCGGGCTGGTGGAGATCGCGGACCGGCTGTCGGACCGGTTCGACACCCGCGTGAAGGTCGACATGGGCCGCAGCAAGGGCAAGGTGACGATCGAGTTCGGCTCGCTGGAGGACCTCGACCGCATCGTGCAGGTCATCGACCGGCCCGCCGCGCAGGCCTGACCGCGCCGACCGGCCCGGACGCTCGACCGGCCCGGGAGCTGGACCGGCCCGCAATGCAGGCCTGACCGCGCCGAACGGCCGGGACGCTCGACCGGCCCCGACGCTCGACCGGCCCGCCCCGCACGCCTGACTGCGCCGACCAGCCCGGACGCGCGACCGGCCCGGGAGCTCGACCCGCCCGCCCCGAACGCACCCGCCCCGCCCGGGGTGCGTCCGCTCAGCGCAGTGACAGCGGGACGAGCACGAGCCCGAAGCGCAGGATCCGGCCCGCCAGGCAGCACAGCAGGAAGTCCTGCAGCCGCATCTTCGTGGCGCCGGCGGCCACCGCGACCAGGGCCAGCGGCGGCAGGCCCACGCTGCCGCTGAGCAGCACGATCCCGGCGCTGCTGCGCCGGTCGTGCAGCCGCCGGGTCAGGACCGCGAGGCGACCGGCGTGCTCGCCGCCGGCCGGGGTCGTCGCGCCGTCCGCGGTGGGGGCCTTGCGGCGCAGCGACCGCTTGCGCATCTCCACGCCCTTGCGGCCGGAGGTGTACCAGACCCACTTGCCGCCGGTCTGCCCCAGCCCGAGGGCGACGGCGGCCAGCGCAGCCACCAGCGGGGATGCGGTGGCCCCGACGGCCAGGGCGTAGATCTCGGCGTTGACCAGCGGGACCAGCGCCGACAGCAGCCCGGTGCCGGCGGACAGCGCGACGACGCCGGCGGCCGCGAGCAGGTCGCCCCACACGGCCGTCAGACCGGGTCCGGCAGCCGGGTGAGCGCCACCAGCGACACGCTCTTGACCACGAGCTGGGCGAGGGCGAGCACGAGGGCGGCGACGTACCAGCCGGACGCGACCACGAGGATGAGGGCGGCGGTGTTGGTGGCCTTGGCCGGCGGCGACCAGTTCCAGAGGTAGATCGTGCGGTCGACGGTGCCGAAGTAGTTGGGCGACAGCACCGGCCAGCGCAGGAAGCCCAGCGAGAGCATGCAGTCGACGACCATGAACTGCAGCAGGAACACCGTGATCGCCGGCGCTGCCTCCGGCACCAGGCCGAGGTAGGTCACCGCCAGCATCCCGCAGCTGGCCCGGTCGCAGAGGATGTCGAGCACCGCCCCCTGCCGGGTCTCGGTGCCGGTGCGCCGGGCCACCCAGCCGTCGAGGACGTCGCCGACCCAGTACACCGCGTACGCCACCGCCAGCAGCGTCAGCGACCGCTCGGTGGCGGCGACGGCACCGACCCCGAGGGCCAGGACGGTGCGGGCGAGGCTGATCCGGTTGGGCCAGGTCCAGGGGTCCTCGCGGGCGCTGCGCACGGGCAGCGGCGCGACGCGGTCCGTGGTGGTCACGCGCTCATCGTCGCACCCCGACGCGCGGGCCGTGGCCGGGTCAGCGGTCGACGGCCCGCTGCAGCAGGTCGCGCAGGACCTCGCCGAGGGAGAGCCCGGCGGCCTGCACGGCCATCGGCAGCAGCGAGGTCTCCGTCATCCCGGGCGCGCTGTTGGCCTCGAGGACGTGCGGTACGCCGTCCTGGACCACCAGGTCGATGCGGGACAGGTCGCGCAGGCCGAGCGCGCCGTGCACGGCGACCGCCGCCTCGGCCACCGCGGCGGCGACGTCGTCCTCGAGCCGGGCGGGTGCGAAGTACTCCGTCTGGCCGGCGGTGTAGCGGGCGCTGTAGTCGTAGACGCCCGACAGCGGCCGGATCTCCACGGCGGGCAGCGCGCGGGGGCCCTCGCCGGTGTCGAGGACCGTCACGGCGACCTCGGTGCCCACGACGAGCTGCTCCACGAGGGCCGCCTCGCCGTACCCGTAGCAGGCGACCATGGCCGCGGGCAGGTCGGCGGGGTCGTGGACGGCGGTCGCGCCGAGCGCCGAGCCGCCGCGCGAGGGCTTGACCATCAGCGGGACGCCGAGGTGGCCGACGATGCGCTGCAGGAGCTCGCCGGCGCCCATCTCCTGGAACGTGGCGTGCGGCAGGACGACGGCGTGCGGCGTGCGCACCCCGGCCTGCTTCGCGATCGACTTGGCGACCGGCTTGTCCCAGGCCAGCCGGCACGCGCTCGGGGTGGAGCCGACGTAGGGCACCTGGACGAGCTCGAGGACCTCGCGGACCGAGCCGTCCTCGCCGAGCCCGCCGTGCAGCGCGACGAGGACGGCGTCGTAGCCCGTCAGCGCGTCCAGCAGGCCGGCGTCGGCGTCGCGCACGTCGGCCTCCACGCCCGCGGTGCGCAGCGCGTCCGCCACCCGCCGGCCGGAGCGCAGCGAGACGTCGCGCTCGTGCGACAGGCCGCCGGCGAGGACCAGGGCCCTCACGCCAGGTCCGGGGCGGGCGTCTGGACGGCGGCGCACGACCGGCGGGCGGAGGTCGGCCCGAAGGTGCTGAGCAGGTCCAGCTCGGCCTCGACGACGTGAGCGAGGCGCCGCACGCCCTCGCGGATGCGGTCGGGCTCGGGGTAGCAGTACGACAGGCGCAGCTCGCGCTGGCCCTGGCCGTCGGCGTAGAAGCCGATGCCGGGCACGTACGCGATCCGCGCGGTGATCGCCCGGGGCTGCATCACCTTGGCGTCCAGGCCCTCGGGCAGCGTCGTCCACACGTAGAAGCCGCCGGTCGGGTGGGTCCAGGTCGTGCCGGCCGGCATCAGCTGGGTCAGCGCGTCGAGCATGGCGTCGCGGCGCTCGCGGTAGAGCTCGCGGAACACCTGCACCTGGCCCTGCCAGTCCTGGGTGGTCAGGTAGTCGACGACGGCCAGCTGGTTGAGCTGCGGGGGGCACAGCACGCTGGCCTCGCTGGCGAGCACCAGCTTCTCGCGCACGGCGTGCGGCGCGAGCACCCAGCCGACCCGCAGGCCGGGCGCGAAGGTCTTGCTGAACGAGCCCAGGTAGACGACGTCGTCCTCGCCGCCGCGGGCGCGGATCGCGCGCACCGGCGGGCCGTCGAAGCCCAGCAGCCCGTACGGGTTGTCCTCCAGCACCAGCAGCCCGGCCTCCTGGCAGATCGCCAGGACCTCGTCGCGCCGGGGCTCGGACAGCGAGGTGCCGGCCGGGTTGTGGAAGTTGGGGATCGTGTAGAGGAACTTCGCGCGACCGTCGGCGGCGGCGATCGCCTCGCGCAGCGCCTCGGGCTGCAGGCCGTCGGCGTCCATCGCGACGTGGCGGACCTCGGCCTGGTAGCTGGCGAACGTGCCGAGCGCCCCGACGTAGGACGGCGCCTCCGCCAGCACGATGTCGCCCGGGTCGCAGAAGATGCGTGTGACCAGGTCGAGCGCCTGCTGCGAGCCGACCGTGACGACGACGTCCTCGGGGCTGGCGTGCACGCCCTCGAGCGCCATCACCTCGCAGATCAGCTCGCGCAGCACCGGGTCGCCCTGGCCGGAGCCGTACTGCAGCGCCTGGGCGCCGCGGGTGGCCAGCAGGTCGCCGAGCAGCTTGCCGACGGCGTCCAGCGGCAGGGCGGAGGTGTAGGGCATGCCGCCCGCCAGGGACACGACCTCCGGCCGGCTGGCCACGGCGAACAGGGCCCGGATCTCGGAGGCCGTCATCCCGGCGGTGCGGGCGGCGTAGCGGCTGGTGAACGCGTCGAGCGTGACACCACCGGACCCGGGGACGGCCTGCATGCGCCGAGGCTACCTGCGGTCAGGGCTCCGAGCGTGCTGTGACCGGCGGTGCCGCGCGCCGCCCGCCCGGGCACGCGCTGCGCGCCGTACCCTCGGGCCGTGCGCGTCCCCCGTCCCGCCCGCCCGAGCGGGCGCACCCTCGGGATCGCCGGGCTCGGCCTGCTGGCGGGCTTCGTCGGCGGTGCGGTGGTCGGGCTGGTGCGCGTCCCGCCCCACCCCGAGTCGCACTCCGGGGCGGGAGCATGACGCGCCGGGTCGTCAACGTGACGCTCGACAACCTGGACGACCTCGCCGTGCGGTGCCGCGCCTGCGTGTTCTGGGAGCTCGACCCCGTGGCGCAGGAGCGCTCGGTCGAGGCCGGCGACACGCGGTTCGAGAAGGAGTCGTGGCTGTCGGCGACCCTGCTCGAGTGGGGCAGCTGCGGCAAGGTCGTGTACGTCGACGGCGTACCGGCCGGCCACGTGCTCTACGCCCCGCCGGCCTACGTGCCGCGGTCGGTCGCCTTCCCCACCTCGCCGGTCAGCCCGGACGCGGTGCTGCTGATGACCGGCGCGGTGCTGCCCGACTTCCGGGGCGGCGGGATCGGCCGGATGCTCCTGCAGGGGGTCGCCAAGGACCTCACCAAGCGCGGCGTGCGGGCGATCGAGGCCTTCGGCGACGAGCGGTGGGAGTCGCCCGCCTGCGTGCTGCCGGCCGACCACCTGCGGGCGGTGGGCTTCAAGACGGTGCGCCCGCACGCCCGGTGGCCCCGGCTGCGGCTCGAGCTCAAGACGGCGGTGTCCTGGCGGGAGGACGTCGAGGTCGCCCTGGAGAAGCTCCTGGGCTCGGTGTCGAACGACCCGCTGCTGCGCCCCGTCTGACGGCGCCGCACCGGGCAGCGGCCGTGTTCCACGTGGATCAGCGGGCGAGCCGGGCCTGACCGGCGCGCACCAGGCGCCCCAGGTCCACCCGCTGCTCGGGCAGGGCGTGCGCCGGCCACCACCGCACGTCCGACGACTCCGCGCTGGTCACCGGCACCGCCGCAGCGGGAGCCACCAGCAGGAACTGCACGTCGAGGTGCTCCTCGGCGCCGCACGGCGCCGGGTGGCGGTCCAGCGCGACCGGCACCGGGTCGACGACGAGCCCGGGCACCCCGGTCTCCTCGGTGGCCTCGCGCCGGGCGGCACCGGCCAGGCAGGCGTCCTCGTCGTCGACGTGGCCGCCGGGCTGCAGCCACAGGCCGACCTTGCGGTGCAGGACGAGCAGCGTGGCGGTGCCGGCGGGGTCGAGGACCACGCCGGAGGCCGTGACGTGGGCCGGGCCGTGCGAGCGGCGCAGCGCGTCCGGGTGGTCGAGCGCGGCGCGCCAGACGCCCACCTGCGGGTCGTCGAGGCCCTCGAGCTCGCGCGCGGCCGTGCGGGCGTCCACTCAGACCTGCAGCATCGACAGGTCGGGCAGCCGCAGCACCCCGGTCGGCGGGTCGAGGTCGGCCGGCAGGTAGAGGCGCTGCACGGCGACCAGCAGCGCCTCGGCCACCGTGTCGCGGAACGCCGGGTCGGCCAGGCGGGCGGCGTCGCCGGGGTGGGACAGGTGGCCGAGCTCCAGGCGGACGGCGGGCATCCGGGTCAGCCGCAGCAGCTCCCAGGTCTTGCCGTGCACCGCGCAGTCGAGCAGGTCGGTGCGCGCGGTGACCTCGCGCTGGACCAGCGAGGCCAGCTCCTCGCCGACGGTCGAGGTCACGCCGCTGCCGGTGCCGAAGTGGTAGGCGGCGACGCCCTGGGGGCGCGTCGACGACGCCCGGTCGACGTGCAGCGAGACGACGAGGTCGGCGGCCGCCTCGTTGGCGAAGGCCGCGCGCTCGGCCTCGGACGGGCAGGACCCCGGGGAGCGGGTGAGCAGCGCGCGCACGCCGACGGCGGCCAGGCGCCCCTCGAAGCGGGCGGCGAGGTCCTCGACGACCGCGGCCTCCTCGAGCCCGTGGCCGGTGGCCCCGCGGTCGTGCCCCCCGTGGCCGGGGTCGACGACGACGACCTTGCCGGCGAGCGAGGAGCCGGACCGGTGCAGCTGCTCGCCCTCGCGCAGCGCGTGCGGCCGGCCGCCGGTCACCAGGCGGCCCAGCTGCTTCAGCGCGCGCAGGGTGGCCATCCCGCAGGCGCCGTCGGCGACCATCCCGTACTCGCGCTGGAAGCCGCGCAGGGCCTGCTGGCTGCGCACGCCGAACACCCCGTCGACCCGCCCGGCGTCGAACCCGAGCTCGAGCAGCCGCTCCTGCAGCGCCGCGACGTCGTCGCCGACGTAGGGGTTGCTGGCCAGGGTCAGCAGCCGGTCGCCGAGCCGCCAGCGCGCCGCGGCCAGCGCCCGGTAGGTCTCAGGGCCGACGATCCCGTCGACGGAGACGCCGCGGCGCTGCTGGAACTCGCGGACGGCCCGGTCGGTGGCCTCGCCGAAGGAGTCCTCGGCGGCGGCCAGCAGCCCGAGCTGCGCCAGGGTCGCCTGGACCTCCGCGACGGCCGGTCCGGAGTCTCCACGGCGGTACAGCTGCACGGGCACCTCAGGCCTAGGGGGAAGCGGGTCGTGCACGGGCAACGGGCCCACGATAGCCAGCCGGGCACGCGGACGGCCGGTCCCCGCGCGGGGGACCGGCCGTGTCGCGCTGCTGCGGGTGCGGGCTAGAGGTAGGCCTCGAGGTCGCGCAGGATGGCGGCCTTCGGCTTCGCCCCGACGATCGACTTGACGATCTTGCCGCCCTGGAACACGGCCATCGTGGGGATGGACATGATCTGGTAGTCGCGCGCCGCGCCCGGGTTCTCGTCGATGTTGAGCTTGACGACGGTGAGCTTCTCGGCGTTCTCGCCGGCGATCTCCTCGAGCACGGGGGCCACCATCTTGCAGGGGCCGCACCACTCCGCCCAGAAGTCGACGAGCACCGGCTTGTCGCTCTGCAGCACGTCCGCCGTGAAGGTGGCGTCGGTGGTGGTCTTGGTGTTGGCGCCCATGTGCTGCTCCTCGTGGGTCAGGACGCTGGTCGCGTCCGCGTCGTCGTGCTCCAGCTGCAACCGCTCCCGGCTCCGGGCTGTTCCGCCACCCGCCCCCGGGGCCGGGCCTACGGGATGGGCCGGGTGCCGTGCCCGCGGTCGAAGGGCTCGTCGGGCGGCGAGGCCGGCACGCCGGTGTCCCAGCCGGCACCCGTGTGGACCGGGCCCTCGGTGGCGGCCAGGTAGCGCTCGGCGTCGAGCGCCGCGGCGCAGCCGGTGCCCGCCGCGGTGATGGCCTGGCGGTACGTGGAGTCCACGAGGTCGCCCGCGGCGAACACGCCGGGCAGGTCGGTCGCGGTCGAGTGGGTGCGGTGCACCACCACGTAGCCCTCGTCGTCGAGCTCGACCTGACCGCGGACGAGCTCCGAGCGCGGGTCGTGGCCGATGGCGATGAACAGGCCGGTCGCCGCCAGCGTGCTCTCCTCGCCGGTCTTGAGGTTGCGCAGCCGGACGGCCTCGAGCCGGTCCTCGCCGACGGCCTCGACGACCTCGGAGTCCCAGGCGTAGCGGATCTTGTCGTTGGCGAACGCCCGCTCCTGCATGATCTTGCTGGCGCGCAGCGAGTCGCGGCGGTGGACCAGCGTGACGGTGCGGGCGAAGCGGGTGAGGAAGGTCGCCTCCTCGAGCGCGCTGTCGCCGCCGCCGACGACCACGATGTCCTGATCGCGGAAGAAGAAGCCGTCGCAGGTGGCGCACCACGACACGCCGCGCCCGGACAGCCGGCCCTCGCCCGGGACGTTGAGCGAGCGGTACGCCGACCCCATCGCCAGCACCACGGTGCGGGCGCGGTACTCGGTCTGGCCGACCTTGACGACCTTGACGTCGCCGGCCAGCGCGACCTCGGTGGCGTCGTCGGTGATGAGCTCCGCCCCGAAGCGCTCGGCCTGCTTGCGCAGGTTGTCCATGAGCTCGGGGCCCATGACGCCGTCGGGGAAGCCCGGGTAGTTCTCAACGTCGGTGGTGTTCATGAGGGCGCCGCCGGCGGTCACGGACCCCTCGAGGACGACGGGCTGCAGACCGGCGCGCGCCAGGTAGATGGCGGCGGTGTAGCCCGACGGCCCGGACCCGATGACGATCGCCTCGCGCACGTCCGCGGTCTCGCTCACAGCTGGTCATCCCCTCTTCGGCCCCCGCACAGGTGTCCGGGAGCGTACGTACGGACGTCAACGCCGCCGCGCGGAGCACTCTTCCGCGCCGACGGGTGATCGGCCGACGGCGGCGCCGCAGCCGGCCGCCCCCGGGCAGGGGCGGCGGGTCAGGAGGGACGCGGCAGCCGGGTCAGCAAGCGGGTGTCCGGCGAGCCGGCGCGGCACCGCGCGCCCACCACGGCGACCTCCACCGAGCCGGCGTCGGTCGAGGGCCGCACCACCACGAGGGCCGGGGCCCCGTCGTACCGCGCGTAGTCGAGCGCGAGGGGGGCCGCCGCCGGCCCGGGCAGGGCGGACAGGCAGCCGGCGAGCCCGGCCGGGTCGTGCAGCCGCTCCAGGCCGTCGCCGGCGACGGCGGTGCCCCGACCGGCGCGGGCGAGCAGCCCGGGCAGCGCCTCGGCCAGCCCGGCCGTGCCCGGGCCGTAGTCGGGGCCGGGTCCGTCGGCGGCCGGGTCGTCGGCGGCCGGGTCGTCGTCGGGAACCGCGCCACCGGGTCCCGCCCCGCCGCCCGACGGCCCGTCGTCGCGTCCCGGCGCGTCGTCGGCAAGCGGCCGGCCGCCGGCGCCGGGCCCGCCGCCTCCCTGCCCGGGAGCCTCGGTCTGCGGGGCGCGCTCGCGCCCGCCCTCGGCGGGCTCCGGCTGCGCGGAGCCCGCGGCCGTGGAGAGCTGGTCGGCGGTGGTGCCCCCGCGCAGGACCGCGGTCAGGGCCGTCCCGCCCACGAGCACGGCCGCCGCGGCGGCGGCGGCCCCCAGCAGCAGCGGGCGGCGGCGCCGGGGGTCCAGCGGCACCACCCGGGCGCCGGCCGGCCGCTCCGCCGCCCCGTCCGATCGCGGCAGCGGGCGCAGCCCCGGCACCGGGTCGCCGCCGGGCCGGTCGCGGCGCTCCGCCCGCAGCGCGGCGTCCAGGCGCGCCGCCAGGCCCTCGGGGACCTCGGGCGCCGGCAGGGCCGCCAGGGCCGCGGCCACCTGCGCCGACGCCTGCTCCAGCTCGACCAGCTCCGCGCTGCAGGCCGGGCACCCGGCCAGGTGGTCGACCTGCGCGTCGTCGCCCTCGCCGGCCAGCAGGTCGGCGAGCGCGTCGAGGTCGAGGTGCCCGGTCACGCCCCTCCTCCGCCGCCGGGGGACGGTCCGGCCCCCGGGAGTGGGACGGACGCGGGCGGCGCGGCGTTCCGCGGAGGTCCCGGCGCGAGGGAGCCCAGCGCCACGGCGAGCCGCGCCCGCCCGCGCGAGCAGCGGCTCTTGACGGTGCCGACCGGCACGCCGAGGACCTGCGCGGCCTCCTCGACGGGCAGGCCGTGCAGGTCGACCAGCACCAGCGCGGCCCGCTGGTCGACGGGCAGGCCGGCGAGGGCCTCCTGCACGTCGATCGCGGTCTCCCGCGCGGCGAGCGCGTCGCCCGGGGCCGGCGGCTCGTCGGGGCCGGGTCCTGGCAGCGGGACGGTCGGCCGGGCCGTGCGGCGCCGCACCCGGTCGAGGCAGGCGTTGACGACGACCCGGTGCAGCCAGGTGCTCACTCGGGCCTCGCCGCGGTAGCCCGCCGCGGCGCGGTAGGCCGACAGCAGGGCGTCCTGGACCGCGTCGGCGGCCTCCTCCCGCTCGGCCGGGCCCAGCGTGCGCAGGGCGACGGCGTACAGCCGGTCGCGGTGGAGCCGGACGAGCTCGCCGAACGCCTCCGGGTCGCCGGCGACGTGGGCCTCGAGCAGCCCCCGGTCGCGGGCGTCGTCGGCGATCACCGGCGCACCGTAGACCGCGGCGGCGGTCCCGGTCAGCCGCGGAGCAGGCGCAGCTCGTCGATGCCGGCCCGGAACTGCCCGGCGTCCGCCGGGAGCCGGGTGACCCACACCAGCCAGTAGCGCGCCCGGGTACCGTCCGGCACGGCGAGGCGCACCACCCCGCGCCGCCCGTCGTCCGCGGTGACCACCGGCAGCGCCGTCTCGTCGCGGCCCAGGGCGTCGCCGGCCCGGACCTCGAGCGCGGTGCCGGGCGTGGTGAGGTCGACGGCGACCTCGGACAGCACGGTGGGCGCGCCCAGGTCGACGAGCAGGCCGACGCCCGGCTTGAGGCCGCCGAAGCGCTCCGTCCGGTAGAGGTCGGTCGGCCAGGTGGTCGAGCCGGCACCGTCGTAGGCGTTCACGACCTGGTCGCGCTTCTCCTCGGGCGGCCGGCCGTGCGGGTCGAAGTCGCGCACGACCGCCTCGGACAGGTCGACGGCCGTGCGGGCCGGGGCGCCGGGCCCGGCCGCGGCGGGCGGTGGCTGCTCGGCGAGGCCCTCCTCGAGCGGCGGCACCTCGCCGACCTGCAGGCCGAGGCTGAAGGCGACGGCGCCGACGGCGGCCAGCAGCGCGGCGACGGCGAGCAGCGGGGCGGCGGTGCGCAGCCGCCCGGGCGGTCGCGGCCCCACCGGCACCGCCCGCTCCTCGCGGCCGACCGCGTCGGCGGCGTCGCGCAGCGCCTCGAGCAGGGCGGGGGCGGTCAGCAGCGGCGTGTCGCGGGGCCCCGGCTGCAGGCCGCGCACCACGACCTCGTCCAGCGCCCGCGGCACCCCGCCGCGCACCTGCCGCGGCCCGGGCAGCCCGGTCTCCGAGGGCGGCGCCGCCGGCAGGCCGCGGGCGGGCTGCTCGGTCACGGCGTCCGGCCAGCGCCCGGTGGCGGTGGCGTACAGGACGGCGAGCAGGTCACGCACGTCGCGGGCCCGCTCGCCCGGCCCGGCCGGCAGCCCGGTGTCCGTGCCGTGCACGGCGGCGGCCAGGGCCGTGTCGGTGAGCCGCAGCCGGCCGTCGCGGGCGAGCAGGACGTTGCCCGGGTGGATCCGGCCGTGCACGACGCCGCCGCCGTGCAGCGCGACCAGCGCCTGCGCCCCCTGCACCGCGAGGTCGAGGGCCTGGCCCGGGGGCAGCGGGCCCTGCTCGAGGACCTGCGGCAGCGGCTCGCCCTCCACCCACTCGCTGATGACGTACGCCAGGGACGGCCGGCGGTGCCGCGGCTCGGTCGCGGCGTCGTAGACCCGGGCGGCGGCGCGCGAGGCCGGCGTCCCGGCGCCCGCGGCCGCCTTCAGCAGCGCGGGCGCGGCGGGGTGGGCGGCCGGCAGCGCCTTGACCGTCACCGGCCGGGCGAGCACGTCGTCGACAGCGCGCCAGACGACCGCCGGGGAGTCGCCCGGCGCGGGCAGCTCGCGGTCCAGGACGTAGCGGCCGGCCAGGACGTCGCCCGGCTCGAGCAGGCGCCGTGGCGGGGCGGCGGGCGCGGTCACCGGCCCAGGCGCGCGAGCACCGGGCGCAGCGCCTGCTGCACCTCGGGCACCCGCATCCGGCTGACGAGCAGCAGGTAGCCGCCCAGCAGGAGCCCGCCGGCGACCAGCAGGGTCACGGCGGCGCCGAGCATGCCGGTGCCGAGCAGCCGGTCGACCACGGCGCCCGCGGCGAGGGCGAGCAGGCCCGCCGGGACCGCCGCGGTCAGGCACCGGACGCCGGTGCGCACCACCTGCGCCCCGTCGAGCCCGCCGGTGCGCCGGCCCAGCACCCGGGAGACCACGACCATCCCGACGACGTACGACGACGCCATCCCGGCCGCCAGCCCGACGACCTTGAGGTCGGCGGGCAGGACGGCGAACAGCACCAGGTCCACGACGACCACCGTGGCGTTGACGCCCAGGTTGATCAGCGTCGGGGTGCGGGTGTCCTGCATCGCGTAGAACGACCGCAGCTGCAGCTGGTAGATGCTGAAGGGCACCAGCCCGACGGCGAAGACGCCGAGCAGCACCCCGACGAAGCGCGCCTCCTCGACGCTCACCTGGCCGTGGCCGAAGACCAGCGTCGCGATCGAGCGCCCGAGCACGACGTAGGCGACCGCCGCCGGCACGAGCACCACCAGCACCAGGCGCAGCCCCTGCGCGAGCGAGCGGCGCAGGTCGGCGGTCCGCCCGTCGGCGGCCGCCCGGCTCATGCCCGGCAGCAGCGCGGTGATCACGCTGACCGCGACGACGGCGTGCGGGAGCTGCCAGAGCACGTAGGCGTTGACGTACGACGGGTAGCCGCCCGGGGAGAGCACGCTGGCCCGGGTGGCGAGGTTGACCACGACGAGCAGGGCCAGCTGGTTGGCGACGACGAACAGCAGCACCCACTTGGCGAGCCGCCCCGCGGCGCCCAGGCCGACCCCGCGGACGTCGAGCCGGGGGGCGAAGCGGAAGCTTGTGGCCCGCAGGGCGGGCACGAGCACGAGCGTCTGGGCGACGATCCCGAGCGTCACGCCGACGCCGAGCACGGTGGACTGCGCGCTGGTGATCGTGCCGGACGTGAGGTCGGCCGGGCCCGGCATGAGCAGGAAGACGACGCCGGTGACGATGACGACGAGGTTGTTCAGGACCGGCGCCCACATCGGCGGGCCGAAGCGGCCGCGGGTGTTGAGGTAGGCCCCCATGATCGCGCCCGCGCCGTAGAACAGCACCTGCGGCAGGAAGAACCGGGCGAACAGGATGGCCAGGTCGCGGGTCGCGGGGTCGGTGCCGTCGGCGAGGTAGAGGTCGATGATCGCCGGCGCGAGCAGCACCAGCAGCACCGACGCGCCACCGAGCGCCAGGACGGTCAGCGACAGCAGCCGCTGGGCGTACGACACGCCGCCGTCCTCGTCGTCCTTGGCGGCCCGGACGAGCAGCGGCACGACGACGCTGGTGAGGATGCCGCCGAGCAGCAGCTCGTAGACGATGTTGGGCGCGGTGTTGGCGACGTTGAAGGCCACGCCGACGCCGCCGAAGCCCAGCACCGAGGCGACCATGACGGTGCGGACGAACCCGGTGGCCCGCGAGGCGACCGTGCCGAGCGCCATCACCCGCGTGGAGTGCAGCAGGGAGGTCACGCAGCGGCCTGCTGCCTGCGGCCGAGCGCCCGCCGGGCCAGCCGCGCGCCGGCGGCCAGCAGCAGGCCGACGACGCCGAACCCGGTCACGGCCAGCGCGTACCGGCCGTAGCGGGTGGAGGTGACGACGAGCTCGGCCGGCTCGCCGAAGCGCTGGCCCTCGCGGTCGAGCAGCATCGCCTTGACGACGAAGCGGCCGCTGGTGAGCGTCTGCGCCTCCACCTGCACCGGCAGGCTGGTGCGGGCCGGCACCTCGAGCACCTCGGTGCGGGTCTGCGACAGCCGGGCGTCGGTGGGGGCGACGAGCTCGACGGCGACCGTCACCGGCTGGTCCAGCTCGTTGACGACCGCGACGGAGACCCGGCCGTTGCTGCTGGTGAGGGTCACCCGGCCCGACAGCACGCTCACCCGGCGCTGCATCGCCTCGACCTCGTCCTCGAGCAGGGCGGTCAGGCGCGTGCCGCCGCGCCGGTCGTCGCGCCAGGCGCTCGACCCGGGGCGCAGCCAGGCGCGCTGCATCCGGGTGCGCAGGGCCTGCGCCTGCTCGGTGCCGCCCTTGATGACGGCGCCGGTGAGCTGGATGGCGTCCGCGCGCGCCCGCTGCAGGCGCGCCACCGCGGCGGGGGCGAGCTCGGGGGCCTCCGGCTCGGGCTGCGCGAGCTCGGCGCTGCGCGGCGCGGCGTACGCCACGTCGCCCGCGGTCTGGGCCTGGCCGCCGGAGCAGCGCTCGCGTCCCTCGACCACGTCCTCGAGGTCGACGGGGCACATCCACGGCACCGCGCCGGTGTCCACGACCGCGCCACCGGCCAGCGCCGGGTCGAGCGCCCCGCGGCGCGGCACCGTCACGAGCAGGGTGCGCCCGCGGGCCGGCAGCTCGGCGGAGATCATCGCCGTCTCCACCAGCCAGCGCTGCTCGGCCAGGCGCGCGCCGGCGGCCTGTGCCCGCTCGGGGAGCAGCAGGTCGGACAGGGCGCGGTCGACGACCAGCCCGGTGATCGGCCCGGACGTCGAGCCGGCCGGCAGGTCGACGCGGGCGCCGGGCGTCGAGCGCGTCGAGCCGGCCGCGATCACGACCCCGTCGTCCTCGAGGGCGACCGCGCGGGTGGACCCGGCGGTGACCGCGTCGAAGGCGGCGTCGGTGAGCCGCCCCGGGGGCGGCACGGCGAGCGAGGGCAGCGGCTCCACGCCGAGCACCTCGCGGGTGACCGTCACGCCGTACGTGCGGGCGGCGGCGACGTCGGCGCCCAGGTCGGCCGCGCCCCGGGTGAGGGCCACGACGTCGGGGTCGGCGTAGGGCAGCGCGACCACGTCGGGGCCGTCGGTCGCGGCGGTGAGGGACTCCAGCCAGGCCCGGGCGGCCGCCTGCCCCTCACCGGGGCGGGTGCGGCCGCCGCGGCGGACCTCGTAGCCGTCGCTCATGCTCTGCGCGGTGGACAGCAGGTCGGGGTCGACGGCGTAGGTCACGCCGACGGGCGCGCACGGCAGCGGCCCCGCGCGCTCCTCGTCCTCGTCCTCGGGCCGGCCGGGGGCCGGCTCCGGCGGCGGCGGGCACTGGCCGGCCTCGCCCGCGCGCGCGGCCGCCAGGCTGCTGCCCAGCCGGCCCCCCGCCGCCAGCGAGGTGGCGAGCTCGTCGTCGAGCAGCACCTCGGACGGGCCGGTGCGCGGCTGGTCGACCAGCGGCCAGAGCCAGGCGATCCGCAGCGGGTCGACGGTCCGGCCGCCGAACCAGGGGACGTAGGTGCGCACGCCGCCGAGCCGGCCGGAGGCGTCGTCGCCCAGGCGGCCGTGCACCTCGACGGCGAGGGGGTAGACGCCGTCTGCCGTCAGGCGCAGCAGGTCGACGGGCAGTCGCAGGTCGAGCGGGGCCTGCGCCTCGGGCGCGAGGTCCGGCAGCGGCTGCGCGTCGCGCGGGAACAGCAGCGGGTCCGCGACGTCGGCGCTGCGCAGCTGCCCCCGGGAGATGAGCACGTCGCCCACCAGCACCCGCACCTCGAGGTCGCGCACCGGCTCGGCGCTGGTGCTGCGCAGGCTGCCGAGCACCTGCAGGTCGTCGCCCGGTCGGGGTGCGCGGGGTCGCAGGTCGTCGACGACCACCTCGACCGGCGGCGGCAGCTGGACGGCCTCCGGGGGCGGGGCCGGCACCTGGGCGGCCGCCGGCGCCCCCCCGACCAGGGCGAGCAGCAGCGCGAGCACCGCGGCCCCGCGGCACGGCCGGCTCACGCGGTCTCGGGCAGCAGCTCGGGCACGCGGTCGAGCAGCCGCCGCTCGTCCGCGTACGCCAGTCGGGACGACACCTCGCCCAGCGGCACCCAGGCCACCTCGCTGACCTCGACGTCCTCGTCGGACAGGTCCAGGCCGTCGACGGGGTCGGCGGCCAGCAGCAGGAAGTGGTGCACGGTCTTGTGCACGCGCCGGCCGTCGGCGACGAACCAGAAGTCGATGGTGCCGAGCTTGCCGACGACCCGCCCGACGATGCCGGTCTCCTCCGCGACCTCGCGCACCGCGGTGTCCTCCTCCGTCTCGCCGGCCTCCACGTGGCCCTTCGGCAGCGACCACAGCAGCCGGCCGCGCCGGTCGAGCCGCCCGATCAGCGCCGCGCAGGCCTGCGGGCCCGGCCGGTCGAGCACCAGCCCGCCCGCGCTCGTCTCGTCCACCCGCCGCATGGGACGCCGCGCGGAGGGCGCGGACGGGGGGGAGGCCACCGGGAGAGGGTACGGCGGGCCGTGCCTCCCGGGCCTGCTCGTCCCGGGCAGGCGGGGCGCCTCAGCCGGCGGTGCGGCGGGGGCCGCGCTGCTCGGCGCGCCGGTCCAGGTCGATGACCCGCGCCCCGCCGCTCCACGGCGCCCGGCCGGCGGGCGGCATCGGCAGCGCGCTCAGCGCGGCGACCCGCGCGCCGACGGCCTGGAGCAGGTCGGCGGTGCGGATGCCGAGCGCCACGCCGCTCTCGCCGACGGGGCAGTACACGACCCCGCGGGCGGTCAGGGCGGCGTCGGCCACGAGCAGGACCCCGTCCGGCAGGGCGACCGGGCTGACCAGGCCGGCGGCGTACTCGGTCGCGGCGTTGACCTCGTCGGGCGTCGCCGGCCGCAGCGTGCGGGCGCCCACGGCGTCGAGCAGGGCCCGGGGGTCGGGCACGACGCCCGCGGACACCACGACGGCCACCAGGCCGAGGTCGGTGGCGTAGCAGCGCACCGCGACGCAGGCGGACGGCTCGACGTCGAGCGCGCGGGGGAGGTCGTCGGCGTCCGCGGCGGGCGTGCCGCGGAGCCGGACGATCTCGTGGGGGACCCCGCGGGCGAGCAGCTCGCGGTGGACGTCCAGGGCACCCCTCACGGTCCGGCGCTACCCGCGGTGACCGAGGTGAAACGCTGCGTCCGGAGCACGGCGGTGCCGCGACGCCCGTCTCCTAGCCTCGGACGCATGTCCCCGCGCCCCGGCACGCCTGCGCGCGTGGAGCTCACCGAGGCACAGGAGAACGCCGTGCGCGAGCTCGTCCGGGTCTCCCCGGTGGCCGTCGAGCTGGGCGAGCGGTTCGCCGCGGCCGGCCACGCGCTCCACCTGGTCGGCGGCTCGGTCCGCGACGCGCTGCTCGGCCGGCTCGGCGACGACCTCGACCTCACCACCGACGCCCGACCCGAGCGCGTCCTCGAGCTGGTGGCGGGCTGGGCCGAGACGACCTGGGAGACCGGGATCGCCTTCGGCACGGTCGGCATCGCCAAGCGGGGCCTCAAGCTCGAGGTCACGACGTACCGCGCGGAGGCGTACGAGCCCGGCTCGCGCCACCCGGTCGTGTCCTACGGCGACTCCCTCATCGACGACCTCGCCCGGCGCGACCTCACCGTCAACGCGCTGGCCGTCGCGCTGCCCGACTGGAAGGCCCCGGACGCCTTCGTCGACCCGTACGGCGGCCTGGACGACCTGGCGGCCGGGCTGCTGCGCACGCCCGGCCGGCCGGAGGACTCCTTCGGCGACGACCCGCTGCGGATGCTGCGCGTCGCCCGCTTCGCCGCCCAGCTCGGCTTCGCCGTCGACCCGGCGGCGCTCGCGGCCATGACGGCGATGGCCGACCGGCTCGAGATCATCAGCCCCGAGCGCAAGAAGGAGGAGCTGAGCAAGCTCCTGCTCGGCCGCTGGCCGCGCCGCGGCCTCGAGCTGCTCGTCGACACCGGCCTGGCCCGCCACGTGCTGCCCGAGCTGCCCGGCCTGCGCCTGGAGATCGACGAGCACCACCAGCACAAGGACGTGTACGAGCACACCCTGCAGGTGCTGGAGCGGGCGGTGCGGCTCGAGCCGGACGGCCCCGACCTGGTGCTGCGCCTGGCCGCGCTGCTGCACGACGTGGGCAAGCCGCGCACGCGCCGCCACGAGCCGGGCGGCGGCGTGTCGTTCCACCACCACGAGGTGGTCGGCGCCCAGATGGCCAGGAAGCGGCTCCGGGCCCTGACGTACGGCAAGGACGTCGTCGAGGCCGTCACCCTGCTCACCGAGCTGCACCTGCGCTTCCACGGGTACGGCGCGCCCGGCGAGAGCGGCTGGACCGACAGCGCGGTGCGGCGCTACGTCACCGACGCCGGCGACCAGCTCGAGCGGCTGCACCGGCTGGTGCGCTCCGACTGCACCACCCGCAACCGCCGCCGCGCCGCCGCGCTGTCGGCGGCGTACGACGACCTCGAGGCCCGCATCGCCCGTCTGCGCGAGCAGGAGGAGCTTTCGCGGATCCGCCCCGACCTGTCGGGCGAGCAGGTCATGGCGCTGCTCGGCGTCGGGCCCAGCCGGACGGTGGGGGCGGCGCTCAAGCACCTGCTCGCGCTGCGGATGGAGCACGGGCCGCTGGGCGAGGACCGGGCCGTCGCCGAGCTGCGGGCCTGGGCCGCCGAGCAGGGGCTGGCCCCGGAGGCCTGACGCGTACGGCCGCGGCCCGGCCCGGTGGGACTGCCGTGCCCGTACACGGTGATCGCTGCGGTCGACACCGGCGTGTCGTGACACCGTTCGCCGGGTCGGCCCCGCCGACCACCGGGCGCTCCCGCACACCCGGTGATCGCTGCGGTCGACGCGCGCGTGTCGTGACACCGATCGCCGGGGCGGCCCCGCCGGGTCGGCGCCCGGTCCCGCCGCCGGGCCGGGAGAACTCCCGCGACCGGGACGCCCCGGCCCGCTACCGTCCCCGCAGGTGAGCCGTCTCGGCCAGATCCTGGCGCCGCGCCGCCTGGGCGTCGGCTTCCGCTGGCTGCTCGCGTCGTCCTGGACGTCCAACCTCGGCGACGGGCTGGCGCTGGCCGCCGGCCCGCTGCTGATCGCCTCCCAGACCCGCGACCCGCGCCTGGTGGCGCTCGCGGTCCTGCTGCAGCAGCTGCCCTGGCTGCTGTTCGGCCTGTACGCCGGGGTGCTCGCCGACCGGCTGGACCGCCGGGTGCTCGTCGTCACCGTCGACCTGGTGCGCGTCGGCGTGCTCGCCGGGCTGGCGGCGGCGATCGCCACGGGTGCCGCGGGCGTGCCGGTCGTGCTCGGGGCGCTGTTCCTGCTGGGCACGGCCGAGGTGTTCGCCGACAGCGCCGCGGCCACGCTGCTGCCGATGCTCGTGGCCCGCCGCGACCTCGCGGTCGGCAACGCCCGCCTGCAGGCCGGCACGCTGACGATGAACCAGCTGGTCGGGCCGCCGGTCGGTGCCGCGCTGTTCGCGGCCGGCGCCCTCTGGCCGTTCGTCGCGCAGGGCGTGCTCGTCGGGGCCGGCGCGCTGCTGGTGTCCCGCGTCGTGCTGGCGCCGCACCGCACCGCGCGCACGGCCGGGCAGCGCGTGCGGCACGACGTCGCCGAGGGGGTGCGCTGGGTGCGGCACTCGCCGGCCGTGCGCACCCTCGTCCTGACGATCTTCACCTTCAACATCACGTTCGGGGCGGCCTGGTCGGTGCTGGTCCTTTACGCCTCCGACCGGCTCGGGCTCGGCCCGGTCGGGTACGGCCTGATCACGACGTGCTCGGCCGTGGGCGGCCTGGCCGGCACCGCGGCGTACGGCTGGATCACCCGGCACGTGCGCCTGGGCGACCTCATGCGCATCGGGCTGGTGGTGGAGACCCTCACCCACCTCGCGCTGGCGCTGACCACCTCGCCGGCCGTCGCGATGGCGGTGTTCTTCGTGTTCGGGGCGCACGCGTTCATCTGGAGCACGACGTCCGTGACCGTGCGCCAGCGCGCCGTGCCCAGCCGCCTGCAGGGGCGCGTGACCAGCGTGAACGGCCTCGGGGTGTACGGCGGGATGGTCGCCGGCTCCGCCCTCGGCGGGCTGATCGCGGCCCGCTGGGGCGTGACCGGGCCGTTCTGGTTCGCCTTCGTCGGCTCGGCGGTCTTCTGCGTGCTCATCTGGGGCCAGCTGGCCCACATCGCCCACGCCGACGAGCAGGAGGGCGCGCCGGTCTAGCGCTGGACCGCCGGCTCGGGCAGCCCGGGAGCGGCCCGCCGCGCGCCGGCGGCGCCGTACGCGATCGCGGTGACCGCGTAGCCCGCGGCGATGCCGCCGGTGACGAGGTAGCTCTTGCCGTCGTCGGGCAGCAGGACCGCGGCCGCGGCGGCCGCGGACACGAAGCTGACGTTGAAGGTGGTGTCGTAGAACGAGAAGACCCGCCCGCGGTAGTCGTCCTCGACGCTCTCCTGCAGCAGCGTGTCGACGCAGATCTTGCTGGCCTGGGCCGCGAAGCCGAGGAAGGCGGCGGCCACCAGGAACGCGCCGTGCGTGTACGGCAGCCCGAAGGCCAGCTCGACCACCGACGCCGCGGAGAAGACGACGACGACCCAGCGCTGGGTGCCGAGCACGCGGGTGGCGCGCGGCGTGACCAGCGCGGCGAGCAGGCCGCCGAGCCCGGCGGCGACCACCACCTCGGCCAGGCCGGTCACGCCCCGCCCGATGGCGCCGGTCTCGGTGTAGAGCAGCAGCGTCGCGACGAACGACAGCCCGTAGAAGAAGCGGTGGGCGCTGATCGCGGCCAGCCCGCGGGCGGCCGGGCCGCGGTCGCGGACGTGCCGCGCGCCCTGCAGGACCCCGCGCACCACCCCCCGTGCCGCGCTCCACCAGCTGCCGGTGGGGCGGGTCGCCGGACCGAGCAGGTCGCGGTGCAGCGCCCGGGCGAGCAGCGCCGCGCCGAGGTAGACCGCGGCCGCGGCGACGGCGCTGCGGCTCGCGCCGAGGTCGCCCTCGCCGAGCACCGCCCGCAGCCCCACCGCGGCGCCGCCGCCGAGGATGAACGCGCCGCCCCCGAGGGTGCCGGACAGCGAGTTGGCCACCACCAGCCGAGACGGGTCGACGACGTGCGGCAGCGCCGCCGACAGCCCGCTGAGCACGAAGCGGTTGATCGATATGACGACCAGCGCGAGGGCCTGGACGGGCAGCGCGGTGGCGCTGAGCACGGCCAGCAGGCCGGCGAACGCGGCGACGAGCCCGGCGCGGCCCAGGTTGCTGCTCAGCAGCACGCGCTGGCGCCGCCAGCGGTCAAGGAAGACGCCGGCGAACGGCCCGACCAGGCTGTACGGCAGCAGCAGCACGGCGAAGCTGGTCGCCGCCTGGCCCGCGGAGGTGGCGCGCTCGGGGTTGAAGAACACGGCCGAGAACAGCGCCGCCTGGAACAGCCCGTCGCCGAACTGCCCCACCAGGCGGACCCGGAGCAACCGGCGGAAGTCCGGCACCGACACGACCTCGCGCAGCGCGGCGGTGTCGGTCGTGGTCACCGGCACGAGGGTAGGCGGGGACCCCCGGACGCGCCGCGGCCCGGCCTGCGGGGCAGACCGGGCCGCGCGCACCGGGACTAGTGCTGGTCGAGCGCGATCGCCAGGTCGGTCGTGGTGCGGTCGCTGAGCGCGCCCACCTCGTGCGCCGCGCCGGTCAGCAGGTCGACGGAGTAGAGGACGCCGCGGCTGACGGCGTACGGCCGCAGCCCGACGGTCTTGCCGCCCGACAGCTCGGAGTAGATGTCGAAGCCGGTGTCGGCGGCCACGTCCACGCCGAGGTCGCCGGTCGCCGAGGTCAGCCCGCTGTTGGCCGGCGACTGCAGGGTCACCTGGTCGCGGGCGGTGTCGATGTCGAACAGCGTCGTAGCCGTGGTCGGGTCGAGGTCGTTGTTCAGGCCGCGGGCCGGCTCGGAGCTGGGCGGGGTCGTCGCCGGGGAGACCGGCCGGGTCAGCGGGGCGTCGACGACCGCGGCAGCACCGGCGGTGGCGAACGGCAGGCGCAGGTTCTGGCCGCCCGCGCTGAGGATGCGCAGGGCGTTGGCGGCCGGGTTGAAGTCCACGGCGAAGTGCTCGCTGTCGTCCAGCGGGAGCGCGGGGTTGCTCAGGCGGGTGGCCTGCGCGCGGCGGTCGAAGCGGTAGACGCCGCCCTCGTCGCCGACGCCGTACAGCTTGCCGTCCTGGACGCGGTAGTCGATGCCCACGAGCCGCGTGTCACCACCGCTCAGGCCCGTGATGCGGCCGATGCGCGAGCGCTCGCCGGGCTCGTCGGTGCTGAACGCGACCAGGCGCGTGCCCCCGCCGGCCAGGCCGACCGCCTTCAGCCCCTGCTCGGAGCTGGTGGCGGTGCCGGGGCCGGTGGCGCCGGCGACGGACGTGCCGACGGTGACGGAGGCGGTCAGGGCGGCGACGGCCACGGTGGCCGCTGCGGTGCGGACGAGTGCGGTGCGGGACGGGACGCGCATGGGCTCTCCTCGGTCGGGCCGGCGGTCGCCGGCTCACGCCACCTGGGTACGCGGCGCGACGCCGGCGCGTTCACCCGTCCGGGGACGGCAGCGGCCCGGCCCCTCCGGGAGCGGAGGGACCGGGCCGGGAGCGCGCGGGACTACTGGTCGGCGATCTCGCCGGCGACCTCGTCCTCGAGGACGTCGGCCACGGCCTCGCCGCGGATCCAGGCCTCGAGCAGCGGGCGGGCGACGTCGTCGCGGACCTGCTGGGGCGGGGACTTCATGAAGTAGGTGCTGGCCGCCTGGACCGGGCCGCCCTCACCGCGGTCCAGCGCGATCTTGGCACAGCGGACGGCGTCGATGATCACGCCGGCCGAGTTGGGGCTGTCCCAGACCTCGAGCTTGTACTCGAGGTTCAGCGGGACGTCGCCGAAGGCGCGGCCCTCGAGGCGGACGTAGGCCCACTTGCGGTCGTCGAGCCACTGGACGTAGTCGGACGGGCCGATGTGGACGTTGCGGGCGCCGAGGTCGTGCTCCATGTTGGAGGTCACGGCCTGGGTCTTGCTGACCTTCTTGGACTCCAGGCGGTCGCGCTCCAGCATGTTCTTGAAGTCCATGTTGCCGCCGACGTTGAGCTGGTAGGTGCGGTCGAGGACGACGCCGCGGTCCTCGAACAGCTTCGCCATCACGCGGTGCGTGATCGTGGCGCCGACCTGGCTCTTGATGTCGTCGCCGACGATCGGCACGCCCGCGTCGGTGAACTTCTGCGCCCACTCCGGCGTGCCGGCGATGAAGACCGGCAGCGCGTTGACGAACGCGACCTTGGCGTCGATGGCGCACTGCGCGTAGAACTTCGCCGCCTGCTCCGAGCCGACGGGCAGGTAGCAGACGAGGACGTCGGCCTCGCTGTCCTTGAGTGCCTGGACGACGTCGACCGGGGTCTCGTCGCTCTCCTCGATGGTCTCCCGGTAGTACTTGCCGAGGCCGTCGAGGGTGGTGCCCCGCTGCACGACGATGTCGCGGGGCGGGACGTCGGCGATCTTGATCGTGTTGTTCTCGCTGGCGAAGATCGCCTCGGACAGGTCGCGGCCGACCTTCTTGGCGTCGACGTCGAACGCGGCGACGAACTCGACGTCGCGGACGTGGTAGCCGCCGAGCTCGACGTGCATCAGGCCGGGGACGCGGGCCTCCGGGTCGGCATCGCGGTAGTACTCGACGCCCTGGACGAGCGACGCGGCGCAGTTGCCGACGCCGACGATGGCCACACGTACGGAACTGCGGACGGAACCCATGCGAGGAGTCCTTCTTCCTGGAGGAGGGGGTGGAGCGGGGGTCAGGGGTGGTCGGGCCGTGCGGGGGGCGTGCCGGGGGTGCTCCCGGGTGCGGGGTCCGTGCGGGGCGGAGCCGCGCGGCGCTCGGTCTCCAGCAGCTCGGTGAGCCACCGGACCTCGCGCTCGACGGACTCGAGGCCGTGCTCCTGCAGCTGCAGGGTGTAGGCGTCCAGGCGCTCGCGGGTACGGGCCAGGCCGGCGCGCACGCCCTCGCGCCGCTCCTCCAGCCGGGTCCGGCGGCCCTCGAGGATCCGCAGGCGGACCTCGGGCGCCGTCTGGGAGAAGAAGGCGAAGTGGACGCCGAAGGTCTCGTCCTCCCACGACGCCGGCCCCGCCTCGGACAGCAGCTCCTGCAGGTGCTCCTTGCCCTCGGCGGTGAGCTTGTACACGATCTTGCCGCGCCGGCCGGTGAGCGCCGGCGCCTCCGCCACGACCTCGGCGTCGCCGTCGTCCTCGGTGATCCAGCCCGCGTCGCGCATGCGGCGCAGGCTCGGGTACAGCGAGCCGTACGAGAACGCCCGGAACGCCCCCAGCGTGGCCTTGAGCTGCTGGCGCAGCTCGTAGCCGTGCAGGGGCGAGGTGCGCAGCAGGCCGAGGACGGCGAGCTCGAGCACGAGCGTCCTCCCCCTGCTGTTCATCTCTGCCGATGCATCGCTGCGATACATCGCGTGCACTCGAACGGTACTCGCTGCGCGCCCGGGCGCCGCGCAGGACCGCATGGCGCGCGGTGAGGTGTCGCCCACCACGTGCCGACCCGTCGCCGGCGGCAGGACCTGGAGTGCGGGGCGGGCCGGCCGGGCGCGGGCGCTGACCCGGGCGGGCGACCTCACGGCCAGCACACCCCTCCTGGGTGAGACTGGACCGGTGAGACGCCTGCGTGCCCTGCCGTGGAAGAAGATCATCCTGATCGGCGGTCCTGCCTCGCTGCTGGGCCTGCTGGTCCTGCTCGGGGTCGGCTACGCCGTCGTCGACGTCCCCGAGCCCAAGGACTCCGTGACCGAGCAGGCCACCGTCCTGCGCTACTCCAACGGCGACGAGTTCGCCCGCCTCGGCACCAACCGCGTCCTGGTCCCGCTGGCCGAGATGAGCGAGCCGGCGCAGAAGGCCGTGCTCGCCGCGGAGGACCGCGGCTTCTACACCGAGCCGGGCATCAGCCCCCGCGGCATCGCCCGGGCGCTGTTCACCAACGTCCGCGGCGGCGGCAGCGTGCAGCAGGGCGGCTCGACGATCACCCAGCAGTACGCCAAGAACGCCTTCCTCACCTCCGACCGCACCTACACGCGCAAGGTGAAGGAGGTCTTCATCTCGCTGAAGATGACGCGGCAGCGCAGCAAGGACCAGATCCTCGAGGACTACCTCAACACGATCTACTTCGGCCGCGGCGCGTACGGAATCGAGGCCGCCAGCCGGGCCTACTTCGGCAACGGCACCCAGGCCGCCGACCTCACCGCAGCCCAGGGCGCGGTGCTGGCCGCGACGGTCCGGTCGCCCGCCGGCTACGAGCCGCTCAAGCACCCGGAGCGCGCCCGCGAGCGGTTCGAGTACGTGCTCGACGGCATGGTCGAGAAGGGCTGGCTGGAGGCGGGCGAGCGGGCCGGCACCGAGTACCCCGAGGTCGTGAAGCCGCGCTCCAGCGGCACCGACCTGTCCGGCCCCGAGGGGCACGTCGTCACGGCCGTCACCGCCGAGCTGGAGCGGCGGGGCTTCTCCGAGAGCGACGTCACCGCCGGCGGGCTGGTCGTCACCACCACGCTGCAGAAGAAGGCGCAGGCGGCGGCGGTCGAGGCCGTCGAGGAGGTCAACGAGGGCGCGAAGGGCGACGACGCGCTGCAGGGCGCGCTGGTGTCCGTCGAGCCCGGCACCGGCAAGGTCGTGGCGTACTACGGCGGCGCCAACGGCCAGGGCTACGACTGGGCGGGCGACCAGCCCAACCAGCCCGGCTCGTCGTTCAAGCCGTACGTGCTCGCCGCGGCGCTCAAGGACGGCATCCCGCTGACGCAGCGGCTGGACGGCAACAGCCCGAAGTCCTTCCCGGGGCTGCGGCGGCCGATCCGCAACTTCAACGACAGCAGCGTGGGGTCGGTGGACCTGGTCGACGCCACCCGCAGCAGCGTCAACACCGCGTACTTCGAGCTCGGTCTCGAGGTGGGGCCGGAGGCGGTGGCCGAGCTCGCCCACGAGGCCGGCGTGTCCGAGGACATGCCGCTGGCCAGCGAGGCCGGCAACGTCGAGGCCGGCATCGCCCTCGGGACCTACGAGGTGCGCACGATCGACCAGGCCGTCGGCTACGCGACCTTCGCCAACGGCGGCCAGGCCGCCGAGCCGTACCTCGTCGAGCAGGTGGACCGGGCCGGCGAGCAGGTCTACGCCGCCAGGACGGAGAACCGCCGGGCGTTCAGCGAGGACGTCGCCGCCGACGCGACCTACGCGATGCAGCAGGTGGTCGAGGCCGGGTCGGGCACGCGCGCGCAGCTCGACGGCCGGCCGGCGGCCGGCAAGACCGGCACGTCGAGCGACAACAAGGACCTGTGGTTCGCCGGCTTCACGCCGCAGCTGGCCACCGCGGTCTGGTTCGGCTACGGCAGCAACGAGAGCGTGCGGCTCCCGGGCGTGACCCAGGCGACCGGCGGGGCGATCAGCGCCGGCGTGTTCAAGCAGTACATGGACGCCGCGCTCGAGGGCGAGCCCGTCCGCGACTTCCCGCCGCGGGCCGGCGTCGGCCGCGAGACCGCCGTGCCGGTGGCCCCGCCCGTGCAGACTTACCAGCCGCCCGTGCAGACGACGCGCCCGCCCGCGACCACGCGGGCGCCCGCCCCGACCCGGACGGCCACCCGCACGCCGAGCCGGACCCCGTCGCCGACCCCGAGCGAGACCGCGGAGCCGACCTCGGCGCCGCCGACGACGACGCCCCCGCCCACGACGACCCCTCCCAGCTCGTCGCCCACGCCGACGGCCACGGTCACGGTCACCCCGAGGACGACCTCGCCGAGGCCCACGGAGACGCCGGACGGCGGGGGACCGGGCGGTGGCGGTGGCGGTGGCGGTGGCGGTGGCGGTGGCGGTGGCGGCTAGCCCGTGACCGTCGACACGGCTGCCGGTGGGCGGCCGCCCGGGACGCGGCCGCCGGTGCTGCCGTCGGGCGAGGACCCGCTGGTCGCCGGCGCCACCCAGCTGATCGGCGGGCCGCCCGGGCGGCGCGTCCTGCTGGGCGAGCGGCGCTTCTGGTCGCCCCTGCGGTGGCTGCTGCTGCTCACGCTCGTCACCTGCGCGCTCGGTTTCTGGCAGAAGGCGCCCTGCCGCGTGCACGACTGGTCCGAGGAGTACCAGTACACCCGCGCCTGCTACACCGACGTCCTCGCGCTCTGGTACGCCGAGCGCCTCGACCAGGGCGCGACGCCCTACCTCGACCACCCGGTGGAGTACCCCGTGGTCATCGGCGGCGCGATGGCGCTGGCGGAGGCGTTCGTCGACGACCTGGTCGAGCTGCGCGCGGGCGGACGGCTCCGGGACGCCGAGCGGGGGCTGCAGGACGCGCTCGACGCCGGCCCGGGGGGCTCGCAGCGCGAGCAGGACGCCCGCACCGAGCTGGCGGCGGCAGAGGCCAACGCCCGGGCCCACAGCTTCTTCGACCTGAGCTGGGTGCTCCTGACGGTCGGCGCGCTGGTCGTGGTGGTGACGACGGCCCGCCTCGCCGGGCCGCGGCGGGTCTGGGACGCCGCGCTCGTGGCGGTCGCGCCCGCGCTGGCGCTGCACCTCACGACCAACTGGGACCTGCTGGCCACGGCCCTGGCCGGGGCCGGGCTGCTGGCCTGGGCCCGCCGCCGCCCGGTGCTCGCCGGCGTCCTGCTCGGCCTCGGCACGGCCACCAAGCTCTACCCGCTGGTCTTCCTGCTGCCGCTGCTCGCCCTGTGCTGGCGGGCCGGGCGGCTGCAGGAGGGCCTGCGCACCGCCGTCGCCCTCGCGATGACGGCCGCCGCCGTCACCGTGCCGGTCTACCTCGTCAGCCCCTCCTTCGCCGAGGTCGACGGGGTGCAGACGGTCGTGGCCGCGCCACCGCTCGACCGCCTCGGCAGCGAGGGGCTGTCGGCGCTGCGGCCGCACGTCACGGCCCTCGCCCCCGGCGGCGGCGAGCCGGTCGAGGGGGTCAACGCCGTCTACCGGTTCGTGGAGCTCAACGCCGAGCGGCCGGCCGACTGGGACTCGCTGCACTACGCCCTGTCGCGCACGCGGGACTCGCTCGACGGCCCGCTGGGCGCGGCGTACGGCGGGCTGGCCGACCTGGTGCTGGGCCCTGCGGGCGCGTCCGCCGACGAGCGGCTCAACCTGTCGGTCGCGATCGGCACCGTGCTCGCGCTCGCCGCGGTGGTCCTGCTGGCGGTGCGGGCACCCCGCCGGCCCCGGCTGCCGCAGCTGCTGTTCCTCACCGTGGTCGGCTTCCTGCTGGTCAACAAGGTGTGGAGCCCGCAGTACGTGCTCTGGCTGCTCCCGCTGGCCGCGCTCGCCCGGCCGCGCTGGCGGCCGTTCCTGGCGTGGCAGGCCGCGGAGGCCGCGGTCCTGCTCACCCGCTTCTACTTCTTCGTGTCGATGCCGTACGGCGAGGGCGACCAGACCAGCGAGGGCATCGACGTCGCGTGGTTCCTGTCCGCGGTCGTGGTCCGCGACGTGGCGCTGCTGCTGCTCGCCGCCGCCGTCGTGCGCGACGTGCTGCGGCCGGAGGAGGACGTCGTACGGGCCGACGGCGACGACGACCCGGCGGGCGGGGTGCTCGACGGCGCGCCGGACGTGTCCCGGCGCGGCGGACCCGCCCCCGCCCGGGCATGACCTCCGCGGCGCCGACGCAGGACCCGGACGCCGCGGGGGCGCCGCCGGCCTGGCCCGCGCTGCGCGTCTGGCTGCTGTCGCGGGCGGGCGTCGTGGTGCTCGTCCTCGGCGGCGCCCGGCTGCTCGCCGGGGCGCCCGCCGGCGACGTCCCGGGCTTCCTCGAGCGCTGGGACCGCTGGGACGTCGGCCTGCTGCGCAAGGTCGCCGAGCTCGGCTACGGCGGCTACCCCGACCGCTACCCGGACCGGGGCATCGAGGCGTTCTTCCCGGGCTTCCCGCTGGTCCTGGCCCTCGTCCGGCGCGTCGTGCCCGACTGGACCGCGGCCGGCCTGCTCGTCTCCCTGGTGGCCGGTGCGGTGGCGGCGGTGTGGCTGGCCCGGCTGGCCGCCCTCGACGGGCTGCCCGGCGACCGCGCGGTGCTCTACCTGGTGCTCTCGCCGTACGCCGTGTTCCTCGCCGCGGGCTACAGCGAGTCGCTGTTCCTCGCGCTCGCGCTACCGGCCTGGTGGTGCGCGCGGCAGGGGCGGTGGCGGGTGGCCGGCCTGCTGGTAGCCGGGGCGTGCCTGGTGCGCGTCAACGGCGTGTTCCTCGCGCTCGGGCTGCTCGTGCACCTGCTGACCCGCGCGGAGCGCCCGTGGCGGGACGCGGCGTGGCTGGCGGCGCCGCCCGCCGTCGTGCTGGCCGCGCACACCGCCTACCTGTACGCGCTCACGGGCGACCCGCTGCGCTGGCTGCACGCCCAGGGGGAGGGCTGGGGCCGGGAGGCGACCGCGCCCTGGACGGCCCTCGCCACGACGCTCGAGGCCACCGCGGACCCGGCCGCCGGCGCGGAGTACGCCTGGAGCTTCCGCGGCGAGGTGGTCGCGGTGCTCCTCGGCGTGCTGCTCACGGCGGTGCTGGCTTGGCGGGCGCGCTGGGGGGAGGCGACGTACGTCGGGCTGTCGGTCGCGGCCCTCGCGACGAGCACGTTCTACCTGTCGGTGGCCCGCGCGACGCTGCTGTGGTTCCCGCTGTGGCTGCTGCTGGCCGAGGCCGGGCGGGACCGCGGCTGGGTGCTGCCGGCCTACGTCACCGTGGCGGCGCCGCTCATGGCGCTCGGGGTGCTGACCTTCACCGCGGGGCGCTGGGTCGGCTGACGGCTCCCCCGCCGCTGATCGTGCCCTCCGTGCGGTCGACGCGCCGGGAGCGACCGCACGGACGGCCTGCTCGGCACCGTCAGGCGGGCAGGTGCTCGCGCAGCCAGGCGATGTCGGCGGCGGTGCCCTCGACGCCGCCGGGGGTCTCGACGACCACCGGTGCGCCCGCCGCGGCGACCACGGCCACCAGCAGGTCGGGGTCGATCTGCCCGTCGCCGAGGTTGGCGTGGCGGTCGGCGCCCGAGCCGAACCCGTCGCGGGAGTCGTTGCAGTGCACGAGGTCGATGCGGCCGGTGATCGCCCGGACCCGCTCGACGACGTCGACGAGGTCCTCCCCCCCGGCGTGGGCGTGGCAGGTGTCGAGGCAGAACCCGACGCCGTCGAACCCGCCGATGCCCTCCCACAGCCGGTCGATCGCCTCGAGCCGCCGGGCCATGGCGAAGTCGCCGCCGGCGGTGTTCTCCACCAGCACCGGCAGGGGGCACTCCATCCGCTGGAACGTCTTGACCCAGTTCTCCACGCCGGCGGCGGGGTCGTCGTCCCGGGTGACGTGGCCGCCGTGCACGATCAGGCCCTGTGCGCCGGCAGCGCTGGCCGCCGCGGCGTGGGCGCTGAGGATCTTGCGGGACGGGATGCGGATGCGGTTGTTGGAGGAGGCGACGTTGACGATGTACGGCGCGTGGACGTACAGGTCGATGCCCGCGCCGGCGAGCGCCACGACGCCGTCGGGCACGACCGGGGCCTTCCAGCCCTGCGGGTCGCCGAAGAACGTCTGGACGAGGTCGGCCCCGCGGGACGTGGCCTCGGCCAGCAGGTCCGTCTCACGCACGTGGGCACCGATGGGCAGCACCGAGTCACCGTACCGGGACCGGGCGTGCACTTTCTGCTGTCAGCCACGTACAGTGAGTGAGTGGTGACTCGAACCCTCCCGCCGCAGCGTGCCCGCGCCGTGCGCCCCCTGGCCGGTGCCGCCGCCGTGCTGGCGCTGCTGCTGTCCGTGCCGGTCGGCGCGGCGGCCGACGGCGCAAGCACCCCGGCCGGGACGGCTACCGGGAGCGGCGACGGGGCGGAGTCGCCCGACGCGGTCGCGCCCACCTCGCAGCCCGCGCCCGACCCCGTGGAGCCGAGCCCCGACCCGACGGCGACCACGCCGAGCCCGGCGCCCGTGCCGACCGCGACGACGCCCGCGCCGACGGCCGTGCCGACCGCGACGACGCCGGTGCCGACCGCGACCACGCCGCGGCCCACGGCCACGACGCCCGCTCGCCCGGCCACCCCGACGCCTCGTCGCGGCGGCGACGGCGCCTCGCCGGGCAGGGACGACCGCGCGGAGGACGAGCCGGCGAGGAGGACGGCGCCCCGGAAGGCGGCGGCCGGGCCCGGCAGCAGGGTCGCGGAGCCGGCCGCGAGGCAGACCGCCCGGCAGGCCGCCGCCCAGGGGGCGGCCCGTCCCCGCGACGCGTCCTCCCCGGCGCCGCTCGCCGTGCCCGGGGCTGCGGGTGCGGCGCCGGCCCGCCCGACCGGCACGGACCGGAGCGAGCCGTCCCGCAGGCCCGCCGGGCCCGCACCGTCCGTCGCGCCCGCCCTCGCCCCCGGCGGGGCAGTCGTGCTGGGCCAGGGCGAGCTGGGCCCCGGTGCGGGCGAGCTGGGCCCCGGTGCGGGCGAGCTCGCGCAGGCCCCGCCACTGGCCGCCGACCCCAGCCTGGCCGGCCCGCCGACCGGGCGGCACCTCGGCCTGGCCGTGACCGTGGCCGTCGTCGCCCTGGTCGGCGCCGCCTCGCTGCTCGTCCGCGTCCTGCTGACCCTGCCCGCCCGCCGCTAGCTCCAGGACCGTCGGACCCCGCCCGTACGGTCCGGGCTCGGGGGGAGCGGGCTGGTAGCGTCGGTGCGTTTGCTGACGCGAACAAGCCCTCCTGCCACGGATCGTCCGTGGCCGCCAGTCCACAGGAGGAGGTGGGTCACTTGCGTCACTACGAGCTCATGGTCATCCTCGACCCCGACCTGGAGGAGCGGACCATCGCTCCCTCCCTCGACACGTTCCTCAACGTCGTGCGCAACGGCGGCGGGACGGTCGAGAAGACCGACGTCTGGGGTCGCCGGCGTCTGTCGTTCGAGATCGACAAGAAGACCGAGGGCATCTACGCGGTCATCGACCTCAACGCCGAGCCGGCCGTCATGAAGGAGCTGGACCGCCAGCTCAACCTCAACGAGGCGATCCTGCGGACCAAGGTCCTGCGACCCGACATCCGCTAGTCCCGCGAGGCAGCCCGGCACCAGCACGACAGGACCAGCACCCCTTCCCCACCCGGTGCGCACCTGAGCGCACGCACCCACACCGACATGTCCCGCGATCTGCGGGAAGGGACCCGAGGAGAACTGCTGTGGCAGGCGATACCGTCATCACCGTGGTCGGCAACCTCACCGCCGACCCCGAGCTGCGCTTCACCCCGAGCGGCGCCGCCGTCGCGAACTTCACCGTCGCGTCGACGCCCCGCACCTTCGACAAGAACTCCAACGAGTGGAAGGACGGCGAGGCGCTCTTCCTGCGCTGCTCCGTCTGGCGACAGGCCGCCGAGAACGTCGCGGAGTCCCTCCAGCGGGGGACCGCCGTGATCGTCCAGGGCCGCCTGAAGCAGCGCTCGTACGAGACGAAGGAGGGCGAGAAGCGCACGGTGTACGAGCTCGACGTCGAAGAGGTCGGCCCGTCCCTGAAGTTCGCCACCGCGAAGGTCACCAAGGCCTCCCGCGGCGGCGGCGGCGGGGGTGGCGGCGGCTACGGCGGCGGCGGCGGCAACAGCAGCGGCGGCGCCTCGCGCGGCGGCAGCTCCTCCGGCCCCTCCGACGACCCGTGGGCGAGCGCGCCCGCGAGCGGCGGCGGCGGCGGTGGCTGGTCCGACGAGCCCCCCTTCTAAGCACCCCAGACCAGGAGACGTCCCACGATGGCCAAGCCACCGCCCCGCAAGCTCAAGAAGAAGGTCTGCCAGTTCTGCAAGGACAAGGTGACCTACGTCGACTACAAGGACACCGGCCTGCTGCGCAAGTACATCTCCGACCGCGGCAAGATCCGCGCCCGTCGGGTCAGCGGCAACTGCAGCCAGCACCAGCGTGACGTCGCCGTGGCCGTGAAGAACAGCCGCGAGATGGCCCTGCTGCCCTACACGTCGACGGCGAGGTAGAGCGCCCCGTGAAGCTCATCCTCAACCAGGACGTCGCGGGCCTCGGTGCCCCGGGCGACGTCGTCGAGGTCAAGGACGGCTACGGCCGCAACTTCCTCGTCCCCCGCGGCTACGCCCAGCGCTGGACCAAGGGCGCCGACAAGCAGATCGCCACGATCCGCCGGGCGCGCGAGGTCCGCGAGGTCCGCGACCTCGGGCACGCCAACGAGATCAAGGGCCAGCTCGCCGGCCTGAAGGTCCGCCTGCCGGCCCGCTCCGGCGACGGCGGCCGGCTGTTCGGCTCGGTCACGACCGGCGACATCGTCACCGCCGTGACCGCGGCCGGTGGCCCGCAGCTCGACCGTCGCCTCGTGCAGGTCGTCGCGCCCATCAAGGCACTCGGCACGCACAGCGTCACGGTCAAGGTGCACCCCGAGGTCGAGGCCACGATGACCGTCGAGGTCGTCGCGGCCAAGTAGCACCACCTGCACGTCCCGGCCCGGCCCCTGCTCGTCGGGGGCCGGGCCGTCGTGCTGTGCGGCCGCCCGGTGGCCACGCGCCGGCGGCCCTGTCTCCGCGCGCTGATCATGACGGGTCGTGGTCGGCTGCGTCGTGTCGCGCGCAAGGAGGGCCTGTTCGTGCGCGGGCTGCGCCTTGCGGGGCCGCGGCGTCGCGGGGGCGCGGCCGACTGGAGTAAGATCCACAAGGAGTACTTTGAGAGGACGTTGATGGGCACGACGGTCGGCGGAGGCTCGCGCAAGGTGCGCCATGCCTACGACGTGATGAACCGGCGCAAGGGCGGGGCGGCAGAGCTGGACGCACTGTTGGGCATCCTGGCGCGCCAGGCGCATCGGCTTCCCACCGTACGCAGCCCCGGCACCACTCAGAGGTACAACGGGCTGGCGCGCGAATTGGGGTTGCTCCCGAGCGACGTGGTGGAGCCGAACCTTGAGGCCATGCGCCTCGACTACGTGACGGGGCGCCTGGTCAGGGGCGACGAAGCACTGAGCTGCTGCGCGGTGGTCGGCTCGCCGTGCCGCCCGAACGCCCGTTCAGACGCCACAGGGGCTGTGTCTTGGGTCCTGGCCGGGTCAGCCGGGCGCTGGAGTTGCTGGGTTGATGGAAGCGCTCATCCGAGGCTCAGAGCCTGCAAGGTGCCAGCCTTGACCTCGGCGAGCTACATCGTCTGGCGCCCACGGGTGCCGATCTCCAGTTGGTAGAAGGGCACCTCGGGCAGTGGGCCGACCTCGAAGGCGAAGGTGCAGTTCTCGTAGCTGAAGGAGGTCGTGTAAGTCGTGATGCCCGACGGCCTGCCGCGCAGCAGGCTGCTGTTGCCCACGATCCTCTGGGTGTCGTCGTAGACCACCACTCCCAGCCCGCCTGACATGTCGTCGTAGCCCTCGGTGCCCGTGCACGTACTCGTGTTCGTCGTGTAGTTGGTCCCGCCGTCCATGAGGGTGATCGTGCCCTTGACGGTCAGCGGCGGGGGCGGAGGGGTGGAGGCGGGGCCGCAGCGTCGGTGCCGCCGCCGCAGCCAGCGGTCGAACCAAGAACCAGCCCGGCGGCGATCAGCACGCGGCGCATCAGTACGCCTGCTTCACGCCATAGGCCGCCTCGCTGGAGGTGAAGCCCTCGAACTCCAGCTGGTCCTGCAGGCCGGACTTGCTGAACGACTGGCCGTCCAGGTACGACGCCGCCTTCAGCGCGGCCTGCTCGTTCCAGTCCGGGTCGACCGTGTCCACGGCGAACGTGGCGGCCTTCTTGCTGTACTCCTCGAACTCGAGCTGCTCGATGAGCCCCGTGCGCGAGAACGCCTGGCCGTCGAGGTAGCTTCTAGCCTTCTCGATGGCGTTCTCCTGCTCGCTGGTCAGCTCGGGCTCGGCCGGCTCCGGTGCGGGCGGCGGGGGCGGGGGAGGAGGCGGCGCCGTTGTCGTCTTCGTCGCGGTGGGCTCGGGCGGCGGTGTCGTCGCCGCAGCGCTGGGCGGCGTGACCGTCGGCGGACGTGTGGTCGGCGGGCGAGTGGTCGGTGGCGTCTGCGTCTCCGTGCGGGTCACCGTGACCGTGGGGACGGCGCCGGCCTGGGTCAGCGTCTCGGGGCCGTCAGTCGACTGGCCGGAGCCGCCGCCGATGACGCCCAGCACCAGCAGGGCGCCGGGGATGATGTAGCGCTTCTTCTTATAGAAGGGGCGCGCAGGCGAGCCAGCGGGCTGTCCGTGGCCGGGCTGGGGCTGTCCAGGCGGACCGTAGGGCTGCGTCACGGTGGTTCCTCGGGATCGAAGGAGCGCCTCGGCTTGGAGACGCCGCCGCACACTGTGCGCCACATCTAGATGCCTGTCCCGTAATCAACCTGAATGGGCTACCCGTTTGCGCTTGTCGACCGTCTAGCCCGGATCTTTCGTGATCTTGCCGGCCACGGTTCCGTCGGGCGCTGCTGGCCGGTGCGGGGCTGATTCTGCACCCAGGGTGTGACAGGTCGACCGATGTCGCTCGGGTGGGCGCCGGTTC
>JAABUN010000813.1_pt1 | contig 76758 bp, 55 predicted proteins | sample 5559311 | NCBI WGS metagenome assembly JAABUN01 (sample SAMN10711877, study PRJNA513370) | rock metagenome | isolation source: Antarctica rocks | place: Antarctica: Victoria Land, Siegfried Peak sud | reverse complement strand
CCTTCGGCTCAGTGCCCTCACGGGCACGCTACCATCTGCATTGTGCCCGTGAGGGCACTGAGCCGAAGGCTTCCAGGCGGGGCTTTTTATAGCCCCGACTCTCTTGCACTCCAACTTTTAGTTTTGTGGCGCCACAACAAACCGGTAATTGAAGCGGCGATTGGGCGCCGTATCGCCGTCCACGAACCACTCATCCATATTGTCGGGCGCAGCGTTGTCCACCCATTTGAAATCGAAACTCAAACCCGGTTTGGTGGCTAAAAGCAAAGCGCGGGGAATGCTCAGTTTGAGTTGATTTCCGGCCAGGGTCAGCGGCGCGTCCCCAACTTTCGTCCAGGCGCCGTTTTCAAAGCGTTCGATGGCGCCTTTGACCACGCGCAAATCGTAGCCGTTCCAGCCGGTTTTCGGGTTCTGGTCGGCATCGATGAAAAGCATCATCCAGTTGGGATCGGTTTTGGGCGTGAGCGGCGCGACGGTTTGCACCTGAAAATAGAGGCTTTTGGCATCGCGCGCGACTTTGGCGCTCGCAATGTCGTTGCGGCCCGTCGTGTTGGTGTAAATCAGCTCTTTCGTCCAGCCGCGATGGTCGCGGTGCAGCGTATCGCCGATGGTGTCGCGGAACTCCGGCCCCACCGCGCCCCACTCCTTGAAATCGCCGTTCATTTGGATGCGGCGCGGCCCGGACGCGACCGGAATCGGGCGCGCGCCTTTGAAACGGCGCAGGCCGTCGATGAGTTGGTAATAATAATTGTCGCCCCACCCGCCTTTCATCGGCTCGATGTCGCGGTTGAATTCGGCGTTGTAAACATCCACGAAATAGGATTCGCCGTCCTCGACTTTGCGGCCCAAAAAGCCGGGATTGCCATCTTGCCCGCCGATAAAACGCTGCGCGATCCATTCGTTCCACTGCGTGACGAAAAGCAGCGGCGGATCGACTTCCAAAGCGCGTTTCCACTGCTCGGCGAAATATAAGCCCTTATTGGTATCGGCGGCGAGGGAAACCTCATTCAAAGGCGGCTCGACGCCGTTTTGATACGATTTGCCTTTAAGAGTCGTGGGATGCTGCGCGGTTTCGACCACGATTTGCTCGATTTTGCCGTCGGGCGAAAGTCCCGGCTGTTGCGGCGAATTGTCGAGCCAGGGCCACTTGCCTTTGCCATCGCCATACCAATTGGTCGGCGTCGCCCACGCCCACGATTTGCGCCAGCTAAAAAACTGCTTGATCTCGTCGCGCATCGGCGATTTGTCTTCCAAAGTCGCGTTCACATCGCCCATCAAAAGCGGCTTGCCGTCCCACTTGAACCACAGTTCGGGATAGAGATTCCGCGAGTAAAACTTGTCGTAAAGCTCGGTTTGAGTTTTCCCGGCGCGCGCGTTGGTCAAAAAGCCGATTTGCGGCGTTTTTTCGCCTTTCGAGCGCATTTCCATCGCGGTTTCGCACAGCGACGTGACCGTATCCAGGTAAGTCAGAGCGTTGGTCGCGTCGAAGAAAATCACGTCGATTCCGGCATCGGAAAGCATCGACAAGTTGCGCCGGATCACCCACGGATCGTCGGCGCGAAAGTAACCGGCTTCGGGTTCGCCCCACCAGTGAAACGACGGGCGCCCACCCAATTTGGGATTTTTCGGATTGGCGGCGAGCGCTTTGGAAATATCGCTCACCACCGGCCCATCTTGCTGCCAAATGTAATAGAACATCGCAGCGGTTTTGCCCGGTTGCGGCGCGCGCACCTCGCCGCCAACCGGCAAAGTGCGACCCAGAGCGTCGGTAGCAACCCAGGTATCGGCGTATAAATCCCGCACGGGAATCGGCGCGGCTTGAGGCGCCGGATTTTGGAGCGGCGGTGCGGTTTGAGCCGTAGCGTAACCGCTCAAAGCGCAAAGTGTGGAAGCTAAAAACAGGTTTTTCATGGTGAGAAGGGCATTTTGCTCGGTGAGCAGGTCAGTTCGGTCTGTGGGATAGACAAGTCGCTCTGTGGGATAGACAAGTCGCTCTGTGGGATAGACAAGTCGCTCTGTGGGATAGACAAGTCGCTCTGTGGGATAGACAAGTTGGTCTGTGCGATAGACAAGTTGGTCTGTGCGATAGACAAGTTGGTCTGTGAACAGGACGTTTTAATCGGTCGCATATCGATAATTAAAGCGGCGTGGCGGCGCGCAGTCGCCATCGAGAAACAGCGTTTCAACGCTTCCATTCGGGTCGATGTTGTCGGCCCATTTGAAATCGAAACTGGCGCGCGTCGTCTGATTTTGGCCCAAAAGTGCGCGCGGAATCGACAAGTGCAGCTCGTTTTTGGCGGCGCGATAAGGAATTTGCGCGATGGGATTCCAGGCGCCGTTCGTCCACTTTTCCAGACTCGTGGTTTTGTCGCCGACCTTGGAATTGACGCGAAAATCGTAGCCGTTCCAGCCGGTTTTGGAGTTTTGGTCGGCGTTGATCAGAAGGAGCATCCAGGCGCGACCGTCTTTGGGCGATAAATCGTTTTGTGTTCGCGCGTAAAAATGGAAGTTTTGCGCGTCGCGCGCGACTTTGGATGCGATGATGTCGTTGCGCCCGGTGTCGTTTTTGTAATGTAAACCGCCCCAACCGGGGAAGTCGCGGTGCATGGTGTCGCCAATCGTGTCGCGGAATTCGGGCGCAACCGTGCGCCACTGCGAGAAATCGCCCGCTAAATCGATGCTTTGCGCGCCCGACGCGAGCGGAATGGGCCGCGCGCCCTTGAATTTGCGGATATTGGCGACGAGTTGCAAGTAATAATTGTCGGTGTAGCCGCCTTTCATCGCGTCGGCGTCGCGCGAAAACTCGGCGTTATACAAATCGACGAAAAAGGTGTCGCCTTGCTTCATCGGACGGCCCACCAAATTGACATGGCCGGCCTGTTCCGCCGTTGTGATTTGGCGCTGCGCCACCCATTCATTCCAACCGGTCACGAAAACCAGCGGCGGGTCGATTTGCAGCGCGCGCTGCCACTGTTCCTCGAATTGAATGCCCTGATCGTAGGTCGTCGTCATGTCGAATTCATCGACTTTGACCGCCGTTCGATTGGCATAAGAGCGCCCAATGTTGTCGCCAATCGGGTGCGAAGCCACGCCAACCGCAACCTGTTCGACTTCGCCCGTCGGCGAAAGTCCGGGCTTTTGCGGGGTTTTGTCGCGCCACGGCCATTTGCCTTTGCCATCGCCAAACCAGCCTTTGGAATAACTCTCGAACCACGAATGGCGCCAGGTGAAGAACTCCTGAATCTCCGCCGGAATCGCTTCACCTTCCTTGGTTTTCTGGGTGATGTCGCCCAAAATCAGCGGTTTCCCGTCCCACTGGAACCAAAGTTCTTGGTAAGAGGCGTTTTTATACCATTCGTCCCACAGCCGTTTAACCGTCGGGACGGTGTTGGCGTTCATGATGAAGGCGATTTGCGGCGTCGGATTGCCCTGCGCGCGCATTTGCCGCGCGGTCTCGAACAAAACTTTCATCTCATCCGGATAGGTAAAAGAGTTGGTCACATCGACGAACAGGCAATCGACGCCCGCGACCGCCATCATCGCCAGATTGCGCCGCGCCACATAAGGGTCGGTGGCGCGAAAATAACCGATTTCCGGCTCGCCCCACCAGTGGAACGCGCCCGGCGGCCCCCACTGCGGATTTTTGGGGTTGGCGGCGATGATTTTGGTCATATCGTAGATGTTTTTGTTCTCGTGAAATCCCTGCCACACGAAATAGAAAACGCCGACGAATTTGTCGCTTTGCGGCGGGCGAACCTGGCCGCCCAAAGGCAGATCTCGGCCCAGAGCATCGGTAGCGACCCAGGTGTCGGAAAAGAGGTCGCGGCGTTCGTCGGCGTGTGTAGGGAACATAAAAAGGGTTAAAGCCGCCAAAACCGGCGTGGCGAGAGCGAAAAATCGCGGGAATTGCATGAGAAATACCGGTTGTGGTTTTCGAGTCGATTCAACCGGAGAAGTCGTTTATCAAGGCTCGAATTGCCAATAATCGAGGCGGGCGAGTTCGCCCTTAGAGCCGCGAAACGTGAACGCCAGATCGCGCGGCGCGGCGGCGCCGTTTTTGAGGGGGATTTCCACATCGGTGAATTTGTCCCAGCCGCCGGTGCGCGGAATTTGCGCCGCGCCGAGCAAGTGGCCGTTCTTGCTTCCTCCGCGCACTTCGATTTTGCCGCTACTGGCGCCCCCATTCGACAGGCGAACCGCCAAAATTCCTTTGGCGGGCGCGCCGCTGATTTTGGGATAAAAAAGCCGGCTCCGGGAGGTCAAATCGCGCACTTCAAACCCACCGCTCGGCTGTTCGTGAATTTGGGCGCTTTTCGCCTCGAAATAATCCTCCGCCTCGACTTTTCGCGCCGCATTATAGCTACCGACGCCCTGCGCGGCGATGCGAAGCGGCGCGATTTCGCCGTTTTCGCGGAAGTGGACGACCGAAAGAATGGAATTGCGAAAATGGTCGGTCGTTCCGGGCTGGCTGAAGTCGTTGCAGATGAAATACCACTGGTTTTTGTATTCGAAGAACGAACCGTGACGGTCATAAGTGAGTTTAGGGGTGCGAAACATCGGCGCCGTCGTTTCGGGCGTGATGATCGAGCCTTTGTAGCTGTAAGGCCCGTAAGGATCGTCGGCCATCGCGTAGTAACAGCCCCACGATAGGTAGTATTTGCCGCCCCGTCGGAACAAAAACGGTTTGTCGTCGGTTTTTCCCTCGCCATAAGGCCCGGCCAGACGATCCAAAACCAGTTTGCGCGGCGTTTCGGCGAGCGAGATCATATCGTCGCCAAGGCGGGCGAGATAGAAATCCCAGGTGCCGAAAATCAGGTAATTGGCCCCATTTTCGTCCATCAAAATGCCGGGGTCGCGCTGCGCGGTCGGCGTCAGACCTTTGGGCACGAGCGGTTTTCCGAGCGGATCGCTCCAGGGGCCAATCGGCGTAGTGGATTCGACCACACCGATATCCTGACGCCCTGCCGAGAAATACCAGTAATATTTGCCGTCTCGCGTGGCGGCGTCGGTCGCCCAGCAATCGGAGAAGGGCTTGCCGATATAGGTCTGTTCCGGCTTCAAAATGCTGCCCAATTTCCAGTTCACCAAGTCGTCGGACGACCAGACCCACCAGTCATTCATCCGAAACCCCTTATTCTTGGGCGAGGCATCGTGAGTCGCATAAAGGTAAACCCGGCCGTTGAAAACGCGCACTTGCGGGTCGCAAACCCCGATATTGGGCAAAATCGGGTTCGCGGCGCGCACGGCACTGGGCCAGAGCGCGCCGGGAAGCCAGCCAGCCAGAGCGCACGCGAATCGAAACAGAGTTTTTTGCATTTTTGGGAGATCAGGGTTTGATTTTCAAATCAATCACCGATAGTGCCGACGAAAATACGCCTTTGGCGGCGGCGCGTTGAGCGTAAATCGAGAGCACGCCTTCGCTTTTGAGGCGCGCGGTGTCGGGCCGAAATTCGGACAAAAATGGCCCCGCCTCGCGGTAGGCGACGTGCCAGTCGCGGTAATTGGCCTTGGCGGTTGCGACGTGAACCGACATCGAAGCGGTGAAATAAATCTCGTCTTTATCGAGCGTTGAAACCGGTGTGGGCCGGTCGAGATGCACGAAATACGCGGTGTCGCGGGCGTCGAAGCCGAGCCAGCCGCGCCCGCCCGCCACGCCCGGCAGTTCGAGATGCGCCCATTTTCCGTCGCTCTGGCGCATATAATGGTGATAGCGCAGCGCGGCGGGCGCGCCCCAAGTCGCGGCGCCGGGATATTTGAAACCGGCGGCGCGCACGCTTTGCGGTGTGACGTGGCTGATGACGAGGTGAACGCGGCCCCGGCTGTCGATGGCCTGGGCCTGAGTGTTGATCATTCCATCGCGCCGCGAAATCGGCACGACGACGATGCCGGGCGAGTTCATGCCCATCACGTCGGCGACGCTGCCGGGTTTGGCGTGCGCGATGACTTGGCCCGCGTTGTTTTTCCAGGTGAAACCCCGGTCTGAACTGGCGGCGTAAGCGATGTCGCGGTTGCCGACGGGGTTGTTTTCGCGCCACGTCCACGTCGTGTGCAAGCTACCGTCGGGCGCGTAATCGAAGCCGTTGGCGTAACTGGAGCGCGTCAAACTGAGCGCCGAACCCGGCACATCCGTCCACGAACCTTCCCTGGTGTCGATTTGACGGCTGTTTTCCCATTGGCCGGTTTGGGCGTTGTAATCGACAAACCAAAGCTCGCCGGTTCCCGAACCGCCGGTGCGATAGGACAACTGCAAAGCGCCGTCGGGAGCGCAGAAATAGCGCGGATAAGTGATGGATTTCAGGTGTTTTCCCGCCTCGACGCCACCGGTTTGCGGCCCGAACAAAGTTTCGTCCCACGCCACGGCCTCTGGTTTTGTCGCTATGCCTGCGCGCGAAGCGCGAAACCACGTCGGCGCCACGCCGTGCCCGTCGTAGGCGAGGTGAATGGTGCCATCGCGCGGCGAAATCCCGACCGAAGCGACGTTGTGCGCGTCGTTGGTTTTGAACTCGTAGCCCGAAAAACGCATGGTTTGCCACGCGCCGTCGGGCAAACGCCGCCGCGACAGGCACAATTGCCGCGCGCCATGGTAATAAACCACGTATTGCCAGCCCGCAAACGAGGTGACGGCATCCTGAAACGCGGCGCCGTTGATATTTTGGCCGTAATGCGTCGGCCCATACGCGGGTTCGCCCAAAACCAGCGCCGCCGCGTCGATTTCACTTTCAGTGCGTTCGAGTCGGGCAGGCGCGAGTCGAGCAGGCGCGATTTGGGCGATGGCTTGGGGCGTCGAAGTGTTTAAAGTCATGGTCAGGGCGAGCATGGAGGCCGCGCCGTAGCTGCGCAACGCGGTCGGCAAGTGGTGAGATTTGAGGATTATCATCATGGCCTTTTCGATGGGGATGTCATTTCGATTTCGACTTGGCGCCCGAAACTGAGCGTGACCGGGCCGATCAATCCCGATGGTTGCAAAGCGCTGCTTTTGCTGAAAAACCTCCGCGCCGAGAGGGTGACGCGGCGCGGCTCAGGGCGCGGCGCGGCGTTCAAGGCCCAATCGGGCCATTGCGTCAAATTGCCGTTTTCGGCGCGGACGTCCGCTAAGTCGTCGGGAAACTGCTCATCGCCGATCATACGATTGGCCCAGTTGCCCGTCACCAAAACCTGCAAAGTGTTATTGCCTGGCTTCACCCATTGGCCGATGTCGAGTTGGTAAGGAGCGCGCAGAGTCGTTCCGGCAAGAATGCCGTTGACCGCGACGCGCGCCACGCTTTCGACGCGGCCTAAATCGAGCGTGCAGAGCGTTTTCGCTCGCTGATAACTGGCGGGAAGCGGAAAATTCGTGGTGTAATTGGCGCTGCCGGAGAAATATTTGGTGGCGTCGTCACTCGCCTCGCTCCACGACTGCAAACGATTCCAGCGCGTGGCAGGCGGCGGCGCCGCTCCGCTAAACGAGATGTTCCACGCGCTTAGGAGAGTTTGCGAAGCAAGCGGCGCCGCGATTTTGGCTGACACACTGCCGCCGCCTTCCAAACGCAGCGTATAATTTCCGGCGCGATTGGTTTGCAACCGAAGCGAACCGTCGCCAGCGCGCACCACGCGTGTTGGATCGACAACCCCGGAATCGCGCGCTAAATCGGCGATCTGCGCGTCATTCAGGGCTTGCCAACTCGTTTGGAAGCCGCGAATCTGCGTCTCGAACGGCGAACCGGAATCGTTGCCTTCGGCTGTGGCGTCGTCGCCCGCGATGAGGCGCTGACCGGTTTTGAGGCCGGTTTTCGCCAGGCGTCCATCGACGTAAAGTTGCGGCACGCCCGCGCGATAAACGACCGAGATATGCGTCCACTTAGTGAGCGGCGCGGGGGATTGCCACACCAAAACGGCGGGCGCTTGGCCTTCCCAGCGCTGAATCACAGCGACGCCGTTGCGACCGACCGAAATCCCTGAAACCGCATATTCCGGCCCGGCTTTGGCGTATCCCGGCCCGCTCACTTTGTCGCCGCGCGGCGGCAAAACCGCCCAGCGTTGGCCGCCCATTTCATTGCCACCTAACTTTTGCGCGGGCAAACGGATGTCGCCGCCCGGTTTGACCCAGAACGATTGGGACAGGGTGGAATCCGCGATTTCGATGGCGTTTTCAGCTTTGGCCTCGCGCCACGACCAGATCGATTTCACATCGCGCTGCACTTGCATGACGGCGGGCGATTGGAGATTCGAACGGCGAAAAACCACGAAAACGGCTTGCTCCGGCGCCAGAGTGAGCGGCACGATGGTGCGTCCTTTGGCTTCTCGAAACGAGGCGATTTCTTCGATGCGCGCGGTTTCGGCGTTCCAGATTTGCGGCGCGCGGCCCGCGATGCGAAACGACGGCGCGAGTGGCAATTCCTGGTTGGTCTGGTTGGACAAGAAGAAGATTTCCGCGTCCGGCGTGCTGCGCTGCTTCCACAAAACCGAAGCGTTGGATTCGAGAAGCGCGGGCGAAACTTTCAAACTCGCCAAAATTTGATCGAGCGGCGCGGCGTTCCAAACCTGGCCTAAACCGACTTTTCGGCTGCGATTTCCGTTTTGCGGCCACAACCCCGCCGCCAAAGCCTGAACGCGCGCGTCGGCGCGCGGAAAATCCTGCAAACTCGGCGAGTGCGTCGGCGCGGGGCCAACGACGTTCAAGCCCTGCTTGACCAATTGCGAAATCCGTTCGAGCAGTTCGGGGCGCATATTATCGAGCGGCGGCAAAACCAAAACGCGATAGGAAGCGCCGCCCGGCAAAGTCAAGCGCCCGTTTTTTACCGATGCGCGACGGAGCAAAACTTCGGCGTTGATCCAATCGAAATCGTAGCCTTGGGGCAATTCGGGCCGCAAAATACCCGTCATTTGCGGCACGTCCTCGCCGATAAAATAGGCGATGTCAGCGACCGCGCGGCCCTGCTGCAAAAGATAACTGCTGCGCCGCACATAATCGACCCAGGCGCGGCCATGATTGGCAAACCACAGCGAATTGCGGTTGAAATAAGTGCCCCACAACAGTTGTAGGCCCGGCCCCGGCACCTCGGTGGGTTGGTGCGAAACGACGTGCAAAACGTAGTGATTGATGCCCTGCGCGAAAGCCCGGTCGCCGCGCGTTTTGAGATCGCCGGGTTTTTCAAATGGGTTGCCGCCCGACGTGAAGGCTTCCGCCGAAACCCGATTTTTGCCGTAAATATGCGCCGCCGAAGCCGCGCCGACGACCTCCATCGAACTGAGCGGCTTGTTCGACCAAAACTCGCCGCCGATGCCATCGGACTGCCCGCCGTAGCTCAAAAACTCGGCGGGAAAGCCGTAATGTCCGTAATTTTCCAGCCACAACTGCAACCCCATTTTTTGGACGCTGTCGCGGAAACCGCCGACGTAATTTTCGGCGACCGAATCGGCGACCAGGCGCCGCAAATCCCACAAAAACCGGTCGGATTGCGCGGCGCTTGCCACCACGCGTCCGCTCAACACCGGCAGAAACGGAATGGCGTCATAGCCGTAGCGTGCCGCAAACTCCTTCTCTAAGCCCGGTGTCCAGTTTTGCGGGCCTTTTTCATAACTGTCGATGATGGCATAAGCGAAACCCCGGCGCTCCGCCGGCTTCAAGCGGCGCCACAACTCGCCAATCGTGCCTTTTTGGATATAGCGCGCGGCGATTTCGCGGCTCATTTTGTCGATTTCGAGGCCGCTCATGCCGGTTGGCGCCGGGCCGTTGCCCGCGCCGGTCGAAACCGTCGAAAAACGCTGGATAATCCAGTCGCCGGGCCGAACATCCCAGTTCAGACGGCCATCGGTGCCCGTTTTTGCGGTTAAATCGACGACTTGCGCCGGAGAAATCGCGGTTTTTACGCCGGGTTCGGGCGTTGAACTGAAAACAAAGGCATCCCAGGGCGGCGTGATGAACTTGGAGGCGACATTGAGTTGCTTTTCCTCGAACATCTCCACGCGCGCGGCGCCCGAAAAACTGATGCCGAGACTGGCGCCATTGGCCGCCGTATTCCAGGGCATTTCGACGCGAAAAAAGCGCGCCGTTGTCGGCGCTATCGAGACGGTTGACGGATGCGAGCGAACTTGAACTTGCGTTGGTGGCCCGCCGCGTCGGTCGAGCGTGAATTCGCGCCATGTCTCGAAATTTTTGCCGTTTTGCGAGACCGAAATGACACCGGCGACCTGAACGCCGCTTTGGTGGCTCAATTCGATGCTTCGCACCGTTTGTGGGGTTTCGAACTCGAAATCGAGGCGTAGCGGCGCGTAAATTTTCTTTTCGGGCAAAGCATGGGATTTCCCATCCGCCAAAGCCGCGAACTCTTCGCCCTGCGGCGAGTTGACGCGCAGAGGTTTCAATTTCTGCCCGTCTTGGGAAGGCGCCGGAAACGCGACGACACGCACATCCGCAATCGCTTTTTCGACGCGCGGCAACACGGCATCGAAGCGCTGACCGCCCGAAACCCGGATTTCGGCGCTGTCGATGCGCGCCATCGACTCTTCGAGCTTGACCTGCGGCCCGCCGGACTGACTCCAGCCCGGCCCGTTGAAAACCCCGATTTTGACGCCCGTTCGCGCGCCTTCGCGGACGGCGTGCTGCATCAATTCATACCACGCGTCCGAAAACGGCTGGACGAGCGAGTTTTGCGGCGCATCGGGGATGGAAGAGCCGCCGATCTGCCCGATATAAGCGCCGCCGATGCCGTTTTTCGCCATCGCTTCCAAATCCTTGGTAATACCGGTTTTGGTGACGATGTTGTTGAGCCAATACCAGTAAACGTGCGGTTTGGTCGCATCGGGCAACGCGTTCCAGCCCGCGCGCAGCTTGTCACGTTGCAGTTTTTGCGAGACAGGTTGCGCCGCAGCCAATTGAAACGGATTGCACGCGCCCAAAACGAGCAAAGGCCAGCCAACGCGCGCCAAAACGGGAGTTTTCGGTTTCATTGGCATCAGGAAGCGTTTTGAAAGCGGTAATTGAAGCGGCCATTGGGCGCGCTGTCGCCCAAAAGCCAGAAATCGCGGATGTCGCCGCCAACAGGCGCGTTATCGACCCAGTGAAAATCGAAAACGGTGTTTTTGGTGTTTTTCAAGCCCAAAACTTGGCGCGGAAGGGCGAGCGCGAGACGATGGCCCTGCATCTGAAACGGGACTTTGATCCCACTCGGCGCCAATTTCCCATCGGCGCCCATTTTTCGCAAAATCGCGGTTTGATTTGCCAAATCGTAGTCGCTGACGGCGAAATCGAAGCCTTTCCAGCCGGTTTGGTAATTGGAATCGGCGTTGATGAGCAGTTGCATCCAGTTGGCGCCTTTGGGGTCGGAAAGCGGCGCGGCGGTTTGCACCCAGAACGCGACAGTTTTGGCGTCCGAGGCGACTTTGGCGGTGATGATGTCGTTGCGCCCGCTATCGTTTTTGTAATAGTTGCCGCCGTGTCCGCCCCAGTCGCGGTGCAAGGTGTCACCCTGCGAATCGCGGAATTCGAGGCCGATTTTCTGCCAATCGTCCCACTGGTTGAGACGAATTTTTTGCGCGCCTTTCGACACAGGAATCGGGCGCGCGCCTTTGAAGCGGCGAATGCCATCCACGAGCTGCAGATAGTAGTTGTCGCCCCAACCGCCTTTCATCGGCGCGATGTCGCGGTTGAACTCGGAGTTGTAGGTATCGACCAAAAACTGCTGTCCAGCCGGGACTTTGCGGTCGAGAAAGCCCTGCCCGTTGGCTCCAGCGACGGGTGAAACCGAGGCGTATTCGTTCCACTGCGTCACCCACAGGAATTTGGGGTCAAGTTCGAGTGCGCGCTTCATCTGCTGCGCGAAGTAGAGGCCTTTTCCGGTGTCAGGCGTGAGGTCGAAGGCATCGAGCGGCGGCTCTTTGCCGTCGTGAAACGATTTGCCGATGTTGTTGGTCGGGTGCGAAGCCGTCGTGACCGGAACCGATTCAAAACCGTTGCCATCGGGACTATGTGTGCCAGCTTGGGGCGAAGATTCGATCCAGTTCCAGCGATTCGGCTCCGATTTCCACGCCCACGAATAACGCCAATTGAAAAAATCCTGGACTTGTTGCGGCATTGGCGAGTTGTCGTCGGGATCGAGCGCGTCTTTTTTGGCGAAAATCAGTGGTTTGCCCTGCCATTTGAACCACATTTCGGGATACAAATTCTTGGAATACAACTCGTTCCACACGCTCATCACGCGTTCGCTCATGCGGTGATTGGTGACGAAGGAAATCTGCGGCGTCTTTTGGCCCATCGAATTCATCCAGCGCGCGACGCGGCACAAATTGAAATAGGTTTCCCAGTAAGTTGTGGCGTTGGTGGTGTCGAACATCAGCGTATCGACGCCCGCATCCGAAAGCATCGACAAATCGCGCCGCAACACCCAGAAATCGTTGCTGCGGCGATAACCGCTATCGGGTTCGCCCCACCAATAGGTCGTGTTGGGCCTGCCGGGCAGCGCGCTTTTGGGATTGGCGGCGAGAATTTTGGAAACGTCCTGAATCGGCCCCCGGTCGCCGGGCAGATTGACGTAATAGAACATTCCCACCGTTTTTCCATTGCGCGGCGCCCGAACCTCGCCGCCGACGGGCAAAACGCGGCCTACATCGTCCATCGCCACCCAGGTCTCGGAAAACAGGTCGCGGAGCGGCACGTTTTGAACTTCGCGCAGTTCGGGCACGCGCGCGAGCGGGTCAGGCGGCGTTTGCTGCGCTTCGTTGTCGGCTTTGAAAGGCAAATGCGCGCGCAGAGAAGCGTCGTGCAGCTTTAGGAGCGCTTCGATCTGGGGATCCATTGGCGCGGGCGTGTCTTGAGCCAACGCACTGCCGCTCAACAGGCCAAGCGCCGCAGCGAGAAGGAATTTTTTCATGGGGATTGGAGAGGATCTGCAGGAGTTTTGGGCTGAAACTGGAAATAATTGAGGTTGACCAGTTCGCCGCCTTCGCCGCCCACGACTTTGACGTAAAGATCGCGCACGCCCTTGGCGAGCGTGACGGGACACCTCACATCGACCCAAGTTTGCCAGCCGCCGGTGGCGGGAACCTCGCTAATGCCGATGATCGGGCCGCTCAAACTATCGAGGCGCCACTCGATTTTGGCGCCCGCAACGGGCGCCGCGACGCGCGCCATCAATTCGCGCGCACCCGCGCCGAAATCGACGTTGGCATAACTGAGCCAGTCGCCATTTTCGAGCGAACCGACGTTTGCGCCGCCTTCGCTGCACTTTTCGACAGAAATCGCGTGCGGGCCTTGCGGGAAATCGGTTTGGTAGAGCGTTTCGGCCTCGACGCGGGCAAAAGGGTCGAGGTTTTTCAATTTCGGCGGGCCGCTCGTCGTCCACACTAAAGGCTGAATTGTCCCATCCGCGTTGAAGGTCATTTCATCGACCCGCAAAGCGCGTTTAAAACCGGCTTTGAGTTGCCCGACCGATGTGGAATAGTCGTGATAAAAGCAATACCATTTGCCGCCCAACTCGATGACCGAGCCGTGGATGTTGCCGCCGAGTTCCGAAGTCGAAAACGAGCCTTTATATTGGAATGGGCCAAGCGGGCTTTTGCCCATCGCGTAATCGTAATTTTGGCCGTTGCCGCCGCGCCCACTGCCTCCGGGCCGAACCGCCGGATAGGTGAGGTAATAGTTGCCGTTTCGCTTGAACAGCGCTGGCCCCTCGAAAAAGTTGCTCAGGCCGCCGATTTTGACCGGTTCGCCGTCTAATTCGGTCATATTGGGCTTGAGTTTCGCGGCCTGACAGCCCGCTCCCGCCCAATACAAATAAGCCTGCCTGTCATCGTCCAAAAACACGCCGGGGTCGATGCCCTGCGGCCCACCGATGAAAGTTTCTCTGGGAGTGAAAGGCCCGCTTGGGGAGGTGCTGGTAGCCACTCCGATCCGCGATTTGCCTTCTTTGGCGGGCGAGGGAAAATAGAGATAGTAAGTGCCATCTTTATAAATGCAATCGGGCGCCCACAAATAAGATTTGGGTTTGGCCCAAGGCACTTGTTCCAAATTTAAAATCACGCCGTGATCCGTCCAGTTCACCATGTCATCGCTCGAATAACAGTGGTAATCGTTCATGTCATAGCGCTGGGCATCGTTGCGGTCATGCGAGGGATAAATGTAGATGCGTCCATTAAATACCCGCGCCGAGGGATCGGCGGCGTAAGTGTGAGTGACAATAGGGTTGTGAGCATATGAAATACCGCTAAACGCAAAATTCAATGCGATGAGGGAGACCACTTTTAAAAAAGAAGGCATTTTACTGAGATGTTGTCAAAGCCTTTCATCTGATGCGAAGAAAGGACACAGTAGACTGTGTCCTTTCTTTTGGCATTTATATGCAGAAAATCGATTTCGCCTCGATTCAACACAGAATGTCTGTGTTGAATCGTTAAATCAATTGGGATTCATCCAAATGCTGCAATTGCTACCATTACGTTGAGTGCGATTTGTTGTGAATCGGCTACAGATGCTGGAAGGACGCAAAAACTTAACGTGCCCATCAGCCATCAACCAGTTAGAACCATCGAAATGGCGAGGGGGGTCATCAAATTTTGCTTGATGATCACGATCCCCTAAAGGTCTACCCGAAGCGTAATTGAAGCCTCCCGCAGCATTGTTTTTGCAGCAGTTGGGCGCTCCAGCCATGTTATTAAAAACCGCCTGATCAGAAAAATCTGACCCGGAATGGTAAGTTTTGGTTCCAGCTTCGAGTGGATCTGTCACATTGACTTGCTGACCGCGAATTTCAATGAAAACACTTGTGTCGGTTGGATTGGCAAACGCTGAAAGTGGAGTCGGCCCGATAGCGAAATTAATCGCATAGGAAACTGGCGTCAGATTGTAAGTGACGCCGCCAACCGTGTTGGTCGTGGCTTGCGTTGTATCGTTTGGACAAACGTAAACTTGAGTGCTTTTGATATAGGGATAGGCTTGTCCAGCCCAACCACTTCCCCAATAACGCGTTCCTGAGTTGGGGTTGGCCATAATGCCGACCGGGTATCTTTCGTCAAAATCTTGCGTGTAGAGCATCATTCCCAAACCGATTTGCTTGAGATTGCTCTGGCACGAAGAACGCCGCGCGTTTTCGCGCGCCCGGCCAAAGACCGGAAACAGAATCGCGGCGAGGATCGCTATGATGGCTATGACCACGAGCAATTCGATCAAGGTGAACGCTTTAACAGTGCGAGATGCGAGGCGGGGTGAAGTGCAAGGGATCATAAAATTCCGTTTTGCTATACAGCACTTTATTCTACCCATAAAAGAAGTTTTTCAAACATTTTCTTCTTCCGTTAAAGCGAGGCGGTAGCGCCCGTTGAGTTAGCAGCGCTCGGAAAACGGCTTCCGCGATGGCCGCCGCGCCGTCTTTGGCGGGATGCACGGTATCGGGGAGCGATTCGGGAGGGTTGGACAAAGCGCCGCACCCATCAATGGCGGCGCCGCGGCAAAACCAGAACGGAACATAAGAACGGATCAAGATGATTTTCTTGGCACTTCTTGAAAAAGCGCGTTGAAGCGGGTGTCGGGCGCGACATCGCCCTGCGTGTAAAAGTCCTCGATAGCGGGCACGGCGGGAAGATTGTCGGCCCATTTGAAGGAAAATTGCAGCGCGCTTGGCCCAAATAAAGTGCGCGGCAACGCGATTTCGATGTCGCGGCCCAAAACGGCAAACGGCGCCATTCCCGCCGCGCGCCACTTCCAATCCTTCCCAACCGCACGTTCGATGCTGCATTTTTGGCCGCTTCGCGTGCGATTCACCAGCAAATCGTAGCCGTTCCAGCCGGTCTTGGCGTTGTTGTCGGCGTCGATGAGCAAATTCATCCAATTCGTGCCGGTTGGGGGCGAAAGCGGCGCGGCGGTTTGAACGTGAAATGCCACGCGGTGAGCGCCGCGCGCGACCTGCGAAAGCGCGATGTCGTTGCGCGCCGAAGTGTTGAGATAGCGAATTTCGGGCACCGTCGCGGCAAAGTCGCGGTTGGAAGTGTCATTTGGCGCATCAACGTAGCGCGGCGTGACGCCCTTCCAGTCCTCAAACGCGCCGTCGATGGCAATCGCGCGCGGATCCGAGACTTTCTGCGGCGCTGCCATGCCTTTGTAAAGTCGCATATTGGCCACGAACTGCCAGTAATAATTGTCGCGGGTGCCGCCGCGCATCGGCTCGATGTCGCGGTTGAACTGGGTATTGAACTCATCGACGATATGGCCCTGACCTTCGACGGTTTTGCGCCCCAACATCACCACGTTTGGCGTGTTCCACACGCTCGCCGTCCATTCGTTCCAGCCCGTCACCAACAGCATCGGCGCCGCGATTTCGCGCGCGCGTTTCCAGCCGTTTTGAAAGAAAATGCCCTTATCTGCGTCTTTCAAAGTCCAATCCGGCGCATAATCGGTTTCCTGGTAGGTTTTGCCCTCGACCGCGCTGACGCCGCCATTTTTCAGGTTGTCCCAGATCGGCCCGCCGGTGCTTTTATTGACGACCAGTTGTTCGGGACGGCCTTCGGGGTCGTTGGCAACGGGCGCATTATAACCGTGCATGAAGCGCCATTTGGTCGGCTCTTTTTCTTTGGAATGAAACGCCCAGGTCGGGCGAAAAGTGAAATAATCGCGTATCGCGGGCAAAAGCGCGGCGTTTTGCCCGGCGCGCAGTTTGGCGGCATCGAGCGGAATAGGCGCCATCAAAAGCGGTTTGCCGCGCCAGCGAAACCACATATCGCTATATTGCGGGTTGAGATACCACTTTTGATAGAGCGCATAAGTTTTCCAGTCCGGCTCGTGGTTAAGGAAAAACGTCAGTTTGGGCACGTTCAAACCGGTGTTTTTCAGTTCGCGCGCGACATCCAGAAAAACCTGCAATTCGGCGTCGTAGACCCCGGAATTGGTGTAATCGAGAAACAAAAAATCGACGCCGCTGTCGGCCAGCATCACCAGATGCTTGCGAATCACATAGGGATCGGTCGAGCGATAATAGCCGAAAACCGGCTGCGCCCAGTAAAACGTGGGATTATTGGGGCCGCCCGGCGGATTAGCCGTGAAATCCTTGAAATAAGGCCGCGACTTCAAAAACTTGGTCAAATCATATTGGCCATTGGGAAGCCAGCGATTGTTGCCGTGCCACTGCCAGTAAAACAATCCGACATGGCGGTTCGCTTTCGGCGGCCCGGTTTGAGCGAAAGAGGGCAAAGTGCGACCCAAATCGTCGGTCGCGGTTTCGTCGGCGTTTGTAATCAAAACGAGCGGTGAAGCGTCCGCAAGTGGGACGTTTTGCGCGCGCGCCGGGGCGAGCAGAAAAAGTGACAAAGTGAGGTAAATCCGCGTGGAAAAGCAGTTCATGGTGTCGCCGAAGGGGTGTGGCAGTAATTGAAGCAGCCATTGGGCGCGCTGTCGCCGAGTTGCCAAGAATCTTTGATGTCGTTGCTCATGTCCGCGTATCGACAGCATGAAACAAAAGAAAGGGCACAGAGTTCTGTGCCCTTTCTTTTAATGAGGTTGAAAATATCAACTTTTGCATTTCAATCCCGGCAATTTAAGCTATTTTTTCTTGTCTTTGAACGCTTGCATATCCTGCATCACTTTCTGCTTGTCAGCTTCACTGGTGACTGCGGCAGCAGACGGCGGCGGTGCAGGTGCGGGAGTATTGCTTTGGCTGCAACCACAACCTAACGCCACTAATGAAAAGAGAAAACCAGCCAGACCCAGCTTTCGCACTGTGTGTAAATTGAATTTCATAGTTTTTCTTCTGACATTGTAATGTAGCTTCCCAACCACATCAAATTACCGAAATTTAAGGATTGGGAGCGTAGTAAGCCTGTCCTGTTGCATCGTTGCCAAGGTTGGAATTGTAAGAACGCACTGCCGTGGGACGCAGCCATTTGGCGTGTCCGTCGGCGTAGGCGTAGTTGGCGCCTTCAAGATGACGGCCCGGCCAGTCGTTCGTCGGATCAGCAAGGGTCGCAGAGCCATGTTTAACGCCTGGGCCACGCCGATACTGCACAGGCTGACTGGCGCCCCCGCAACAAGCCCAGCCGACTCCATCGGTAGTCCAGACCAAATTGTCACCCAGGTCAATAGGAGACAGAATAACTGATCCCGTTTCCCGCGAGTCAGTAACGTTAGCCTGTGGCCCGGTGACTTCCGAAAGAAAAATCTCCTGCGCCGGATATTGAACCGCGGGCAAGTTGCCCTGGTTGACCAAGTGGAAGTTCATCGCATAAGAAACCGCCACGTTCGACCCAGTGCCGTTGGGAGCAGTGTCACTGGGGCACTTAAAAATCTGCGCGCTCTTCAAATAGGGGCCGAGATTGCCCGCCCAACCCACGCCTTTCCAAGGCAAACCGTCAATTGCTCTGGCAGGAAAAGCCTCGTCATAGTCCTGCGTGTATTGCGTCAAGCCCAAACCGATTTGCTTCAGATTGCTCAGGCAAGACGTGCGCCGCGCGTTTTCCCGCGCGCGCCCAAAGACGGGGAAGAGTATCGCGGCGAGGATCGCTATGATGGCTATGACCACGAGCAATTCGATGAGAGTAAAGCCTTTTAAGGGGCGCGGCGGAGAGTAATTGTTCATAAAAATCCTTTTTGCTATACAGCACTCTTATTCTACCCAGAAAAGTTGTTTTTCAAACATCTGCTTTGTGAAAAGTGAAAAGCACCCGCAAACCCGGCCTCAATCTCGACATTTTGGCGGAGTGCTGGTGGTCGAAGTGGTGTTTCAATCGCCTCAATTCGCATCGATTTGTAGCGAAACTGTGCCCAACTCGCCGAAGGAAACCATGCAGTAGCGATGGTTCCAATCGGCGGCGGTAATTTCGCCGCGCGACCAACTCAAAAACGCGCTTTGAGGGTCGTAGTTTGCCGCGTAATGAGGCCAGAAGCTGTCCGGCCCGACTTGAACGAGTTCGCCCTGGCTGTGATGGTGTGGCCCCAACAGGTTTCGCAGCGTGCTGTAAAGCGTGATTTGGAGTTCGGCACCTTGCAACGCCTCGGCGTCGATTTCGATTTGGAGCGGATGCGCCCACACCGTGCCCAAAATGCGGCCATCGACGGCGATTTCGGCAACCGGCGCGTCCAAATTCGCTAAATTGAGCCGCGCGCGGCGCGCGCCAGCGACTGCGGGCGGCAAAGGCGCGCGGAGTTGCAAACGGCCCGCGTAAAACGGCAAGCCCTGAAGCGTCGAATCGCCAAATCGAAGCGGTTGCGGCTCGGTCAAAACGAAAGAATTTGGCGCGAAACACTGCACCCCGACTGGCGGCAAGTCCCACGCGTCCCAGTTGCCTTGGCGCGGTTTTTCGTCAGTTGCCACGCCGCGCACCGAAAAGTCGCCGACCAGAGTGATCGACTCGATTTCGGTGCCATAGCGCGCTTCTTGATCGTGCGTCGAACCCAGGTCGCCGAATTGAAAATCGGCGCAAAACAGCTCGATGGAATTCTTTCCGGCTTGCAAAAGGCCGGAAATGTCGATGGGAAGCCACCGAATATCGCGCCAGAAGGGAAGGCCGTCGTAACTCACCGCGCGGCCATTGACGGTGATTCGATAACGTTCGGGATGTTCGACCACCAAATCAACCCGGCGCTCAGGAGAGAGCGATTCGACCTGAACGGCATAGCGCAGCGACAGCGGCCCGGCGTATTTGTTGAGGTTGAGATGATTTTGCAGCGCGATGACCGGCGCGGCTTGCTCCGACCAATCGGCATCGGTTTTCCAGGCGGCGTAATCGAGAGTTAAAGCGTTGTCGTCCAGCCGCTCGACCGTCCAATTTTCGATTTTCACATCCCGCGTTGGAAGTTTGGGGAATGCGGGCAAAGAAATCCCGTTTGAGTCGCCATTTTGCGCTTCCCAAGCGGGCGCGAGACGCAATAAATGGCCTTGGGTGCGCGCAAAAGCGAGTTCGACAACCACGCCTTCGGGCGTTAGTTCGGCGTGCAAGGCTTTTTCATCGCCGCGCCGAATATCGAGTTCAAAAACTTCGCTCCAAGCGCCGCGCAACAGCACGCGGGCCGGAAAATCGCGGAAACGGCTCAAATTGGTCAGAAAAACCAACCTTTCGCCGTTTTCGAGATCGCGGACGTGAGCGAAGAGCATTCGCGCGTCCTCAGCGGGCAAATCGAGGCATTCGACCAGCGGCGAAATCAAGCTTTGGAAACGCGGCGCCAACTCGTCCAAGGGCGTTTGCGGCACGCTTTGCAGCCATTTTTCCAGTCGCGGCGACTTTTCGCCATCAATGCCTAGCGGAGCCTTTCCACAGCGCAAAATCGGGCCGCCAATTCTCTGAAATTCTTCAAGCAAATCGAGTGTGGCGGGTGAAATCGTGGCGAGCGACGGCACGATGACGGCGGGATATTCCATTTCTCCAATCTGCAAAAAGGGCCGCCCGTCGCGGGAAACCACGGCGCCATCGTCGCTCAAAATGGTTTCGTCGCCGAAATCCCAAGTGCGCTGATTTCCGAGCAGCGCGTCGGTCAAATCGTCCAAATCCTGGTCTAATTCGCCAATCGCGGCGCGCGCCTGGGACGTGACGGGCGCCCAATCGCGGCCCATGCGCGTGGCTTCCTCGCCTTGCAGAATCGCCTTCGATTCCCACAGCGCGAACGTCGATTCCTGCGGGTGAATCACGAGCGCTTCCGCGTGATATTTGCCCTTGCGATAGCGCCACGCACAGCCGCGAAAGCGGGTCATCGACGACGCGATTGAGCGGCCACCACGGTTGCTGGTAAAAGATGTTTTGCGGATAATCGCGCTTGCGGCAGCCCGCCATGGTGTAAAGGCTGAGATGCGGATTGAGCAGATTGACGCCGAGCGCGATTTGCTGGCACGCGATCCAGAAGCGGTCTTCAAAAGTCAGCGCGCCGCCCGCTACGCCGTAAAGTTCGCTCAAAACGCGCTTTTTGCCGTATTGATTGGCGACGCTCTGACACTGTTTGGGCGTGAGTTTTTCCTCGATTTGCCGCCCCAGATGGTCGATGCCGGGAATGCCCTGATGCCGGTAATTGGGCATGATTTTGACGCCCCACAACTGCTGCAAATACAAATCGCCTTCGATGATGTAATGGCCGGTGAGCGCAATGCCGCGCTCCTGGCACCATTCGCCGAGTTGTTGGGTGAAATTGGTCTCGAAAAGCGCGTTGGCGACGCGAAAATAGTGCAAGCGAAAGCGCTCGCAACCGGCGCCGTCTTGGAAAAGCAGATGAAGTTGAGGCAGCGGGTCGTAACCCTGCATTGCGCGGAATTTTTCGATGAGTTCGCCGGTAAAGGGCACCGATCCGACCGGCAAACGCGAGCGATAGGCCGAACACGGTTCGTCGGTGAACTGGGCGCGAATCAAATCGCCGTAAAGCGCGCCGTAGCGCTCGAAATATGGCTCGTAAGCGTCGTCCAAAAAGCGGCGCATCGCTTTTTGACTCATCAAATCGGCGTAGCAGGTGCCGTTGAACCACGCATCGCCGAGCGGCGAAGTCCACACATAGGCTTGCAAGCCGTTTTGTGGATTTCCCAGTGGCACCACATTTTCCGGCGTCGGCGCGCCAACGGGACGCGCAATCAGGGTTTTAAAGCGAAATTCCGGGTCGGCGAGTGGCACCGAGCCGCCGGAAAAGCCCGACGGCCATTTGTCTTCGTCGTAGAGCCAGACCAGCATTTCGGCGTCGCGGCACGCCTCCATCACGGCGTCGCAGGCGGCGAACCACTCCTCGCCCAGATACGGCGTCAAAAGTCCGATGCGCGAATGAATAAAGGCGCCGCCCCAACCGCCTGCTTTCATCAAAAAGACCTGGCGGCGGATTTCCGATGGCTCCATGCGCTCGTTCCAACTCCAAAACGGCACCGGGCGAAACTCGGACGGCGGATCGGCGAAATGGGAAAGCCAGTCGGTTTTTAGGGGCGCAGGTGAAACGAAAGCGAGGGTGGACATAAAGCGAAAATAGGGGATTTCAAACGTAAACGCGAGCCAATGCGAGAAAATTCGCACTGGCTCGCGTTTACGTGGATTGAAGGCTGCAAATTACAAATGGTTGACCGTGCAAAATTCGGCGCGCTTGCAACCGCGCCATCGCAAGTTAAAGGTTAAAAAGTGGCTTAACCGTGATCTGCATTGGCAGCGCTCGTTCCAGGGAAACCATCGAAGTTGTAATCCATATCTTTCCAAGCCGGCGAAGCGAGCAAAAACGCTAGCACTCCCGAATCGGCGACGAAGTCGGAGTCGGGAATATCGCCTTCACATGAGAGAGAATCTTCTATATAGCAAAGTAGTGCAAATTATTATACCCATTTCTCACCAATTTCAAACCGAAAACGGAAGAATGAAGGCGACCAGCCTCTACTTTAGATTCTGTTACGCTAATTTTAGAGCTTGGACGGAGGCGCGGCGACGAAGGCGCGGCGACGAAGGCGCGGCGACGAAGGCGCGGCGACGAAGGCGCGGCGACGAAGGCGCGGCGACGAAGGCGCGGCGACGAAGGCGCGGCGACGAAGGCGCGGCGACGGATTCGCGCTCAACGAGTTGGGGTTCGATCAGGCTTAGGCAGTCGAAGGGATTGGCGAGGTCTTGCGCGGCGGCATCGAGAAATTGCATCGTCTGCGTGATGTGGGCTTCGAGGTGGGTGTCAATGCGTGGGGTTGGCTAAACGTGGGGAGAACGAACCCGCCAGACGAAGCGCCTGATTGGGATTCAATGTCTGTTTTCCACGCTTCAGCGAGTTGGAGGCAAAGCCGAGGGCGTGATGGTGCGATTGTTCCAATTCGCCACACCGATAGCATCCAAGCGCAATGTATGGCGGCGATTGTCGGGCGCGGTGAAACGCACTGTAATCCCGTCTTTGCCGCGTTCGACCTGGGTGCTGGCGGCGATTTGGGCGGTCTCCTCCTTGCTGCTGTCCAAGAGCCACAAACTGGCGCGCTCTGCGATGGTCTCGCCTGCTTTGAAAGTTCGCGCGCCACTCCTCCATGAACCAAATAAGATGTCTTCGCGGGCTCCAGCACGATTCGGTTTTCCCGCCGCGTTATAAAGCAAAGGCGTGCCCGGCGCAATCATTCCCAAACGCCCGTCTACGTTGGCCCAGTTGCCCGCCAGGACGATTTGCTGCGCTTGCCCTCCGACTAAAAGTCGGGTTCCATCTTGCGTGTGCAAATGGCGCTGATTGCCACTGACTTCATCGTTTTCGATGCTCAGAGGCAAACCCTGCTCTTCGAGCACCGTGACATCCTTTTGCGCCACCACGCGGTCGAGATAGACCAAAATGCCCGGCTCGACGGAAGCGACCGCGATTTGCTGACGGAGCGCGCCGTTGTTGATATTGGATTCAATCGCTCCGACAAAGCCGTCTTTATCGGTGGAAACGGTCTGGCGCAGCACCTGGAAACGGGCCGAATCTTTGTCTGGCGGCCCTTGCAATGTAAAGCGCCCCGTCAGGCCGGTGAGAAGCGGGGTTGTGACATAGGGAGCATCGAGATGGGTTTGCGATTGCGGCGTAGCCAGTCCCATCAGCCGATTCTTCCACGAAAACGACAGCACGCCGCGCGGCGTGCGATGAACTACAAATCCGGCACCATCGAAAGCGCGCACTGGCTGCATGGCGCTGACGGCGCGTTGCCATTGCACTTGGTCCGTGGCGGCATCCGTCGCCGGCGGGCCAAAAATCTGGTGCATCAAAAGCGAAAAGGCTACGCGTTCGGCCTGCACGGCTTCGCGCGCGAATCCCAAACTGCTGCTGGGGCCGACAAATCGACCGTCGCCGTTGAGGATTTGACGCTGACGAGCGTAAGCGACCGTGCGTTTTTCCAAGAGCGCGGCCAGGGGATCGCGATATAGGGTGCCGAGCATCGTCCAATAGTGCAGATGCTCATAATCGTGCAAATCCCAATCGAGACCCTGCGGATAAAGCCATTCGCCATCGGGGAGCGCCACGTAGCGCAGCATGTTCCAGCCATTGACGACGTTGTATTGCAAGGCTTGCGGAACAGTCTTTCCGCCCAGTCGATAGGCGACTGCCGCCTGCGCCAGAGTCGCCGGAGCAACCATCGCATAGACGGGATGGAAAATCCTGTGATTTTCCAAAGTGAAATCGGGGTTTTGCTGCACCGTCGAGACCCATTCGCGCACCATCTTACCGTCGGCCATTTGCGTCGAATTTTGGTCGGCTGGCACGGCCAGGGAGTTGAAGCCGTAGCGCAACACGGTCTGATGCCAGGCGCCGGCATGAGGATGGTCGGGCATGAGTAGCAGCGCCGACGAGGAAGCCGTTAAATCCCAGGCGTTCTCTTCAGCTTTGGTATCGCCGGGTGCCATCGACGGCGGCTTTTGATCGATGAAGCGGTCGGCTTCAGCCGCGACCACGCGACTCACTGCCGCTAAAGTGGCTTCGTCCAGTTGATCGCGCACTAACCAGGCGGCAAGGCCGAGATTGCCGGCCCACATCGCCGACTGCCAGGAATTGCCCCACTGTTTGCCGTCGGTGCCCTTCAGCGTGCCGCTCACGTGTGTTGCCGCCGTATAACGCAGAGCCGGAGCTACGCGTTGCGCGACTGAAAACGCGCGGTTGCCCTCACGAAACAAAAGTGCGTAGACCAACGCCGTATTGGTCACGGCGCGAGCGCCTTCATTGCCGCCTTCGCCACGTCCGCTGCCCCAAAAACCCATTGGTTCGGTCGCATTGAGCGCCACAGGCTGCTGCCACAGCGTTTCGGCGTAGCGCCGATAATCGAGCAGCATCGCGCGTAGCTGGGGCGAAACTTCATCGCGCACCGGGGCTTTTAGACTCACAGAGGCTTTCGGAGCGGCATCGATACGGTTTGCACTCCACAACGACGGAACTAACAGGAAAAAACCCGGCAGGAAGAATTTGGTTGTTTTCATTTGGGAATTAAGTCCTAAAATGCGGCTGTGTAAGTGCCGCCGCCATCCGGGTTGGTGCCATTGGTTTTGGTGTAGGGCTGATCCGGTAGCAAGCCGAAGGAACTGCTGCGGATACGGTCTGTTCTGCTCCATTTGGCGTGTCCGTCGCAATAGAGCAGATTGCCACCCTCAAAGTGGAGGTTGTTATACACCTCCAAGCCAGACGTAATGCCATGCCACGAGTTGTATGCCACCGGAGGCCCGGCAGCGCCGCGCCGCGGGCGTAGCAGCGAACGATTCACGCGAATCAATTCTTCGCCCAGGAAGACGATTTCAGACGTGGCGGGAATCGCCGCAATGCTGCGTTGCATAACAACGGCGTTACCTTGATAGTTGGTGTCGCCGAACGCGGTGGGAAATGCGGCGGTAAACGTCGGACCTGGCGTTTTATTTTGACCCGGTATAGCACTGGGACAAATCAAAATCTGAGCGCTCTTCATATACGGGAAGATGCCAGTCAACCAGTTTGGCACCGCCGTTGACCTTGAATAGTCGGCCACATCCCCCAGGTTGATGGGCAGCGTCTCGTCATAGTCCTGAATATATTGTAGGGCGCCCAGCCCGACTTGCTTCATGTTGGAAAGACAGGAAGACCGGCGCGCATTTTCTCGCGCCCGGCCAAAGACGGGGAACAGAATCGCAGCGAGGATTGCTATGATGGCTATGACCACGAGCAATTCGATGAGGGTGAAGCCGCAAGCGACGCGACGGGAAGTGAGGGTAGGCGAGTTTTTCATGAGGGTCAGAATTTCTATATAGCAGGAATTGAACTAATTATACCCGAATCCTCGGGTTTTCAAACCTCGAAAACAGCCCATTTTTGATCGTCGTGCCAAAACTCACTTGCGACGCTCGGAAATCGCGCGGATCAGCCGAAATTGCGGTCTGCTGATTGAAATTTCGAGCGGATGGGTATAATCAAATTCATTTGCTATATAGGATGCGATTCCCTTTTCAGCTATGCCAGACACCGCAACTTCTTCCACCTTAACTTCGGACGGCGCGCCATCTTCGCCCCTCTCCGCTCCCGTTTCGCCGCGCCGCGATGGGGGCGTCACCTTGCGCGTTGCAGTTTTGTCTTTGGGTTTGGCGGCGCTTTTCGGTTATCTGGTGCCGGTCATCGATTTCCAGGTTCGCAACACCAAACTGGGCGCCGGGCATTTGCCGGTTGGCTCGGTGGCGGTGCTGTTGCTGCTTTTGCTGGTGATCAATCCGCTTTTGAAGCGCCTCAGCGAGCGGCTCACCTTTTCGCGCAACGAGGTTTTGACGGTTTATATCACCACGCTGTTTTCGACCCTGGTGCCGGGCATGGGATCGGAAAGTCTGTTCGTGTCGCACGTCATCGCGCCGTTTTACTTCGCCTCGCGCGAAAACGGCTGGCTCTCGTTTTTGCAGCCCCATTTGAAGCCGTGGTTTTCGCCCGCGCTGTGGCCGGGCGGCACTTACGGCGCCTCGCAAACCCGAATCGTGAGCGACTGGTTTCTGGGCGCGCCGCCGCTCACCGCCGGTGGCGGCGTGCCGTGGAGCGCGTGGATCGTGCCGCTTTTGGCGTGGGGCAGCCTGATTTTCGCGTCTTATATCATGCTCGGCAGTTTGTCGGTGATGCTGCGCGCGCAGTGGGGACAGCGCGAGGCGCTTTCGTTTCCGCTGCTGCGCTTGCCCCTCGAAATGACCGAAAATACCGATGCCAACGGACGGGTCGATATCCGCGCGTTTTTCAGCAATCCGCTGATGTGGATCGGCTTTGGCGCCATCGTTTTCATTCAGGGCATGAACGGCCTCAACGTATATTTTCCCGACGTGCCGCCGGTGCCACTCAGCTATCCGCTCGGCCAACTTTTCACCGAAACGCCGTGGAATCAGATGGCGCCGATGGCGATGATCATCTGGCCGATTTTCGCGGCGATTACTTTTCTGCTTTCCAGCGAAGTCGCGCTCTCTTTGTGGCTGTTTTTGTGGATTTTTCAGGCGCAATACATCATCGCTTACTTTTTTGGCTTTCCTTACGCCCAGTTGCCGCCAGCGGTCGGGCACTCCGGCGACGGCGTGGCGCGCACGTTCACCGCGTTTCAGCAGGTGGGCGCTTATGTCGGCTATGTCGCAATTTTGCTGTGGACGGCGCGCGAACATCTCAAACACATCGCGGCGCGCGCTTTTGGACGGGTTAAAGCCGGAGAAAATGAGGCGCAGGAAGCGATTTCCTACCCGCTGGCCTTTTGGAGTTTCGTCCTCTCGTTCGCCTATCTGACGGCGTGGAGTTGCGCGGCGGGAATGCGCGTCGATGTCGCTCTGGCGCTGTGGGGCTTGTATTTGGTGACCACGATTGCGCTTTCGCGCGCGGTTGTCGAGGGCGGCGTGATGTTCATCAATCAGGGCTGGGTGCCGCTGGGAACGCTCGCCCAACTCGCCGGATCGGGGCCGGGGCGCTGGCTTTCCACATCGAGTCTGGTGCCAGGCTCGTTTTTGCAGGTCACGTTTTTTCAGGATATGCGCGGCTTCATCATGCCGTCCTTTTTGCACGGTTTGAAGCTCGCCCAGGATCGCCAGATCGCGGCGCGGCGTTTGTGGCCGCTGATTTTCGCCGTCACCGCGGTTGCGATGGGCGTGGGATTGTGGATGAAAGTCAAAATGGGCTACCAAAACGGCGGCCTGACCTTGCATCCCTGGTTTGCGACCGTCGCGGCGCAGTATCCGGCCCAAAACGCCCAAACCTTGCTGCGCGGGGGCGACCCAAGCGCGGCGAACTGGGGGTGGATGCTGGTCGGCGGCGCGGCGACGCTCGCCATGACCACGGCGCGCGCCCGTTTCGCGTGGTTTCCGCTTCATCCGCTCGGCTATCTGCTCGCGCTCACCGCGCCGACGCAGCGCGCCTGGTTCTCGTTTTTTCTGGGCTGGCTTTGCAAAGTCACCATCACTAAATTTGGTGGCCACGAGGCGTATCGCAAGGTCATTCCGCTCGCGCTGGGCGTGATTTTGGGCGAAGTTTCGATGTTTTTGTTCTGGCTCATCATCGACGGCTGGCAGGGCCGCGGCGGTCACTCGATGCTGCCTTAACCTTGCGAGGCAGTCTGAAAAGTCGGTTTGTAGGGCAATGACTTGTCATTGCCGCTCGATAGCGTTGCAGAATTATTTAGAATGGCTGCAACTCCAGCGAGGTTTCCCAGCGGCAATGACAAGTCATTGCCCTACAAGTTGACTTTGCAGAGTGCTTCTTAAAGTCTTGCTATAGACTTATCTTCAATTCTGCTATACAGGTGCCTTATGGAAAACAACGCGACGACAAAGCACAAAATGGTGCGCGAGGCGCTGACCGAATCGATCCGGCGCGGCGATTACAAGCCCGGCGACCAGTTGCCCGCCGAGCGCGACATCGCCGCGTTTTATGGCGTTTCCTACATGACGGCGCGCCGCGCGGTGACGGAGATGGTCGAAGTCGATCTGCTGCGCCGCCGCGCCCGCGAAGGCACCTTCGTGCCGCTCAACAGCGGCCCCAGTTTGGCGGCGGCAACGCTGCATCTGATCTGTCCGGCCTTCGAATCGTCGTCGATTCGCGCGTTTTTGCGCCTCGGCGCGCAGTGCGCCGAAGAGCGCGGCTGGCACGCCGATGTGATTCGCCTCCACAGCGACCAGGTGCGGCCCGCGCTGCGCGCCATTGACAGTGGCGACCTGGTGATTCTTTTGCCCGAAGGCCCGGAACTCGATGGCCCGCTCAAAGCAGCGATGCAAAAAGCGCAGGGGCGCGCGGTTTTGCTCGGTAATCGACTCGATGATCTCGGCGTGCCCTCGGTTTTGGCCGACGATGCTCAGGGCATCCGGCTGGCGATGGAGCATCTCAAAGCTGCCGGACACCACGAAATCGCCGTGGTGAGCGACCATCCGCAACATCCCATCGACCGCATCCAACTGGCGACCTGGAAAGCGGGTTTGCCGGGAAAATGGAGCGAATCTCAATTGAAAAAACGCATGATCGTGGTCGATACGCCGCGCCACGGCTGCCAGTCGGAAACCACTTACGACGCTATCAAAACCTATTTATCGAGCGACGGCGGGCAAACCACCGCCCTGCTTTGCCTGCTCGACGAAATGGCGCTGCCCGCGCTTTCGGCGTGCCGCGATATGGGGCGTCCTGTGCCGGAAAAAATGTCGCTGATCGCAGCGGGCAACAGCCCGACGATGGCTTTCGCTCACCCGCCGGTCACCTGCATCGACGTTCACATGGCGCAGCACATCAATCAGGCGATGGAAATGCTCGATGGCACGCTGGAAAACCAGGCCCCTCCGACGCATCTGCTGCATCTGGTCGAGCCTCACCTCGCACTGCGCGAAAGCGTGGCGCCGCCCGCAACCGGGCAATAGTCAAAGGGCGCCGCCACAAAGTGTGCGGAACTGCCGTAGAGACGTGCGGAGCGTCTACCTTTTCTTCCGGCTTCCATTTTCCTTTGAAAAATGGGCAGACGCGCTCCGCACGTCTCTACGCAATGGCTCTACGCAATGGCGGAAAAGGCGAGAAAACCGACTTTCCCAACCGTTTCTCCTTGCCGAATCGCGGGCAATTTTCTTCAAAATGTTTGAAAAAAACCGAAACTGGGTATAATCGGTTTAGCGGTAAACATCAGCGATGAAAAACACTTTGGAAACGCCATCTCTCCGGCGCGGGAAAGCCACCATGCAGGACGTGGCGGATGTCGTGGGCGTGAGCAAGATGGCGGTTTCTTACGTTCTCAACGGCAAAAACAAGGTTTCGTCGGCGACACGCGAGGCGGTTTTGGCGGCGGTGCAGAAATTGGATTTCGAGATGAATCCGCACGCGCAGCGCCTGGCCAATGGGCACTGCACCGACACCGTTGGTCTGATCGCGCTGTGGTTCGACTATGGTGTGGCGTCCAACAAAATCCGTCACATCCAAAACATTTTGAACGAGCAGGGCTTCAACGTGCCGCTTTACGGGATGGGACTAATCGGTCGTCATGACGGCGATGTGCAGGCCGCTGCGGTTGCCAGAGTGCGCCGTCAAAAGCAGCGCGCTCTGGTTTGCGCTCCCGCCGGTTTAGGCCCGAAAGCGCTCGCCGAGTTGCAGCGCTATCAAGAGGAAGGGGGAGTTTTGGTTTGCTACGATCATCCCATTACTCTGGACTGCGATCATGTGCTTTTCGACCGCGAGGACAACACCTACCGCGCGACGCGGCATCTGCTCGAACTGGGCCATCGCCGCGTCGGTATCGGCATTCACGGCTCGATGAGGGGCGCGCAGGAACGTTTTCAGGGCTACCGGCGCGCTTTGCGCGAATTCGGCGCCGAGTCGCGCGACGCGTGGGTTTTCGAAGGCCAGGAGAACATCGATTATTCCGAAGGCGGTTTCAACATCGCAGCCCAATATCTATCGTTGAAAGAGCGCCCCTCGGCGCTGTGTATCATCAACGACTACGCCGCGCTCTCTTTCATGGCCACCGTCGAGCGCGCGGGTTTGAAGTGCCCGCAAAATGTCAGCGTCGTCGGCCATGACGACCATCCTCTGAGCCGTCATTACCCGGTGCCGCTCACCACGGTATCGCATCCCGCCCAACTCATCGCCCAACACGTCACGCAACTCTTAGTGAGTCGCATCAACGGAGAACATCAAGGCCCGTTCCGGCAAATCGTCGTGCAAAGCGAACTGATCGTTCGCAGCAGCACGGCAAAGCCCGCCGCAGTGTCTTGAATTTCAGTAGTTAGTATCTACAAGGAAAAACAATGTCAAATCCAATCGAAAAAACACCCATTTATTCACGCCGCACCAACGGAACTAACATCGTGCGCCAAGGTTTTACCTTGATCGAATTGCTCGTGGTCATAGCCATCATAGCGATCCTCGCCGCGATACTGTTTCCCGTCTTTGGTCGGGCACGCGAAAATGCGCGGCGCAGTAGTTGCCAGAGCAATTTGAAACAGATTGCTCTGGGAATTAAACAATATACCCAGGACTACGATGAAAAGTTTCCAAACCAAGTGGCTCTCACCGGAAGTTCTGCTAATCCGCCCGTGGGTTGGGCGGATACGATCCAACCTTACGTTAAGAGTTTGCAAATTTTTCAATGTCCCAGCGATGAAACCCCTCCCGGAACTCAGCCCGGTTTCAGAGGTTATACCGACTATTTTATTAACGCAGCGTTAGGAAATACTGGAACAGCCGCCTCTCCCCAGTATGCTCAGGGTGGCATCAGCGAATCAATTGTCGAGAACTCTACGCTGACCATTCTCGCTGCCGATACCACTACCCGCAATGCTGCTGGAACAGCTCCTACAGACGCGTCAACGGCGAGATTTCGTTGTAATGGCAATGCCATTCGTGGAACTCAGAACTCGGCTGAGGCGACACAGCCCTCGTATGGAACAGCCGGTGTTTCGCTCACCGGCGGCGTTTTTCCCAAACATTTGGGGGGCGCTAACATCGCGTTTGTTGATGGTCACGTCAAATGGCAAAAAGTCAACGATGCGACCGGCACCACTGCTGGCAATAATCGCGGCCTGATTTACAACGCCGCAACTCCTTTTGTGCCGACCAATGGCGTCACCATTGTTTCCGGCAACAGCCCGACTTTCGCCACCAGCAGCGCTGCGGCCACCAGTTAATTTGAGATGAAGGTCGAGATGAAATCTCGCGCTGTAATATATGATTTCGTTCAATTTCAGTAGTTCCCGATGGCAGCCACATCTTTCCTCGCTGGCGGCAATAGGCGCCGCTTCGCTCCTTTTCGGCATCCAAAACCCGCTTCGGGCGCAGCAAGTCATGCCCGCTATGCCAACGGTTGCGGTGCAAGTTTCCGGTGAGGTCGTGGGCCATACGCCGACGTATATCGGCTATGTTCTGGGCGAAAACCGGCCCGGCAGCAACGTTTCGAGTTGGCTGCGCTACGCCGAGATCAACGATGCGCGCTTCTGGTGGCCTTCGACGGTGTGGCCCGCATCGCCCGCGCCATGGCGGGGCGAGAACAATTTGGCGACTTTCGAGGCCGCGCGCGTGCGTTTGCGCCGAAATCCCGACGCCGAAATCGACTGGAAGAAATTTCGCGCCGACGTTGCGGGCGTTTATGGCAAGCCCGCGGGCACCATCGGCGACTCGTTCCTGCTGTCGGAACTGCAAAAAATGGGCGCCGCGCCGCTTTTGATGCTTTCACATCCGCGCGACAAATATCCCTTCGACCGCGCGGATGGAACTCCCAACTGGCAGGGCCGCTGGAGCTACTGGCGCGGCATTTATGCGAGCGCTTTTTATCTGGCGCGCACTTACGGCGTGGAACGCTTTCAGCTTTTCAACGAACCCGACCACAACTCCAACCTCGACCTGTCGCAGAGCGATTTTTTGCGGCGTTTGCAACTCGGATCGGACGCGGTGCAGGCCGCCATCAACGATGTCAACACACTCGACAGCAAAACCCTGCGCGCGCAGATTTCGGCGCCCGTCACGGCGGGGATGGCGGTCTTTGCGGCGCGTCCCAATCGCAAAGATACGCGTGATGCGGAGATAGGCTGGGGCGAACTGGTGACGCGCGCCCAAAACGCCGATTTTCCGGGCCGCAGCGCCGATAATCGCGGGCTTTTTCAGGTTTATGCCTTTCAAAATTACACCCGCAACCCTGACAGCATCTCGACGCGTTTGCCGGGCATTATCGACAGCATCACCAAGGCCAACGGCGGCGCGGCTTTGCCCATCGCGGTGACGGAAATGAACGTCAGCACGGCTGCCGATTTCGCCAAAACCGACGAAACGCTCGACACGCCGCGCTATTACGCGGCTTTTGGCGCCATCGCCTCCGCTTATTCCAACGCCGGCCTGGACGAAGCCTATATTTTTCGCCACACCCAGACCAGTAACCTCGGCGGCGCCATCAAAAAGAACGGCACCCATTTCATCGACAACGCCGATCCGCTGAAAAACATCACCGGCAGCACCAAAGGCGCCGAAGCCGCGCGCTTGTGGATTCGCGGTTTCAAGGGCGGAAAAAGCCGTTTCGCCGTGCCCGCTGGTTTGCCAACCGATCTCAGCGCGTTGGCGGCGCGCGACGAACCAAGCGGCGCGGTTTCGCTGATGCTTTCCAATCTCGGCGCCGCACGCACGATTTCGCTCGATTTGGGGGCGTGGAAACTGCCCGCGGGCGCTTTTGCGACAATCGAAGAGGTCAGCGAAACCCATCACGGCGACCTGCGCCAAAGCCTCGTTTTGCCCGCGACGGGCCAGTTTTCGCTGCCGATGACCGCCAATTCCATCGCTTTGCTCACCGTGCGCCCGACCCTGAGCGGCGCGGCGCGCGGCGCTCTGCCACTGAGCATCAATGGGGGCACTTTGCGCCTGGAAACGCCGGTTGCCATCGCGTCGGCAGAGGGACAAACTTTGCTCGCAATTCAGGCCAGCGCGCGCCAAACGCCGCTGCGGGTGCGCGTTTATGGCGGCGCGGGCGCGATTGCGGGCGCCGAACTGCTCGGTCAAATCACGTTGGGAAGCGACAGTGCCGAAAAGCTGGTCGATGCGACGCGTTATCTGAAGTCAACTGCGGATAAAGCGCCGATTTTTCAGCTCGTGCCCGACGACGCGCGTTTGAACACCCAAGCCTTCACCATCGGCGCGGCGCAGTTGCGGGTTTACGATGCGCCGCGCGCCGCAGTTGCAACGGAAACCGCGCAAAACCAACCGACGCGCAGCGTAATTTACAAAACAACCCAGAATGCCAAAGGCGAAAAAGTCGATTTGACGCTGCATATTTTCGAGCCGGTCGGCCACAAATCGAGTGATAAAACGCCCGCCATCGTCTTCTTTTTCGGCGGCGGCTGGAACGACGGCTCGCCGGAGATTTTCTTTCCGCACTGCGCTTATCTCGCCTCGCGCGGCATGGTGGCCATCGCGCCCGATTACCGCGTCAAAAACCGCCAGCAGACCACGCCTTTCGAGTCGGTCTCCGACGGCAAATCGGCGATGCGCTGGGTGCGCGCCAACGCGGGGAATCTGGGCATCGATCCCAGCCGAATCGCCGCTGCCGGAAGTTCGGCGGGCGGGCACGTCGCGGCCTCGGCAGCGATGCTTCCCGGCCTCGACGAAAAGAGCGAAAACGCCGCGATTTCCTCGCTTCCCGATGCGCTGGTGCTTTATAACCCGGTGATCGACACCTCGGCGCAGGGCTATGGCAACGCGCGTTTGGGCGCGCGCTGGCAGGAAATCTCGCCCCAGCATCACGTCCGGCCCGGTCTGCCGCCGACTATCGTTTTTCACGGCACCAACGACAAGGTCGTGCCTTATGCCAACGCGGTCGCTTTTGAAAAAGCGATGAAAGCCGCCGGAAATCGCTGCGAATTGGTGACGATTCCGGGCGAAGGCCACGGTTTCGCCTATCGCATCGACAAGAAATCGGCGAATGCGGCGCTGCGCGAAAGCGACCGATTTTTGGCGTCGCTGGGCTATTTGCAGGGTGAACCAACGTTGGCTGCGCCGACCCGCTGATGATGAAATCTATCTTCGCTTTGACCTTGATTCTGCCGTTCGTTGGCCCATTTGCCATCGCGCAAGAGGCGCCTCAAAATCTCGCGGCGCGCCCGCTGCTAACGATTCAAACGCTACCATGGCGCGAAACCAAGTGGCGCACCGTGCCGGTTCGCACGCTCGAAGATTTGCCGGGTTATTCGGTGCAAAACGTGGACAAAGGTTTGAGTCGCTACGGCGGGCTTTCGTCCAAAAAAATGACCGCGACGGGCTTTTTCCACGCTCAAAAAGCCGCTAATCGCTGGTGGTTGGTCGATCCCGATGGCTACGCCTATATCAATCGCGGCGTCAACGCCGTCGGTGCGGGCGACGCGGCGGCGATGACCAAAAAGTTCGGCACCAAAGAGGCGTGGGCAACTCAAACCGTGCAGTTGCTGCGGCAAAACGGTTTCAACAGCAGCGCTTGCTGGTCGGATGATGCCGCGCTTGCCGCCACTCCCGCGCGTTTGCCGTATGCGCCGCGTTGGAATTTCATGGGCACCTACAAGCAGGAGCGCCGCAAATGGAGTTTGACGCCGCCCGGCAAATCGGTCTATCCCGGCGACGCGATTTTCGTGTTCGATGCCGAATTTCCGGCGTTTTGCGACCGCCACGCGCGCCAAATCGCCGCCAGCAAGGACGATCCCTTTCTCATCGGCCATTTTTCCGACAACGAACTGCCCTTTGCCAAAAATTCGCTCGATAATTTCTTGACTTTGGCGCCCGAAGATCCGGGCTACATCGCCGCATTGCAATGGCTGCGAGAAAAACACGGCCCGAACGCCTCGGCCAAAGATATTTCCGACGACGACCGGCAAAAGTTTCTCGCTCTGGTCGGCGAAAAGTATTTTTCCGTCGTTTCCCAAGCGATCAAGAAATACGACCCCAATCACTTGTATCTGGGGACGCGTTTTCATTCCAACGTGATGGATCAGCCGCTTTTCATGCAGACCGCCGGGCATTACCTCGACGTGGTGAGCATCAATTATTACGGGCAGTGGACGCCCAGACCGGAGCGCATGGAAAATTGGGCCAAAAACAGCGGCAAGCCGTTTCTCATCACCGAGTTTTACGCCAAAGGCGCCGATACCGGCATGGGCAACGCGACCGGCGCGGGTTGGGTCGTCAATACCCAGCGCGAACGCGGTCTGTTTTACGAACAATTCGCGCTCGGACTTCTGGAAAACCGCAACTGCGTCGGCTGGCACTGGTTTCAATACATGGATCCGGGCGCGGCGGGCGACCCAGCCGTGTCCAACAAGGGCATAGTCAACACCCATTACGAGCCGTATTTGCCGCTGACGGACGCGATGAAACGCGTCAACGAGCGCGCCTACGGCCTCGCGGATTATTTTGATCGTCAGACGCAGCCGACCCAACCATGAAACCTCAGATTTCGGGGCAAGCGAGATTACAATTGGCGACGCTTTGTGCCGCTGCCATTTTCGGTTCGGGCGCCGGGGCACAAACCGTTTCTCCAACGCGGACATCCCACAGCGCGCTGGTTTTTCCAGGCGCGAATGGCCACTTGGTTTACCGCGCCGCCAACGCGCCGGGCGACACGATTCCCGATTTTTCCCATTGCGGTTATGGCGGCGGCGGCGTGGCTTTGCCGGATGTGCCGGTCAAAATCACCGTCGCGCCCGATGGCGACGAAAAAGACGATTTGGCGCGCCTTCAAGCGGCGGTCGAGGCGGTTTCCAAACTCGCGCCATCGGCGACGGGTTGGCGGGGCGCGGTTCTGGTGAAGCGAGGCCGCTACCTTTTGGGCGGGTCGCTTCAAATCGCAGCGAGCGGCGTGGTGTTGCGCGGCGAAGGGCAGGGCGAAAACGGCACGGTTTTGGTCGCCACGCTGCGCCAGCAGCACAGCTTAATCGAGGTGAAAGGCAGCGGGAATCTGCGCGAAATTCCCGGCACGCGCCAGAACATCGTGGACGATTATGTGCCGGTTGGCGCGCGAAGTTTTCGGGTGCGCGATGCCTCGCGTTTCAAAATAGGTCAGGCTGTCGTAGTTCACCGGCCCAGCACCGCGGCGTGGATCAGAGATTTGGGCATGGATCGGATTCCGCCCGCGAAGGACGGCGGCACCGTGCAGTGGCAGCCGGGAAGCAAAGATCTGCTTTTCGAGCGCGTCGTGACGAAGATCGAGGGCAGCCGCCTCACCATCGATGCGCCGCTCGTCAACGCCCTGCAAAAGCAATATGGCGGCGGCTCGGTTTATCGCAGCGAGTTTGCCGGACGCCTTTCTCACGTCGGCATCGAGAATTTGCGCGGCGAATCCGAATTCGACCCCGCGATCCGCGATAGCAGCAAAAAAGACCAGCCCGGCGACGAAAAACACGGCTGGAACCTGATTCGCCTCAGCGCGGTGCGCGATAGCTGGGTGTGCGAGGTGACGAGCCGCTATTTCGGTTATTCGTGCGTCAACATTACCGCCAGTGCGCGTTCGGTGACGGTGCAGGACTGCGAGTGTCTGGATCCGGTGAGTCAGGTGACGGGCGGACGGCGCTACTCGTTTGCGATTGCGGGCCAGTTGAATCTGGTGCAGCGCTGCCTCGCTCGCTCTGGCCGCCACGATTTCGTGATGGGCGCCGCGGTGCCCGGCCCCAACGTTTTTTTGAATTGTCGCGCGCAGCAGGCTTACTCCGACTCCGGGCCACATCATCGCTGGTCTACCGGCACGCTTTACGACGGTTTGACGACAGACGGCAACCTGAATGTGCAAAACCGCGGCAACTCCGGCACTGGTCACGGCTGGGCCGGTTCGCAAATGGTGTTTTGGAACTGTCGCGCCGGGAAAATCGACTGCCAGAAGCCGCCCACCTCGCAAAATTACGCGATTGGCTGCGTGACTCCCAACCCCAACGGCGACGGCTTTTGGGAAGCGGCGGGCCAGCCGGTTTTGCCGGTTAGCCTTTACCAGCAGCAATTGCAAGATCGGTTGGGACGAAGCGCGGTGCGAAACATTTCGCGGCCTGTCCAAAGCCATTAGAAGCAGTCTGAAAAGTCGGAGCGCGGGCGTCTCGCCCGCTGACTTGGTTCCTGAATGAGCCGCTTTCGGGTGAGAAAAAACGCTTTCGATGCGGGCGAGACGCCCGCGCTCCGACTTTTCTAAACCTCTTTTATACGAAGAAAATCAGCATGAAAACCAAACCAATCCTCCCCACACTTTTCGCCGCGACCGCCAGCGTGCTGTTTGCGCCTTTGGTAGCGCGCGGCGATGTCACTTTGCCGGAGATTTTCAGCGATGGCATGGTGTTACAGCGCAATGCAGCGATTCCGCTGTGGGGCACGGCGGACGCGGGCGAAACCGTGTCCGTCGTGCTTGGCGCGCAAAAACAGACGACGGTTGCGGGGGTCGATGGCCGTTGGATGGTCAAAATGGCGCCGATGCCAGCGGGCGGGCCGCTCGAAGTCACCGTCAGCGGCAAAAACACGCTCAAATTGCAAAACGTGGTGCTGGGCGAGGTCTGGTTGGCTTCGGGGCAGTCGAATATGGAGTTGCGCTTGCCGCGCGTGACCAACGCCGATCAGGAAATCGCGGCGGCGAATTATCCGCTGATTCGGATGTTTCGCGTCGGGCGCAGCATCGCCGATACGCCCCAAAGCGCGGCGCGCGGCGCGTGGGTGGCCGCTTCGCCGCAAACGGCGGATCAATTTACCGCGGTGGGCTACTTTTTCGCGCGCGAGCTGCAAAAGAAACTCGGCGTGCCGATTGGACTGATTCACGCTTCCTATGGCGGCACGCCCGCCCAGGCGTGGACGAGCCGCGCTGCGATGCAGTCTAATCCCGACTTGCAGGGCATTTTCGCGCAGTGGGAGAAAACTCTCGCCGATTACCCGCAAGCGAAGCAGAAATACGACGAACAAATGGTGCGCTGGAAAGAGCGCGCCGCGCTCGCCAAAGCCGAGGGCAAACCCGAACCTGCCGCTTTGATTGCGCCGCCCGGCCCCGGCGGAAAAGCGACTCCGGCGGGCCTTTACAACGGCATGATCGCGCCCCTCATTCCCTATGCCATCAAGGGCGTGATCTGGTATCAGGGCGAAAGCAACACCCGCGAACCGGAACTTTACCGCAAGCTGTTTCCGGCTCTCGTCACCGATTGGCGCCGCGCCTGGGGGATTGGCGATTTCCCGTTTTTGTGGGTGCAACTGGCGAATTTTCACAAACCGCAAAGCGCGCCAGCGGAAGAGGGCTGGGCCTCGCTGCGCGAAGCGCAAACCATGACTCTGGCGCTTCCCAACACCGGCCAGGCGGTCAGCATCGACATCGGCGAAGCGGGCGATATCCATTACCGCAACAAGCAGGACGCCGGAAAACGGCTGGCTCTGGTCGCCTTAGCGACGCAATATGGCGAGAAAATCGAGTATTCCGGGCCAAGTTATGAAGGCGCGGAGATCGAAAAAGGCCGAATTCGCTTGAAATTCACTCACGCGGCGGGTTTGATGGCCCAAGGCGGCGGCGAATTGAAAGGTTTCGCCATCGCGGGAAAAGACGGAGTTTTCGTCTGGGCACAGGCGCGCATCGACGGCGCGGATGTCGTCGTTTCCAGCCCTCAAGTGCCCGATCCGGTCGCGGCGCGTTACAACTGGGCGGATAATCCCATCGGCAATTTTTATAATGCGGTAGGTTTGCCGGCTTCGTCGTTTCGCACCGATGTGAAGTGAAAAAAGTTGCGAGTCACGGAAAATAGACCTTTTGCATAAGTCGGACAACTGCTTTGGCCAGCTCGGATTTCGTCATTCAGAGGGAGCCTAAGCGACCGAAGAATCTCGTGTGGCGTAATTAGAAAGCCCCGGCAACGCGAGATTCTTCGGTCGCTTAGGCTCCCTCTGAATGACGGACGGCGACTTATGCAAGAGGTCTAATGAACCACGGAGGCGCAGAGGCGCAGAGTTTTGAAGAGAAGAACCTCTTTTCCCTCCGTGTCTCTGTGCCTCCGTGGTTCATTTCTCGATAATCTCCAAAAGTTATGATGAAACTTGGCCTCGGACTTTACCGCCATATGCTCGATGCCGAGCATTACCGCTTCGCGCGGCAATGCGGCTGCACCGACCTCGTGGTGCATCTGGTGGATTATTTCAAAGGTGCGCCGCCCGATGCGCTGCACAATCAGCCGACGGGCGGGAACACCGGTTGGGGCTTCGCGGGCGATCCGAATCGGTTGTGGTCGCTCGAAGAGCTTCAAAACTTGCGCGCCCAAGTTGAGGACGAAGGCTTGTGCCTCGCCGCGATTGAAAATTTCGATCCGGCGCACTGGCATGACATTTTGCTCGATGGGCCGCAAAAAGCCGCGCAGTTGGAAGGCATCCAAACCCTGATTCGGCGCGTTGGCGAGGCGGGGATTGGCTGCATCGGCTACAATTTCAGCCTCGCGGGGGTGGCGGCGCGCATCACCGGGCCACTGGCGCGCGGCGGCGCGATGTCGGTCGGCACCGATGGCGGCGATGACACGCCGATTCCCAACGGCATGATCTGGAACATGGTTTACGATGCCGATGCGCCCGCCGGAACGGTGGCTTCGATTGGATATGACGAATTGTGGCGGCGTTTGGAAGGCTTTCTCGACGCGGTTTTGCCGGTCGCCGAAGCAGCGGGCGTGACGCTCGCGCTGCATCCCGACGATCCGCCTTTTCCCACCCTGCGCGACACGCCGCGCCTGGTGTATCAGCCCGCGCTTTATCAAAAACTCATCGATTTGAACTCCAGCCGCGCCAACAAATTGGAATTTTGCGTCGGCACGCTCGCGGAGATGACCGAGGGCGACGTTTATGAAAGCGTCGAAAAATATAGCGCGCAGGGCAAAATCGCTTATGTTCACGTTCGCAACGTGGCGGGTCAGGTGCCGCGCTATCACGAAACCTTTATCGACGACGGCGATGTCGATATGCTGCGCGTGCTGCGGATTTTGCATCAGAGCGGCTTCGAGGGCGTAATTATCCCCGACCACACGCCGCAAATGAGCTGCGCGGCGCCCTGGCACGCGGGCATGGCGTATGCGCTCGGTTGGATGAAAGCGGCGCTCACCACCATCGAAACCGAATCTGCCCAGAGCGTGGCCCAAAGCGTGAAATTATCTTGATGAATCCCACTGATTTCGAGACGGCGTTCAGCCTTGCCGGAGAAATCGCCATCGTGACCGGTGGCGGCACCGGCCTTGGCCTGGCGACCGCCAAATGTTTGACGGCGGCGGGCGCGCGCGTCGCTATCGTCGGGCGGCGCGGCGAGGTTTTGCAAGGCGCGATTCAAGAAATCGGCGCGTCAGCCATCGCAGTTATCGGCGATATCAGCGATTTGGAAGCGTTGCCGCGACTCGTCGCTGAAATCGAGGCGCGCGTCGGGCCGTGCAGCATTTTGGTCAACAACGCGGGCGTGCATCTCAAAAAACCGGCTCTGGAAACCTCGGACGCTGAGTTTCAAAACGTTTTGCAAACCCATTTGTCGGCCTCGTTCGCGCTTTCGCGCGAAGTGGGAAGAGGCATGATCGAGCGCGGAAAAGGCAGCATCATTCTCACAGGCTCGATGGCGAATGTCTTCGGAATTCCCCATGTCGCGGCGTATTCGGCGGCGAAATCGGCTCTGGTTGGCCTGACGCGCGCTCTGGCGGTCGAGTGGTCGGGAAGCGGCGTTCGCATCAACGCCGTGGTGCCCGGCTGGATCGATTCGCCGATGTCGCGCGCGGCTTTGGAAAGCGATCCGGCGCGCAAAACCAAGATTTTGTCGCGCACTCCACTGGCGCGTCTCGGAGAGGCCGAAGATGTCGGCTGGGCCAGCGTTTATCTCTGTTCGCGCGCCGCGCAGTTCGTCACCGGCACGACTTTAGTCATCGATGGCGGTGCTTCCATCGGATTTTAAAGCGCCAAAAACCATGTTAATTACTCCGCCCGCGCCGCCCACAGCGATCACCATGCAATTCCCCGCGCAGGAACAACTTCCCGACCCGTTTGTGTTGAAAAATGGCAAACGAGTCGTCACCAAAGGTGATTGGAAAAAGCGCCGTCAAGAGATCCAAACGCTGCTGGAAAATGACGAATATGGACATCTGCCTCCGGCGCCGCGCAATCTGCGCGCGACGCTGGTTTCGTCGCTTGTGGTCAACAACGGCGCGGCGCGGCAAGAGAAGATTTCGGTTTCCTGCGGCCCGCGCCACGCCGTCAAATTCGACCTCGAATTGCTGATTCCGCAAGGCAAAAAGGAGCCTTTCGCGGTGATTTTGACCGGCGACGCTGGAACGACACCGATTCCCGATGAAGTTGTGGCGCGCGGCTACCTTCTGGCGCACTTCGACCGCACCCAGTTCGCGCCCGACGACGCGACGCGCGACAAGGGCATCTACCCGCTCTACCCCCAATCCGACGCGGGCGCGCTTGCGGCGTGGGCGTGGGGTTATAGCCGCGCCGTCGATTATTTGCTCCAGCGGCCTGATGTCGATGCCAAACGCATCGCCATCGCCGGTCATTCGCGCGGCGGCAAGGCGGTCGCGCTCGCTGGGGCGCTGGATAAGCGCATCGCGCTGACTTTTCCCAACCAGTCCGGCACCGGCGGCGCGAGTCCGTTTCGTTTGCCGGGAAAAGGCAGCGAAAGCATCGCCAAAATCACCGGGCGTTTCGGCTACTGGTTTCACCCGCACCTGCAAACTTTCGCCGGGCGCGAAGCCCAATTGCCTTTCGACCAGCATTTTCTGCTCGCTTTGATCGCGCCGCGCGCGCTTTTGCTCAATACCGCGCTGCAAGACCCCTATTCTAATCCGGCCAGCACCCACCAGAGTTTTCTGGCGACCAGAGAAGTTTTCGATTTTCTGGGAGCATCCGACAAAATCGGCAGTCACGTCCGCGACGGCGGCCATTCGTTTGGCGCGCAGGACTGGCAAGTGCTGCTCGATTTCGCCGACCGGCAGTTTTTTGGGCGCCCGACGACAACCAACTTCGCCGGAATGTCGGAAAATCAGTCTGCTGCCGCCTTCTCCTGGCGCGCGCCGCGCTTTTTGAAATAGGCCGGGCGCGCGGAAAAGGCACCCACTGTTATGACCGCACACTCTGCCGATCCCGAAATCGAAAACCACGACGAAAAAACCGCGGGCGCGGTGCGATTCAGCGTTTCTCTGCCCGCCGCGCTCGCCCGCGACCTCGACGCGATGGTCGCCCAAAAAGGCTACTCCAACCGCTCGCTCGCGCTCTGCGACATGATTCGCGCCCAGTTAGTCGAACACAATCACGCTCTGGGCGGAGAAATCGCCGGCACTATCACGCTTTTGTTCGACCACCACAAACCCTCGCTGCAACGCATTCTCACCGATGTGCAGCACGATCACACCGACCTCATCGTGTCCACGCTCCACGTCCATCTCGATCACGACAACTGCCTCGAAGTGTTGGTGGTGCGCGGCGATTCGACGCGGATTCGCGCGCTGTGCGATGCCCTGATTGGCGCCAAAGGCGTCAAGCACGGGCGCCTCACCGTGACCGCCACCGGGCCGGAAGCTGCTCCAAATAGCACTCACTAACCACCAGTTGCACCTTTGTTGCGGTTCAGGACATAGCAGCTACACATCGTCATTCAGAAGGGCGGGTGTAGCCACCACTCTGTGAAGCGCTATAGAACTGGAGTTAACTGGAAAAAACGCGTGTTACAATCGCTTCGATGCGTAATAATGAGTTACGAGTAGGAAGTTTCGTAACTCATTATTATGTCTAAACGCGCTTTTACCCTGATTGAGCTTCTCGTTGTCGTGGCTATCATCGCTCTTCTCGCGGCGATTTTGTTTCCGGTTTTTGGCCGCGCGCGCGAAAACGCGCGCCGGAGTTCGTGCCAGTCGAATTTGAAACAGATGGGATTGGCCACGCAGCAATATATGGCCGATTTCGATGGTCAGCTCTTCCACCATCACGAGGACTGGGTTCTGGACGACGGGACACAGGTGGCGAATCTGCCTTCGAGCGTGGGCGGCTGCGCGGGTGGCGGGAGCGGCAACAGCCAAGCCGAAAAACCGTGGGTCATCTTTTTCCAGCCTTATCTGAAAAGTCGCCAGATCTTTTTCTGTCCGTCGGATCCCACGCCCCATCCCGAAAAACTGACGACTGACATCCTCAGTTACAACGGCGGCATCGCTTCGGGCGATCCGGTCGCGGGCAGCGAGCAGCAGATCGCCGAGGACGGCAATTTGTCGATGGAATCCTACCTTTTGAACTCGATTTTCACGCACAAATCATGTCGCTACGCTCTCGACGGGTCGCCGCTCAACGGTTTTGCGACCGATGCCGCGGTGAGCGGTTTTCCCGACGCGCGCATCATCCTCTTTTCCGAGCGCAATTCCGAGACTTTTGGCGACGAGAATTCGCCGCTTCACGCGCCCAATCAGGACGATTACGACACCTGGGTCGGCGAGGAATCTTTGGTCGGCGCCGATGCCAAACACCAGCAAGGCTGGATCAAATGGGACAGGCACCTGGGCGGCGCCAATTATCTTTACTTCGATGGTCACGTCAAGTGGATGCGCTGGAGCGCCGCTAAAAAAGACCAGTATCCCGACCACGTCGTGCGTTTTCCGCTCGCCAATTCGCCTTCTTGAACCCCGGCCAAAACCTCAAAAGCCTCGCATTTTGCGATGTTTTCGGGGTTTTGACCGCCAAACGGCGAAATTTCCTGGCTCGAAAAGCGCCGCATCCGCGAACGGCAAGTGTCGAATCGTAACTCCCCGTGTTTAGCCCCGCGCTTGATTGAGGAATTTCCATGTTTTCAACCCGTTTTTCATCTCGCCTTTTTCCCGTCGCTGTCGCCATCACTTTGCTCGGCATCACCGGCTGCACTTCCCAGGCGCAGCCCATCACGTCCCTCGCCAACGGTTCGGCTACCGCGGCGCTGGGCGTCAACGTTTCGCGCGTGCCGCAGGGCGGTTTGGTGCCACAACTCGTGGCGCGCGACGGGATTTTGCATCTGATTTATTTCCAAGGCGAAGCGCGCGGCGGCGACATTTTTTATCTCAATTCACGCGACGACGGGCGAAATTGGAGCGCGCCGCTGCGCGTCAACTCGCAAAGTGGCAGCGCGGTCGCCATGGGCACGATTCGCGGCCCGCAACTGGGCATCGGGCGCGAGGGGCGCGCGTTCGTGGTGTGGAACGGATCGGACAAGGCGAGGCCGCGCAACGCTTTTGCACCGAATTCGGAGCAGAAATATGGCGCCGCGCCGCTGCTTTTTACGCGCCTGGATGACGCGGGCACCGCGTTCGAGCCGCAGCGCAACCTGATGACGCGCACTTTCAACCTCGACGGCGGCGCGGGTGTCGCGTGCGATGAAACCGGGCGCGTTTACGTCGCCTGGCACGCCAACACCGCCGCCGGACAGGACGAGGGCGCGCGTCAGGTTTTCCTCTCGACTTCAAGCGACGACGGGCGAAGTTTCGCGCCCGAACGCGCGGTGTGGGACGCGCCAACCGGAGCGTGCGGGTGCTGCCAGTTGCGGGTGATGGCGCAGGGGCAACAAGTCGCGCTGCTCTATCGCTCGGCGCGCGAAATGGTCAACCGCGACACCTATTATTTGCTCTCCAATGACGGCGCGCGCACTTTCACCGGCACCAAAGTGCAAAATTGGGAGATCGCCGCGTGTCCGATGAGCAGTTTTTCCTTGGCCCAGCGCGGCGCGCAAACGCTGGGCGCGTGGGAAAGCGAAAAACGCGTGCATTTCGCGCCGCTCACCGCAAACGCGGCTCCGACTCGCATCACCGACGCCGCACCCGGCGACAATCAGAAATACCCGACCTTGGCGGCCAACGCCAGCGGCCAAACCCTGCTGGCATGGACGGAAGGCACCCGTTGGGCGCGCGGCGGCCAGCTCAAATGGCAGATATACGACGCGAGCGGCGCGGCTGTGGCGGGCGCGTCGGGGCAGCGTGAAGGCGTTCCGGCCTGGAGTTTTCCGGCGGCTTTCGTGCGCGCCGATGGCAGTTTCGGCCTGCTTTTTTGAAGCCTACGTTTGCCCTTTCAAAGTGCCAAGCGTGTCGCTTAAGCGGCTTTACACGTCAAAAAAGCCAGTTTTTGTCGTAAACCACGACAAAAACTGGCTTTTTGAAGTTTTGGCCGGCTGATATAGCGCGTCAAAAGATAAAGGCTACATATCGCACCGCTCCCCTCTGAATGACGACGTGTAGCCTCTACTTATTTAGGCGCTATAAAACATAATTTCGCACCGGCTCATCGAGTGCTTAACGGGGCGCTACAACCGAACCCGGAGGCGGCATGGGTCGGCCCGGCATCGCGTGTTGACTCGGAGCCTGGCCCGAAGTTTTGAAGCCGCGCTGTGCAGCGAGTTGGGCGGCTCGTTGTCCGTCCTGACCGGCGGTGCTGGCGGCTTGCTGCTGCGCTTGTGGCGATGGCTCCTGCGAGGCTCCACAACCGGCAAGGGCCGTTACTATAGTTACTGCTACAGCCGAAAAGGCAATCGGTCTCCACATCATAAGTTTCCTTCGCGTCCGAGGCGGCGACGGGTGCCGCCGCCTCTGTGTCGTTTTGATCATCAGCACCGATTAGCTCGGCAGATCGACATCCGTCCAAATCCAGGTGCCCGACTTGTCAGCCCAGTAATTCGGGTGACCATTCAAAGGCGCCTGTCCCCGCTTTTTATAGGGCAGCGATTTGACGTGACCATCGGCATAAAGAATGATGCTCATGCCCATATGGCGTCCGCCCGTGCCGTCCGGCACCGTGCCATCAAAGAAGGGTTTACCCTTTTCTGTAGCCCAGGTGTCGGTGTTGGCGGACTCGGCGCAGTAGGCCCAGGTGCCGAGGTCAGACGTGTGAGGACAAGCATCTCTTTCTCCTAAAACGGTGGTTAGAGAAGGTTGCGCGATTTTGGAAAGGCTGATGTCCGGCCCCCACCACACGGTATAGGGCATATCCCACATATAACGGGAAAGAGAGTAGGAACGGCGCAGCTTGCCATAGCCGGGGATGTTCATTTCCGGCGAAGTGCTGTCGCTGGGGCAGACCAGAAGCTGGGTGCTTTTAAGGTAAGGCTGCAAGGTTAAATCCCACGAAGAAGGGGCGCCATTGGGAAGGGTATAGGTGTAGCTTGCACAGGGATACCTTTCGTCGTAGTCCTGCGTGTATTGTGTAAACGCCAAACCCAACTGCTTGAGGTTGCTCTGGCAGGAGGTGCGGCGCGCATTTTCGCGTGCCCGACCGAAGACCGGAAAGAGAATCGCGGCGAGGCTCGATATAATAGCTATAACGACGAGCAATTCGATCAGCGTGAAGCCGGAAGGCTTCGATTTAGCGTGGTTCTTCAAAACATTGATTGTTCATAGAGTTCTCCTGATTCGTCTTTAGCCACTTAAACCGGCGGGTCAAGGACGAAACAAATGGTTGATTGCACTGCGTCTTTCGGAGTTAGATAAAGGCACGGTAGCATGAAAAATTAGCTGAAGATTCTGGGAGCGGCGACCGAGTGTCGCTGGATCAAAGTCATTGGGAGTCGTTTGCAGTTGGCTTCCACCTCACCTCCTTGCAAAAGTGCGATGATCGAGCTCACTGCGCTGCTCCCGGTGAGAGTGAAAGGGTTGGCGAAGGTCGTCAAGCCGTAATTCGCTGCCTGCGGCATATCGTCGATGCCAATGATGGAGAGGCTTTCGGGAATTTTGAGGCCGCGCTCACACGCCGCATCCCAGAGCGCGACGGCCCTTTCGTCGTTGTGGCAAATCACCGCGGTAATCTGATGGCGCAAAATCTCCTCGATCAGTTGCCTATGTTGCGCTCCATCCTCGTTTTCAAGGGAAAAGTCAAAGGAAACCGCTTCAGAACCAGCTTCATCCATGGCCTGCTGGTAGGTGGATAGCCTTTCGCGCGCATCGGAGTGTCTTTGTCCCGCGCTCCAGAACGCGATTTTTTGATGCCCATAGCCACGAAGCAGCCCGATCGCCCGCCGGATCGTGTCCTGATTTTCTGGCACCACCCAGGCGATACCTTCGGGAACATCGGTGCTGTAGCAGGTGACGGCGGGAAATTGGTGCTGAACCAAAAGCTGCAAAATCTCCGATTTCTCATAGGGCACCACGAAAATGAAGCCATCGCAGCGGCGGTCGAGAAACTGAATTTTTTGCTTTTCCAGAGGCCGGTGATGCTGGGGATGCAGCATCAGCAAATCGTAACCGCCTTCGAACGCGGCCCTTCGCAGTCCATCGAAGGTTCGCTGCCCCAGCGGACTTTCGAAGCTGAACTCATCGTCGAGCAGCACGCCGAGAATGTTGGTTTTCACGTGCCGGTTCTGCACCGCCGAGCGCACTGGCACATAATCCAGTTCGCGCACCGCCGCCAGAACCCGTTCCTCATGCTGGGAACCGCCCTGCCCGTGCAAAACCCGCGACACGGTCATGGTCGAAACCCCCGCCGCCGCTGCGACCTCTCGGATAGATGCTCGTGCCATGATGCGTTACAGTAACTATTATACCCACAGAACCTGGATTGCAAACATCCCGGCAAATTCTTCTCCAAAGATTGACGGTCACCACCGTCCTGAAGGGCTGGCCCGATAGCCCTGCATCGCGGCTACGATTGACCGCGCGGCGCGGCGCCGGAATGCAGCGCCAGCGCTTTCCACATCAATGCCGGATTGTCGCTGATGAGGCCGTCGATGCCCATTTCCAGCAAGGTGTGAGCGGATTCGAGGCTGTTGATGGTATAAATCCACACTTTGAGGCCGCGGCAATGCGCCTGCGCTACGGCCTCGCGCGAAACGCGGTCGTTCCAGCCCACGATGCGCGCCCCGGTCGAGGCGATTTCGTCGATGTGGTCGGCGTTCAAATCGGCATCGGCGGGCTTTTGGCTGTGGCCGCGCCGTGTTTTGACAGGGCCGAGGCAGCCGGTAATCACAGCGGGGTCGAGGCGCTGACACTCGCGGATGAACTCCCAGTCGAAGCCTTGCACGATGGCGCGGCGCGACAAATCCAGCGCGCGCAGCAGTTGCAGACACGTCGCGGCATCGCCGCTTTTGCGCTCGATGAGGGGCACGGCGCGCGGCGAAATCGCCTCCAAAACCTGCCGCAGACGCGGCACGCGCGTTCGGGCAAAGCGCGGATCGAACCAACTTCCGGCGTCGAGTTCTTCGATTTCGCGCGCGGTTTTGGCGGCGACGGCGGTTTCGCTGGCGGTTTCGCTTTGGCCCCAGCACCGCGCCGCATCGGTGGTGCGGTCGAGGTGCGCGTCGTGAATCACCATCGGCACCCCGTCGCGGCTGTGATGATAATCGAGTTCCACCAGATCAACGCCCGCCCGCAGCGCCGCTTCAAACGACGGCAGCGTATTTTCCGGCATCAAATCGCGGTAACCGCGGTGCCCTATCACCAGCACTCGTTGCAGGTCGAGAAGTTGAATGGAATCTTTCATTAGACCTCTTTTATAAGTCTAAACCCATCGCGCAATTCGCCTTGGACTTATGAAAGAGGTCTAATGGCGATTCAGCGCAAATCTTGACTAATCTTCTCCAAAATCGTATATTTACGATGAACGATGAAACCGAACCTTTGCTGCTCCCCGGCCCATGTCGAAACCGCTTTGCGCGATGACGACGCCCAGCTTGCGCGCCTTGCGTCGGCTCTGGGGCATCCGGCGCGCGTGGCGATTGTGCGCTTTCTTCAAAAGCGCGGTGAGTGCGTTTGCGGTGAAATCGTGAGCGTGCTGCCGCTGGCCCAAAGCACCGTTTCCCAGCATCTCAAAGTTTTGAAAGCGGCGGGTTGGATCATGGGCGAAACGGACGGGCCGCGCACGTGTTACTGCCTCAATCCCGACGCTTTGGAGCGTTTCCAGGCTTTGTGGGCCGATTCCTTCGCGTTTTCCGCGGCGCTCGCGGGGCCGGACTCGGCCTGATGCGCGCCAAACTCTGGTCGGAAGGGATTGGCACTTTCGCGCTCGTGTTCGCGGGGACGGGCGCGATCATCATCAACGACACCGCGGGCGGCGCGGTCACGCACGTCGGCATCGCTCTCACTTTCGGGCTGGTGGTGATGGCGCTCATTTACACGTTTGGTGACACGTCGGGCGCTCATTTCAATCCGGCGGTGACGCTCGCGTTTGCTGTCGATGGCCGCTTCTCGCCGCGCTGCGCGTTGCCCTACATCGGAGCGCAACTGCTGGGCGGCGTCGCGGCTTCGCTCCTGCTGCGCGCGCTGTTTCCCGCTCATGCGACGCTTGGCGCGACCGCGCCGCGTGGCGCCGCGCTTCAATCTTTGCTGCTCGAAACGATTTTGACCTGGTTTTTGATGCTGGTGATTTTGAGGGTTTCGACCGGCGCCAAAGAAAAAGGCATCACGGCGGGTCTGGTGGTCGGCGCGGTGATTGGCCTCGAAGCGATGTTCGCCGGGCCGATCTGCGGCGCTTCGATGAACCCGGCGCGCTCTTTAGCGCCCGCGCTGGTGTCGGGGCGCCTCGGCGAGCTGTGGATTTACATTTTCGGCCCGATTGTGGGCGCTCTTTTAGCCGTTCCGACGCTGCGCCTGGTGCGCGAATCTGAAGCGGAAACGGCTTTTTCAACCTCGTTATGACACTTTCTCAATTCCAAACCCTGCTGCAAAACAACCGCGACAAAGGCTTTCGCATCGTGCTTCCCGACCACAATGCGGTGCCGATTTCGTTTCACATCACCGAAGTCGCATTCGTGCAAAAAACCTTCATCGACTGCGGCGCCGCGATGCGCGAGACGCGCACCTGCCAACTCCAAGCGTGGGTCGGGCCGGACGAAGATCATCGCATCGCGGCGGGCAAAATGGCCGATGTTTTGGGCCGCGCCGCCCAGTTTTTGCCACCCGACGACCTGGAACTCGAAATCGAATACGAAACCTGGGCGATTTCGCAGTATCCGGTCGCCGGGGCGATGGTTTCCGCTGAATTCGTGACCTTGCAACTGACCACCAAACACACGGCTTGCCTTGCGCCCGAACTCTGCATCGCACCCGCGCCAAAATCCGGCTCGGTGCCGCTCACCATGGTGGCCTCCAATGATTGCGGCTGCGGCCCATCCGGTTGCTGTTAAAGCCGCTTAATTTGGAAAAGAATAAGGCCGTGCGGCAACGATGCAGATGCGGCGGGAGGCTCCGAAAGCGCGTCGCCGCCACTTGAGCTACTACCAATCAATCCGGCTTCACGATCAGCTGACCGCGCACCATGTTCATGCCGCAGTGAAAAGTGAATTCCCCTGCGGCGTCCGGGGTGAACTCGATGGGCACGATTTGGCCCTGAGGCAGCATTTTCGAGATGCCGAAATCGCCGAAAATGACCTGTTCAGTGCAAGCGGTGCTTTCTTCGCGGCGAAAGTTGAGGCGCACCCGCTGCCCGCGCCTCACTTCGATGCGGTCAGGCGAATAACCGCCTTTCACCACCACGCTGATTTCCTGAACGCCTTGGGCGCCCGCCACGGCTTTTTCCGAGGCGCGCGGCCCAAAGAAAAACCACAGCGTGAAGCCGATCAGAGCGAGTCCGCCACCCAAAACGCCGATTTGAGATGTGTCCATTATTTCCCTCCCTTGTGGATGGGGAAGCCGCGCAAACGCAGCGCATTGGCGATGACCGAAACGCTGGAAAGCGCCATCGCCGCGCTCGCTACAATCGGCGAAAGCAGCCATCCGGTGAAGGGATAAAGCAGCCCCGCCGCAATCGGAATTCCCAGCACGTTGTAAATAAAGGCGAAAAACAGGTTTTGCTTGATATTGGCAACCGTGGCGCGCGAAAGCGCGATGCTCTGCGCCACGCCGCGCAAATCGCCGCGCACCAGGGTGATCTCGGCGGCTTCCATCGCCACATCGGTGCCGGTTCCCATCGCAATGCCGACATCGGCCTGCGCGAGCGCGGGCGCGTCGTTGATGCCGTCGCCCACCATCGCCACGCGCTTGCCTTCGCTTTGCAAAAATTGAATCTGAGCCGCTTTGCCGTCCGGCAAAACGCCCGCGAAAACGCGCTCGATGCCAACTTGATGGGCGATGGCGTTGGCGGTAACCGCGTTGTCGCCGGTGAGCATGGCGACTTCCAACCCCAAATCTTTGAGCTGTTGCACCGCCTCACGCGAATCGGGTTTGATGGGGTCGGCGATGGCCAAAATTCCGGCGAACTCGCCATCAATTGCGGCGAAAACCGGGGTTTTCCCTGCTTCGGCGAAATGGGACGCCGCGCTTTCATCGGGCGACAAACCGCGCTCGCGCAGCCATTTTGGGTTGCCAATCAGAACTTTTCGACCTTCGAGGGTGGCTTCGATGCCCTGTCCGGCGACGGCGCCAAAACTCTCAACTTCTGCGAGAGATACGCCCTGTTCTTGTGCAAAGCGCACGATGGCCTGTCCCAGAGGATGCTCCGAACTGCGCTCCGCCGAGGCGACCAGGCGCAGCAGTTCCTCGCTCGAAAAGCCGCTCGCGGGCAAAATGTCGGTGACGCCGGGTTTGCCCTGGGTGAGCGTGCCGGTTTTGTCCAGAACGACGATTTGGAGCGACTGCGCGCTTTGCAGCGCCTGACCGCCTTTGATGAGGATGCCCGTCTGCGCGCCGCGTCCCGTGCCGACCATAATCGCCGTCGGCGTTGCCAGACCGAGCGCGCACGGACAGGCGATGACCAAAACCGAAACGCCCGTCAAAAGCGCCAGATTGAGGCGATTTTCCGGCGCCGCGACCAAAAACCACGTCACGAATGTCGCAATGGCGAGGCAAATCACAATTGGCACGAACACGCCCGAAACCGTGTCGGCGAGTTTCTGAATCGGCGCTTTGGAGCCTTGCGCTTGTTGCACCAGGCGCACGATGCCCTGCAAAACCGTGTCGGCGCCGACTTTGGTGGCTTTGAAGCGAAACGCGCCGAGGTTGTTGATGGTCGCGCCGATCACCATATCGCCCGCCGCTTTTTGCACCGCGAGCGGTTCGCCGGTCAGCATCGACTCGTCCACGCTCGACGTGCCGCTTTCCACGATGCCATCGACGGGGATTTTCTCGCCGGGCCGCACCTGCACCACGTCGCCGACGCGCACCTCTTCGATGGGAATTTCCAGTTCGCGCCCGTCCCGCTCGATGCGCGCGGTTTTCGCCTGCAAACCCATCAGGGCGCGAATTGCGCCTCCGGTTTGAGCGCGCGCGCGCGCTTCGAGCAAACGGCCCATCAAAATCAGCGTGATGACGATCGCCGCCACTTCGTAATAAACACCGGTTGGCGCATTGCCGTGTCCAGCGCTCTTCATTGCGGCGTGACCCTGCGCGCTGACGGCGAACAAAGCGGGCGCAAACGTCGCCACCACGCTGAGCAAAAAGGCCGCGAGCGTGCCGAGCGCCACCAGCGTGTTCATATCGGCGGCGCGGTGTCGGGCAGCGTTCCAGGCGCCGAGAAAAAACTCGCGCCCCGCCCAAAACAGCACCGGCGTGGTTAGAACCAGTTCCAAATAGGCGCGGCCCTCGAAATCGAAAAGCCGCTCCAAAACGGGCGAAAAATGCCCGCCCATCGCCAGAATTGCGACCGGAATCGTCAAAATCAGCGCGAGCAGAAAACGGCGTTTCTGTTCGGCATATTCGGCTTCGCGGGCCTTGATTTCGGCGTCTTGAAGCTCTTGAGAGCCGCCGTGATGTCCGTTTGCGTCGGGATTTTCCGGCGCAACGATGGCGTCATATCCGGCTTTCTGCACCGCTTCGCGCAGCTTTTGCGGGTTGGTCAGTGCCGGGTCATATTGCACGCTCGCGCGCGTGGTGGCGAAATTGACGTTGGCCACTGCCACGCCCTGCGCGCGACCGAGCGCCTTTTCGATCCGAACCGCGCACGCCGAGCAGTGCATTCCCAAAAGCGGCAAATCGGCGCTCTGGTTGCTGCTTTCGGTAGCGGGTTGCAATGGGAACTCCAGGTTGGCTGGAGAGGTTTCGGGCGCAGCGGTTTTCATGGCGTTCTCCTTGTCTGTATCGGGTTTTCACGCGTTCTGCGGCGCGATCTGCGCCTCGCAGCCTTCCTCTTCAACGGCCTCAACGAGCCGGGCGGCGTTCAACTCTTCCCCACAGACTTGCGCCGACGCACTCGCCAGATCAACGACCGCATCTCGCACGCCGGGAACGCCTTTTAGTCCGCGCGTCACGTGTCCCACACACGCGCCGCAACTCATGCCCTGAATCTTCAATTCGATGGTTTTCATAGCTGTAATATACCTTTACGGGGTATATCGAAGTAAGACAGGAAAGCGCTGGCAAGGTTCCAAGCCATTAGGTTTTCCAAACGCGAGGTGGAGGAAAGTGATACAGCGCTTCACAGAGTGGTGGCTCCACCCGCATTTCGTCATCGAGAGAGGAGCTTCTATGTCGTGAACCGCTATAGTGGTCTTTTTGCAGGAGATGATTTATTTCAAGAAGCGTTGCAGCGTGATTCGCACTTCATCGAGCAATTCTTCGGGCGTTTGAGCGCGGGCTTGAGGATGCTCGCCGCTCGCTAATTGGCCGTGTCCGACAACACAATGCTCGATGTGATGGGTGATGAGTTCGACGCCCAAAGCATCGAGGGCGCTCCGCACGGCGGAGATTTGGTCGAGAATTTCGATGCAATAGCGGTCTTCGTCGATCATTTTGCCGACGCCGCCGATTTGACCGGCGATGCGGTTGACGCGCGCTTTGATTTTTTTGGTTTTGTCTTGGTTCATGGGAACTCGGAATCTATATCGATAGATGTGCGAAATCGATAGATGTGCGAAGCTGATGTTTGGCTGGTCACCTGAGTCTCCACTACGAGACAACACGTCAGAGAGACTCAGGTGCCCAGCCGCAAGACCGCGCCGCATTGGGACGCGCCGCATTGGAATAGGCACCGCACAACCCCGGCAGCGTTTAGCGTTTACAACGGTTCAACTGCGAAAGCGTTCGGAATCACTTGAAATTTCCCTGGAACGAGCGGCATCGAGAAAACGTAGTGGGGGTATCCGCGAAAACTCGTTTTCGCAAACACCGTGATGAGCCATTGGCGCCGACTTCCTTTCACCCTGCTGGCATTGTGGGCTTTGCTGCTTACTTTTACTCCGCAGATGGTGTGGTCGTGCCCCACGACGGGTCGCGTGGACGTTGCGACCCGCGTGTGTTCGCGTGAGATGGCGCGTGAGATGGCGCAGGTTCAAGCCGCTACGGAAGCCGCCACACCAGGCGAGATGCCGTGCGCCGGTTCGGGAAACAAATGCTGTAAGCCGCTCCAAGTTCCCGCTTCGCAAAGCGATAACGCGCAGCACACCCAGTTCGTTGCCGCCGCCGATTCCGTGAGTTTCGCCCCCGTTTTTGTGGCCGGGGCACTTCCAATCGTCGCCATCTTACCCACTCTTGAAGCCGCTCCATCACCTGCGCTGCGGCTCTACCTGAGGCGTTTCAACAACTCCCCGCCTCCGTTTTGGACGCAGTTCCGGTCTCTTTCGCTTTCCGGTCGCGCTCCGCCCGTTCTTTAATCCGCCGCAGCTTTGGCTGTGGGTGTGACTTTGCTGCGGCTCCATTTTTCAATGGATTTAGCCGTCACGCCCGCGCACTTCAATTCAGGATTAAAGAACTATGCAAACTCTCATTTCAAACACGCCGCGCCGCGTTCTCGGCGTCTCCTTGGTGGCCCTTCTTGTGGTTGCCTCCGCGGGCATTTCCGCGCCGGCTGCTCTGGCCGCGCCCGTTGCTCAGGACACCGTTGCTCAGGACACCACCGACACCGTTTTCGTGCCGCGCCTGATCAAAGGCTCTTCTGGCGGCCTGATGCCCGTCAAGCGCGATTCGGCCCAGGCAAAGCGTTATTTCGCTTCCCTTGAGCGCGCTAAAGCGCCAAAGAGTGCTAACTGCCCCGGCACGATCTGTCCCAAAACCTCCACCTGCTACCAAGTAAAGGGCGCTTTAGGCGCTCGTTGCCGCACTTCGTAAGCGTCATCTCGTAAGCGTCATCTCGTAAGCGTCATCTCGTAAGCGTCATTTCGCAAGCGTCTTCGGCTGACATTTCGGCTCGTCGCGTCTGGCGATAAACCCTTGAACCGGCGTGCCGATGCGCTTCGATGCCATTCTCGAAGCGTAGAAAGCAGCCCGTTGCTTTGGCCGGTTTGAGGCCGCTCTCACCGGCTCGCGGCGCGTGATCTTCTCCGGCCCTGACAGTCACCTTCGTTGTCAGGCGCCCGTCGTCAGGCGCCCGTTGTCAGGCGCCGGAGAAAGATTTCGATTCCTTTGCACACCATTTCCCATGTTACGAATAAAGATCAACAGACTTCCGCGATGCCTCGGATCTCTCGCCGTGGTGGTTCTCGCTGTGGTGGTTAGTTTTTGGATGGGCGCAACCATCGCTCAGGCCGCGCCCCAAACATCGGTTGGAGCCTATCGCGTCGAAGTCACCACCGACCCGCAGGTCATTCCCGTCGGCCAGGCGACGCTGCGTTTGCGCGTCACCGATGCGGCGGGAAAACCCGTGAAAAACGCGCGCGTTTCGACCCTGACCAAAATGCCGGGGATGTTCATGGGCGAAAAGGAAACTCCTGCCCGTGAGCAAACGGCCACACCGGGAATTTACACCGCGCCCGCAAGCTTTCCGATGGGAGGAAGTTACGCGGTTGACCTCAAAATCGCCGCGCCGCAGGGGAATGCGAGCGGTTCACTCAGGCTGCAAACCGGGCAGAACACGGCAGCGGCAAGCGGTTCGTCGCGCTTGAAATTGCTGCCCTATTTGGGAGTCGCGCTTCTGCTGGGTTTCGTGTTTTATCGCATGAAGCGCACCGGCCAGCGCGTGAATTTGAGGCCGCTGCTCCATTGGCAAACCCTCGCCGGGATCGGCGTTCTTGTGCTCATGGGATGGGGCGGGGTTTACGCGGTCAACCACCTGCGGCGGCCCGGTTCGATGACGCCGCTCGAAGCGCAGGGCATGGAGATGTCGATGCCTGCGCCGTCCGGCGCTTTGCCGGTCGAACTGGCAACGGTGAAGCTGGGCAACGTGCGCGCCACGGTGCGCTACAGCGGACAAGCGGTTGGCTTCAACGAGCAGGAAGTTTTCCCGCGCGTGACCGGAACCCTAATTTCGATGCCATTTTATGCGGGCGACCGGGTGAAGCGCGGGCAAGTGCTGGCCCGGCTCGACCGCTCGCAAGTCGAGCCGCAAATCGCCGGGCAGCGCGCGCTGCAAAGCGGGGCGCAGCAAGGTGAATCGGTGGCGCGCGGCGAGTATCAGGCGGCTCTTTCCAACGTGGCGCAGCAGGAAGCACACTGGCGGGTTCGCATCGCGGCTCTGGCACAGGCACGGCGCCAGGAACTCCAAATGCGTGCCGCCATCGCGTCGCGCGTCGCTCAGGTCGCGCAGGCGCGCGCCGAAGAGCGCCGCGCCCGCGCGCAATCGACCAATCGGCGCGGCGGCAGCCTGGAAGCGGGCAGTGGCGCGCGTCGCGCGAGCGCGGCGCTGCGTGAAGCGGCCACCCAGTCGCGTGGGGCGCGCGCCGCGCGCGAGGCAGCGCAAAGCGACCTGTCCGTCGCACAGGAAGAAAAAAGTCAGGCCGAGTCCGATCTCGCCGGCGCGCGGGCGCTGGTGCCGGATGCTCAGGCCGAAGTCGTCGCGGCCCAGGCCGCCGTTGAAGCTGAAACGCTCGAAATCAATCGCCTGCGCGCGCTGGTGGGCGAAGGTTTGGTCTCCCAGCGCGACGTGCAGCGCCAGACGGCGCAAGTCGAAGCCGCTCGCTCGCGGGTGAAACAAGCGCAGGCGCGCGTGATTGGAGCGCAGGCTCAGGTCGGCGCCGCGGGGTCACGTTTGCGGCGCGCGGACGCGAATATTCGCGGCGCGCGCGCCAAAGCCTCTCAAGCTGACGCTGCCATCGAAGGCGCTCTGGCGCGCCAGGAATCGGCTCAGGCGGAGATAACCGCGGCGGGAGCGCGGGTTTTGCAGTCGCGCGCCGAATTGGAAAGCGCCGGGGCCGATATCGGCGGCGCCTCGGCAAAAGTGCGCCAAATGGAAGCCGACGTGCAAGCCGCGCGTGAAGCAGCCGGAGCCGCCGCCGCGCGCGTGCAGGAAGCGCGGGCCGAACTCGAAGAAGGTCTGGGCGCGGTGCGAACCGCGCGGGCACAGGCCGCCACTTCGCGCTCGCGCATCGCCCAGGCGCAGTCGGGCATCGCCCAGGCGCGCGCCGGACTCGAAAGCGCGCAAACCACGGCGGGTTACACCGAAATTCGCTCTTTGCTCGACGGCGTGGTGACGCAGCGTTTGCTCGCGCCGGGAACCCTGGTGCAGCCGGGCCAGGCGATTCTGCGCGTGGCTCAAATCGACCCGATTCGCTTGCAGGTCAACGTCGCCGAGGCCGATTTAGCGCGCATTCGCGTCGGCACGCCGGTCACGGTGCGCGACCAAAGCGGCAAAACAGCGCCAATTGAAGCGCGCGTTGCGTCGGTCGCGCCCGCCGTTGACCCGCAATCGCGCACCGGCCTGGTCGAAGCGATCATTCCCAACCCGTCGCGGCGTGTCGTGCCCGGCGAATATGTCGTCATGGAACTGCAAACCGGGCAAAGCGCGGCGCTGCCGCAAGTGCCCTCGGTCGCCATCCAGCAAGGCGCGGAATCGTCCGGCGAAGGGATTTCGTCCCAGCCAAATCACACGGTTTGGGTCGCGCAGCGCGACGGCGCAGCGCTGACGGTGCGACGAGTCGCGGTGCAAATCGGCGCGGGTGACGGGCGCATGACGGCGATTCAAAGCGGTTTGCGTCCCGGCCAGCAGGTCGTGACGGCGGGCTATCAGTTCCTCAAAGACGGCGACACCGTGACCAGCGAACAACCGATTCTCGCTTCGTCCGAACCGCCGCTAACTGATGAAAAAACCCAGACCGCGCGCGTTTCGGTGACGGAGCGCGGCTTCGAACCAGCGACCCTGATGCTGCGCCCTAACGTTCCTGCCCGCGTGACGTTTGAGCGCAAAACCGACGCGACCTGCGCGACCGAAGTGCTGATGCCGGATTACAAAATCCATCGAAAACTGCCGCTCAATCAGCCGGTCGTGGTCGAGTTCACGCCGCGCCGGGGCGAGTTTTCCTTCGCCTGCGGCATGAATATGCTCAAAGGGCAGTTGGTGGCACGATGAACGGACATTCCAACCCAAACCCAAACGGACGCCCAAACGGACGCCAAAACCGAAACGAGCGCGGCAAAGTGCGGCGCTTCGAAACCGGCGCCGTCAATCCGCTTCATCTCATCCACAAGTGGAGCATCGAGCATCCCTACGTCGTGATGGCGTTCTACATCGCGGTCATTGCGGTCTCGATCCTGGCCGTGACGCGCACCATGCCGCGCCGCTTCGCGCCCTATGTGCAAAGCCCGCTGGTTGGCGTCGTCACCATGATGCCGGGGCTGTCGGCGCGCGAAATGGAAACTTATATTTCCAAACCCATCGAAGAGCAGATGGTCAACGTGCGCGGTCTGCGCGCGGTGCGCTCCAACTCGCAGGACGGCTTTTCCATCGTCACTTTGGAGTTCCCCTACGGCACCGACATGGAGCGCGCCGTCGTCGATGTGCAGTCGCTTTTGAACGTGACGCAGGCGAATCTGCCCGCGACCGGTGCCAACCTCAAGCCCTCGTTCGTGATTCCGATTGACCCGCTCAATCTGCCGGTTTTGACGCTTTCGCTGCGCGGCGAGGCTTCCAAAGGCTGGGATATGACCAAAGTGCGCGAGTTCGCCGACAACACGGCGCTCGCGCGTCTCAAAAGCGTGGCGGGCGTTCACGCCGTGGTGCCGTTTGGCGGCTACCGGCGCCAGATGCAGGTTTTGATCGACCGCCAAAAACTCGCGGCCTATGGCCTTTCGATTCTGGAAGTGCGCGATGCCATCGACCGCTTCAACGTGGCCCGGCCCGCGGGCGTTTTGACGCAGGGCGCGCAAGAAGGCATCGTGCGCGTGGATACGCTCGCCCGCAACGGCCAGGATGTGCTGAATTACCCGATAAAAACCGTCGGCGCGGCTCCCACAGCCGCCGCGCCGCTTGCCTCAAGCGGAATGGGGACGGGCGGCATGGGCGAAGCGGCGCCGGTTTCCACTGTAAATTCGGGTTCAGGCGGGCTGACCGGCGCGCCCAAAGTCGTTTATGTGCGCGATGTGGCGCGCGTCATCGACACCCATTTCGAGCGGCGCAGCGCCTACCATTTTTTGAGTCATGAAGCCGGAAAACCCGGCGAAGTCGTGCCTTCGATTTCGCTTTCCGTCGTTCAAGACCCCGGCGGAAGTTCCGCCCAGGTCGTGCCCGCGGTGATGGATGTGGCCCGCCAACTCGAACGCGAAAACCCCGGTTTGCACTTCGAAACCGCTTATGACAACGCCTCTTTCGTGAACATCTTGTTCGAGAACATCTGGCACGAACTTGCGGTTGCGGTGCTGCTAACGGCTCTGGCGGTCTTGCTGTTTCTGGGCGAATGGCGCGGCACCCTGATCGCCATGATTACCGTGCCAACCAGCCTCGCGCTCGCGGTTTTGATGATGCTACCCTTTGGCATGACCTTCAACAGTGGCACGCTCATCGGTTTATTGCTGTGCATCGGGCGTCTGGTGGACGATTCCATCATCGACATTCACGCCGTCGAGCGCCATCTGCGGATGGGCAAAGACCCCAAAACCGCGACCATCGATGGCATCGCCGAAGTGCGTTTGGCCGTCATCGCCTCCACTTTGATGGTGGTTCTGGCCCTCATTCCGCTGCTGATTTCGGGCGGCATCGTGCAACAGATGTTCGTCGAACTGGTGTGGCCGCTGATTTTCGGCTTGCTCGCCTCGATGCTGGTGTCTTTCACGCTGACGGCGCTGCTCTGTGCCCGTTTTTTGCGTCCCGAAGCCGCGCGGGAAGCCGACCGCAAACATCCGCTCGGTCGCCTGCTTTATGCGCTTCTCGACCCTTTCCAGCGCGCATTGGATCGGCTCGAAGCGGCCTATGCGCGTTCGATTGACTGGATGCTGCGCCACCGCTTCTGGAGTTTCGCGCGCAAAGCCGCTTTCATCATGGCCGGCTTCACTTTCTACTACTTCATCGGCTCGGAAATGATGCCGCTCGCCGACGTGGGACAGGCCAACGGCTTCATGGAAATGGCGCCGGGCACCTCCTTTCAAGAAACCGAGCGCGCGGCGGGCAAACTGGAGAAAATTCTGCTCAAACACCCCGAACTCCAGCGCGCGAGCATCGAAATCGGGGCCGAATCGATGTTCGAGAGTTTCACGCCGTTTTATACCGGCTACCAGATGCCCCAGGTCAACGGCGCCTCGCTGATGCTCACTTTTTCGGACAAAAGCGCGCGCGGCCAAAGCATCTGGCAGGTGATGGACAGCGTGCAAGCCGAGGCGATGGCGACGATTCCCGGCCTGCGCCGTCTGCAAATCAAAGAAATGGGGTCGGACGTGATGGCAACCGCTGCCGCGCCGATTCACGTCAACATCTACGGCCCCGATTTGAAGGAAATCGACCGTTTGGGCCAAGAAATGCTCGGCGTCGCGCGCAAAATGCCCGAACTGTTCCAGCCCGGCCTGACCAGTTCGCTGGGCGTGCCGGATTATCAGATCCGCGTTGACCCGCAACGCGCGCAGGAAGTCGGGCTTTCGCCGGAAAGCATCTCGCAGCAGGCTTATTACGCGCTACGCGGCGGCCTCACCAACGAATTTTATCGGCAGCCCAACATCCGCCAGAACACGATTTTGGTGCGCTACGAAGAAGACGCCCGTCAAACCGCAAGCGACCTCGACAACCTCTCTTTAAGCGCGCCGGATGGTCGCCAGATTCCGCTCAAATCGGTGGCAACGGTCGCGCGGCGCCTCTCGCCAACGGTGATCGAACACGACAATTTAAAGCGCGTGGTCGGCGTGACCGGCTATTACCGCCACGGCAGTTTGCCTTCGATGGACGTGGTGATGAACCTCGTCGCCAACGCTTACGGCGGCAACGCCAGGCTGGGCATCGCGCCGGTCAATTTCCCGCCCGGCTACGGCCTCGAAATGCGCGGCGACATGACGCAGATGATGGACTCGTTCCGCCGTCTTTACATCGGGCTGGGAATTGCCATCATTTTCATGTATTTGGTGTTGGTGGCGCAGTTCCGCTCCTTTTTGCAGCCTTTGCAGATGATTGCCAGTCTGCCGCTCGAACTCGCCGGTGTCTTTGGCGCGCTGTGGCTGGCGGGCCAGGCGTTTTCGACGGTTTCGATGCTGGGCATCATCGTTTTGACCGGCATGGACATCACCACCGCGATTTTGATGCTCGATCTCATCGCGCGCACCCGCGACCGCGGCGTGCCGCGCGACCAGGCGATCAAAGAGGCGTGCCCGCAGCGCTTGCGCCCGATTCTGATGACTTCGGTGATTTCCCTCATCGTGCTTTTGCCCGTCGCTCTGGCGCCTAAAACCGGGCTGGACGCTTATCAACCGCTGGCGACGGCCATCTGCGGCGGCCTCATCGTGGGCACGATTTTGAGCCTGCTCGACATTCCCATCATGCACACCTACGTCGATGACCTGATTCGCTGGCTCAACAAAACCTTCCTCAATCGCAACTGGCAGTGGCCGGTTCGTGACCCGGAAGAAGATTTCGCAGCGCATGAGCCTGACACGGCACAATCGGAGAATCGGGCCATAACCCGCGAGCAGCAACCCACGTTGCACCCCGCAAGCCTCGAATAAACATGGCTAAAGAGCCGGGCCTCAATGCCGCGCAACGATTTATGTGGGGATTTCAAAACGTGAGTGGCTATTTGAAGCGGGTTTTGCTCATCCATTTCTCGCCGCGTGTCCACTGGTGCTTTCTTCAGGCGCTTGGTTGCCCGCGCCATCGAGATTGACGCCTTCGAGCAAATCATCGAACAAATGCGCGTCGGGATCGAAGGGCAAAAGTCCGCGCTCGACCGCCAATTTGTGACTTTCGCGCTGCGCGATGGCTTTGTCGCCGACCGCTTTGCCGTATTTCCAGAACAAAGCCGGCGTCACGACCTGATCGAGCAAAGTCGAAGTGACGAGACCGCCCAAAACCACGACCGCGAGCGGCTGCAAAATCTCTTTTCCCGGCTGTCCGGCGGCGATAGCGAGCGGAATTAACGCTAATCCTGCGGTGAGTGCTGTCATCATCACCGGCACCAGGCGTTCGAGCGAGCCGCGGATAATCATCTGCGGCGTCCAATTTTCGCCTTCTTCGCGCATCAGATGCTGGTAGTGCGAAATCATCATGATGCCGTTGCGCGAAGTGATGCCGAACAGCGAAATGAAGCCGATCAGCGAGGCAATCGACAGCACGCCGCCGGTCAAAAACACCGCGACGATGCCGCCAACGAGGGCGAGCGGGATGTTGACCATCACTTGCAGCGCCGCGCGCGGGTGGCCGAGCGCCATTTGCAGCAACAGGAAAATCGCCACGAGGGAAAAGCCCGAAAGCGCCAATATCAGGCGGCTGGCCGCTTGCTGCGCCTCGAATTGGCCGCCGTATTCGAGGTAATAACCGGCGGGAAGTCGCACCTCGGACTTCACTTTGGCCTGAATTTCACTCACCACCGAACCCAGATCGCGTCCGGCGACGTTGGCCGAAATCACGATGCGGCGCTGCACGTTCTCGCGCGCGATTTGGTTGGGGCCGAAGCCTTCGGAAATCTGCGCCACGCTCGAAAGCGGGATTTTGGCGCCGGATGGCGTGTCGATGAGCGTGGCACGAATCGCTTCGATGTTGCCGCGCGAGGCGTCGTTGAAACGCACGATTAAATCATAGGAGCGCTGGCCTTCGAGCAAAGTGCCGACGTTTTGACCCAGCATCGCGGTTTCGAGCGTTTCCGAGACCGCGCCGCTTTGCAAACCGTAGCGCGCGAGCGCGGCGCGGTCGAGTTTGACCTGAACTTGCGGGATTTCGACCAGTTTTTCGATGTTCAAATCGACGACGCCCGGCACTTTCGACATCGCGGCGCGCACTGCCTCGGCTTTGGCGCGCAGCGTCGGCAAATCGGCGCCGAAAACCTTGACCGCGAGTTGCGCGCGCACGCCCGACAGCAAATGATCGAGGCGATGCGAAATCGGCTGGCCGATATCGACCGAAACGCCCGGCAAAGTCGCCATTTTCGCGCGCATTTCCGCCAAAATTTCCGCTTTAGAGCGCGCCGCATCGGGTTTCAAACTCACGTCGATCTCGCCGTAATGCACGCCTTCGGCGTGTTCGTCGAGTTCCGCGCGCCCGGTGCGGCGCCCGGTTTCCTTCACTTCGGGAATCTGCAACAGCAGCTTCTCCGCCGCCGTGCCGAGCCGGTTGCTTTCTTCCAGACTGGTGCCCGGCTGCGCTAAAACGTTGACCACATACGAGCCTTCGTTGAAAGGCGGCAGAAATTCCTTGCCCAGAAACGGCGTCGTCGCCATCGCGCCCGCAAAAAGCAGCGCGGTGCCGATCAAAATCGGTTTCGGATGCTTCAAAGTCCAATGCAGCAGCTTTTCATCGCGCGCTTTGAGCCATTTGACCAACCAGGAATCGGTTTCGCGGCCCGCAATCGCCTTCGATTTCGGCAACAAATAGCTCGCCAAAACCGGCGTCACCGTCAGCGAAATCAGCAACGACGCGAACAGCGAGACGATATACGCGATGCCGAGCGGCGCGAACAGCCGGCCTTCCATCCCCGACAGCGCGAACAGCGGCACGAACACCAAAGCCACGATGAAAGTCGCAAAAACTATCGAATTTCGCACCTCGCGCGACGCTTCATAAATCACTTGCAGCGCCGGACGACGCTCTTTGGCGTGATGGTTTTCTCGAAGTCGCCGGAACACGTTCTCGATGTCCACAATCGCGTCATCCACCAACTCGCCAATCGCCACCGCGAGTCCGCCGAGCGTCATGGTGTTGACGCCGATGCCAAAAGCGTGAAAAACAATCGCGCTCGCCAGAAACGAGAGCGGAATCGCCACCAGCGTTATCAGCGTGGTGCGGACGTTGAGCAGAAACAAAAACAGCACGATGGCGACCAGAATTCCGGCGTCGCGCAGCGCGTGGAAGACGTTGTCAATCGAGGCTTCGATGAAATCCGCCTGGCGGAATTGGTGGTCGTTTATCACGACATCTGACGGCAAATTGGCGCGCACATCGGCGATGGCGCGCTCGATTTGCCCGGTGAGTTGCAGCGTGTTGGCGCCCGGCTGTTTTTGAATGTTCAAAATCACCGCGGGTTTGCCATTGGCCGAGCCGTCGCCGCGCTTGATTTGCGCGCCTTCGACCACACTTGCGACCTGGCCGACCGTAATCGGCACGCCCGCGTTGCTTTCGATGGCCGTGGCGCGAATATCTTCCAAACTTTGCGCGCGGCCCAGATTGCGAACCAGAAACTCGCGCCCGCCCTTGTCGATGAAGCCGCCCGTGGTGCTGCGGTTGCTGCCCGCGACCGCCGCGCGCACTTCCTCGACCGAAACGCGGAATTGCCGCAGCTTTTGCGGGTCGATGAGAACCTGAAACTGCTTGCGCCCGCCGCCAATGGCGATCACCTGCGACACGCCCGACACGCTGAGAAGTCGCGGGCGAATCACCCAATCGGCGATGCTTCGAAGTTCGAGCGGACTGGTCTGCCCGCTTTTGGAACTGACCGAAATCAGCATGATCTCGCCCATAATCGACGAAATCGGCGCCAGCAAAGGCGTGACACCGCTCGGCATTTGCGCGCTCACGCCCGCTAATTTTTCGTTCACGATCTGCCGGTCGAGGTAAATATCGGTGTTGTAAGCGAACTCGACGTAAACGATGGAAAGCCCCGGCGCGCTCGAACTTCGCACCCGCTCCACGCCGGTCGCGCCGTTCATCGAAGTCTCGATGGGAAGCGTGACCAAAGTCTCGACTTCTTCGGGCGCCAGACCGTTGGCCTCGGTCATGATGGTCACCACGGGCCGGTTGAGGTCGGGAAAGACATCGACGGGCAACTGTTTGGCGGTCAGACCGCCATAAACGAGCATCATAGCCGCGAGCGCCAGCACGATAGGCCGATACGCCAAAGACCACGCGATAATTTTGTTGAGCATGGAGGACTTTCTCACTCGGAGACCTATCTTTGTGACTCGGAGACCTATCTTTGTGACTCGGAGACCCATCTTTGCGACTCGGAGACCCATCTTTGCGACTCGGAGAGCTATCTTTGTGACTCGGAGAGCTATCTTTGTGACTCGGAGAGCTATCTTTGTGACTCGGAGAGCTATCTTTGTGACTCGGAGAGTCGCACAGACGAGATGTGCGGCTCTCCAAGTCACAAAGATAGCTCTCCGAGTGAGATGTGCGGCTCTCCAAGTCACTTTTTAGGGTGCCGTAGTGATTTATTTTGCGGTGATTTTTCCTTTGAACATATTCATCGAACACGCGAACGCGATGGTTTGTCCCTTTTTGGGCGTGAATTCGATGGTTTTGCGCTTGCCGGGCTGCAAGCTGATGGTGCGCTTGAGCGCGGGAATGGTGAAACCGTTGGCGCAGCCCGCCCCTTTGGAAACGAAGGTGAGGTGGACTTCTTTTCCGGCTTGGACGCTGAGCGCGGCGGGATGGAAACCTTTGCCGTCGATGGTGACGACGGCGTTTTGATGCGCCCCGCCGTGCGCGTGCGCGATGTGCGGCGCGAGTGAGGCGCCGAGAAGTGCGGCGCCCAGCGCCAGTCCGGTGATTGTCTTGATGTGTTTCATGTTGATGCTTCCTTGTGTTGGATTTTGTCCCGCGCCGTCGCGGTTGGGCCTCGGCGCGGGACGGTTCGATATTCAGAAATTCTTTTGAAGGCCCGCCGTCAAGCGGAAATCGGGCGATTGCTGACTGATTCCGGCGCCAACGCCCAGCGAAAGGGTGGTGAGCGGCGTGATTTGGCGGCGGAGTCCGACTTCGATTAAGTCCGAAGTCGCGCCTTTTTCGCGGTTTTGCTCGCGCACGTAATCCACAATGCCGATGGTGTCGGCGTTGAGGCGCTGGCTGTAACCCAAAATTCCGCTGGTGCGATTGGAGCGTTCGCCCGCGCCCGCGCGAGCGTTATTGCGGTAAATCAGGTTGAAATGCACGCGCTGCAACTGCCGCGACGCGCCCAGCGATTTGGTGGCGATGAACTTGAACTGGGTGTCGATGCCGCGCGAATTGCGGCCCGTCGGCAAGTCGGCGCGCGCCGAGACCGCAATCGCGGGCAGGCGCAGCGATTCGTTGTTGAAGTTGTGAAACACTTCGAGTCCCACGTCGCCGCTTCCAGTTCTGTCGCCGGAACCGAGACGAAACGGAACCGCGATTTTCGCCTGCCAGTTGCGCGCAAAGCCCAATTCGAGTCGCGGATCGACGACGAACTGGTTTTTGCCGTCACCCGTGCGCTGGTAGCGGCCCTGCAACTGAAGTTCGCGGTTGCCATAAGCCGTCGGATAGGCGTCTTCGACTTCGGTGGGCAAGCCGTCTTCGAGATCGGTGTGGTCGGAAGCGCGCGCCGCGCCGCCACTGCCAGACAACACGCCCAACGCGAGAAACGGAATCCATTTCATTGAGTGGCGCAGATTCATGGTTTCATGCCCTCCATTCGTGTCATCGGCATTTCCATCATTTTCGGCAGCGCGTTCGCATCCAGAGTCGGGCGCGAAACGCCGGTTTTTCCATTTGTGTCGAGGCGATTGGCGCCTCCGGCAGCGTTGACCGCTTCGAGTTGGCGCATCACGCCCATCGGCATGGTTTGTTCGAGGTCTGGCATCGCTTGCAGCGCGATTTGGCCGTATTGCGGCTTGGATTTTTTCTCGGCGGGCCACGAAGCGAGCAGCGCCTGAAAATCGGCGGGAAGCGGAGGAAGCGTCGGCTCGGCGCTCATATCGATGGGCGCGATGTCGGGCATATCCGCGGTTTTCGCGCGCCAGCCGTTGAGCATCGCGTCCACCATCATCGTCGGCGTTTTTCCCGGCTCCATCGAACCCGGCATCATCTTCATTTCCAGGCCCATGCTTTTCATTTGCGCCATCATCGCGTCGTGGAGTGAGCCGGGCAGTTCGCCGGGTTGGATGCCCTGGGTGTTCTTCATTTTGAACTGCGCCATCATTTTTTCGTGCATTTCGCGCTGCGCCGGAGTCATTCGCGCCATGATTTCGTCCGGTTTCATGCCCGCCATTTGCGCGCTCGTCATTCCCTCTGGCATCATTTGCGGCATCATCATCGGCATCATTTCGGTCATCATTTCGCGCATGATGCGGCTCATTTCGCCATCCTGCGCGCCCATCCACGGCTGGTAAACGCGCGGATCGACATCGGGATGCGGCTCGGAAAACTTGCGGGTGTATTTTTCGTCGCCGGGCTGATAACCCATCGCATCAATCACGCGATACAATTCGGCGCGCTTTTGGGCGGGCGTCCAGCCTTTGTAAGCCAGAATGTCATAGGCGATGCCGTGCAGCATATGCAGATTGTCGAAAATGTTGGCCGATTCGGGACTCATCCGCGAATAGCGCGGCATCATTTCGCGCGACAACAGCATTCGTTCGGGGCGCACCGCGAACACCTGATTGAACATGGTTTTGTTCATCTGGTTTATCGAGGTTTCCTGCTCCGCGTCGTTGCCGGCGATCATCTGCGCTTCGTAAGCGGCGGGATGCCACCAGTGCGCCACCCACGCCACGCTGTTCGATTCGGGCGAATAGTTGCGATACAGCGTGAAATACGGCTTCATCATCACGGCTGCGCGCCGCATCGTGACATCGAGCGGCGCCACGCTGCGCGCCACATCCTTGTTCTTTTCGAGGTAGTAACGCACCGCGCGATCCGTCCATTTTTTCTTGTCGGCCCACGAAATTCCGGCGTCGGCCATGATGTCGTAGGTCTGTTCGTGGTGCATATGCGTCCAGTCGATGGCGCGATACAGCGAATGCGCGAAACGGTCGGTATACGGCCCGAAAAGCTCCATCGTCGGCTCGGTTTTGGCTTTGGTGCCGTAAACGAAATCGGTGACGGAGACGTTGAAATCGTGATCGACGCGCGCCATTTGCGGGTAGGCGGTGAGCTGCATCAAATCGTGTTCTTTGCCGTGATGATAGTGAAAAGCCGCCGAATAGCGAAACGAAGCGTTGTGGCGCTTGAAAAACGCGATGTTATACGGCCCGCGCAGATAGGAGACTTCGTTGCGCGGCTCGGCCCGCGCGGTTGGAGTTGTCAGTCCAGCCACGAGCAAAGCCGTTGCGGTGAGGGCGGCGCGGGGAATGGGTTTGAGTTTCATGCGATTTTCGGGTCGATTGGGTGTTGGAAATGGAAGGGAAGACGCCGCGCCGCGCGAGAAATCTCGGTGGAAAGATCGCGCGCGACGCGGACGCAGTTGGCGAAACGCTCAGTGCGAAACACTCAGTGCGAAACGCTCAGTGCGAAACGCTCAGTGCGAAACGCAGCAAAAAGTGGCGCGATTTACATCGCGGCCATCATGCGGCAGGACTGAGCGCAGGCGCGGCACGCCGCGACGCACTCATCCATGTCGCCCAGCGCCTCGCAGGACGCGGCGCACTTTTCGCAAATCTCCGCGCATTCGGCGCAGATGTGCGCGTGATGCTTGGAACCGCGCAGCATGAAATCGACGCTGACGGCGCAGATTTGAGCGCAGTCCATCATCAGACGAAAGTGGTTCGGCTCGACGTGCGCGCCGCCCGCTTCCAGACAATGCTGCGCCAGGTGGTTGAGACACGTCGCGTGGCACTTCTGGCAGTTGTCGATGCACTGCTGCATTTGGGGTGTGGTGTTATGCATTTGATTCACCTCCTTTGGGTTTTAGATATGTAAAATCACAACTCCGCCGCACGCCCGGAGGCGCGAAGCGAGGCTGGGAAATCAGGGGGAGTGGAACATAATGCCCGATTCAAATTTTCTGAAACGGAATGGTCAGCTATCATTCTCATTATACCCTTAGGGGGTTTATTCAATCAAGACGAAAACCCTATTGGTTTCGCGGCAATGCATTTCGCGCCCGAAGGCGCGAGGCAAAGATGGGAAATCAATGTTGGTGGGGCGGATCGCCCGGTTTATCGACGTGCCCCGCGGCGGCAGCGTTCGCGTCAGGCGCGCCCGCGCTCAAAACGAACGCCGCCGAGATGATTTTTCCTTGGTGCATGAACTGGCCCCACGCTTTGTAATTGCCGGCGGCGGGCATATTGGTGTGAAACATCACGTCCGGGCCGCCGCTTTTGGGCGAATCGGAGTGTTTCATCGCGCTCATATCGCCCATTTTGCTCACGTCGTGCGGTTTTCCGGCCTCGCCCGCTTCCATCGGATGCGAATGGAGATATTGTTTGGTGTCGCTCGACAAAATCACCGCGTGGCCCATCGCGCCGAGATACGGCTGCAAGTCTTTGATCGGCGTGCCTTTGGCATCGCGGATTTGGAAATGGAGCATGGTATCGGCGCCCGCTTTGACCGGAAACGGCATCGGCATCAGCGCGACTTCATAAGTTGCGCCGCCTTTGGCGTCCGGCTCGCCTTCGGGATGCGCCATCACCTTTTTGACGAGCCACGGGCCGCTCATTTTGTCGGGCGTGAGCGAAACATTCGTGCTGGTGATCTCGCTTCCGGTCGTGGCGAACTCGTGCGGCGCGACTTCCTGGGTCTTGCCTTTGGGCGTGTAGTCGGCGTAGAGATTGTAAGTGCCCGCGCGCGGCAAGGTCGTGGTGACTTTGAAGGTGCCGTTGCCCTCGTATTTGGGATGGATGTGGTTGAACCAACTCAAATCGCGCGAAACCACGATGAGATGCATCAGTTTGTCGTGAACGACGCTGAAATCTTTGACCGGAGCGCCGCTTGTGGCATCGTTAATTTGCAGCGTCCAGGTCGTCGGTTTGCCGACGGGAATCGCGTCGCCACTGGCCGCGAAAAGCAGTTTGGTCGAGTGGGTGTGCGCTTCCATTTCGGCGGCGGCGCTGCCGTGTTCGTGTTCGCTGCCGGTTTTGGCGTCGGATTCCGCCGCGCTACTGCCCGCGGGGGCTTGCTGCGCGACGGTCGTGGTGTTGGCGGTGGTGGCCGTTGAGATCGTGCCGCCGTTGCAACCGGCGAGGAAAAGGGCGCCGCCTAAAAAGGAGAGGCCAAGAAGTGAGGTTTTGAGAGGTGTTTGCATGATGTGTTTTTGGTTTGGATTGTGAGGTTGTTCAACTCCCGCGCGCCGCCTGAGCGCGCAGCGCCGCGCCGCCTTCGGTCACGACGTTTTCTCCCTGCGCCACGCCGGTTTGCACCGCTACGCGGCCACCGCTTGCTTCGCCGAGCGTGACCTGGCGGCGCTCATAAACGCCATCTTTGTCAACGAAAACGATTTTCGCGGCGCCGTCATCGAGAACGGCGCTCGCGGGAACGGTGAGCGAGAGCGGGCCTTGTCCGGTTTGGATTTGGCCCCGCACGAACACGCCGGGACGCAGCGCGCCGGGGTTTTGGATGAGGGCGCGCGCCGTCAAAGCGCGGGTTTCGGGGTTGACAGTCGAGCCGATGAAGGAAATTCGCCCGCGAAAACGCTGATTCGGCGCGGCATCGCTGGTGATATTCACCCTCGCGCCGACCTGGACGCGCGCGGCGTCGGCCTCGAAGAGCGCGGCTTCGAGCGCGACGGTCTGCAAATTGACGATGGAGAGCAGCGGCGCGTCGGCCTGGATCAGTTCGCCCAAAGCCACGTCGCGGGTTTGCACGATGCCCGCAATCGGCGCGCGAATCGGCACATCCACGCTGCCGCCGGGCGCACTTTGCAGCAAAGCCAGCGTGCTACGCGCGGCATCGGCATCGGCGCGCGCGCTCACCAACCCGGCGCGCGCGGCCTGAACTTGCGCGGTGTCGTTAAGTCCCTGGCGAAACACGTTTTGCTCGCGTGCAAGCGTCGCATTGGAGACTTCCAAAGCGGGCCGCGCCTTATCAAGGTTGGCGCTCGCGCTTTGCAAACCCGAGCGCGCCGCGCCGAGTTCGCGGCGATTGGCGATATTGCCGCCGAAAATCGCCCGTTCGCGCGCCAGGGCCGCTCCCGCGAGCCGAACGCCCGTTGCGGCGCGCGCGAGTTCGGCTTCGCGTGTTCTGGCATCGGCCTGAGATTGGGCCAGAGCGCTGCGCGCCGCGCCGACTTCGGCGAGGTTGTTGACATCGCTGGCGCCGATTTTCTGTTGTCTGGAAAGCTCCTGACCCGCCGCGTTCTCGTCGGCTTGCGCGGTTTCGAGACGCGCGGTTGCGGTGTCGAAGGCTTGCTGGGCCGCCTCGAAATCGCGCTGCGAGACCAAACCCTCGGCCAAAAGCGAGCGAGCGCGACTCAAATTGGCGCGCGTCGTCGCCACTTCGCTCTGCGCTGCGGCGCGCGCCGCTTGCGCCGCGACCAGAGAACGCCGCGCTTCCTCGACGGGCCGCGAAACATAAGCGCCCGACGCCGCGAGTTGGCTGCGGCGGCGCAGTTCGCTTTGCGCGCCCGCCACGCTCGCGCGGGCGTTGGTTAAAGCCGCCTGTGCGGTGCGAAGGGCTTCGGTGCCCTGAGCCGACTGCGCGCGCGCCGCTTCGAGCGCGGGATTGGCATATCCGCCCGCGCTCGCGGTGCGCGATGCGGTGTCCAAAAGGGTGCGCGCCGCTGCGACAGCGGCCTCTTGCACGCGCACATCACCGGCAGCTTCGGCCTGCGCGCGGCGCGCCGTTTCGAGCGGAGCGCGTGAAAAAACGCCCGCGCGCGCCTGTTTTTCGACGACCTGGAAGTTGGAACGCGCGTTTTGCAAGCGCGCCGCGGCCTGAGCATACGCCGACTGCGCCTCGCCGATGGCGCGGCTTTGAACCACGGCCACGATTTGCCCGCGCCTCACGCGGTCGCCTTGTTTGACATCGAGGCGCGTCACGCGGCCCGGAACAATCGAGGCGACGCGCACCAGGGCGTCGGGATTGGGCGCGATCTGGCCGTTAATCGCCACGCCGGTCGCCAACTGCGCGACTTTCACCGCCTCGGTTTGGATGTTCAGCAAATCGGCGGTTTCGGTCGGCAAACGCACCTGTCCGGGCTGCAAAATGGTCGAAGCGAGCGCTTTGGTCGTCGCCTTCAACACGATGCGAATCGGCCCGGCATCGACGGTGTTGCTGATTTCGCCGACCGCAATCGCCGATTGCGCCGCTGGAGCCGCAACCGACGCGGATTCGGCGCTGTGATCTTCGTCGCCATGCGCCCAAACGCGCGGCGCGGCCCACAGACTCGCGCCCACGAGCAGCAAAACCGCGACGGTTTGCGCCGACTTATCGACCGAAATCCCACTCGTCGGCGTGCCGGAACCGCGCCGTCGTCGCGCGAACATTGCGGCCAAAACGCCCAGGATTCCCAGTCCCAGCACCAATGGCAAAGCGCGCCGCCACAGCGGAGTTGTCGCGGCGTTTTCGTCCGCTCCGGCGCCGAGCGCGAGTTCGAAAGGCACGATGGCATCGACCGGCGCGCCGCTTTTGGGCGTGATTTTCAAGTCGAGTTCGTAGCGTCCGGCGCCGGGAAAGCTCAACGCTTCCTCTTCGCCGTTGAAATGGATTTTGTAAGTGCCTGGCGTGCCCTCTTCCTCGCCCATCACCGGCGCGATTTTCTCGCCCGTCGCGGCGTTTTTCAGCACACCGTCCACCTTCGCGCCTTCGATGAGCGCCTCGGTTCCGGCGCCGCTTTGGGTGAGATCCGACAGGCGCACCGTCATCTCGGTCTGCGAGCCGTTGCTTGTAGCTGCGGCGGGCGGCGAGGGCGCTGCGGCGCCGTGATCTTCGTCGCCATGCGCCCAAACGCGCGGCGCGGCGAAAATCACGGCCAACAGCAAAATCAGGGTGGAAAATCGGGTTCTGAGCATGAATTTTTCCGAAAGTTAGCGGCTTTGCGGCGCGCTGGAACCGGGAAGTTCATTCCCTGCAACGGGAGCGCTCGTGCCCGGCAGATTCGCGGAAGGCGGATTGAGCGGCGCGGTTGGATTGGGCGAGATCGTGCCTTGGGGAATCGTCCCAATGGGCGCGGTTCCCGGCGGCGCGGCGGCACCCGACGGGTTTTGAATCGCGCCCGTCAAACTCGCGGGCGGCGTAGCGCCGAGAGCGCTTTCGAGCGCGGCTTCGCCGGTTCGAGCGCCGACCAGAGCCTGCAAATACTCGGTTTGCACCGCGCGCAAAGTGCGCTGGGCGTCCAGAACTTCGAGATAAGTCGAGGCGCCCTGCGCGTAGCCGATCTGGGTTTTTCGCAGCAAATCGAGGGTTTGCGGCACGATGCCGGTGCGATAGGCCAGCGCCGTCTGGCGCTGTTGCTGCAACTGAATCAGCGCCTGTTCGACCTGCGTCGCGGCGGTTTGGCGCAAAAGCGTGAGTTGCGCCTCACCCGCGCGAGATTCGGCTTGCGCGGCCTTTTTCTCGCGGGAAATGGTGCCGAAATCGAAAAGCGGCACGGTCACGACAGCGCGCAGCGCGGTGGAACCATTGCCGTCGCCAAAGAAACTGCCGCGCCGCAATTGAAGCTCGATGTCGGGATAACGCGTGCGCGCAATGGCGCGCGCCTGAGATTGCCGCGCTTCAACGGTCGCCTGGGCGCCCAAAATATCGGGACGTTGCAATGCGCCCGGCAAAAGCACCGTGCGCTGCGTCGCCAAATCCGCTTCGATTTGCGAGCCTGCTCCCACAACCGGCGCGCTGGAGGCGGCACTGTTTTCCCTTGCAGCCGGCCCGGTGGCGCCTGAAGGCACACTTGCGCCTAAAGGCACACTTGTTCCGGGGGAGACAGGCCGAGTCAGAACTTGCAAGACGGCAGTGAAATCGGTCGCAATCGGCAAGGCGACACGCAGCGGCGTTTGGGGCGCTTGCCCGATGATGCCGTTGAGCGCCGCGCGGCGCGCCAGCCTTTGCGCCCGCGCGCTCGTCAGTTCGTTTTCGACCCGCAATTGCTCTAATTCGGCGCGCTGCACTTGAACTTGCGGCACGTCGCCCAACTCCGCGCGCCGCGCCGCAGCATCCCGAAACAAGCGCGCGACTTCGGCCTGAAAAACCGCTAATTTTTCGGCCTCCTGCGCCGCGAAGAGTTCGGCGGCGGCGTTTTTGACACTGACCACCAAGCTCCGCTCGGCTAAAATCGATGCGGCCTGTGCGCCGCGCACTTGAGCCGCCAAAACGGAAGCTTGAGCGCGCCTTTTCCCGAACACATCGAGCGGCTGAGAAACGAGGATTTCGCTGTCCGCCGCTTCGCGGTTTCCGGCCAGACGAGGCACCAATTGCAAAGTCGGATTCAAAAGCCCGCGCGCAGCACTGGCCCGTTGGCGCGCGGCTTCGAGATTTTCTCTGGAAAGCGGCATCTGTGGGCTGTTTTGCAGCGCACGGGCAATCAGTGCTTCGAGAGACACTTCCGGCTCGCTCGCCAAAGCAGGCGAAACGGTCGCAACCGGCGGCGCAGGTGGCGGCGCAACCGGCGCCGCTCCATTGTCTTGGGCACCGACACTCGAAACCAGCGCCAGAGGCGCGGCTAACAACCAAAATTGGGGATTTAGAAACACAACACCACTTTCCCTTCGCTTCCCATGCACCTGGCGCGTTTTTAACCGGACGCGGCAGGCGGCATAGAACCAGATCAACTCCAGACGGAGACGGCGGGCCAACGCCCAAGGCGTGAAACCCACGTGAAACCCACGTGAAACGGGAGCTAAAAAACGGAATTGCGAACCGAAAGGAGGCCGTTACAGCAGCAAGGCGAGGGAAACCAAGTGTCGAACCGGCGCGGCGAATCGCGCTTTTAGCTCATAGGCTAAAAGCGGGCGGCGCGCGGCCTGATCTTCGCTTGGTGGCGGGACTTCGCGGTTTAGCGGCGTTCGAGGCAAAAGCGAAGCGACGCGACGCGGGCAAATCGAGAGCGGGCGAAAAAGCCTCAACCGTTGCTCCCAAAACCTGCAAAGCAAAGGACGAGGCGTTTTGCTCGGCAACAAAGGTCAGATTGGCATCGGCGGCGTGCGGACATTCACACAGGCTTTTAAAGCACGGCGCTTTCGAAGCTGCGGCGACTGCAACGGCTGCGTGAGCAACGGAAATTCTCTTCGCCTCGCTGTCTGCGGGTTCATCATGGCCGTGACAACCGGGATGCGATGCCTTGGCAGTTTGGGTTGAGGACACCGGGGTTTGGGACACCGGGGTTTGGGACACCCGAACTGGCGCGGTTTCTTGCCCACAGCAACAGGCGAAAGCCAGCGCGGGCGAGGTCAAAACGGCGAGCATGGCAAAAAGTGCCATCCCCGTCCAACCCCGGAGCCATTGGCTCGAAAAACTTCGCATCGTGTGTTGCCGCCTTACCCCGGCACCCTATTGAACGCGAGAAAGCCAACCGAGTTCCCTGCCACTGGCCCGTCTCGAACAGGGACAAGAGGGCACAAACGGCGGGCAGTTTTACAACAGGCACAAAAAAACCAGTTCCCACCCGAAGGTGAGGACTGGAAGGGGGAAATGCGTCCTGAGCCTGGCCGCGCCCTCGCACTTTCGAACCGTTAATTTACCGCCTCCAGCTGACGACAAGCAAGGTGGTTCAAGTGTTAAGCGCAAGCGTGAGAGTAGGTAGTATTCCATGAAAGCCCAATCCTGACCTGCATCCCAAGTTCATCCCACTTGAATTGCGAGGATTTCGGCTTGGTTTAGTGCCCAAATTGCGGGCGGTAAGTTGCTCAGACTGCTGTGAGGTCTGAAGTTGTTGTAATCGTGACGCCAGTTTTCGATGATGTCTCTGGCATGATGCAAGTCGATGAACCATTCCAGGTTGAGGCATTCGTCGCGCATCTTGCCATTGAAAGACTCGATGACGCCATTTTGCGTGGGCTTTCCCGGCTTGATGAAGTGCAGCTTGACTTGGTTTCTATGCGCCCATTCATCCAGTGCCCGCCCGGTTGCCCGCCCGGTGAACTCGGAACCGTTATCGACCTGAATCACCTCCGGCTTGCCGCGCGTTTCGAGTAGCAGCTACAGCACCCGCACCACACGGTGCCCGCTCAAGCTGGTGTCGACCTCGACCGCCAGAGCCTCTCGACTGAAGCAATCTACGATGTTCAGGGTGCGAAAGCGGCGTCCACCGTTCAAAGTGTCGTGCATAAAGTCCATCGTCCACATCTGATTAACGCAGATCGGCCCATCGGGTTTGACCCGCAGCGCACTGGTCACACGCCGTCTTTTGCGAGCGCGCAGCACCCGCTTCAAAAGGCGCAGCACCCGCTTCAAAAGGCGCAGCACCCGCTTCAAGTTGACCTTGTGCCCCTCGCGGCGCAGCAACACGCCCAGTCTGCGGTAGCCAAAACGAGGTCGCTCTTGCGCCAACTCCTCGCTCTTGCGCCAACTCCTTGAGCCGAGCGCGAACCGGAGCCTCGTCTGCCTTGCGGCTCTGGTAGCGCGCGGTGCAGGTCGCGATGCCCGCTAAAGCGCAGGCCCGGCGTTTGGAGAGTTGATGCTGCTCTTGAATGTAGCCCGCCACCTCTTTCTTAGCAGCGGGTGCTGAAGCGGAACGCTCAGCTTCACCATTTTTTTGCCAGCACATCCTTCAATGCGGC